>WNGB01000437.1_pt1 | contig 114619 bp, 97 predicted proteins | sample 5400681 | NCBI WGS metagenome assembly WNGB01 (sample SAMN13153367, study PRJNA577476) | soil metagenome | isolation source: 115 cm soil or saprolite under grassland replicate 2 | place: USA:California | collected 2016-06-15
CTGCACGCCCTCCAAGCCGCCTGGACCACACCATGGGTCTGGCCGGCCCGGCCGCCGCACGACCGCGGCGCTGCACTCTGCGCGGCCCTGGTATTGGCCGCCGGGGTCGTGGTCATCACGATGCGTGGCGCCCGCGACACGGCCAGCTGAGCGACGATGCGGGCCAGGCGCCCGCCCCGCTCACCGTCCCGCGCCCGCCACGAGCACACGGCGGCGACGTTCGACCGCTTCCTCTGGGTCGGACCCTGAGTCCACCAAGACCTCCCTCGGCCAGCGGCTCCGCCAGCGCCAGCGGTGGCCCGCCAGCCGCGAGCGCGGCGGCCAGGTCGCCGTGGATCTCGATCGCCTCGTCGAGCCGGGTCAGCGCGAAGATCTCGCGGTAGTGCCCGCCCAGGCCGACGGCGAGCAGCCGCCGGTGCTGCCTCCTCGACCGCACCAGCAGCGCCACCAGCAGTCCGATGCCGCCGCTGCTCATGTACTCGAGCGCGCCGAAGTCGAGCACGACGGCGCGCGGGCCGTCCTCGACGGCGCGCGCGTACGCCGCCATCAGCCCCTGCTCGCTGGCCGCGGTGACCTCGCCGGGGAGCTCGATGACGCTGGCTGTCCGGCTCGCCCTGCGGACCTTGGGCGTGGCGATGGCCTGCGCGTCCATGTGCCGCCTCCTGCTCGGTCGGGTTCGTGACGGCCTCGGCGGCCGCGGTCACCAGTCGCTCCCGCCGGATCGGGTGCGAGCCGAGCTCCGCGGCCACCTCGGCCGGGCCCGAACGGCCGCCAGGCTGTGGCGAGGGCCGTGGCGGGGCGTACAGCACCCCGTCACGGCCCCTCAGCCTGCCTCCCGGCCCCGTCATGGTCAGGGGGCAAGCTTGAGGATCGGTTGGGAACCGCTTGGGGACCGGTCGCTCAGGCCGGCGCGAAGCGCTCGCCGAGGCTGCCGGGCGTCCGCCGGTCGCGGGCGCGCGCGGCGACCTGGGCCATGCCGAGCGCCGCGGCGTCGGCCAGGCAGGCCTCCAGCAGCGCCGCGCCGCGCTGCTGCTCGCCGGCCACGCCGCCGTCGAGCAGCAGCTCGGCGAGGTGCAGGCGGGTGCGGGCGAGGAGCCCGCGGGCGCCCATGCGGTCGTGGGCGAGCAGTGCCGTCTCGAGGTGCCGGCGCGCCCCGTCCCGCCGGCCCATGGTGGCGGCGAGGCGGCCGAGCCAGTGGTCGACGGCGCCGAGGAACAGCAGGCCGGTGTTGGTGACCACCACCCGTCCGGCGAACGGCGACAGCCGCTCGTAGAGCACCGCGGCGGCGCCGGCGTCGCCGAGCAGCGCGACCGCCTCGGAGAGCGCCACCGGGGTCGCCTGGTCGGGCGTGAGCGGGAAGGGGCCGTTGTCGCCGTAGCCGAGCACGCCCGCCGCGTCGAGGCGGGCGAGCAGCTCGGACGCCTCGGCGCGGCGGCCCGACGAGGCGAGCAGCAGCAGCAGCGCGCCCTGCCACAGGTAGGTCTGCCGGTGGGCGGCGGCCCAGCGCCGCACCAGCGGCTCCATCTCCGCCATCCGTCCCTGCTCGTGCCTGATGAAGGCGAGCTGGGCGGCGTGGGCCGGCCTGGCGCCCGCCGGGTTGCCGCGGCGGTGCTGCTCGAAGGCCTCGCCGGCCAGGCGCTCGGCCTCGCCGAGGCGGCCTTCCAGCAGCGCCCACATGCTCCGCAGCCAGCGCAGGTGCACCAGGAACAGCGGCTGCTGCAGCGCCTCGGCGGTGCGCGCGAAGCTGGCCAGCTCGTCCCTGGCGCCGGCGGCGTCGCCCCGTTGCAGCAGCAGGATCACCCGGTACTGGCGGCCGAGCGTCGCCTGCTCCGGCAGCCCGGACGCCTCGGCCATGGCGACCAGCTCGTCGGCGTGGGTGAGGCGCTCGTCGGTCCCGGCCACCGGCCAGGTGATCAGCTGGGCGGTGAGCGCGTCGGCCAGGGCACGCGGGTCGCGCAGGCGCCGTGCCATGCCGAGGGACTGCTCGCTCAGCGTGCTGAGCTCGTCCTCGGTGTGGAAGTTGACCGCGAGCTGGGCGAGCACGCTGGCCTTGAGGGAGGAGTCACCCTCGCCCAGCGCGCCCCGCGCGCCGGCGAGCAGGCGCACCGACGGCTCGTCCGGCTGCCACAGGTCGAGCCACGAGGCCCAGAGGTTGCCGCTGTTGAAGCCGAGCGCGGCCCGCGCCATCCAGGTCGCCTCGCCCAGCTCCCCGGCGAGCTCGAAGGCCGGCTCGAGGGCCGCTCTGGCGCCCGTCACGTCCCCCGAGCGGCGGCGGGCGTCGCCGAGGCCGAGCAGCAGCTCGCAGCGGACCCGCGGCTGTGGCCGGGCACCACGGTCCAGCGCGGCGAGTGCCCGCTCGTAGTGGCCGGCGGCGTCCTCGTAGGCGAGCCGCGCACTGGCCTGCTCGGCGGCGAGCCGGGCGTAGCCGACCGCCTTGGCGGCGAAGCCGTCGGGCTCGTCCTGAATCACCTGGGGCCTACCGCTCGGCCCCGCGTGGCCGCCCGCCACCGGCGCCCACGCCGCCGCCTGGCCGAAGTGGTGGGCGAGCTCGGCGGCGGCCTGGCCGGCCTGCTCGCCGAGGACGGCCTCGAGCGCCTCGGCGTAGGCGGCGTGCAGCCGCGCCCTGCGGGCCACCGACAGCCCGGCGTAAGCAGGTCGTGGGCGAAGCGCCAGCCGCCCCGCCGCGCCGGCTCCTCGACCACCATGCGGGCGGCGAGCGCGGCCTCGACCAGCTCGAGCACGCGCTCCCCAGGCAGGCCGGTAACCGCCGCGAGGGTGTCGACGCCGAAGACGTCCGGGGCGAGCGCGGCCACCGTCAGCACCTCGGCCGCCTCGCCGGGAAGCCGCGCCAGCCGCTCGCCGACGACCTCCGTGACGGTCGCCGGCACCTCGCTGCCCGCCGCATCGGCGAGCGCGCCCTCCGCGGCGAGCAGCCGCAGCAGCTCGCCGAGCAGGAACGGGTTGCCGCCGGTACGGCGGTGGAGCCGCGCGCCAAGCTCGCCGGGCACCGGCGCGCCGGTCACGCCGGCCAGCAGCGCCGCCACGTCCGCCTCGGTCAGGCCGCCGAGGGCGATGCGCCCGGCGGCCGGCTCGCGCGCCAGCCGCGCCAGAGTCTCGGCGAGCGGGTGGCACGCGCCTCGCCCTCCCGGTAGGTGCCCAACAGCAGCGCCGGCACCCGCCCGAGCCCGCCGGCCACGAAGCCGAGCAGCCGCAGCGACGGCAGGTCGGCCCAGTGGAGGTCGTCGAGCACCAGCAGCAGCGGCCGGCGCGCCGCCACCCTGCCGAGGAAGCGGGCGACCGCGTCGTAGGCGCGGAAGCGCGCCGCCTCGCCGTCGAGCAGGGTCGCCGGGGCGCCGGTGGCGACGCGCTCGCCCAGTTCGGGAGCGACCTGGACGACGTAGGCGGCGCCGGGACCGAGCGCCTGCCGCAGCTCGCCGTCGTCGAGCTGCTCGGCCACGCTGCGCACGACCTGCAGCCAGGGCCAGAACGGCGGCGCGCCCTCCAGCTCGTAGCAGGCGCCGCGGTGGACCTGGACGCCCCGCGCCGCCGCCCGCGCCGCCAGCTCCTCGGCCAGCCGCGTCTTGCCGATTCCCGGGTCGCCGGCGATCAGCAGCAGCCGTCCACGGCCGCCTGCGGCGCCCTCCAGCGCCTCGGTGAGCAGCGACAGCTCGGCGTCGCGCCCGACCAGCGCGGCCACCTCCGAGGTGGCGCTCGCCGGCGGTGCCGCCGCGGCCGGCGCGGGCCCGCCGTCGCGGCGGCCGCGGCGAGGTCGGGCGCCCGAGCGGGCGGCGCCTGGCCGCCGTCGCGCCGCGGTTCCGGGCGGCGCGTGCCGCCGGCCTGGCCGTGCGCGCCGGCGGCCGCTCGCGCCCTGCCCGGCGGCTGCCAGTCCAGCGTCGGCGACTGCAGCAGGATCTCCTCCTGGAGGCGCCGCAAGGCGGGTCCCGGCTCGAGCCCCAGCTCCTCGACCAGGAGATCCCGGCCGTCGCGGTAGGCGCGCAGCGCGTCGGCCTGCCGTCCCGACCGGTACAGGGCGAGCATCAGCTGGCCGCGGAGCCGCTCGCGCAGAGGGCTCGCGGCCAGCAGCCGCTCCAGGTCGGCGACCACCTCTGCGTGCCTGCCGGCGGCGAGCCCCGCCTCGACCTGGTCCTCGGCGGTGGCCAGGCGCAGCTCGGTCAGGCGCGCGATCTCGCCCTGCGCGAACGGCTCGAAGGCCACGTCGGCGAGGGCGTCGCCGCGCCACAGCGCCAGCGCCTCGCCGAGCAGCGCCTCGGCCGCCGCCGGGTCGGCCGGCAGGAGGCCACGGCCGTCACGGGCCAGGCGCTCGAAGCGGGTGGCGTCCAGCTCGTCCGGGCCGACCCGCAGCAGGTACCCGGGAGGCTGCCAGGCGAGCACCCGAGCGGTCGCGCCCGCCGGCCGCTCGGGCTCGAGCACCCGGCGCAGCACCGAGACGTAGGACCGCAAGGTGACGCTCGCCCGCGGCGGCGGCCGCCCGCCCCACAGCTCGTCGATCAGCCGGTCGGCCGAGACCACCCGGTTGGCGTCGAGCAGCAGCAGCACGAGCACGGCGCGCTGCTTGGCGCCGGCGACGCGCACAGGCCCAGCGTCGCCGACCACCTCGAGCGGCCCAAGGATCCCGTACCGCATCGACCCGTCCCCCGTGCCGACGCCGGCTCACGGCCGGCGAAATCGCTGCCGCCGGGGGGTCGCCGCTCCATTGCCAGTCCCCCCGGCCGGGAGCTGGCGACCTCGTTGCCAGCGTCGATTCAAACCGATTCCGCGGAAATCGGAAACCCGAAGGCCTGACCGCGGGCCTCCACGGATCTCGTGCCGCAGCCGGACCCGGCGCGACGCCGCTGTGGAAGGCGTTTTGCTCCAGTTTCCTTCGTCTTGCTTCCATCAGCCCGCGTTGGAGACGGGTCGGTCGGAGGAGGCGTGGGTGCGGGAGACGATCGCGGTGACGCCGGACACGGTCCGGGCCGAGGCCGTGGACGCCCGCCGGCTGGCGGACGGGCTGCGCGCCGCCACCGCCGGGACCGGGGCCGGCGCGTGCCGGGTCTCGGGCACCCTCGGCGCGCCGGCGGCGGCGTCCCATCCGGCCACGGCCGCGAGCTTCGACGCCATGTGGCTCGCCTGGTCGACAGCGCTCGACCAGGTCGCCTCCGCGCTGGAGGCGCACGCCCGCGCGCTGGACGCCGCCGCGGACGGCTACGGCGAGACCGACGCCGGCCTGCTCACCGGCCTACCCGCGGGGCCGTGAGTGCCCGCCGTCCCGGACCCCCTGGCCGGCTCGGGGGCTACCGGCCTCACCGGCGTCCTGGCGGGGTGGGGAGCCGGGGCCCCGCTCCCGCCAGCGCCACCGGACCCAGGGGTGCTCTGGGCGGGCGGCCGCAGCTTCGCCGCGCTCGCGGAGCGCTGCCGCTCGCTCGCCGGGGAGCTGCGGCACGGCAGCCGGGCGCTGGGGCCGGCGCCCGGCGTCTGGGTCGGCCTGGCGGCCGAGGCCGCAGGGCGCCGCGCCGACCAGCTGGCCGGCGCCCTGGACCTGGCGGCGGTGGCCAGCTCGGACGCCGCCACCGTCCTGGTGGTACTCGCCACGGCGCTCCAGGACGCACTGGCGGCGAGGGAGGCGGCCGCGCGGCTCGCCGTCGCGGCCGGCGGGGAGCGCGCGCCGGGCGGCACGCCGGTCCAGGCGTCTGCCGCCGCCGTGGACGCCGTCGCCGCGGCCCGGGCGGCGGGGCTGGCCCGCCAGGCGGCCGAGCGGGCCGCCGCCGCCCTCGGCGCGGCGGCGGCCGGCTTCGACGAGATCGCCGGCCGGGCGCGAGCGGCCTGCGCACTGCTCGGGCGCCAGGGCAGCTGGGCGGCGGCGGTCGACCGCCGGCTCCACGGACGCGTCCCCGTCTGGGCCGATCTCCGTCAGGGGCTCGCCGACGGCACGCGTGACCTCGTCGCCGGGACCCTCCAGGCGGCGGCGCTCGGCTCGCAGTACTACTGGATGCTGCGGCCCCGGCAGGCATGGGAGCAGAGCCGCCTGGAGCTGGCGGGCGCGCTGGCGGCGCTGCGCCATCCCGGGCAGGCGGTGGCCGCCGCCCTGGGCACCGAGGACCTCGGCAACGGGCACGCCGCGCGCTTCTGGGCGCGGCTGGTGCCGCGGGCCGCCCTCGCCGTGGCGGCCAAGGGCGCGGCCCTGGCCCGGGTGGCCGCCGTGCCACGCGAGGCGGCCGCGGCCGGCGAGGCCGCCCGCCTGTCCCTGGCCGAGGTCAACCCGGGCTACCCGGGCCCCGGCCGGATGACGAACTGCGCCCACTGCGCCCTGGCCACCGACGCCACCCTCGCCGGGCGCCCGGCCTGCGCCCTTCCCGGCGGGGCCACCAGCATCCGGGTCCTCGAGGCCCACTACGGCCGTTCCTTCCAGCACGCCTCCTCGGCGGCGAAGATCGCCTCGATCCTGCAGCGCGCCGGGCCCGGCGCGCGTGGCATCGTGTTCGCGTCGCGAGGGACGCGCCGTCCCGGCCACCTGTTCAACGCCGCCAACCTGGACGGCGACGTGCGCTTCCTCGACGGCCAGCGTGGCGGCCCCGCCGCCGTCGAAGGCGAGGGCTACGTCGCGTTCTTCCTGCTACGGACGGACTAGAGGCACATGATCGACCGTGACACCGCGACCACCATCGCCCGCCGCCACCTCGAGCGGGAGTTCCCCGGCGGCGGCGTGGCGCTCGACGCCGCCGCCACCATGGAGACGGACCGCTTCTGGGTGCTCTTCTACAACACCGTGGCGTTCCTGCGGACCGGGGAGCTGCGCGACTGCCTCGCCGGCAACGGCCCCCTGCTGGTCGACAAGCGCTCCGGCGCCCTGCGCCAGGCCGGCACCGCGCACCCGGTCGAGCACTACCTGGCCGGGGACCGTCCCGACTGAGCGGCCCGCGAGTCGTGCCCCATCGTGGCAGGGGCGTTGTCCCCGCAAGGGCTGTCCGGCGTGATCGAGGCGGGGGGAGCTCCTCGTCGCGTGTCAGGCGTCCAGGGATTCGGCCCGGAAGCGGTCACCTTCGGCCACCACCAGGACGCCGGCTCCCTTGGCCAGCGGCGCGACCAGCTGACCGGTGAGGCCGAACACCGCCGCCTCGTTGGTCGGGCTGTGCCCGACGGCCAGCGCCCGCTCCCCGTCGGAGAGCCGCTCCAGCACCCGGAGGAGTCCCATTCCCAGCCGGGCCGAGTCCTCGGCGACCAGCTCGGGGTCGGCGGCCCGTAGCGCCGCCAGGTCGGCGCTGCCGGCCCGCCGGTATGCCGTGCGCCAGTCGTCCTCCCGCTCGGAGCGCAGGCCGGGCTCGACGATGACCCCGTCCGGCACCGGCTGGGCGAGCGCGGCTAGGAGGCAGGCCAGTGTCTGGGTGGCCCGCTGGGCGCCGGTGGAGACGCCGAGCTGGTAGCCGCCGGCCATGGCGGCGCCGATCCGTAGGGCGGCGGCGATGCCCTCGCTGGTCAGGACGTCGCCGTCGTTGTCGGTGTGCCGTCGCAGCTCCACGGACCGTGGCATGGTTTTCCTCCTTGCGGCCCAGGTCGGACCGGGCGTGCCACTGCTGGTCCGGGCCTGGAGTGTCGCTGATCGGACTCATGATGCCCGTTGCTTCCGCTTGGGGATCTCGACGTGGTCGTTGACGAGCGTTCACAATGTGGTGTGGTAGGGGTTCTCGGCGTACGGGTACGTCATGGTCGAGGGGTTTCTGACGTATCTCGCGGTTTGTGTTGTCGTGTTTGCGGTGGCGTGGCTGGCGGGGCGTCTGCTCGGCGTGGCGCGGCCGTTCGGCGGCTTTACCGGCGTTGCGTGGCTGGATGCCCAGGATGCCTTCGACCGGGCGCGCCGGCGGCACCGGCGGCATTATCTGGTGGCGGTGCTTTGTCGGCGCCCGCATCGGCTCGACCTGCCGACTCTGGACCAGGTGGCGAGCCTGGGGCTGGTTGGGTCGCGCAACCCGACGGAGTTCGTGGTCCTCATTCGTGACATCGTCGGGGCCGTGGACGGGGCCGATGGCAAGTTCGACCGTGACTTCCTTCCGACGGACGAGCGGAGCCGTTCGCGTTTTCAGGCGGTGGTCACGGCGCTTCGTGAGGGTGAGGCGCTTCCACCGATCGAGGTTTGCCGGTTGCATGGCCGGTACTACGTCGCTGACGGTCATCATCGGGTCGCGGCTGCCCGGGCGCTGGGTGAGGAGTCGATCGCGGCGTACGTGACCGAGATTCTCCGGTGACTCGCTGGTAGACCGTCGATGCTTGCGCCGTACCGGTCGCGGGCACCTGCCCGGGACGCTTTGTCGCTGGCTGCGAGGGCGCCGCTCGGCCGCGGCGGCACGGCTCGGCGTCTCACTCCGGGGCGGACTCCTCGAGTTCCAGGCCGCGTGTCTCGGGGAGCCGGGTGAACAGTGGTGCCACCAGGGCTACGGGCGTGGCCACGAGGATGGCGGCGGCGCTGAAGCTTTGCAGGCCGTCGGCGAGCAGGCCGAAGCTGACCAGGCCGGTGACGGCGCCGAGCACGCCGGCGACGCTCAGCCAGCCGGCCACGGTGCCGCGGATCCTGGTGGGGAACAGCTCGGCGCCGAGCGCTCCGACGGCGGGGGCGAACGCCGACATCGCCGTGACCGAGGTGAGGTAGCCGGTGACCGCGCCGGCCACGGAGCCCGAGTAGGTGAGCATGCCGGCGAGGGCGACCACCACCTGGGTGGTGCTGGCGGTGCGGCGGCGGCCGAGGTGGTCGCTGGCCCAGCGGCCGGCCAGGAGGCCGCCCAGCCCCAGGACGCCGGCGGCGACCACCATCAGGGCGGTGGCGGAGCGGGGCAGGTCGAGGACGCTCTCGCTGTAGACGAACAGCAGGCTGGTGGCGGGTCCCTGGATGAAGGCGAAGGCGAAGGCGAGCACGAACAGCAGTGTCAGGCGGTCGCGGAAGGCGGCGGGCACGCGGCCGAGCACGCGCCGGCCCTGGCCGGTGGCGCCGGCTGCGGCCGGCGGTGAGCCGGCCCTGGCCCGCTCGAAGCGCTCCGGCTCCTCCAGGCGGCGGCCCAGCAGCGGCAGGGCGACGAGCGGGATCAGCAGCAGCGCGAACAGGCCGCGGAAGCTGAGCGCGTCGCCCGCGATCCCGCGGATGATGGCGGTCAGCCCGGCTCCGGTGCCGTAGGCGGCGGCGACCAGGGCGATGGCCTTGGCGCGGTCGCTGGTCGAGGTCTCCTCGGCGGCGATCACGCCGGTGATCGCGTTGGTGGCGGTGAGCATCGGGCGGCTGGCGGCGAACAGCGCCACGAACCACCAGTAGCCGGGGCTGAGCCCGGCCGAGGCGGCGATCGCCAGGCCCAGCGCCGAGCAGGCAAGCAGCACCCGGCGGCGGCCGAGCCGGTCGGCCAGGCCGGACAGCGGCAGGCTGCCGACCGCGGCCAGGCGGATGATGCCGAGGCCGAGGCCGAGGGTGGTGAACGAGAGTCCGACCTGGGCGGTCACCGAGCTGCCCGTGCCCGGCTGGCCGAACGCCTTGGCCACGTCGGCGAGGGTGGTGGTCACGCCGAACTGGGCGAACCCGGCGGCCACGGCGAGCCCGGCCGCGGTGAGGATGGCCGGGTGGCGCCAGCCGTAGAGCCGGGTCGGCGGCCCTTGCACGTTGGGTTGGCTCGCAGGCATGGTCGCTCGTGCCCGGCGCCGGCGGCGCCTGGCTGGTGGTCGGGTGTCAGGTCGCTGGCTGGACTGTAGCGCCCGAAGGCGGTGGTCGCAGCAGACTGCTTCTCAGGATCCGCAACCACGAGACCGAGAAGCTCAAGGTCAACGACGCCGACGGCAACCCGATCGAGATCGCCGCCGTGGTCGTCTGGCAGGTCGAGGACACCGCCAGGGCGGTCTTCGAGGTCGACGACTTCACCGAGTTCGTGTCCATCCAGACCGAGACCGCGGTGCGCCACGTGGCCAACAGCTATCCCTACGACGCCCACGGCGACGGGCAGCTGTCCCTTCGCGACAACGCGGAGGAGATCACCGGTCTGCTCTCCGCGGAGATCGGCGCCCGGGTGGCCGCCGGGGTCAGGGTGATCGAGTCGCGCATCACCCGGCTGGCCTACGCGCCCGAGATCGCCCAGGCGATGCTCCGGCGTCAGCAGGCCACCGCCGTGGTCGCGGCGCGCCAGCGGATCGTCGACGGCGCGGTCGGCATGGTCGAGTCGGCGCTCGCCCGCCTGGACGAGCGGGACGTCGTCGAGCTGGACGAGGAGCGCAAGGCGGCCATGGTCAGCAACCTGTTGGTGGTCCTGTGCAGCGACCACGGGACGCAACCGGTGGTCAACGCCGGCTCGCTCTATCACTGATCAGACCGGACCGGTGGCCACCGAGCGCAAGCAGGTCCTCCTGCGGCTCGACCCAGCCGTCCACGACGCGCTGGCGCGCTGGGCGGGCGACGAGCTGCGCAGCACCAACGCCCAGATCGAGTTCCTGCTGCGGCGCGCTCTCGCCGAGGCGGGAAGGCTGCCCGCCGGCATCGGCCGGATGCGCCCGCGCGGGCGGCCGCCCGGGGCCGCACCCGCCCGGCCGGGCGCGCCGGAGCGCCGCGCCGGTGCAGACTGAGGGGGAGAGGACGTCATGGAGCTGCCCGAGTCCCTGCCGGCACGGCTCTACCTGCTCGCCTACGACCGGCGCAGGCAACGGCTGACCGCTCGCCCCCAGCTCGGCTTCCTCCTGCGCGCGGCGGCCATGGCCGACCTCGAGCTCGGCGGCCACGTCGGCCTCTTGCCCTCCGCCGTGGTCACCATCCGGGACCCGCGCCAGGTCAACCGGCTCAGGAACATCGCGTCGCGGACGCTGCACGGCGGTCTGCCGGCGGCGCGGGTCGACCCACGCGACGTCGCCCTGGTCGCGCTCGCGGCCGCCGGCGAGCTGCCGACCGTGCTGTCGCGGGCGCAACGGCGCGAGCACCGGCAGCGGATCACCAGGCTCACCGAGCGGAGCGGGTCCGCCGCGCCCGCCCTCCGCAAGGTCGTCCAGCTCGTCAAGGCCTCCACCGCGGGCTGAACCACGGTCTTGCGTTGCGGGATCAACCCAGATGCGGATAGCGCCAGTCCGTCGCCGCCAGCGCGTTCTCCTTGATCGCGCGGGGGGCGACCCAGCGGACCAGGTTGAGGCCGGAGCCGGCCTTGTCGTCGGTGCCGGAGGCGCGGGCGCCGCCGAAGGGCTGCTGGCCGACGATGGCGCCGGTGGGCTTGTCGTTGACGTAGAAGTTGCCGGCGGCGTAGCGGAGCCGGCCGAGCGCGTCGACCACGGCGTGCCGGTCGTGGGCGAAGACGGCGCCGGTGAGGCCGTAGGCGGACTCGTCGACCAGGTCGAGGGCGGCGTCCCAGTCGGCGTCGTCGTAGACGAACACGCTCAGGATGGGGCCGAACAGCTCCCTGGTCATGGTGTCCGAGCGTGGGTCGTCGCTGCGCAGCACGGTCGGCTGGACGAACCAGCCGTCGCGGTCGTCGCCGGCGCCACCCGCGACCACCTCGGCGCCGGCCGCCCTCGCGCCCTCGATGGCGTCGAGGTGGCGGCGGAAGGCGCGCTCCTCGATCACCGCGCCGAGGAAGTTGCCGAGGTCGGCCACGTCGCCCATGGGCAGCGAGCCGGCCAGGTCGGCGATGCCGTCGCGCACCGCCGGCCAGAGCGAGCGGGGGACGTAGGCGCGCGAGGCCGCCGAGCACTTCTGGCCCTGGTACTCGAACGAGCCCTGGCCGAGCGCGACGACCAGCCGCTCCACGTCGGCGGAGGCATGGGCCAGCACGAAGTCCTTGCCGCCGGTCTCGCCGACCAGGCGGGGATAGCTGCGGTAGCGCTCGAGGTGCTCGCCCGCCTTGCGCCAGAGGCCGCGGAACACCGCCGTCGAGCCGGTGAAGTGCAGCCCGGCGAACTCCTGGTGGGCCATGGCCACGTCGCTGGCCATGGCGCCGTCGCCGTGCACCAGGTTGACCACGCCGTCGGGCAGCCCGGCGGCGCGCAGCAGGTCCATCAGGTAGTGGGCCGAGAACGCCTGCTTCTCGGACGGCTTCCAGACGACCACGTTGCCCATCAGCGCCGGCGCGGTCGGCAGGTTGCCGGCGATCGAGGTGAAGTTGAACGGGGTCATCGCCAGCACGAAGCCCTCCAGCGGGCGGTAGTCCATGCGGTTCCAGATACCCCGGCTCGACAGCGGCTGCTGGGCGTACAGCTCGGCGGCGAAGTGCACGTTGAAGCGCCAGAAGTCGGCCAGCTCGCAGGCGGCGTCGATCTCGGCCTGGTAGACCGACTTGGACTGGCCGAGCATGGTGGTGGCGTTGAGGGTGTCCCGCCAGGGGCCGGCGAGCAGGTCGGCGGCGCGCAGGAACACGCCGGCGCGCTCCTCCCACGGCAGGGCGGCCCAGTCGGCCGCCACCGCCAGGGCGGCGTCGATCGCCTGCCGGACGTGCTCCGGCCGGGCCGCGTGCACGTCGGCGAGGACCAGCTCGTGGCGGTGGGGCGCGCGGGCCGGGAACGTCTCGCCGCTGGTCACCGCCTCGCCGCCGATGACCATGGGCGCCTCGATGCGCTCCTTGGCCAGGGCCGCCAGGCGCTGCTCGAGGCGTGCGCGCTCGGGCGAGCCGGGGGCGTAGCCCTGGACGGGTTCGTTGGCCGGGGTGGGCACCCGCGGGATCGCGGTGGTGCCGGGAGAGCTGGACATCGCTTCCTCCTGGAGAGCCGGTCGAGCCTCGCTGCCCGCCGCACCCAGGGTAGTGGCCTCCGGCGGGAGGAGACGTCGCAGCCGGTGAGCGTTACCCTTGGGGGCGACCCGGTGCGCCGGGGGGCGCAGGACTTTGCCCATGCGCCGGAGCCAGTGGCTTCGGCATCGGTTTCCTGACGACCGCCCCCGGCGCACCGGCGCTTCTTGAACCCCCCCGTTCGAGTGGCACGTCGGCGCACCGGTCATGCGACCCGCGGGCCGTTGTGGGACCGTAGGGCGGCCTGGGCCGGGTGGCATGCTGCGACCGCAGACTCGCGACCCGCTGGGCGGTCGTGGGAAGCTCCTCGTGCGAAGAACGTCCGCAACGTCTTGGAAGCGTAGGTGAGTGGGATGTACCAGACCGGACCGTCGCCGGCCGCGCTGCTGGCCGAGCCGATGCTGGTGATCAACCAGAAGCTCAAGCTGATCGAGCTGAGGAACGAGTTCAGGATCTTCGACCAGCACGGCAACCAGATCGGCGTGGCCGTGCAGGCCAGGCAGTCGCCGCTGGCGTTCCTGGCGCGGATCTTCAGCGACCTCGACGTGGCCCTGCCGATGACCCTCGAAGTGCGGGACCGTGCCGGCGGGATCGCCCTCACCCTGCACAAGCCGTGGTTCCGGATGGTCTGCTCGGTCACCAGGGGCGACGGCATGGAGCTGGGCACGATCCGCAAGAGGATCCGGCTCGGCAAGGCGCGCTTCAGCCTGCTCGACCCGAGCGGCAGGGACATCGGCGAGGTCAGGGCGCACAACTGGCGCGCCAAGGACTTCTCGGTGCTCGACTCGTCCGGCCAGGAGCTGGCCAGGGTCAACAAGAAGTGGGCCGGCCTGCGCGAGCTGTTCACCGACGCCGACAACTACGTCATCCAGCTGAACCCGGCCGCCCCCGACCCGATGCGCGGCATGGCGGTGGCCTCGGTACTGGCGATCGACACGGTGATGAAGCAGAAGGACACCGGCTGATCCCGGCGGCGGCTGGTCAGCCGCCGTGCCAGATGGCCGCGCCCGAGGCGGGGTCGAAGAACGACAGGGCGCCGGTGTCGACCTCCAGCTCGATCGGTGCCCCGGTGCGCGGTCGCTGCCAGGGCGCGACCTTGGCGATCACCTTACCCTGGGTGGGGTCGCGGTCGGCGTCGACCGCCGGGACGTCCAGCGGGCAGTGCAGCAGGAGCTGGTGGCCGAGGTGGTCGACGCGGGCCACGGTCGAGCGCAGCCTCCGGCCCGGCCGCGCGCCGCCGGAGCCGGCGACGGTCACGCCCTCGGCCCGGATCCCGACCACCACCGGGCGGTCCGTGGCGCCTCGCAGGGGGCCCGAGGGCTTGCCCGGGAAGCGGAGGCGCTGGCTGCCGAGGACCACCCAGGCGCCGTCGCCCTCGTCGACCAGGCGGGCGGCCAGCAGGCTCATGGCGGGGTCGCCGAGGAAGCCGGCCACGAACACGCTGGCCGGCTGCTGGTAGAGCATGCGCGGGGTGTCGACCTGCTCGAGTCGGCCGGCCCGGAGCACCGCCACCCGGTCGCCGACGGCCATCGCCTGGGACTGGTCGTGGGTGACGTAGACGGTGGTCACGCCGAGGCCGCGCTGCAGCTGCGCCAGCTCGCTGCGCAGCCGCACCCGCTCGCCCTCGTCCAGGTGGGTGAGCGGTTCGTCGAGCAGGAACACGCGCGGCACCCGCACGGTCGCGCGGCCGATCGCGACCCGCTGCCGCTGCCCGGCCGAGAGCGTCTTGGGCAGCCGGTCGAGCAGCCGCGCGAGCCCGAGCACACGGGACTCGGCCCCGACCCGCTGGTCGATCTCGGACTCGGACACGCGCCGCATGTCCAGGCCGAAGCGCATGTTGCGGCCCACGGTGAGGTGCGGGTACAGGGCGTTGCCCTCGAACACCATGGCCACGTCGCGCTGGTGGGGCGGCCAGCGGGTGACGTCCTGGCCGCCGATCAGGATGCGGCCCTTGGTGATCGGCTCGATGCCGGCGATCAGGCGCAGCACGGTGCTCTTGCCGCAGCCCGACGGGCCGAGGATGGCCAGCAGCTCCTGGTGGCGCACGTGCAAGGTCAGGTCCGCCACCGCGACGGTGCCGTCCGCGTGCACGCGCGTGACGTCGTCGAGCAGGACGTCGGCCATCGGGCCTCCCTGGCCGCACTTCGTCCAGGATCCCGCGGCCGCGCGGGACGCGGGCACCCTGGACATCCTAGGCGCCGAGCGGCCCCGCTCCAACGGGTAAACGGGCGTCGCGCTCAAGTCTCCCAGGCGAGCTGCTCCTCCCAGGTCTCGCGGCGGCGGCTCACGCGGGCACTGCCGTGCTCGACCACGATCTCGGGCGGGCGGGGCTGGGCGTTGTAGTTCGACGCCATCGTCATCCCGTAGGCGCCGGCGTCCAGGATGGCGACCAGGTCGCCGGGGACCAGGTCGGGGAGGTCGACGCCGGTCGCGAGCACGTCGGTGGACTCGCAGATGGGGCCGACCACCTCGGTCGGGCCGGCCGGCGGCGCCGCGTGGACCGGGAGGAAGCGGTGGCGGGCCTGGTAGAGGGCCGGCCGGAGCAGGTGGTGCATGCCGGTGTCGAGCACCAGCATGCGCCCGGCGGCCCGGTGCTTGCGGTACAGCACCGAGCTGACCAGCGCGCCTGCCGGGGCGACCAGGGCGCGTCCCGGCTCGACGCCGAGCTCCACCTCGCGGCCGGCCACCACCGGAGCGAGCGCGGACGCGAAGACCTCCGGACCCGCGGCCGGGCTGCCGCCGTAGTCGACCGGCAGCCCGCCGCCGACGTCGAGCCAGTGCAGCGGGAGCCCGGCGGCGCGGCCGGCCTCCAGCACCTCGAGGCCGGTACGGGCGCCGGAGACCAGGCCGTCCGGGCCGGGGAGCTGGGAGCCGACGTGGACGTGGACGCCGAGCGCCTCGCAGGCGGGGTACTCGCCCTTGGCGGTGCGTCCGAGCAGCTCGACGGCGAGCTGGACCGGTACGCCGAACTTGGCCTCGCCGTGGCCGGTACGGATGCCGGCGTGGGTGTCCACCTCGACGTCCGGGTTGACCCGCACGGCGAAGCGGGCGCGCCGGCCCGCCCCGGCGGCGACCTGTTGCAGCAGATCGAGCTCGTCCACCGACTCGACGTGCAGGAGCACGCCGTGCTCGACGGCGAGCGCCAGCTCGGTCGCGGTCTTGCCGACCCCGGCGAAGACCACCCTGCCCGGGTCGGCGCCGGCGCGCAGCACGCGCAGCAGCTCGCCACCGCTGACCACGTCGAAGGCGGCGCCGAGGCGGGCGAGGCGGCGCAGCAGGGCGAGGTTCGAGTTGGCCTTGACGGAGAACAGCCCGCGGCCGCCGATCGGCGCGAGGGCCGCGCTGAGCCGGTCCCATGCCGCCGCGACCGCGTCCAGGTCGTAGACGTAGGCGGGGGTGCCGGTGCCGGCGACCACCTGGTCGAGCGGCAGGCCGCCGACGTGCAGCACGCCGTCGAGGTAGGCGAACGGAGACGCCGAAGGTCGGTCGCTCGGGCGTGTCTGGTTGGTCACGCGGTCTCTCCTGGGGTGGTCCGGCGCTGGCGGCCAGCTCCGGACATGGTTGCATATCTGTGCATCGACGCAACCGACTTGCGAAGACACGCAGGAGAATCGCGGTCATTAGGTTGCATATTTCCGAGAGGCCTGCATACTCATTCGTATGACTCCGATCGCTGCGGGGGTGCTCGGCGCCTCCGGCTACGCCGGCGCCGAGGTGCTGCGCCTGCTCGCCCGCCATCCCAGCCTGCGGGTCGCCTGGGCCGCCGGGGACACCAGCGCCGGCCAGCCCGTCGCCGGCCGCTACCCCGGCCTCGCCCACGCCTACGGCGACCTCACCTTCTGCACCGTCGACGAGGGCCTGAGCAAGGGCGCCGAGGTGCTGTTCGCGGCCCTGCCCCACGGCCGCGCCGCCACGCTCACCCAGCGGCTCGGCGCGGCGGCCGGGCTGGTGGTCGACCTCTCGGCCGACTTCCGCCTGCACGACCCCGCCGCCTACCCGACCTGGTACGGCGCGCCCCACCCCTTCCCGGAGGAGCTCGGCGCCTGGCCGTACGGCCTTCCCGAGCTGCACCGGGACGAGCTGCGCGGGACGCGGCGCGTGGCCGTGCCCGGCTGCTACCCGACCGCCGCCCTGCTCGCGCTCGCGCCGCTGCTCGCGGCCGGCCTGGTCGTGCCGTCCGGCATCGTGGTCGACGCCAAGTCCGGCCTGTCCGGCGCCGGGCGCTCGCTCACCGACGACTACCTGTACGTGCAGGCCAACGAGAACGTGACCCCGTACCGCGTCGGCCGGCACCGCCACACCCCGGAGATCGAGCAGGAGCTCGGCCGGGCGGCCGGGCAGTCCGTGACGGTCACCTTCACCCCCCACCTCGTGCCGATGAGCCGCGGCCTGCTGGCCACCTGCTACGCCAACCTCACCCCCGGCGCCGGCGCCGAGGCCCTGGCCGCCGGCCAGGCCCGCGCGTTCGAATCCGAGCCGTTCGTCGACGTGCTGCCGGCCGGCGCCTGGCCGGCCACCCGCGCCGTCGCGGCCAGCAACCGCGCCCAGGTCGCCGCGGCGGTCGTCGGCGACGACCGGGTGGTGGCCGCCGCGGCCATCGACAACCTCGTCAAGGGTGCCGCCGGCCAGGCGGTGCAGTGCGCCAACCTCGCCCTCGGCCTGCCGGAGACGGCCGGCCTCGACCTCGTCCCCCCGGGCCCGTGAGCGTGCCCGTCGACCGCGGCCTCGGCGTCGACGCCGCCGCCGGCTTCTCCGCCACGGGGGTCGCCTGCGGCATCAAGCCCACCGGCGAGCTGGACCTGGCCGTGGTCGTCGGGCCGCCAGGCACGGTGGCGGCCGGGGCCTTCACCACCAACGTGGTGGTGGCCGCGCCGGTCGTCTGGTCGCGGTCGCGGCTGGCGGCCTCCCCGGACGCCCGCGCGGTGGTGGTCAACTCCGGCAACGCCAACGCCTGCACCGGCCCGGCCGGGCACCGCGCCGTGCGCGCCACCGCCGAGCGGGCCGCCGCCGAGCTGGGCTGCCTGCCCGAGCAGGTGCTGGTCTGCTCGACCGGGGTGATCGGCGTGCCGCTCGACGCCGGGCGGGTCGGCGACGGCATCGCCAAGGCGGCCGCGAGCCTCGGCGCGCAGCTCGACCGGGCCTCCCCGCCGGGGGGTCCGGGGGGCTCAAGAGCGAGGCCGGAACCCAGGAAACGGGCAGCCACGCAAAGCCGAGCGGTAGCCCCCCGGTCAACAGAGGGTCCGGGGGGCTCAAGAGCGAGGCCGGAACCCCGGTGGCGGGCAGCCACGCAAAGCCGAGCGGTAGCCCCCCGGTCAACCAGGGCGAGCGACGGCCGCGCCGCCGCCGAGGCGATCCGCACCACCGACACGGTCGCCAAGCAGGCCGGGACGGTCCTGCCCGGCGGGGTCACGGTGGGCGGAATGGCCAAGGGCGCCGCCATGCTCGCCCCCGCCCTGGCCACCGTGCACGCCACCATGCTCGCCGTGCTCACCACCGACGCGCTGGCCGACCCGGCCGCGCTGCGGTCCGGGCTGGCCACGGCCGTCGAGGAGAGCTTCAACCGCATCACCGTCGACGGCGCCCAGTCCACCAACGACACCGTGCTGCTGCTGGCCTCCGGCGCCTCCGGGGTCGCCGCCGACCCGGACGAGCTGGCCAGCGCGGTCCGGGCCGTCTGCGACGACCTCGCCGGCCAGATGCTGGCCGACGCCGAGGGCGGCACCAAGGTGATCCGCGTCGAGGTCGGCGGTGCCGGCAGCGCCGCCGAGGCGCTGTCGGTCGCCCGCCGGGTGGCCGACAGCCCCCTGGTCAAGGCCGCCGCTTACGGCGGCGACCCCAACTGGGGCCGGGTCCTGCAGGCCGCCGGCACCGCCGGCGTCGCCTTCGACCCTGAGGCGGTCCGCCTCGAGCTGCGGGGCACCGCCCCGGGCGGGGCCGACCCGGTGGTGCTTCTGCGAGACGGGGCGCCGACCGGGGCGGACGGCAGCGCGGCGATGGCGGGTCCGGAAATCGGCTTCCGCCTCCACCTCGGCGGGGCGGGCCCCTGGGCGTGCGTGCGCACCGCCGACCTGACCCCGGAGTACGTCCGGCTCAACTCGGAGTACACGACATGAGCACGACCACCGGCCCCAGCACCGAGGACCTGCAGGCCAAGGCGGCCGTGCTGCACGAGGCGCTGCCCTGGATCAAGCGCTTCACCGGCCGCACCGTGGTCGTCAAGTACGGCGGCGCCGCCATGGCGACCAGCCCCGGAGGCGAGACGGCCTCGCTCGACTCCTTCGTCGACGACGTCGTCCTGCTCCGCTACGTCGGCGTCGACCTGGTGGTGGTCCACGGCGGTGGGCCCGAGATCAGCCGCACCATGGAGCAATTCGGCAAGCAGCCGGTGTTCGTCGACGGCCTGCGGGTGACCGACGCCGACACCATGGACCTGGTCCGCATGGTGCTCGTCGGCCGCGTCAACAAGGCCCTGGTGGGGCGGTTCAACACCCACGGCCGCCTGGCCGTCGGCCTCTCCGGCGAGGACGGCCTGCTGGTCACCGCGCGGCCCAGGCGCGACCCGGGTGGCCGCGACCTCGGCCTGGTCGGCGAGGTGGCCGCGGTCGACCCGACCGCGCTGCGCGCGCTCACCGGGGCCGGCCTGATCCCGGTGGTGGCCACGGTCGCCGCCGGCCCCGGCGGCCAGCCCTACAACATCAACGCCGACACCGTCGCGGGCGCGCTGGCCGCCGCCCTCACCGCCGAGAAGCTCGTCTACCTCAGCGACGTGGAGGGGCTCTACGCCGACCTGGGCGACAGCGGCTCGCTGATCCGCCGCCTGGACCTGCACGAGCTCGACGAGCTGCTGGCCGCCGGCCGCGGCCGCGCCGGCATGCTGCCCAAGCTCGAGGGGATCGCCACCGCCCTGCGCGGCGGCGTGGGCAGCGCCCACATCCTCGACGGGCGCCTGCGCCACGCCCTGCTGCTCGAGCTGTTCACCGACAAGGGGGTCGGGACCATGATCACCGGCACGGAAGCCGTCCCGCCCCGGGCCGCCCGGCCGCAGCCCCTGCCCGGCGGGGAGGTGACACCGTGAGCGCTGGCTTCACCGCCCGCGAGGCGGCGGTGCTGTGGCCGACCTACGTCCGCCCGCCGGTGGTCTTCACCCGTGGCGAGGGCGTGCGCCTGTGGGACGCGGACGGGCGCGAGTACCTCGACTTCCTCGGCGGCATCGCGGTGGTCGCCGCCGGCCACGCCCACCCGCACGTGGTCGAGGCGATCACCGCGCAGCTCGCCACCCTCGGGCACACCTCCAACCTGTACTTCACCGGTCCCCAGGTCGAGCTGGCCGAGCGCCTCGCCGACCGCTTCGGCCCGCCCGCCAAGGTGTTCTTCTCCAACTCCGGCGCCGAGGCCAACGAGGCCGCCATCAAGGTCGCCCGGCGCTGGGCCAAGGCCGCCAAGGGCGAGCAGGCGGTCGGGATCGTGGCCGCCGAGGGCGGCTTCCACGGCCGCACCCTGGCCACCCTGGCCGCCACCGGCAAGCCGGCGCTCCACCCCACCTTCGCGCCGCTGCCCGCCGGCTTCACCCACGTGCCCTTCGGCGACGCCGCCGCCCTCGCCGCCGCGGTCGGCCCCGACACGGCCGCGGTGCTGCTGGAGCCCGTCCAGGGCGAGGCCGGCATCCGCGTGCCCCCGCCGGGCTACCTGCGGGCCGCCCGCGAGATCGCCAGCCGCCACGGCGCCCTGCTGATCCTCGACGAGGTCCAGTCGGGCACCGGCCGCACCGGCCGGCTCTTCGCCCACCAGCACGAGCAGGTCAGGCCGGACGTGGTCACCCTGGCCAAGGCGCTCGGCAACGGCTACCCGATCGGTGCCACCATCGCCACCGCCGAGGTGGCCGACGCGATGCGGCCGGGCGACCACGCCTCCACCTTCGGCGGCGGGCCCGTCGCCTGCGCCGCGGCCCTCGCCACCCTGGACGTGGTCGAGCCGCTGCTCGACGGCCACGTCGACAAGGTCTCGGCGCGGCTCAGGGACGGCCTGGTGGAGCTGGCCTCCCGGGTCGGGCCGGACGCCGCGGTACGCGGCCTCGGGCTCTGGTTCGCCCTCGAGCTCGGCCCGGGCGCCAGGGTCGGCGCCAAGGAGGTCGCCGCCGCGGCCCTCGACCGGGGTCTGGTCGTCAACCCGGTCACCGAGACGGCCGTGCGGCTGGCCCCGCCCCTGGTGGTCAGCGAGGCCGAGATCGACGAGGCGATCGCCCGGCTCGCCGGCGCCCTCGCGGAGCTGGCGCCATGACCTCGCTGAAGATGGCCAGGCAGACGGCGCTGACCGCGCTGCTGCGCACGCGTAGCATCACCGGCCAGGCCGGCCTGCTCGAGGCGCTCCACGCCCAGGGCTTCGACGCCACCCAGGCCACCGTCTCGCGCGACCTCGACGAGCTCGGCGCCGTCAAGGTCCGTGGCGCGGACGGCCGCCTCGTCTACGCCCTGCCGGAGCCGCTGGCCACCGACGGCGTGGACGAGGCGGAGCTGCGCCAGGTCCTCGCGCTGTCGCTGTCGGCGGTGATCCCCAGCGGCAACCTGGTGGTCGTGCGCACCCCGCCCGGCCACGCCAACGTGCTCGCCTCGACCCTGGACCGCGCCGGCCTCCCCGGCCTGGCCGGCACGGTCGCCGGCGACGACACCGTCCTGCTGGTCTGCACCGAGCGCACCTCGGGCAAGGCGATGGCCCGCCAGCTAAGCGCGCTCGCCGCCCAGGCGGGCGCCGACCCCCACCACAACGGCGAGCGGCCCGAGCCCCCCATCAGCGAGGTGGGCCACCAGCGCGCACCAGCTGGACTTGAGGAGCGAGGTGGGCCACGGGCGCGCGCCGGCTGGACTTGAGGAGCGAGACGGGGCGCGAGCCGGACGCGCGCCGGTGTTAGCGAGGTGGGCCGCCGCCGCGCGCCGGCTGGACTGAGGAGCGACGAAGGAGCCGCAGGCGACGAAGGAGCGACGAGGGAAGCCGGCGCATAAGCGGCGGCGGCCCACCGAAGCGTTTCAACAAAGGAGAACGCGCATGACCGCAGCCACCGGCGACCTGATCGTGCTGGCCTACTCGGGCGGCCTCGACACCACCGTCGCCGTCCACCGGCTCACCCACGAGCAGGGGCGACGGGTGGTCGCCCTGCTCGCCGACGTCGGCCAGGGCGAGAACCTGGCCGAGGCGGCACGGCGGGCGCTGGCCGCGGGGGCCGAGGACGCGGTGGTGGTGGACGCGCGCGAGCGCTTCGCCACCGAGTTCATCGTCCCTGCGGTCGCCGCCAACGCCCTCTACGAGGGCCGCTACCCGCTCGTCTCGGCCCTGTCGCGGCCGCTGATCGCCCAGCTCCTGGTCGAGGAGGCCGCGCGCAGGGGCGCGCCGGCGGTGGCGCACGGCTGCACCGGCAAGGGCAACGACCAGGTCCGCTTCGAGGTCAGCGTCGGCGCGCTCGCGCCCGGGCTGGAGGTGCTCGCCCCCATCCGGGACTGGGCCATGACCCGGTCGGAGGCGATCGCCTACGCCGAGGCGAACGGCGTCGACCTCGGCGGCGTCACCGCGGCCAAGCCGTACTCGGTCGACCAGAACCTCTGGGGGCGCACCGTCGAGGCCGGCGTGCTCGAGGACCCGTGGACGGAGGCGCCGGAGGAGGCGTTCGTCTGGACCGCGGATCCGGTACGGCAGCGGGGGTCCGCCGGGGCGGTGGTCAGCTTCGAGGCCGGCGTGCCGGTCGGGGTCGACGGGTCGGCGGCAGGGCTGGCCAAGGTGGTGGCCCACCTGAACCAGCTCGGCGGCGCCGTCGGCTTCGGACGGGTCGACATGATCGAGAACCGCCGTGTCGGCATCAAGAGCCGCGAGGTCTACGAGGTGCCGGGGGCGCTGGCCACCATCCTCGCCCACCGCGACCTGGAGGACCTCACCCTCGACCGGGACGTGCTGCACGAGAAGGCACGGCTGGAGATCCGCTACGCCGAGCTGGTCTACGACGGGCTCTGGTTCTCGCCGCTGAAGGCCGCCCTCGACGCGTTCGTGGCCGAGACCCAGCAGAACGTGACCGGCGAGGTGCGCCTGGCCTTCTCGCCCGGCCGCTGCCAGGCCACCGGCCGGCGCGCCGCCCGCTCGCTGTACCGGCCGGACCTGGCCACCTACGACGCCGGCGACGCGTTCGACCACGACGCCGGGCGCGGCTTCGTCACCCTCTGGGGCCTGCCGGCGCGCACCTGGGCGCGGGTCAACCGGGGAGGGCCCGCGGGCGCCGCCCCCGCCGCGCCCGTGGACCAGGTGCCCGCGCCCGTGCTCGCCGCCCCCACGGCGGACGGGGCCGGCTGAGGGTGGAACGCGACCGCCCGGTCGAGCCCGGCGGCGGGCCCCTGTGGGCCGGCGGGTTCGCCGGCGCGCCCGACCCGCGCATGTGGGCGTTCACCGCCTCGCTCGCAGTCGACCGGCGGCTCTGGCGCCAGGACGTCGCCGGCAGCCGCGCCCACGTCCGCGCCCTGGTGAGGGCCGGCGTGCTCGGCGAGGAGGAGGGCCACCGGCTGCTCGACGGCCTCGCCAAGGTGGCCGCCGAGCTGGCCGGGGGGTCGTTCGTATGGGCCGCCGCCGACGAGGACGTCCACACCGCGGTCGAGCGGCGCCTGACCGAGCTGGCCGGGCCGCTCGGCGGCAAGCTCCACACCGGCCGCAGCCGCAACGACCAGGTCGCCACCGACCTGCACCTTTGGCTCAAGGAGGCGACCGCCGACGCCGCCGCCGCGGTCGCCGGCCTGGTCGACGCGCTGGTCGCCGCGGCACGGGCGCATCCGGAGGCGGTCCTGCCCGGCCTCACCCACCTGCAGCCCGCCCAGCCGGTCACCTGGGGCTTCCAGCTCGCCGCGCACGGCTTCGCGCTGGACCGCGACCTCGGCCGCCTGCGGGACGCCGCCCGCCGCGCCGACGTGAGCCCGCTCGGCGCCGGCGCCGTGGCCGGCTCCTCCTTCCCGCTCGACCCTGCCGCGACAGCGGCGGACCTGGGCTTCGCCGCCGCCTTCGACAACGCCATGGACGCCACCGCCGCCCGCGACGCCGTCGCGGAGCTGCTCGCCGCGGCCGCCATCGCCATGGTCGACGCCTCCCGCCTGGCCGAGGACGTCACCCTCTGGGCCGGCCGCGGCTGGGTGCGCCTGCCCGACGCCTGGGCCACCGGGTCGAGCATGCTGCCCCAGAAGCGCAACCCGGACGTGGCCGAGCTGGCGAGGGGCCGCGCCGGCACCGTCATCGGCCGGCTCGCGGGCCTGCTCGCCACGCTCAAGGGCCTGCCCCTCGCCTACGCCCGCGACCTGCAGGAGGACAAGGCGGCCGCGTTCGACGCGGTCGACACGCTGGTCGCCACCATGGACGCCATGGCCGGGCTGGTCGGCGGCCTCGAGCCGGACACCGCCCGCATGCGCGCCGCCGCCGCGGAAGGGGAGGCCACCGCCGTCGACCTCGCCGAGGCGCTGGTGCGCAAGGGCGTGCCCTTCCGCCAGGCCCACGCCGCCGTCGCCGCCGCCGTGCGGGCTGCGGCCGAGCGGGGCACCCGCCTGGCCGAGCTGCCCGCCGACCAGCTCGCCGCGATCCACCCGGACCTCGCCGCCGCCGACGCGGAGGTCCTGTCCGTCGACGGCAGCCTGGCCGCCAAGGTCACGCCAGGCTCGACCGAGCCGTCGCGCGTGGCCGAGCAGCTCACCGTCCTCGAGGTCACCGCGTCCACCGGCCGCGCCTGGGCCGCCGGCTTCCGCCCGCACCTCGACCTCGGCTGACGCCGAGCCGCCTCACCCGCAGGCTGAACGCCGGCTACCCTGGCCCGTGGTGCGGCGCATGGAGGACCGGGTGACGATCGAACGGGAATGGACGCGACGGCTGGCGTGGGAAGGCGTGCTCAACGCCCGGGACCTGGGAGGCTATCCGGCGGGCGGGCGGGAGACCCGCTGGGGCGCGGTGGTGCGCTCGGACAACCTGACGGCGTTGACGCCGGCGGGGCGGGCGGCGCTGGTCCAGTACGGCGTGCGCACCATCGTGGACCTGCGGCTGCCGAACGAGGTGGCCGGTAGGCCGAGCCCCTTCGCCGAGCCTGGCGACCACGGCATCGCCTACGCCAACGTGTCGTTCGTCGACCCCGCGGCGGCGCCGCCGACGGAGTTCAGCACGCTGGCCGACGACTACACGGGGATGCTCGACCGCTTCGGCCAGCCCGTGGCCGCGGTGATGACGACGATCGCGAACGCCGCCGACGGCGGCGTGCTGGTGCACTGCGCGGCGGGCAAGGACCGCACCGGGCTGGTCGCCGCGCTGCTGCTCGGGCTCGTCGGCGTGGCGCCGGAGACGATCGCCAGCGACTACGCGCTGAGCGCCGAGTGCCTGCGGCAGCGCACCGAGGAATGGCTGGAGAACGGCCCGGGCGACCGCGCCGAGCGCCAGGAGATGCTGCGCAGGTTCGCGCCGACGCCCGAGGCGATGCTGGAGGTGCTCGACGACCTCACCGAGCGGCACGGCGGGGTCGAGGGCTACCTGTCGCGGGTGGGCGTCCCAGCCGGCGACCTCGCCCGCCTCCGGGCACGACTGCTGGCCCAGAACCGTCCTTGACCAGCGTACGCGGACCCGCCGGTCCAGGGCTCAGCGCATCGACTCGGCGATGCGGACGGCCTCCTCGCGCGAGACCCGGCCCTCGAGGCGGTAGGTCACGTCGCCGCGCTGCCAGATCAGGGTGGCGCCGGCCAGGCGGCTGCTCTCCTGCTGGAAGCTGCCGAAGCGGTCGGTGTAGACGAGCTCGTGCGTCTGCGGCAGCCAGAAGCCGGGCCCGCCGGCCACGGTCAGGAACTGCACCTGGCTGCCCTGGCTCAGCTTCTTCATGAAGTCCACGTCGACGCTCGCGCGGAACTGGGTGATCAGCAGGCCGGCCTCGGTGAAGGGGGAGGCCGGCAGGCCGGGGCGGGCGCGGTAGACCAGGTCGACGCGGCCGTCGGCGGGCTGGTCGGGGTCGACGTAGACCGCGTCGGGGCGCTCGAAGCCGGCCGCGCTCGGCACCGTCACGGGGAACTTCACGCTCGCCCTGGCCTGGTCGAGCGTGACGCGGCGGCCGAGGCCGAGGCTCGCGCCGACGCCGCCGGGCTCGGTGGTCGAAGGGCCGGGCGTGGTGCTGGTGGGCGGTCCGCCGAGCTGGATCCTGATGCCGCGCAGGCCGAGCAGGTCGGCGACCGCCTCGCGGGTGGTGGGGGAGAGCACCAGCACGGCGGCCGCGAGCACCGCGACGGCCAGCCCGGCCACGGCCAGGCGCCGCATCCGCGGCCGGCCGGCCAGGACGCGCCGGCCGGAGGGCGCCGGCGCGGCGGGCCGCTCGGGCGCCTCCCGGAGGCGCGCGGTCACCCGCTCGGCGAGCGGCGGCGTGGCCGGATGGTCGAGGTGGCCGCCGAGGTCCCGCAGGGCCTCCTCCAGCTCGCGGTAGCTCATCGTTGCCCACCTCCTTCCGGTGCCGCCGCCCAGAGGGCCTCGGCGCCCTGCTCGGCGAGGATCCGCCGGAGGCGCACGAGCGCCCGCGAGGTGCGCGACTTCACCGTCCCGCGGCGGCAGCCGAGCGCGCTGGCCGTCTCCGCCTCGCCCAGCTCCAGGAAGTAGCGGCAGGCGAGCATCTCGCGGTCGCCCTGCGGGAGGCGGTTGACGGCCGCGAGCAGGACCTGGCGGCGCTCGCCGGCGAGTGCCGCCGCCTCGGGGGACGGGGCCGCGTCCCCCGAGGGGCGGTCCTCGGCGACCCGGAGGGTCAGGTCGTCCAGGCGGCGGGCGGAGCGGCGCCGGTTGCGGGCCTCGTTGGCCACGATCGCGAGCAGCCAGGGCCGGAACGGGGCGCCCGGGCGGAAGCGGTCGAGCGCGTACCACGCCTTCACGAACCCCTCCTGGGCGGCGTCCTCGGCGTCAGCGGCCGACCTGGTGACCAGGTAGGCGGTCCGGTAGGCGAGGTCGGAGTAGCGGCGCACGAGGCGCTCGTAGGCGTCCACCTCTCCCCGCTGTGCGCGTTCGACGAGCTGGTCGTCCTCGGTGTCCAGTGGTCGGCCCTCCACGGACGGCTTCCACCAGCTCCTACACCGCGGCGTCGCGGGTGGTTCCAGGTGGGTGGTGATGCTACGCGCCCGCGCGTGGCGGGAGGCGGCCGGTCACTGCCAGTCGCGGTCCTGGCCGAGCAGCTCGCCGAGGCGGCCGCCGGGCTCCGGGGCGGCGAACAGGTGCCCCTGGGCCTGGTCGCAGCCGAGCTCGTCGAGCCGGGCGAGCTGGCGGCGCGTCTCCACCCCCTCGGCCACCACCGCCAGGCCGAGGCTGTGGGCGAGGCCGATCACGGCCGTCGCCACCGCGTCGTCGGGCGGCTCGCGGTCGAGGCCCGCGACGAACGAGCGGTCGATCTTCAGCGCGCTGAGCGGGAGCTGGCGCAGGGAGGCGAGCGACGAGCAGCCGGTGCCGAAGTCGTCGACGGCGAGGCCCACGCCGAGCGCCGCCAGCCGCTCGCAGGTGGCGGCCGCCGCGCCCTGGTGGCCGGCCAGGACGTGCTCGTTCATCTCGAGGCAGAGACGGGCGGGGTCGATGCCGCTGCCGGCGAGCGCGGCGGCGACGCGGTCGACCAGGTACGGCTCGGCGAACTGGCGCTCCGACAGGTTGACGTGGACCCTGGGCGCCAGCCGGCCACCGGCGCCGTCCCAGCGGGCGGCCTGGCGGCAGGCCTCCTCCAGCACCCAGCCGCCGACCGTGACGATCAGGCCGGTCTCCTCGGCGGCCGGCACGAACTCGGCCGGCGCGAGCTGGCCGTCGCCGGGCCGCTCCCAGCGGGCCAGCGCCTCGACGGCCACCACCCGGCCCTCCCGGAGGGAGACGATCGGCTGGTAGGCGACGCGCAGCTCGCCCCGGTCGAGCGCGGCGCGCAGCGCCGCCTCGGTCCGCAGCCGCTCGGTGAGGCGCGCCCGGACGGCCTCGTCGTACAGCTCGTAGCTGGTGCCCTCCTGCCGCTTGGCGCGGTGCATCGCGGTCTCGGCGTCGCGCAGCAGGTGGCCGCCGCGGCGGCGGTGCGACCCGGCGAGCGCGATGCCGACGCTGGCGGTCAGGGTCAGCTCCGTGCCGCCGACCGCGAACGGGGTGTCCAGGCCGGACGCGATCCGCTCGGCCAGGCGCACCGCGTCGCGGCCGTCGCGCAGGTCCTGGCAGAGCACGGCGAACTCGTCGCTGCCGAGGCGGGCGACCGTGTCGCTGGGCCGCAGCACGCCGCGCAGGCGCCCGGCGACCGCGACCAGCACGCCGTCGGCCGCGTCGACGCCGACCCGCTCGGCCGTCTGGCCGAAGCGGTCCAGGTCCAGGGCGAGCACCGCGACCAGGCCGGGATGGCGCTCGAGGCGGGCGAGGACCGCGTCGAGCCGGTCGAGGAACAGCGCCCGGGTCGGCAGCCCGGTGAGGGGGTCGCGGGCCGCCCTGCCGGCGAGCTGCTCGGCTGCCTGGCCGCCGAGGCCCAGCTCCGCGAGCTGCCGCACCACGTAGCGAGGGCGGCCGGCGAGGTCGGTGTGGGCCGGGCGGCCGTCCGCGCCGGTGGTCAGCCAGGCACTGGCCAGCACCCAGACGACCTCGCCGTCGGCGCGCCGGCAGCGCTGCGGCAGCTGGTAGGCGGCGAGGTCGCCGTCGAGCAGCCGCCGCAGGTACTCGGCGTCGGCGTCGCGGTCGTCCGGGTGCAGCAGCGCGGTGAACCCGAGCGCGCGCAGCTCGGCCTCGGAGTGACCGGTGAGCTCGACGAAGGCCAGGTTGAGGCGGAGGAACTCGCCCTCGGGGTCGACCAGGGCGGTGGCCGGCGGCGCGGACGCGAGCGAGCCCCAGACCCGGTCGACGTCCTCTCGCAGCGGGTCCCAGGTGATCAGCGCGGACGGAGCCGTCCCAGGCGTCCATCCAGGGCGGGTACGCATCGGGGGTCATCCTGACCCTCTGAGGCGTTCGAACCAATAGACCGGCGGAATACTCTTGTCCGTCCCCCGCTTGGGGGACAGGGGTCCGGAGGGCTCGAGGAGCGGAGCGGCAGCCCCCCGGCTCGCGGACGGCGTTGCCGTCAGTACCAGCCGTTGGCCTGCCAGAAGGCCTGGGCTGCCTGGGCGGTGCCGTAGCGGTCGCGGACGTAGGCGCGGAAGGCGAAGAGCTGCTTGCCGCAGTCGATCGTGGCGTAGTCGTTGCCCAGGTAGAGGATGCGGTTGCCGAGCAGGAGCTGGCCCAGGCCGAAGGCGGTCGAGGTGGGGTTGTCGGCGGTGGGGTAGCCGCCGGACTCGTGCATGATGATCCAGAGCTCGGCCGGGGAGGTCCCCGACAGGTCGCAGCGGCCTCCGGCCCCGCGCCCGACGCTGGGCGCCTGGATCGGCGAGCGCGCGGCCGCGGCGCGGCGGCGCGCCTCCTCCTCCTGCCGGATCAGCCGGCGCAGCTCGTCGGAGCGGGCGCGCAGCGAGGCCGCCTGGCCGGCCAGACGGCTGAGCTTGGCGTCGAGCGTGGTCTTGGCCCGCTCGCGCACCGCCTGCACCTGCCGCAGGCCGGCGACCTCGGTGGCGACCGCGTCGGCGGCGGCGCGGCTGTCGCGCTCGGCCGCGGCCATGCGCGCCCGCAGCCAGGTGGCCTGGCGCTGGCCCCCGCGCAGCCGCGCCATGGTGCTGGCGCCGGACGCCGCCACGTAGTCGAGGGTCACGGCCCGGTCGACCAGGTCGGGCAGGTGCTCCGGGTCGATCAGCACGGCGAGGTCGGCCGAGCCGCCGGTGATGTAGACGTTGCGGGCGCGCGCGTCGATCTGCCGGCGCAGCCCGTCCACCTCGGCGGAGACCCGCCGCAGCGCCTGCTCCGCCAGCACGCGCCGCTGCCTGGCGGCGGCGAGCTGAGTGCGGGCGGCCCCGAGCCGCAGCTGACCCTCGGCGGTGGCCCGCTGGGCCTCGGCCAGGGCGGCGTCGACCGCCACCGCGTCCGCGCGCGCGTTGCGCAGCACGGCCTCGACCTGCCCGAGCCGGTCGCGGGTACGGGACAGGTCGGAGCGCTTGTCGTCGGCGAGCGCCGGACGGGTGACCAGCGACGCCACGGCGAGGATGCCGGTCAGCGCCACGGCCAGGGAGCGTGCGCGATGGGACACGAGCACCTCCTCGGCGATGGTTCGGGGGATCTGGGGGGCTCGAGGAGTGGGGTCGCGGGCGGCAACGGGGCGGGAGTCTACCCTAGGACGGAACGATGGATCGAACCGGGGGCACCGGTCGCACGACCTGAGCAGGTCGAGCCGGCCGCCGCGGCGCCCGCTTCGGCGTGGTCGCGCCGACCAAGGCTGGCGACAGGTACCATCCGGAGCATGACCGAGCCCCGCTGGAAGCAGCGTTTCCGTGCACCCACCCTGACCCTGCCGCGCTGGGGGGTCGACCAGCCCGACCGTCTGGTGTACGCCTCCAACCTCTCCGGCTCGTGGCAGGTGCACGCCTGGGACCGGGTCGCCGGGACGCACCGGCAGGTCACCGACCATCCCACCGGGGTGGTGGCGGGGACGGTCACGCCCGACGGGGCCGGGGTGGTCTGGTTCGAGGACGACAAGGGCAACGAGATCGGGCACTGGCAGCTGCAACCGTTCGCCGGCGGCGAGCCGTCCCCGTTGCTGCCCGGCGTCGGGCCGGCCTGGAGCGCCGGGCTCGCGCTCGGCCCCAAGGGCCGGGTCGCCCTCGGCCTGGCCGACCGGGACGGCTTCCGCGTCCGCGTCGGCGAGCTCGGCGGCGACAGCGTCGAGCTGTACCGGCACGAGCAGACCGTCGACCTGGCCGCCCTCTCCCGGGACGGCCGGCTGCTGGTGGTCCACCACGCCGAGCACGGCGACAACCTGCGCCCCGCGCTGCGCGCCTTCGACGTCGACCGCCTCGGGCCCGTGGCCGACCTGTGGGACGGCGAGGGCTACGCCCTCTACGCCGTGGCCTTCTCGCCGGTGCCCGGCGACGGCCGCCTCGCCGTCCTGCACGAGCGCTCCGGCCGGCTGCGCCCGGCGGTCTGGGACCCGGTCGCCGGGACGCGCACGGACCTGGCCGTAGACCTGGCCGGTGACGTGGAGGTCGCCGACTGGTGGCCCGACGGCGGCTCGCTCCTGTTGGTCCACACCTACATGGGCCGTGACGAGCTGTACCGGCTGCGTCTGCCCGGCGGTGCGCTCGAGCGGCTCGACCACGAGCCCGGCTCGGTCACCGGGGCTCGCGTCCGGCCCGACGGCACGGTCTGGTACCGCTGGTCGTCCGGGGCGCTCCCGGCCGAGGTGCGCGTCCTCGGCGGCGGCGACGCCGTGCTGCGCCCCCCCGGGCAGCGCGCCCCGGCCGGGGTCTCCTACGAGAGCTGGACGTTCACCAACCCGGCGGGCGACCAGGTGCACGGCTTCCTGGCGGTCCCGCCCGGCGGCGGCCCCGCGCCGACGGTGATGCTGGTCCACGGCGGCCCGCACCACCACGACGCCGACAGCTTCAGCCCGGAGGTGCAGGCCTGGGTCGACCACGGCTACGCGGTCGCGCTGGTCAACTACCGCGGCTCGACCGGGTACGGCAAGCAGTGGCAGGACGCCCTCGAGGGCGACCCCGGCCGGCCGGAGGTCGAGGACGTGGTCGCCGGACGGGACGACCTGGTCGCGCGCGGCGTGGCCGACCCGCAGCGGGTGGTGATCGCCGGTGCCTCCTGGGGCGGCTACCTCACCCTGCAGACCGTCGGCACGGTGCCGGAAGGCTGGCGGGCGGCGCTCGCGGTGGTCCCGGTGGCCGACTACGTCAGCGCCTACCGGGACGAGTCCGAGGGGCTGCAGGCGCTCGACCGGGCGCTGTTCGGCGGCGGCCCGGACGAGAAGCCCGAGCTGTTCGCCGAGCGCTCCCCGATCACCCACGCCGACCGGGTCACCACCCCGGTGCTGCTGCTGGTGGGGGAGAACGACACCCGCTGCCCGCTGCAGCAGGTGCTCAACTACGCCGACCGCCTCACCGAGCTGGGCAAGGAGTTCGAGCTCGACCGCTTCGACGCCGGCCACGGCGCGCTGGTGGTCGACGAGCGCATCCGGCAGGCCGAGGTCCTCTTCGACTTCGCCGCCCGCCACGTCCCCGGGGTGGCGGCACCCGAGCGCTGACCGCATACGACCAGCGTGGTAGCGGTGCTGCACCAGCGGGTGGATGCCGGGTGTGCCCATGTCTCGTACCGTAGCGCCATGGACCTGACGACCGTGCGCGAGCGCCTGCGGCGCGTGCCCGCTCCCGTGGTGGACGCGGGGCTCGCCGTGGGGACGGCGGCGGTGACCGCCGCGGCCGTCCACGTGGCGATCGAACCGCACGCGACGCCGCCGGACGCCCTCGCCTACCTGCTGGCGGTCTCCTTCGGCGCCGTGCTGCTGGTGCGGCGCCGCTGGCCGCTCGGGGTGTTCGCGGCGGCGAACCTGCTCCTGTTCGTGTACTACACGCTCGGGTACCCGGGCATGTCACCGGCGATCCCGCTCGGGGGCGCGCTCTACACCGCCGCGGCCGCCGGGCACCTGCGCTGGGGCCTGCTGAGCACCGCCTTCTACATGACCGCCGGGGCCGTCGTGGTCGGTCTGCGGGAGAACACGCCCGCGCTGGAGGTGCTGACCCTCTTCCTGCCGCAGGCGTCGCTGATGGTGGCGTTGCTGCTGCTCGGCGACGCCGTGCGCAGCCGCCGCGGCTGGCAGGCGGAGGTGCGCGAGCGGCTCGCGCGGGTGGAGGCGGACCGGGAGCGGGAGGCGCAGCGGCGCGTCGAGCGCGAGCGGCTGCGCATCGCCCGTGAGCTGCACGACGTGCTGGCGCACACGATCGCGGTGGTCACCGTGCAGGCCGGCGTGGCCGCCGACGTGCTGGCGGAGAGCCCCGAGCAGGCCAGGGCGGCGCTCCGCGCGATCCGTTCGGCCAGCCGTGAGGCGATGGCCGAGCTGCAGGCGACCGTCGGCGTCCTGCGGGCCGGCGAGCGCGACGGCGAGCAGGCGCCGCGCGCGCCCAGCCCGGGCCTCGGCCAGCTCGGCGGCCTGCTGGAGGCTGCCCGGGAGCGGGGCCTGACCGTCGAGGCGGAGGTCGCCGGCGAGCCGCGGCCGCTGCCCGCCCTGGTCGACCTCACCGCCTACCGCATCGTGCAGGAGTCGCTGACCAACGTCGGCCGCCACGCGGGCGGCGCCGCCGCGACGGTGACGATCCGCTACGAGCCGGGCGCGGTGGTCGTGGAGGTGGACGACGACGGGCAGGGCCCCGGCCCCGAGCCCGCCGACGCTCACCAGGGCTTCGGCCTGGCCGGGATGGCCGAGCGGTCGGCGGCGCTGGGCGGCAGCCTGGAGGCCGGCCCGCGGCCCGGTGGCGGCTTCCGGGTCCGGGCGTGGCTGCCGCTGGCGGGCACGGCGACATGAGCGACCGGCCGGTCAAGGTCCTGCTGGTCGACGACCAGACGCTGGTGCGCGCGGGCTTCCGGGTCCTGCTCGAACGCGGCGAGGGCATCGAGGTGGTCGGCGAGGCCGCCGACGGCGCCGAGGCGATCGAGGCCGTCAGGCGGACCCGGCCCGACGTCGTGCTCATGGACATCCGCATGCCGGTGCTCGACGGCCTCGAGGCCACCAGGCGGATCGTCACCGACGAGCGGCTCGCCGGAGTACGGGTGGTGATGCTGACCACCTACGAGCTCGACGAGTACGTCTTCGAGGCGCTGCGCTCCGGCGCGAGCGGCTTCCTGCTCAAGGACATCGACCCGGCCGACCTGCGGCAGGCGGTGCGGGTGGTGGCCGGCGGCGACGCGCTGCTGTCGCCGAGCGTGACCCGCCGCCTGATCGCTGAGTTCGCCGCCAGGGCCGCGCCCAAGCGGGCCGATCCCGAGCGGCTCGCGCCGCTCACCGAGCGCGAGCGCGAGGTGATGGCGCTGGTGGCCGGCGGCCTGTCCAACGGCGAGATCGCGGGGCAGCTGTTCATGAGCCCGGCGACCGCGAAGACCCACGTGAGCCGGGCGATGGCCAAGCTCGGCGCGCGCGACCGCGCCCAGCTCGTGGTGCTCGCCTACGAGACCGGGCTGGTCAGCCCCTCCTGAGCGCCGCGTACTCCCGCGGGTGCAGCGCGCCCGCGCGTGTACGCCGAACGGTGCAGCCAACCGCCACCGCTGGTCGGATGACCCCCATCGGCCCGGCACCTACCGTCGCTCTCGTGCCCGGAACGACCGGGAGAGGCCGGCGGCGCCCGCGCCTCACGAGCGACGAAAGAGGTCATGGATGAACGGGTTGTCCAGGTTCGTGCTACGCCACCGCCTCGCGGTCGGGCTGCTGTGGCTCGTCGTGCTGGCCGCCGGCATGGTGGCGGCGGGCAAGGTCCCCGACCGGCTCTCCACCGAGTTCTCCCTGCCCGGCGCCAAGAGCTACGAGGCCGACAAGGCGATCCTGCGCACCTACGGCAACGGCGGCGGTGCGGCCGCGCCGCTGGTGCCGGTGGTCACCCTGCCCCAGGGCACCACCGTCGACAGCCCCGGCGTCCGCGCCGCCCTCGGGCGCGCCTTCGACGGGGTCGCCGCCAACCGGGGCCTGCGCACCGTCTCCTGGGCCTCGACCGGTGACCGCGTCTTCGTCGCCGGCGACGGCCGCACCACCTTCGGGCTGGTGTACCCGCCGCCGTCCGGCTTCGGCACCCCGGCGCTCGGCCCCGCGGTCGCCGAGCGGATGCGCGGCGCGCTGCCGCCCGGGGCGACGGTGCACGTGACCGGGCTCGGCGAGCTGTCCGCCGGGGGCGAGGCCGAGGGCGGCGGGGTGCTCGCCGAGACCCTCGTCGGCGGGCTCGGCGCGCTCGCCGTCCTCGCCTTCGTGTTCGGCTCGCTGCTCGCCTTCGTGCCGCTGCTGGTCGCCGCCGTCGCGATCCTCGCGACCTTCCTGGTGATCCTCGGGCTGACCAGCCTCACCGAGGTCAGCTTCATCGTGCAGTTCCTGGTGGCGCTGATCGGCCTCGGCGTGGCGATCGACTACTCGCTGCTGCTGGTCACCCGCTGGCGCGAGGAGCGCGCCCGCGGCCACCAGGGCGACGAGGCGGTGCACCGCGCCATGCTCAGCGCCGGCCGGGCGGTGGTGTTCAGCGGCGTCACTGTGGCGATCGGGCTGGTCGCGCTGGTCCTGCTGCCGGTGCCGTTCCTGCGCAGCGTCGGCTTCGGCGGCATGCTGATCCCGCTGATCAGCATGCTGGTCAACCTCACCCTGCTGCCGGTGCTGCTGGCAACCGTCGGGCGCCGGATCGACTGGCCGCGCCTGCGCAAGGAGGCCCACGCGAGCCACGGCTGGACCGCCTGGGCGCACGGCGTGGTGCGGGCGCGCTGGGTGGCGGCGCTCGCCGCCGCGGCGGTGCTCGTGGTCCTCGGCGTGGTCGCCCTCGGCATGCAGGTCGGCCAGGCCAAGGCCGACACGCTGGCCAAGAACGGCGACGCCGCCGAGGGGCTTGCCGCCATCGAGCGCGCGGGCCTGCCGAACGGGGTGCTCGCGCCGATCGAGGTGCTGGTGCCGAGCGGCGGCGACCCGGCCGCGGCGGCGACGCGCCTGGCGGGCGTCGCCGGCGTGCACGGCGCGGTCGCGCCGGACGGCCCCGCCTGGCGCCGCGACGGCACCGCCATGGTGAGCGTCCTGCCGGTGGACGAGCCCAGCACCGGCGCCGGCAGGCAGACCGTCACCCGGGTGCGCGACGCGGCTGCCGCCGCCGTGCCCGGCGCGCAGGCCGCCGGCGTCGGCCCCGGCCTGATCGACGCCAGTCACGTCATCTACGGCAGCTTCCCGTTGATGCTCGCCGCCATCACCGTGGTCACCTTCGTGCTGCTCGCCAGGGCCTTCCGCTCGCTGCTGCTGCCGCTGAAGGCGGTGCTGCTCAACCTCGTGTCGGTCGGCGCCAGCTACGGGGTGCTCGTGCTGGTGTGGCAGCGGGGCTACGGCTCGGAGGCGGTCTGGGGCATCCCGGCGACCGGCGCGATCACCATGTGGGTCCCGCTGATGGCCTTCGCCTTCCTCTACGGCCTGTCCATGGACTACGAGGTCTTCATCCTGGCGCGCATGCGCGAGGAGTACGACCGCAGCGGCTCGACCACCACGGCGATCACCGAGGGGCTCGGCCGCACCGGCAGGCTGGTGACCAGCGCGGCGCTGATCCTGTTCCTGGCGTTCGCCTCGCTGGCCAGCACGCCCCAGACCGACGTCAAGATCATGGCCACCGCCCTCGGGGCCGGCATCCTGCTGGACGCGACCATCGTCCGCGCCCTGCTGGTGCCCGCGCTGGTCTCGCTGTTCGGCCGCTGGAACTGGTGGCTGCCCGCCTGGGCCGCGCGACCGCTCATGGTGGCGCCGTCCCCGGCGCTGCCAGAGCCCGCCCACCGCCCGTCACGCGAGGCCCACCCGGCGACCCTCTCCTGACGGGTGACGGGCAGCCTGGCTCAATCTCCCCTTCCCCCCGCTGGGACGGTGGCGGTGGCCAGGCTGCCCTTGCCGGGGCGGATGACGAGGGTGAACTGGCCGCCGAGCTCCTCGTCCACCAGCGCCCGGACCAGGCGCAGGCCGAGGCCGCCGGGGCGGCTGGCCTCGAGCGCCGGCGCGGCGTCCTCGGAGCCGCCGCCGTCGTCGGCGACCTCGAGCACGGTGGGGCGGCCGGCGCCGCCGCGCAGGGTCACCGTGACCTTTCCTGGGCGGCCACCGAGGCCGTGCTCGATCGAGTTGTGCACCAGCTCGCTGAGGACCACGGCCAGGGGCGTGGCCACGGCCGCGTCCACCCGCACCGAGCCGGTCGCCAGGGTGATGCGGACGTCCTCCCGCCCGAGCGAGCTCTCCAGCATGCGCACCACCCGGCGGGCCACGTCGGCCATGTCGACGGCGCCCTCGAACTCCTCGGTCAGGGTCTCGTGGACGAGCGCGATGGCGGCGATGCGGCGAACCGACTCCTCCAGCGCCGCCACCGCCGCGGGATGGTCGCCGAGCCGGCGCACCTGCAGGCGCAGCAGCGACGCGACCGTCTGCAGGTTGTTCTTGACCCGGTGGTGGACCTCGCGGATGGTCGCCTCTCGCTGCGAGATGAGCCGGTCCCGGCCGCGCAGCTCGGTCACGTCGCGGCAGAGGGCGAGGGCGCCACGCCGCCGCCCGGCGGCGCGCAGCAGCGGCACCACCCGCACGTGGGTGACCGCGCCGTCGGCCTCCACGTCCGCCTCGACCGGCCGCCGGCTCGCCATCGCCTGGGCGACCAGCACGCCGACGCGGCCGGCGACCGGCTGGCCGAGCGGCAGCGCGTTGATCCCCATGCGCCGGAAGGCCGAGGTGGCGTTCGGGCTGGCGAACTCGACCCTGGCGCTGGCGTCGAGGACCACCAGGCCGTCCCCGACGCGTGGGGAGGAGACCTGCTCGTGGTCCTCCTGGAAGGGGAACAGCCCGCGGGCGACCATCTCCTGCATGGCGTCGGCGGCGCGCAGGTAGGCCGACTCCAGCCGGCCGGTCGGCCGGTCGGGCAGCTCGGCCGACTCCACGCACAGCACCGCCACCACCTCGCCCTGGTGGCGCACTGGCACGGCCTCCACCCGCACCGCCTCGGCGTCGATGAACACCGGCTGCTCGGAGCGCACCCGCCGGCCCTCGCGCCAGGCCCGCTCCACGTACGGCTGCCAGCCCGGCTCGACCACGTCGCCGACCAGGTCGGCCGGGTACAGCGTGCGGGCCGTGTAGGGCCGCAGCTGCCCCACGATCTGGAACTCCTCGCCCCCCTCCACCGGCACGAACAGCAGCAGGTCGGCGAAGGACAGGTCGGCGATGAGCTGCCAGGCGCCCATCAGCCCGTGCAGGTGCCCGGCGGCCGCCGGGTCGAGGCGGCGCCCGCGCGGCGTCGGTGCGTGAGCTGGCTGGGCGGTCTGCATCGCTGCCATCAGCGTAGCCGCAGCGGGCCGGCGCCGCCTCAGCGCTCCGTGACCGTGACCAGCCCGCGCATGCCGTAGGCGTAGTGGCCGGGCAGGTGGCAGGCGTACTCGAGCCGCCCCGGCGCGGCGAGGTTGAAGCTGACCGTGGTGGAGCGCTCCTCCCCGGCCGGGACCGAGACCTCGCCGGGGCTGTCGTGGTGGCGCTGCGTGCCCCGCTCGTGCAGGTCGTGGACGGCCGGGCCACCGATGATGAACTCGTGGTCGATCGGGTCGGTGTTGCGCAGCACGAAGCGGACGGTGGCACCGGGCGCGACCTCGATCGCCGCCGGCTGGAAGCGGGAGTGGTGCATGGTGACCACCACCGTGCGGACGCCGGGGTCAGCGCCGGCCCGGTGCGTGCCGACCCAGGCCACGGCCGCCGCGACCACCAGGACGGTGGCCGCGGCCAGCAGCGCGCGGCGTCCCGGCCGCCAGCCCCGGATCGCCGGCGCCGGCGCCGGCCGGGGCGGAGCGGCCGGGGGTCCCACGTGGATGGTCATCGCCCGGTCCCGGGACGGCGGCCGCGGCGGGCCAGGGCCAGCCCGCCCGCGGCGGCCAGCGCGGCCGCGAACCAGGGCCACCAGGAGGCCGCGCGGGCGGCGAGGGGCCGGGGGGCGACGTACGGCTGACCCGGGGCGGCCAGGCCGGCGGCGACCGGGGAGGGGCTGTGGCGGCCGCTGGCGTCGATCGCCAGGTCGTGGGTGAGCGCTCCGGCCGTGGTGTTGACCCGGAGATAGGAGAGGTGCATGTCGCCGGCGGGGATCCAGCCCATGCCCTTGTCCCTGCGCAGGTCGTCCAGCAGGAAGCTGGAGGCCGGACGGCTCTGCTCCAGCGAGACCCCGTCCCGCCCCGGCGCGACCGGGCGTGGCAGCAGCGCCGGCCGCTGCTCGGTGAGCAGGTAGACGTCGGCGTCGATGCGCTCGCTCGGCCGGTGGCCGAGGCCGAGGATGCGCAGCGGCACCCACGGGTTCTCGGTGGGGATGGTGAGCTGGATGGGCGTGCCGTCGCCGAGCTGCTGGCCGCGCCTGGCGGCGGCGCCCGCGTCGAAGCTTGCCGCCATGAACACCGGGCTGCGGGCGGCGTAGAAGTCGAGCACCTCCGGCGCGTCGACGGAGAGGTCGAAGCCCTGCTTGCGCGCCCAGGCGCCGACCGCGGCACCGCCGCCGCGGACGATGGTGACGTCGAGGGCGTCGATGCGGACGCGGCGCAGGATCTCGACGCTCTGCGGCGCGGCGGCGAGACGCGCGTCGCCGGCGGCGGCGAACTGCTCCAGCGGCTGGACCTCGCGGGCCAGGCGCTGCAGCGTCCACCCGCCGCCCTTGCGCACGTCGGTGGGCACGCCGGGCAGCGGGATCACGGAGCCGAACTTGGCGCCGCCGCCGGCGAACGAGAACGAGGTCAGGTAGTGCTCCTGGCCGTCGACGTAGGCGGCGAGGGTGGCGGTGCGCAGCAACCGCACCGTGCCGCCGCGCCCGACCAGCCCGGCGCAGGCCAGCGCCGGTCCAGCCGCGACCCCGACCAGGACCAGGGCTGCGAGAAGCCCCGTGAAAGCTCGTGCGATCCGCCGCGCCATCCCGCACCCCCATGGGTGAGCTCATCCGACGCGCACTTGGACGGGCTGGGCGGACGTGCGGTTCCCGGGCCTGGCGGGCCGGGTCTGATGGCCGATCTGGCCAGCCCGTCGCGCGCGGGTCATACGTTTCGTTGACGTAACAGCACTGGCAGCCGTACCGTGTGGCCACACATGAGCAACGGCGCTCCAAGGCGGGCGCCGTTGATCGTGTCCGGGGGACATCGTGGTCCCCCGTCGTCCCTCCCTTCGGCGCCTGCGTCGGCTCGACCATGCGATCGGAGGCGATGATGGGCGACACCCCCCGCCTGTTCGACGCGCGCCGTGACGAGCGCGACGCCTGCGGCATCGGTTTCGTGGCGGACCTCGGCAACCGCCCGAGCCGGGCCATCGTCGACCACGCCCTCGTCGGGCTGCAGCGCCTGCGGCACCGTGGCGCGATCGCCGCCGACGCCCTCACCGGCGACGGCGGCGGGCTGCTGCTGCCGCTCGACCGGGACTGGCTGGCGCTGCCCGGCGAGGACCCCGCCCGGCTCGGCGTGGCCATGGCCTTCCTGCCCCAGGCCGAAGGGCCGGCCGGCGCCGCCCGCGCCACGGTCGAGGACGCCCTCGCCGCCGAGGGGCTCACCCTGCTGCGCTGGCGGCCGGTGCCGGTCGAGCCCGGCGCCCTCGGCGAGCACGCCCGCGCCACCGCTCCGCGGATCGAGCAGGCCGTGTTCACCACGCCCGCCGACGTGACCGGCGAGGACGCCGAGCGGCGCTGCTTCCGGGCGGTGCGGCGGGCCATCCGCTGTCCCGTGCCCGGCCTGTACCTGGCGTCCTGTTCCACCCGGACGGTCACCTACAAGGCGCTGTGCGCCGCCGACCAGCTCGACAGGTTCTACCCCGACCTGGCCGACCCCGCGCTCACCGCCCCGTTCGTCATCTTCCACCAGCGCTACTCGACCAACACCACACCGTCGTGGGAGCGTGCCCAGCCGTTCCGCTTCCTCTGCCACAACGGCGAGATCAACACCCTGGCCGGCAACCGGGCCTGGATGCGGGCGCGCGAGGGCCGTCTCGGGGCGGAGGCGGCCAGGCTGGCCGAGGACGAGGAGCTGCTGCGCCCGGTGCTCGACGCCGACGGCTCCGACTCCGCCATGCTCGACAACGCCGTCGAGCTGCTCGTCCGGGGCGGACGCGACCTCTGCCACGTGCTCGCCATGCTGCTGCCCGCCGCGGTCGAGCACGACCCCGAGGCCGACCCGCTGCTGCGCGACTTCTACCGCTACCACGCCTGCCTGACCGAGCCCTGGGACGGCCCGGCCGGGCTGGTGTTCACCGACGGCCTCCAGGTCGGCGCGGCGCTGGACCGCAACGGCCTACGCCCGCTGCGCTACGAGGTCTGCGAGGACGGGCTGGTCGTCTGCGCCTCGGAGGCCGGCGCGGTCGACACCACCGGTCACGGCCGCGTGCGCCGCGGCCGCCTCGGGCCCGGGCAGATGCTCTGCGTCGACCCGGAGCGCGGGCTGCTGGAGAACGCGGCCATCAAGGACCGGCTGGCCAGCGTGCGGCCGTGGAGCGACTGGGTGGCCACGCGCCTGCGCACGGTCGACCCAGGCGGGCCGCTGCCCGCGCCGGCGCGGGACCTGACCCCGGCACAGGCCACCTTCGGCTTCACCCGCGAGCTGATCGGCAGCGTGCTGCGGCCCATGGCGACCGGCGGCAAGGAGCCGACCGCCTCCATGGGCGACGACACCCCGTCGCCCGTGCTCGGCGTCAGCAACCGGCCGGTCTCCCACTACCTGCGCCAGCGCTTCGCCCAGGTGACCAACCCGCCCATCGACCACCTGCGCGAACGCCACGTGCTGTCCAAGCGCACCCTGCTCGGCGCGCGCGCGCCGCTGCTCGGCGAGACGCCGGAGGCCGCCTGCCTGGTGGAGCTGCCGACGTTCGCGCTCACCCCCGACGGCCTCGCCGGCCTGCTCGACCCGGCGCTGGGCCTCGACCCGGTGGTGCTCGACGCCACCTGGCCGGTGGCGGAGGGCGAGGCCGGCCTGCGCGCCGCCTGCCACCGCCTCGCCGGCGAGGCCGAGGCGGCCGTTCGCGGTGGCGCCTCGTTGTTGGTCATCTCCGACATGGGCACGGAGCTGTCCCCTGAGCCACCGAGCGTTTCAGAAGATCCGCCGGTACCGGCGCTGCTCGCGCTCGGTGCGGTCCAGCAGCGGCTGCTCCGCGCCGGGCTGGCCACCCGCACCGGCCTGGTGGTCGCGACCGGCGAGCCCTGCGACCCGCAGCTGGCCGCCTGCCTGCTCGGCTACGGCGCCGACGCGATCTGCCCCGGCCTCAGCCTCGCCACGGTCGCCGGGCTGGTCGAGGGCGACCCGGACGGGGCCCAGTCCCGCTACCTGCACGCCCTGGAGGAGGGCGTGTTCAAGGTGATGTCCCGCATGGGCATCTCCACGCTCGACGCCTACCGCGGGTCGCAGCTCTTCGAGGCGGTCGGGCTCGACGCCGAGGTGATCGAGACGTGCCTGGCCGGCACGCCGTCGCCGCTCGGCGGGATCGGCTTCGACGAGCTGGCCGCGGACGTGCTCGCCCGCTGGCTGGCCGGGCAGGCCGAGGTCGCCAGGCTGGACAACCCGGGCTGGTTCAAGCACCGCCCCAAGGGCGAGTACCACGCCACCAACCCGGAGGTCATGCAGGCCCTGCACTTCGCCGTCGGCGAGGACGGCGGCGAGGTGGGCGGCTCCAAGCGGGTCGCGCACCTGCTGCAGCAGGCCGTCAAGGGCGACCGCTGGGAGCGCTACCAGCACTTCGCCCGCCTGGTCAACGAGCGGCCCGCCGCCACCCTGCGGGACCTGCTGGAGATGGTGCCCGCCGGAGCCCCCGTCCCGGTCGACGAGGTCGAGCCGGCCGAGGAGGTGCTGCGGCGCTTCTCCACCGCGGCGATGAGCCACGGAGCGCTCTCGGCCGAGGCCCACGAGACCCTCTCGGTAGCGATGAACCGGCTCGGGGGCCGTGGCAACTCCGGCGAGGGCGGCGAGGACCCGTCGCGCTTCGGCGACGAGCGCAACTCGGCCATCAAGCAGGTCGCCTCCGGCCGCTTCGGGGTCACCCCGGAGTACCTGGCCAGCGCCGTGGAGCTGCAGATCAAGATGGCGCAGGGCTCCAAGCCGGGCGAGGGCGGCCAGCTCCCCGGGCACAAGGTCAGCGCCGAGATCGCCCGGCTGCGCCACACCCAGCCGGGGGTGGCGCTGATCTCGCCCCCGCCGCACCACGACATCTACTCGATCGAGGACCTCGCCCAGCTCGTCTTCGACCTCAAGCAGGCCAACCCGGACGCGGAGGTGAGCGTCAAGCTGGTGGCCGAGGCGGGCGTCGGCACCGTGGCCGCCGGCGTCGCCAAGGCCCTCGCCGAGATCGTGCAGGTCTCCGGGTCGGACGGCGGCACCGGGGCGAGCCCGCTCTCGTCGATCAAGCACGCCGGCGCGCCCTGGGAGCTGGGCCTGGCCGAGGCGCAGCAGGCCCTGCGCGCGAGCGGGCTGCGCGGCCGGGTGCGGGTGCGGGTCGACGGCGGCTTCAAGACCGGCCGCGACGTGGTCCTCGCCGCCCTGCTCGGCGCGGACGAGTACGGCTTCGGCACCGCCGCGCTGCTGGCCGAGGGCTGCCTCATGGTGCGCACCTGCCACCAGGACAACTGCCCTGTCGGCATCGCCACCCAGCGGCCCGACCTGCGGGCCAAGTTCGCCGGCACGCCCGAGATGGTGATGCGCTACCTCTCCTACGTCGCGCGCGAGGTGCGGGAGCTGCTGGCCGGGCTCGGCCTGCGCTCGCTCGACGAGGCGATCGGCCGGGTCGACCTGCTGCGCCAACGGCCGGCCGGCGGGCGCGGCGACCGCCTCGACCTCGCCCCGCTGCTCGACCCCGGTGCGCCGGACACCGTGGCGCGGCGCTTCGTCGCCGCCGAGCCGGCCGTGCAGCGGCCGCGCTCGGCCCTCGGCGACCGGGTCTTCGACGACGTCATGCCCGGTCTGGTCGCCGGCGACCTGGTCCACGCCGGCTACCGGATCTCGAGCACCGACCGGACGGTCGGGGCGCGCCTGGGCGTGGCCGTCGGCGCGCGCTGGGGCTCGCGCCCGCCGGCCGGCAGGGCCAGGGTGGAGTTCGACGGCGCGGCCGGGCAGAGCTTCGGCGCCTTCCTCGCCCCCGGCATCGACTTCCGCCTCACCGGCACGGCCAACGACTACGTCGGCAAGGGCATGGGCGGCGGGCGCATCGTGATCCGGCCGCCGGCCGGCGACGCCGGCTCGCCGGTGCTGGTCGGCAACACCGTCCTGTACGGCGCGACCCGGGGCGAGCTGTTCTGCTCCGGCCGCGCCGGCGAGCGCTTCGCCGTGCGCAACTCGGGCGCCACCGCGGTGGTGGAGGGCGCCGGCGACCACTGCGCCGAGTACATGACCGGCGGCACGGTGATCGTGCTCGGGCCGGTCGGCCGCAACATCGGGGCCGGCATGACCGGCGGCGAGCTGTTCCTCCTCGACCCGGCCGGGGAGGCCCTGGCCAGGGTCAACCAGGAGCTGGTCATGGCGGCCCAGCCCGACGAGATCGAGCTGGTGTTCCTGCGCGAGCTGGTCTCGGCGCACGCCGAGCTGACCGGCTCGGCGGTCGCCGCCGCGCTGCTGGAGGACTGGGAGCAGGCGGCAACCGCCTTCTGGCGGGTGGCGCCGCGCGCCGAGGTCGCCGCGATCGAGCGCGCCCACGAAGGCACGGCCTGACCGTATCCAGTGGACACGCGGGCGGTAGGGCGTCGATCCTGTGAGCTGATACCGCTCCCGAGAACGACCTCGGGCAGTCAGCCGGGTCGTGCGCGGTCGCGGGACCCTTGGTGACGGGAAAGGAACCAGATGGCACGGGTGCTCGTGGCGGAGGACGAGGTCCTGATCAGGGTCGACATCGTCGAGACCCTGGAGGAGGGCGGCCACACCGTCGTGGGTGAGGCGGGCGACGGCGAGCAGGCGGTCCAGCTTGCCCGCGAGCTGGCCCCCGAGCTGGTTATCATGGACGTGAAGATGCCCAAGCTGGACGGGGTCGAGGCGGCCACCCGGATCGTCCAGGAGAGCGCCGGCGCGGTGCTGGTGCTGACGGCCTTCTCCGACAAGGAGCTGGTCGAGCGGGCGGCGGAGGCCGGCTCGATCGGGTACCTGGTCAAGCCGTTCCAGCCCCCGCAGCTCCTCGCCGCCGTGCAGGTCGCCCTCGCGCGAGCGGCCGAGCACCGCGACCTCAAGGAGTCGGTCGAGGACCTGGAGGCCAAGCTGGCGGCGCGCAAGGTGATCGAGCGCGCCAAGGGCAAGCTGATGGAGCAGTTCGGCCTGACCGAGGAGCAGGCCTTCGTGCGCATGCGCCGGGCCGCCATGGACCGCCAGCTCCCCCTGGCCGAGATCGCCCGCCGCGTGCTCGAGTCGACGCAGCCGTCGGCCCCGCCGCAGCCCTCCGGCCCCCAGCAGCGCTGACCACTTGACCGCCCGGCCGCGCGAAATTCGCCGCCGGCGGCGAGAATTGCTGCCATGAGCCCTTCGAGACCCCGGTCCGTCTCCCGCCTGGCCGCCGCAACGGTCGCCGTCCTGCTCCTCGCCGCCTGCTCGGGCAGGTCGAAGCCGTCGTCGGAGGCCGCCCCGACCACGGCAGCCCCGACGCCGGCGGCGACGGCCCCGCCGAGCGAGCCGGCGAGCGGGGGCCCGCTCAGCGAGGTGCGCCTGCGGCTGGTCCGCGTCGCCACCGCCGAGGAGCCGGTCTCGATGACCGCGCCAAAGGGCGACAAAGCCATCTACCTGGTGGAGAAGGTCGGCCGGGTGCGCGCCGTGCGCAACGGGCGGCTCGACCCGACGCCGGTGCTCGACATCACCGGCCAGGTCGCGCTCGGCGGCGAGCAGGGCCTGCTGGGCCTGGCGTTCTCGCTCGACCGCCGCTTCCTGTACGTGTACTACACCGACGTCGACGGCGACATCCGCATCGTCGAGTACGCCATGCGCGGCGGGCGCGCCGACGCGGGCTCCCGGCGCGAGCTGCTGTCCGTCGAGCACAGCCAGTTCGGCAACCACAACGGCGGCCAGCTGCAGATGGCCGCCGACGGCACCCTGTGGGCGGGGATCGGCGACGGCGGCAGCGCCGGCGACCCGCCCGGCAACGCCCAGAACCTCGGCGTGCTGCTCGGCAAGATCATCCGCATCGACCCGCGCGCCGGCGGCGGCCGGCCGTACCGCATCCCGCCCGGCAACCCGTTCGCCGGCCGGGCCGGCGCGCGGCCGGAGATCTGGGCGTACGGGCTGCGCAACCCGTGGCGCTTCTCGTTCGACCCCGCCAACGGCGACCTCTGGATCGGCGACGTCGGCCAGGGGGCGTGGGAGGAGGTCGACCACGCACCCGGCTCCGCCGGCGGGCGCAACTACGGCTGGGACAAGCGCGAGGGCACCCACGAGTTCGAGGGCGCGCGACCCCAGGGCGCGATCGACCCGGTCCTCGAGTACCAGCACGCCGGCGCGGCCTGCTCGATCACGGGGGGCGTCGTCTACCGCGGGTCGCGCATCCCCGGCCTGCGCGGCGCCTACCTGTACGGCGACTACTGCGCCGGCTGGGTCCGGGGGCTGCGGCTGAGCGGCGAGAAGGTGTCCGACCGGCGCGACTTCGGCCTGAACGTCCCCGGGATCGCCTCCTTCGGGGTCGACCAGGCGGGCGAGCTGTACGCCCTGTCGCTCGGCGGCGAGATCTTCCGGATCGCCGCCGCCTGAGGCCACGTCTGGCGAGCCGGCGGCGCCCGCCCGCCGGCCCGCCGTCAGGCCTGCCGCAGCAGCAGGGCGGCGCCGAGCGCGCCGGCCAGGTCGCCGAGGGACGAGGTGACCACCTGCAGCGGCGAGGGGCGGACGAACAGGTGCGGGATCATCGCCGTCTCGACCTGGCGCACGAAGCCCTCGCCCAGCCTGTCGCCCAGGCCGCCGCCGATCAGCACCGCCTGCACGTCGAGCAGGTTGACCGCCGAGGCGATGCCGGCGCCGAGCGCCTTCACCGCGCCCTCGATCAGCTCGTGGGCGAGCGGGTCGCCGCCCTGCAGCGCCGTCGCGAACACGCCGCTGGTCATGCGTGGCCTGCCGGCCCGCTGCTGGATGGCGAGCAGCTCGGTGGGGCGGCCCGCCGCCGCCGCGGCGCGAGCGACGCGCTCCATCGCCACCCGGCCGGCGTAGGCCTCCACGCAACCGCGCCTGCCGCAGGGGCACAGCTCGCCGTCGCGCACCACGACCATGTGGCCGATCTCCCCGGCCGCGCCGTGCGCCCCCCGGCGGAGCTGCCCGTCGAGGACCACCCCCGCGCCGACGCCGGAGCCGACGAAGACCACCAGCAGGTCGTCGAAGCCGCGGCCGCCGCCGAGGCGGTGCTCGGCGAGGGTGCTCGCGTTGACGTCGTTGTCGACCACCACGCGGTCGACCTGCAACTCGCGTGCGACCAGCTCCCCGAGGGGCACCGGGTCGCCGAAGCCGGGCAGGTTGGCCGCCCCGTGGACGGTGCCGGGATCGCCCTCCACCCGACCGGGACTGCCGACGCCGACGCCGACGAGCTTCTCCACGTTCAGCTTGGCGTCCTTGGCGGCCGCCTTGACCACGTCCGCGATCGCCCCGACGACCGCGTCGGGGCCGCCCTTGGTCGGCGTCCTGGTCCTCGCCTGGCCCAGGACGGTGGCGTCGTCGTCGACCACGACACCCTGCACCTTGGTGCCGCCGAGGTCGACGCCGACTGCCGCTCGCATGGGTCGATCCTTCCGAACCAGGCCCGGCCCGTCAATCCGGATGCGCGCCCGGGGCGCCGACCTCGTACTGTGGGAGGGGAGGGCGCTGCCGGCATCCTCCGATAGGTGGATGCGCAAATCAGTGCGTCGGCGGACGAACCTTGTCCCGCTTTGCGCCTACGCTTCCAGGGCCGCCGCGCGCCGGCTGACCGTTAGCGAGGTGGCCCACCGCCGCGCGCCGTCTGGACGAGGAGCTCCGAAGGAGCGACGGCGAGGCCAGCTGGTGTTAGCGAGGTGGGCCGCCGCCGCGCGCCGGCTGGACTGAGGAGCGACGAAGGAGCCGCAGGCGACGAAGGAGCGACGAGGGAAGCCGGCGCATCAAGCGGCGGCGGCCCACCGAGCGTTTCTGTTAAGGAGATGACGTTGAGCTCATCGCTGATCGACAACGAGTCCACCCGCCTGGCCGCCAGGGCGGTCAAGCTGGTCAAGGTGTACGGGCACGGCGACACGGCGGTGCGGGCGCTGGACGGCGTCTCGGTGGACCTGCCGGCCGGCCAGTTCACCGCCATCATGGGCCCGTCCGGCTCCGGCAAGTCGACCCTGATGCACTGCCTTGCCGGCCTGGACCAGATCACCGGCGGGCAGGTGTTCATCGGTGACACCGACATCTCCAAGCTCTCCGAGAAGCAGCTCACCCTGCTCCGCCGCGACCAGGTCGGCTTCATCTTCCAGGCCTACAACCTGCTGCCGACCCTGACCGCCGCGGAGAACATCGAGCTGCCGATCGCCATCGCCGGCCGCAAGCCCGACCGCAAGTGGCTGGACACCGTGATCGACGCGGTCGGGCTGCGCCAGCGCCTGGCGCACAAGCCGGCCGAGCTGTCCGGCGGGCAGCAGCAGCGCGTCGCCGGGGCCAGAGCGCTGGCCTCGCGCCCGGAGATCGTCTTCGCCGACGAGCCCACCGGCAACCTCGACTCCAAGTCGAGCGCGGAGATGCTCGGCTTCATGCGCCGCTCGGTCGACGAGTTCGGCCAGACGATCGTGATGGTCACCCACGACCCCACGGCGGCCGGCTACTCGGACATGGTGCTGTTCCTGTCCGACGGCCGCATCGTCGACGAGATGGCCAACCCGACCGCCGAGAAGGTGCTCGACCTGATGAAGCGGCTGGGGGGCTGAGCGCGATGCTCAACGCCACCCTCAAGGGGCTGGACGTGGTCGTCCGCTCCAAGGACACCATCTCCAACCAGGGCAACGAGCTGCGCGAGCCCTTGCCGGCCAGCGTCGCCGGCCAGATCGCCAAGGTCGACGGCGTCAAGTCCGCCGAGGGAAGCGTCAACGGCTTCGCCCAGTTCGTGAAGAAGAACGGCAAGCCGGTAACCACCGGCGGCGCGCCCACCCTCGGCGTCTCCTTCGGCAGCACGCCCGAGCTGAACGACCCGTACCTGCGCAGCGGCCGCATGCCGACGGGGTCCGGCGAGGTCGTCATGGACACCCTCACCGCCCGCAAGTACGGCTTCGCCGTGGGCGACCGGGTCAAGGTGCTGCTCCAGGGCGGCGCCAAGGAGTTCGACCTGGTCGGCTTGATCGGCTTCGGCGAGGCGGACAACCTGGCCGGGGCCACCCTCGCCGGGTTCGACCTCCCCACCGCCCAGGAGCTGTTCGACAAGAAGGGCAAGTACGACGAGATCAACGTGGTCGCCAACGAGGGCGTGAGCCAGCCCCAGCTGCGCGACCGCGTGGCGGCGGCGCTCGCGAATCCGAGCTACGAGACCCTCACCAGGGATGAGTACGCCAAGAAGAGCGCGGAGAGCATCTCGGACTTGATCAGCCGCTTCCTCGGCACCGCCCTGCTCGCCTTCGCCGGCGTGGCCCTGCTGGTCGGCGCGTTCCTGATCGTCAACACCTTCACCATCGTGCTGGCCCAGCGGACCCGTGAGCTGGCGCTGCTGCGCTGCCTCGGGGCGAGCCGGCGCCAGGTGCTCGGCTCGGTGCTGATCGAGTCGGCCGTGGTCGGCGTGATCGCCTCGGTGGTCGGGCTCGGCCTCGGCGTGGTGGTCGCGATCATCCTGCGCATCATCCTCGAGGCGTTCGGCGGCGAGCTGCCGACCACCAGCCTGCAGTTCCTGCCGCGCACGGTGATCGTCTCGCTGGTCGTCGGCGTCGGGATCACTCTACTGTCGTCCCTGGTGCCGGCGCTCAAGGCGACCCGGGTGCCGCCGGTGGCCGCCCTGCGCGAGGAGGCCGACGTCGCGCCGCGCCGCTTCGGCCGGCTGCGCACCGTGCTCGGCGGGCTGGTCACCGCCGCCGGTGCCGCGCTGCTCTCGGTCGGGCTCTTCCAGGACGTCGGCAACCGGCTGTTCAACCTCGCCGCCGGCGCGGTGATCATCTTCCTCGGCGTCGCCGTGCTCAGCCCGCTGGTCACCAGGCCGCTCGCCCGGCTGATCGGCTGGCCGATCGCGCGGGCCTTCCGCGAGCCGGGCAAGCTCGCCAGGCAGAACGCCATGCGCAACCCGCGCCGCACCGCCTCGACCGCCGCCGCGCTGATGATCGGGCTCGCGCTGGTCACGTTCGTGAGCATCTTCGCCGATTCGATCAAGACCTCGCTCACCGGCATCCTCGACCGCAGCGTCGCCGCCGACTACATCCTCAACACCAAGCAGTTCACCCCGTTCAGCCCCGAGCTGGCCAAGCGGCTGGCGGCCCTGCCCGAGGTGGACGCGGTGGTCGCCGCCCGCTCCGGCCCCTGGAAGCTGCGCGGCGCCACCAAGCCGCTGATCGCGGCCGACCCGGTGGCCTACGACCGGGTCGTGCGCACCGAGACCACCGCCGGCTCGATCACCGACCTCGCCGGCGGCGGGCTGGCGGTGAAGGAGGCGGTGGCCAAGTCCGAGGGCTGGAAGGTGGGCGACACCGTGCCGATGGAGTTCCTCGGTCGCGGCGTGCAGCAGGTGCCGCTCAAGGCGATCTACAAGGACAACGGTGTCAACGGCGACTTCCTGCTGTCGCTGGCCGACTACCAGCGCTTCTACACCACCCAGGCCGACCAGCAGGTGCTGGTGCGCGCCAAGGCGGGCGTCGCCCCCGCCGACTCGCGGGCGGCGGTCGAGCGGGTGCTCGCCGACTTCCCCAACGTGCAGGTGCGCGACCAGGCGGAGTACAAGGCGGAGCGGGCCAACGAGATCAACCAGCTACTCGGGCTGGTGTCGGGTCTGCTCGGCCTCGCCATCCTGATCGCGCTGTTCGGCATCGTGAACACCCTGGCCCTCTCGATCTTCGAGCGGATCCGCGAGCTCGGCCTGCTGCGCGCCATCGGCGCCACCCGCGGCCAGCTGCGCCGCATGATCCGCTGGGAGGCGGTGATCATCGCCGTGCTCGGCGCGGTGTTCGGCCTGGTGATCGGCTGGTTCTTCGGCTGGGCCGCCATCCGCGCCCTGAAGGAGCAGGGCATCACCGAGTTCAGCATCCCCGGCGCCCAGCTCGTCGGCTACGTCGTCGCCGCCGCGCTGGCCGGCATCCTCGCCGCGATCCTGCCGGGCCGCCGCGCCTCTCGCGTCGACATGCTGCGCGCGATCTCCACTGAGTAGGGCACGCTCACGGCCCGTGGCCTCGGGATCCCGAGGCCACGGGCCGTGGCGGGCCGTGGGCGCGTGCTGTCGAAGGAGAACGCCGGCCCCTGGGCCGGCTCCTAGGGCCGCTCGGTCCGTCGGCGCAGCTACGGCTCCCTGGATGACCAGGGCCGAAGGCCGTCGTATGGTGCTTGCACCATGGGCATGTCTGAGCTTCGCAGGGAGTACGGCGCGGCCGGGCTGGACCGCACCGACCTCGACGACGACCCCGTGGTCCAGTTCGGGCGCTGGTTCGACCAGGCCAGCGCGGCCGACCTGATCGAGCCGAACGCGATGACGCTGGCCACGGTGTCGCCGGTGGGCCGGCCCTCGGCGCGGGTGGTGCTGCTCAAGGGATTCGGGCCCGACGGGTTCGTCTTCTACAGCAACTACGCCAGCCGCAAGGGCGGGGAGCTGGCCGCCAACCCGTACGCCGCCCTGGTGTTCTGGTGGCCGCCGCTGGAGCGGCAGGTGCGGATCGAGGGCCGCGTGGGGCGCACCAGCCGGGAGGAGTCGGAGGCCTACTGGCGCACCCGGCCGCTCGGCAGCCGGCTGGCAGCGCTCGCCTCGGCCCAGAGCGAGGCGGTCGCCGGCCGCGAGGTGCTCAGCCGGCGGGTCGACGAGCTCGCCGAGCGCCACCGCGACGGCGAGGTGCCCCTGCCGGAGGCCTGGGGCGGCTACCGGCTGCTGCCCGACGCCTTCGAGTTCTGGCAGGGGCGGCCCGACCGGCTGCACGACCGCTTCCACTACACCCGCCGGCCCTCGCCGCCCGGCTGGGAGATCGAGCGGCTCTCGCCCTGAGCGGCTGCACTGGGTGTTGCCAGCGGCGGTCGGGCCAGGCACCGTAGGGGCGACGGTGTCGGGCGAGCGGCGGCAACGGAGGGCGGTCATGGCTGGGAGCGAGGGCATCGAGGTCCACCCACCCTCGAAGGAAAGGTACGGCCACATCCTCACCCCCGAGGCGCTCGGGTTCGTCGCCGCCCTGCAGCGCGAGTTCGACCCGACCAGGCAGGCCCTGCTCGCCAGGCGCGCCGAGCGCCAGGAGCGGTTCCGCGCCGGCGCCCTGCCCGACTTCCCGCCGTCCACCGCGGCGGTGCGCGACGGCGACTGGACGGTCGCGCCGTACCCGGCCGACCTGGCCGACCGGCGCGTGGAGATCACCGGCCCCACCGAGCGCAAGATGCTGATCAACGCGCTCAACTCCGGCGCCAAGGTGTTCATGGCCGACTTCGAGGACGCCAACGCGCCGACCTGGGACAACATGTTCGGCGGACAGGCCAACCTGATCGACGCGATCGACCGCACCATCACCTTCGAGAGCCCCGACGGGCGCACCTACCGGCTGAACGACGAGGTCGCGGTGCTGATGCCGCGGCCGAGGGGCTGGCACCTGCCAGAGAAGCACCTGCTGGTCGACGGGCAGCCCGCCTCCGGCAGCCTGGTCGACTTCGGGCTGTGCTTCTTCCACAACGCCCGCCGGCTGCTCGATCGCGGCAGCGGCCCCTACTTCTACCTGCCCAAGCTCGAGAGCCACCTGGAAGCGCGGCTGTGGAACGACGTCTTCCAGTTCGCCCAGGACCGGCTCGGCATCCCGCGCGGCACCATCCGCGCGACCGTGCTGATCGAGACGATCACCGCCGCCTTCGAGATGGACGAGATCCTCCACGAGCTGCGCGACCACTCCGCAGGGCTGAACGCCGGGCGCTGGGACTACATGTTCAGCATCATCAAGCGCTTCCGCGACCATCCCGAGTTCGTGCTGCCCGACCGCAACCAGGTGACCATGACGGTGCCGTTCATGCGCGCCTACACCGAGCTGCTGGTGCGGACCTGCCACCGGCGCGGCGCCTTCGCCATGGGCGGCATGGCCGCCTTCATCCCGAGCCGCAGGGACCCCGAGGTCAACGAGCGCGCCCTCGCCAAGGTCAGGGAGGACAAGCAGCGCGAGGCCGGCGACGGCTTCGACGGCACCTGGGTGGCCCACCCCGACCTGGTCCCCGTGGCGATGGAGTGCTTCGACGCGGTCCTGGGCGAGCGCCCCAACCAGATCGACCGGCGCCGCGACGAGGTCCAGGTGAGCGCCTCCGACCTGCTCGACGTCGCCGCCACCCCGGGCGAGGCGACCGAGGCCGGGCTGCGCAACGACGTCAGCGTCGGCCTCCGGTACCTGTCGTCGTGGCTGCGGGGCAACGGCGCGGCGGCCGTGTTCAACCTGATGGAGGACGTCGCCACCGCCGAGATCGCCCGCGCCCAGGTGTGGCAGTGGCTGCACAACGACGTCAAGCTGGCCGACGGCCAGACGGTCACCAGGGAGCTGGTCCAGCGCATCACCGACGAGGAGATGGCCAAGCTGCGCGAGCAGGTCGGCGAGGAGGCCTGGGCCGCCAGCCGTGCCGGCGAGGCCCGCGAGCTGTTCGAGCGGGTGGCCCTGGCCGACGACTTCATCGAGTTCCTCACCCTGCCGGCCTACGAGCACCTGGACTGACCGACTGCCCCGCAGGCAAGGCGACCGTGGATCCGGCGGGCGGCTCGGCTCCTCGAGTGGTAGCCCCCTTGAGACGTGAGGAGGGGACGGGTGGACCGGGACCGACTCATACGGCGGATGCGGCAGATCGTCGGGGATACCGGCGTGATCCACGAGCGCAACCAGCTCCGCACCTACGAGACCGACGGGCTGGCCGCCTTCCGGGTGATCCCCGCGCTGGTGGTCCTGCCCGAGACCGCCGAGCAGGTGCGGGCGGTGGTGCGCGCCTGCCACGAGGCCGAGGTGCCGTTCGTGGCGCGCGGCTCCGGCACCGGCCTGTCCGGCGGGGCGCTGCCGCACGCCGACGGCGTGCTGGTGGTGCTCTCCCGCATGCGCCAGGTGGTGGAGGTCGACTACGACAACCAGCGCGCGGTGGTCGAGCCGGGCGTGATCAACCTGCAGGTCACCAAGGAGGTCGCGCCGCGCGGCTACTACTACGCGCCCGACCCGTCCAGCCAGCAGGTCTGCTCGATCGGCGGCAACGTGGCGGAGAACTCGGGCGGCGCCCACTGCCTCAAGTACGGCTTCACCACCAACCACGTCACCGGGCTCGAGGTGGTGCTGCCCGACGGCGAGCTGGTCCACCTCGGCGGCAAGGGCCCCGACCCGGTCGGCTACGACCTGGTGGGAGCGTTCGTCGGCTCCGAGGGCACCCTCGGCATCGCCACCAAGGTCACCGTCCGCCTGCTGCGCAAGCCGGAGTCGGTGCGGACCCTGCTGGCCGCCTACGACACCACCGACGCGGCCGGGGAGGCGGTCTCCAAGATCATCTCCGCCGGCATCGTGCCCGCCGCCGTCGAGATGATGGACGCGCTCGCGATCGAGGCCGCCGAGGCGGCCGTGCACCCCAACTACCCCGACGCCGGCGCGGTGCTGATCGTCGAGCTGGACGGGCCCGCGGCCGAGGTCTCCCACCAGTTCGACGAGGTCGAGCGGCTGTGCCGCGAGGCCGGCTCGACCACCATCCAGATCGCCCAGAGCGAGGCGCAGCGGGCGCTGTTCTGGAAGGGCCGCAAGTCCGCCTTCGCCGCGGTCGGCCGCATCAGCCCCGACTACTACGTGCAGGACGGGGTCATCCCGCGGACCGCCCTCGGGGCGGTGCTGCGCCGCATCGCCGAGATGGCCGAGGAGCGCGGGCTGCGCGTCGCCAACGTCTTCCACGCCGGCGACGGCAACCTCCATCCCCTGGTCCTCTACGACGCCGACGTCGAGGGCGAGGAGCAGCGCGCCGAGGAGCTGTCGGCCGAGATCCTGTTCGCCTGCCTCGACCACGGCGGCTCGATCACCGGCGAGCACGGCGTCGGCGCCGACAAGAAGCAGTACATGCCGCGGCAGTTCAGCGCCGACGACCTCGACGTGATGCAGTTGCTGCGCTGCGCCTTCGACCCGGCCGGTCGCTGCAACCCCGGCAAGGTGTTCCCCACCCCGCGGCTCTGCGGCGAGGTCCCGGGCAAGCGCCGCGTCCACCCGGTCGAGCAGGCCGGCCTGGCGGAGGTCTTCTGATGGCCACCGCCCCCGGACCGCCGGCCGGCGGGGGCGGCCCGGCCAACCGGCTCGCCCCGGCTGACCAGCCCGACGCCCCCGCGCTCGAGGCCGTGCGGCGGGCCTGCGGGCCGGAGCACGCCCGTGCGGCCGGTCCCGCCGACGAGGTCGACGGGCTGCGGCCGAGCCTGGTCGCCGAGCCGGGCACGGTCGAGGAGGTCGGCGGGGTCCTGCACGCCGCCACCGCGCACGGCCTGCACGTGGTGGTGCGCGGCGGCGGCACCAAGCTGGGCTGGGGCGCGCCGCCCTCCGGGGTGGACCTGATCCTCTCGACCGCCCGCCTCGACGGGGTGCTCGAGCACGCCGCCGGCGACCTGGTGGTCAGGGCACAGGCCGGCGTCCGCCTGGCCGACCTGCAACGCGAGCTGGCCCCGGCCGGCCAGATGCTGGCGCTCGACCCGCCGGAGGCCGGCGCCACCCTCGGCGGGGTGGTGGCCGCCGCCGCTTCCGGGCCCCGCCGGCTGCGCTACGGCACCCCGCGCGACCTGTTGATCGGCTCGACGGTGGTGCTGCCGGACGGGACCGTCGCCCGTTCCGGCGGCAAGGTCGTCAAGAACGTCGCCGGCTACGACCTCGGCAAGCTGCTCGCCGGCTCCTTCGGCACCCTTGCGGTGCTGGTCGAGGTCATCTTCCGGCTGCACCCGCTGCCCGCGGCCCGCGGCCTGGCCACCGCCGAGGTGGCCACCCCGGAGCGGGCCGGCGCGTGCGTGCGGGCCTTGTTGGCCTCCACCCTGGTCCCGAGCGCGGTCGAGCTGGACTGGCCCGACGCCGCCGCGCCCGGCACCCTGCGCGTGCTCGTCGAGGGCGTCGCTCCGGGGGTCGAGGCCCAGACCGGGGAGGCAGCGCGGCTGCTCGCCGAGCACGGCGACGCCCGCGTGCTCGAACCCCGCGAGGTCGACGCCGCTCTCGCGTCGCTCGGCGCGCTCCCCTGGACGGTCCGGCGGCCCGGCGCCGAGGCCGCCGAAGCGGGCGGCGGCCCGGCCGGCGTGCTCGGCGTCAAGGTGACCTGCGTGCCCAGTGCCCTGCCTGGCGCGCTGAGCGCGCTCTGGGAGGTGGCCGGGGCGCACCAGCTCGACGCCCTCGTGCGCGCCCACGCCGCGGTCGGCGTGCTCCGCGCCGCGCTGCACGGCGGCGACACCGCGGCGCAGGCCGCCTTCGTCGCCGACCTCCGCGACCGCCTCGCCCTCGGCGGGGCCGCCGTGGTCGTGCAGGAGGCGGCGCCCGAGGTCAAGCGGGCCGTCGACGTGTGGGGGCCGGCCGGCGACGCGATCGGCCTGATGCGCCGGGTCAAGCGGCAGTTCGACCCCTCGGGCGTGCTCAGCCCGGGACGCTTCGTGGGAGGGATCTGATGGCGGCGACGGAGGGACCCGAGCCGGGGGCGCCGGTCCTGCCGGCCTTCGACGACCACCACCCGCCGCAGAAGGCGCTGATCGACGACTGCGTGCACTGCGGCTTCTGCCTGCCGACCTGCCCGACCTATGTGCTGTGGGGCGAGGAGATGGACTCGCCGCGGGGGCGCATCTACCTGATGGACATCGGCCTCGACGGCGAGCCCATGAACGACCAGATGGTGCGCCACTTCGACCAGTGCCTCGGCTGCATGGCCTGCGTCACCTCCTGCCCCTCCGGGGTGCAGTACGACCGGCTCATCGAGGCGACCAGGCAGCAGGTCGAGCGGCGCCACCCCCGCACCCGGGGCGACCGCGCCTTCCGGGCGCTGGTGTTCAGCCTGTTCCCGCGGCCGCGCCGCCTGCGCCTGGCGCGCGGGCCGCTGCGGCTGTACCAGCGCAGCGGCCTTGCCGGCCTGCTGCGCCGCGGCGGCCTGGCCCGGCGCCTGCCGCCGCGCCTGGCCGCCCTGGAGGCGCTGCTGCCCGAGATCGGGCCGATGGAGAAGGTGCCCGAGCTGACTCCCGCCGCCGGGCCGCGCCGCGCCCGCGTCGGCGTCCTGGTCGGCTGCGTGCAGTCGGTCTTCTTCCCCCACGTCAACACGGCGACCGTCCGGGTGCTCGCCGCCGAGGGCTGCGAGGTGGCCGCCCCGCCCGAGCAGGGCTGCTGCGGCGCCCTCAGCCTCCACAGCGGCAGGGAGGCCGAGGCGCAGCGCTTCGCGCGCCGCACCATCGCGGTGTTCGAGGCCGCCGGGGTCGACGCCGTGGTGGTCAACGCGGCCGGCTGCGGCTCGTCCATGAAGCAGTACGGCGAGCTGCTCGGCGACGACCCGGCCTGGGCGCAGCGGGCCGCGCGCTTCGCCGCCAAGGTCCGCGACGCCACCGAGTTCCTGGCGGAGCTCGGCCCGGCCGCGGAGCGCCATCCCCTGCCGCTGGCGCTCGCCTACCACGACGCCTGCCACCTGGCCCACGCCCAGGGCGTCCGGCAGCCGCCGCGCGACCTCCTCGGGGCGGTGCCGGGCATCGAGGTACGCGAGATCGAGGACCCCGAGATCTGCTGCGGCTCCGCCGGCGTCTACAACCTGATGGAGCCGCGCACCGCCGCCGAGCTCGGCGAGCGCAAGGCCAGGCACGTGCTGCGGAGCGGCGCCGACCTGCTGGCGACCGCCAACCCCGGGTGCCTGCTGCAGCTCCGCGCCAGCCTGGCCCGCCTCGGCGAGCACCTCCCGATGGTCCACGTGATGGAGGTGCTCGACGCGGCCATCCGTGGCGCGCCGGTCGGCGAGCTATTGGACGGCCGGCCGCCGCGGCCCGGCGCCTGAGTCAGCCGGGGCCAGGAGGGGACGCCCACAGGCCGAGCGCCTCCTCGATTGAGGCCGGCTCCTGCACCAGCCGCCGCTTGAGCAGCACGACGAAGCTGAACGTGTCCGGCCCCGGCGGTCCGCCGCCGCGGTCGTAGTGGGTCCTGGGGGTCAGCCCGACCGCCTCCCAGCCGTTGCGGCCCAGCTCGTTCAGCTCCTCCAGGAACACCGTGGCCGACTGGACGTCGTCGACCCCCCACTGCCGGGCGTACTCCCTGATCGCGTACTCCCACATGGTGTTCGCCTCCGCGCGTCGTCCACTCCCGCCAGGAGTCTATGACCGCGCGGCGGCCAGGCCGGGGAGGAGCCGCGGAGCGTCAGGCCCGCGGGCCGGTGCCCTCCTCGGGAGGCGCGGCCGCGGGCTTCCCCTCGACCACCTCGGAGGGCGCGGCCGCGGGCTTGCCCTGGACCATCCGTTCGCGCGCCTCGCCGAGCTTGTCGGCCGCCTTCTCGGCGACCTGCCCGACCTTGGCGTCGATGGCGCCGGGAGCCTGCTCCACGATCCGCTTGACCTCGGGCCGCTCCCCGAGCTGCTTGGCCGCGGCCACCATCTGGTCGTAGCGCTCCCGACCGTCCCTGGTGCCGAGCACGTAGCCGACCGCGGCCCCGATCGCCAGCCCGAGCCGGCCGAGCATGGTGCGCTTCCGCTTCGGCCTCCGCCGCCGCTTGGGCGCCGCCTCGCGCAGCCGGCCGCGCGCCGCCATGGCGGTCGCCGCCGGCAGCCCCGCAACCGTCCCGGCCGCGTCCCCGGCCGTCCGTGCCGCGGCGCCGGCCGCACCGGTCACCGTTCCGGTGACGTCCGCGGCCCTGCGTCCCGTTTCCTCGGCGACCCGTGCCGCCCTCCGCCTGGCCTGCTCGGCCTGCCTGGCCGTCCTCCTCCTGGCCTGCTCGGCCTGCTTGGCCGCCCGCTTGCCGCTCTCCTCGGCGGTCTTCGCCACCTGCCTGGCGGCCGCCTCGGCCGCCTTCGCGGCCGCCCGCGCGACCCGCGCGCCCGCCTCGGCGAGCTCGGCGGGAGCCTGCTCGGCGCGGCGGCCCGCCCGCGCCGCCTTCCGCTTCGACCTGCTCATCTGCTTGGTCACCTCCGCCCGTGCGCCGGAGCCGGACCCACTTGAGCGCCGCCGCAGCACGGCCAGCGTGCCCGCGGCGGCCGCAGCCAGCGCCAGCGCGCGGCCGGCAAGGCGCCCGCGCCCGCGGGCCGGCGGCACCTCGACCGGCTCCGCCTGCCCGCCGGTGACCAGCGGCTCGGTGGCGAAGGCGGTCTGCACGCCGGCCGCCGCGTCCGTCGCCGCACCGCCAGGCTGCGCGTCCAGGGTCGACCCGACGCCGTCCAGCTCGTCGTCTGCCATGGGATGGTCGAGATCCGAGGGGTCCGCCTCGGCGGCCGGCAGCACACTTGGTGACGCCGCCGTCGAGTAGGCGATTCCGTAGTGGTCGTACAGCCTGGTCTCCTCCATGCGCGACAGCGTCCCTGTGGCCGGCAGCAGGGGAGCGCCGGTGACGCGCTCGCGCTCGCATTGCACGCGCACCTTGCCCTGGTCCTCGCCGGCGCCCGTCAGCGGGACGAAGGCGCGACGGGCTTCGCCGTCGGCGTCGAGCTCGATCAGCGCCCATTCCGGCCGCCCGGTCTCGCGGTCGACGTAGATGCCTTCGATCAGCCCGACCTGGGTCCCGTCGGTCGTGACCAGCGGCAGGTTCCGCCAGCCTCGGGCGGTGTCGAGGTCCGGTAGGGTCGTCATCGTCGGCCTCCCAGATACGCTGACGGCAGCTCCCGCGGCCAGCTCCGGTTGCTGTTCCCCCGCCCGTCTTGCCGCTGAACGAGCGGTTACACCTCCATCTCGGCGCGCTGACACCCAGCCTGCACACGCATGTCGCAGGCGGTGATGCTCGCACGAAGCCCGAGTTCTCGCCCACTTTCCACGAGCTTCCGATGGAGTATTCCCTCAGACCGGGGGCGACGCACCCTCCGGCGCGCCGAAGCCGCCGCCGCCGGGGGTGATCACCGTGACGACCGCGCCGGCGGGGAGCTCGCGGCTGGTCTTGGGCGGTAGTTCCTGACCGTCGAGGAGGTTGCGGCCGGGGCGGCCGGGGCCGCCGCCGTCGGCACCGGCGGGGGCGTGGCGGCGGCGGTCGGTCAGCAGCGACAGGCTGGCCGGCTCGAGCACGCGCACGCTGCGCACCAGGCCGTCGCCGCCGTGGTGGCGGCCGTCGCCGCCGGAGCCGTACTCCAGCTGGTAGCGCTCGACCCGTATGGGGTACTCGAGCTCCATAGCCTCGACAGGGGTGTTCAGGGTGTTGGTCATGCCGACGTGGACGCCGGACGGCCCCGGGCCGGCCGCGGAGGCGCCCTGGCCGCCGCCGAGCGTCTCGTAGTACGTCCAGCCACGGCCGCCGATCACCAGGTTGTTCATCGTGCCCTGGCCCTGCGCCGGCAGGTCGGCGCAGTGGGCCAGCGCGGCCAGCACGGTGTCGGCGACCCGCTGGCTGGTCTCCACGTTGCCGGCCACCACCGCGGCCGGCGGGAGCGCGTTGACCAGGCTCCCCTCCGGCGCCCGGATGGTGAGCGGGGCGTACGTGCCGGCGTTGGCGGGCACGTCGTCGGGCAGCAGCACCCGCAGGGCGAAGTAGCAGGCCGAGCGGGTCACCGCCAGCGGGCAGTTGACGTTGCCGGCGACCGCGCCGGCGGTGCCGGCCAGGTCGATGGTCATCTCGTCGCCGGCGACGGTCACCTCGACCCTGACCGGGATGTCGCGGTCGCTGACCCCGTCGCCCTCGATCTCGCTCTCGGCCGTGTAGCTGCCGTCCGGCAGCGCCCGGATCGCCTCCCGGGTGCGCCGCTCGGCGTACGCCAGCACCTCGCCGAAGGCCTCCAGCACGGTCGCCCGGCCGCGCCGCCGGCACAGCTCCCCGAGGCGCTCCTGGGCGAGCCGGTTGGCGGCGATCTGGGCGCGGAAGTCGCCACGCCGCAGCCGCGGCGTGCGCGAGTTGGCCAGGATCAGGTCGAACACGTCCTCGACGTAGGCCCCGTCGGCGACCAGGCGCACCGGCGGGATCACCAGCCCCTCCTGCCAGATCTCGCGCGAGTCGGCCGGCATCGAGCCTGGCCGCATGCCGCCGACGTCGGAGTGGTGGGCGCGGGTGACGGCGTAGCCCAGCACCGCGTCGCCGTCGACGAGCTGCGACACGAGGGTGACGTCCGGCAGGTGGGTGCCGCCCGAGTAGGGGTCGTTGACGGCGAACACGTCGCCGGGTCGCGGCTCGCGGGCCATCACCGCCGCCACCGCCTCCGGCATCGCGCCGAGGTGCACCGGGATGTGCTCGGCCTGGGCCACCATGCGCCCGCCGGCGTCGAACAGCGCGGTGGAGCAGTCGCGGCGCTCCTTGATGTTGGAGGAGTAGGCGCTGCGCACCAGCAGCGAGCCCATCTCCTCGGCGATGCCGGTGAGCGCGCTGACCAGCACCGACAGGGTGATCCCGTCCATCAGCCGTCACCACCCCGTTCGAGCGCCATGGTGCCCGCGTGGTCGACCAGCGCCCGCCAGCCCGGCCGCAGCAGCAGGGTGGCCTCGGGGAACTCGACCACCGCCGGCCCCTCCAGCCGGTCACCCTCGCCCAGCTCCTCGCGGGCCAGCACGTCCACCTCCAGCCACCGCCCGTCCAGGTTGACGCGGCGGCGAGCCGCCCGGCGCGTGCCGCGGGGCGGCTCGGCGGCGAGCTCGGGCTTGCCTACCGGGACGGCCGCGACCAGGCGCAGGCTGACCAGCTCGACGGTCTCGTCGTCCATGCGGTAGCCGTAGCGGCGCTGGTGCGCCGCGCCGAAGCGCTCGGCCAGCCGCGCCAGGTCGACCCCCCGGTCGGCCCCTGCCGCGCCAGGCTCGACGTCGACGGTGAGCTCGAAGGACTGCCCGCGGTAGCGCAGGTCGGCCCTGCGGGTCAGCACGGGCTGCCCGGAGTCGGCGCCGAGCTCGTGCCTGGCCTGGCGCTCCAGCTCGCCCCAGACGTCGGAGAGGGCCGCCGGGTCGAGCTCGTCGAGGCGGCCGAGCACGGCGGCGACGTAGTCGCGGCGCAGGTCCGAGATGGCCAGCCCGAGGGCGCTGAGCACGCCGCTGGCCCTGGGCACCAGCACGCGGCCGATGCCCATCTCCTCGGCCAGCGCGCAGGCGTGCAGCGGCCCCGCCCCGCCGAAGGCGACCAGGGTGAACTCGCGTGGGTCGAGGCCGCGCTCCACGCTGATGAGCCGCAGGGCGCGGACCATCTCGGCGTTGGCCACCCGCACCACGCCGAGGGCGACGGCCTGGACCTCCTGGCCGAGCCGCGCGCCGACCCGGGACAGCGCCAGCTCCGCCCGCTCGCGGCTGAGCACCACCTCGCCGCCAAGCTCCGCGCCGTCGGGCAGGTAGCCGAGCCAGAGGTTGGCGTCGGTCACGGTGGCGTCCTCGCCGCCCTGCCCGTAGGCGGCCGGGCCGGGGTCGGCGCCGGCGGACCGGGGGCCGACGCGCAGCGCCCCGCCCTCGTCCACCCAGGCGACCGAGCCGCCGCCGGCGCTGACCGAGTGCACGTCGACCATGGGCAGCTTGATCGGCACCCCGGCGACCACCGCCTCGGTGGTCGTCTGGACCTGCCCGCCGACCACCGGGGCGACGTCGGTCGAGGTGCCGCCCATGTCGAAGGTGAGCAGGTCGCCGTGGCCGGAGAGGCCGGCGGCCCAGGCCGCCCCGACCACCCCGCCGGCCGGCCCGGAGAGCACGCAGCTCGCGGCGTTGCCGGCCGCCCGCCCCGCCTCGATCACCCCGCCGGAGGACTGCATCACCAGCGGCGCCGGCAGCCCCTGGCGCCCGGCCTCGTCGGCCAGGCGGGCGAGGTAGGCGGCCAGCAGCGGGGTGAGGTAGGCGTTGCTCACCGTGGTGGAGAAGCGCTCGTACTCGCGGAACTCGGGCAGCACCTCGCAGGAGAGCGAGACCGCCACGCGCCCTCCGGTCGCCTCGCGCAGGGCCTTGCCGACGCGCCGCTCGTGCTCCGGGTGGAGGAAGGAGAACAGCAGGCAGACGGCGACCGCCTCGACGCCGGCGTCCCGCACGGCGGCGACGGCACCGTCCAGGCTGTCGCCGTCGAGCGGGCGCAGCACCCCGTCCGGCCCCGTCCGCTCGGCCACGGTGAAGCGCAGCTCGCGGGGGACGAGCACGGGTGGCCTCGCGGCGGCCAGGTCGTAGAGGGCCGGCCGCTGCTGGCGCCCGATCTCGAGCACGTCGCGGAAGCCGGCCGTGGTCACCAGGGCGGTGCGCGCTCCACGCCGCTCGAGCAGCGCGTTGGTGGCCACCGTGGTGCCGTGCGCGAAGGCGGCGACGCGGGCGCTGTCGAGGCCGGCCGCCGCCAGCGCGCGCAGCACCCCCTCGGCCTGGTCGCGCGGGGTGGACGGCACCTTGGCGGTCACCACCCGGCCGTCGACCAGGGCGACGAGGTCGGTGAAGGTGCCGCCGACGTCGATCCCGAGGCGGACGTCGCGCATCGCCGTTCGGCGGGCCGTCGTCAGACCGCTGGGGCCTGGATGCTCATGCGGTAGAGCTCGTCCTCGGCCTCGACGATCTGCCGGTCGAGCTCGCGCGCCATGTGGGCGAGCAGGTCCCAGCCCTCGGCGGTCGCTTTGCGCACGCGCTTGCGCAGCCAGCCCATGGCCGAGGCCTCCAGGTTGACGACTTCCGTGTCGATCTCGGCCAGCCGCTCCCTGGCCTGGGCGATGCGGCGCACCACCCGCTCCAGCTCGGCCTTGGCACCGTGGCCGACCACGCTGTCCGGGCTGCGCTGCCAGTTGTCGAGCAGCCGCTGCAGGGTCCCCACGTCCCCGCGCTCGTAGGCGTCGTTGGCCTGGACCATCAGGTTGGTGCGGCGCTCCCGCTCGGCGGGGTCGCTGGCCAGGTCGGGGTGGATGCGCCGGGCCAGCAGGCGGAACAGCCGCTTGGCGGCCTCGGGCACGGCGCCGCCGCGGTCGGCCGTGGCGGCCGCCTCGTCGGCGTCCTCGCGCACCCAGGCCCAGTTCTGTCCCGAGGGGGAGTCCTGGTCCGAGCCGGCCGGCTCCTCCGCCGCGCCGCCGGCGGCGGCGTCGCCGTTGCGCCGGGCCTTGCTGGCGTCCAGCCACTCGCTGAGCTGGTCGAGGCGGGCGTAGCGGGCACCGAGCGCGCGACGGTACTGGGTCTCGAACGAGGCCAGGTCGGCCATGAACGTCGTCAAGGCCAGCTCGCTCTCGGCGAGCTCGGTGTCCACCACCGCCAGCTCGGCGCGCCTGCGGCCGAGCTCCTCGGTCTCGGGACCAGGCCATACCTCGAGCGCGCCGGTCCAAGGCTGCGGCCCGGCGGCGTCGTACGCCAGCCAGTCGGAGCCGAACGGGTTGCCTCCCATGGATGGCACATCATAATCGGTCCGCGAGTTGAACGATTCCGGCCGCTCCGGGGTGCAGGGCCTCCCGCCCGGCCGCGCGCCTGCGGATAAGTACTGGCGGCGTGTCGGGGGTGGCTGTGAAACTGGTCGCATGAGCAACCCCGACGTCGCCAACGTTCTCGTCGCCAAGGCCCTGGTCAAACGATACCGGCGCGGTCTCGCCGTCGACCGGGTCGACCTCACCGTCCGCGAGGGCGAGCGCGTCGCCCTGCTCGGCCCGAACGGGGCCGGCAAGACCACCACCCTGCTGATGTGTCTCGGCGCGGTCCGGCCGGACTCCGGCTCGGTGGAGATCGTGGGCCGGCGGCTCCCCAAGGGCCGCAGCGCCGCCATGGCGCAGATCGGCTTCACCGCCGGCTACCTTCCCCTGCCCGAGCGCATCCGGGTCCGCGAGTACCTGCACCTGTACGGCCAGCTCTACGGGTTGCGGAGGCCGGAGCGGCAGGTCGCCCGCGGGCTGGAGCGCTTCGGCATCCCGCACCTCGCCGAGGCCATGGGAACCGAGCTGTCGGCCGGGCAGAAGACCCTGATCGGCATCGTCAAGGCGACCATGCACACGCCCCGCCTGCTGGTGCTCGACGAGCCCACCGCCTCGCTCGACCCGGACGTGGCCTTCCGGGTGCGCACCGGGCTCGCCGAGCTGTGCGCCGAGGAGGGCACCGCCCTGCTGGTCACCAGCCACAACATGCTCGAGGTCGAGCGCATCGCCGAGCGGGTGGTGTTCCTGGCGCGCGGGCGGGTGGTGGCCGACGGGCCGCCCGCCGAGGTGGCCGCGAGCTTCGGCCAGGACGACCTGGAGGAGCTGTTCCTGCACCTGGCGCAGGACCAGGAGGCCAAGGGCGCACCCGGCGCCGGGCGCAGCCCGGAGACCTCGGAAGGAGCGCGGCTGTGAGCGCCGCCACCCTGCAGGGCTGGGCGGCGACGTCCGCGCGCATCCGGGCGATCGCGCGCCGCCATGCCTACGTGCTCTGGCGCAGCCCGCACCGGCTGTTCGACGTCACCGTGTGGCCCCTGGTCGACGCGGTGCTGTTCGGCTCGATCGCGGTGTTCTTCGCACGCCAGGGCGGCGGCGGCGCCCGCTCGGTCGGCTACCTGCTCGCCGGCGTCGTCCTGTGGCACGTCGTCTACCAGGCGCAGATCGCGGTGGCCACCGGCTTCCTCGAGGAGACCTGGTCACGCCAGGTGCTCAGCATGTCGGTGACGCCCCTGCGGGAGTGGGAGTTCGTCGCCGGGGTGGCCGCCTTCGGCCTGATCAAGCTGTTCCTCGGGGTCGGCGTGGTGGCTCTTGCCGCGGTCGGCTTCTATGCCTTCGAACCGACCTCGCTCGGCCTCGGGGTGCTGCCGATCATGCTGGTGCTGCTGATCGCCGGCTGGTCGGTGGCGCTGTTCGTGATCGGGCTGGTGCTGCGGTTCGGCACCGGCGCCGAGGCGTTCGCCTGGGGGATCCTGTTCGTGGTCATGCCCCTGTCCGGGGTCTTCTACCCGGTGGCGGCCCTGCCGGTGGTGCTGCGCCCGATCAGCCTGCTGCTGCCCACCACGCACGCCTTCGCGGCCGGCCGCTCCCTGGTCGACGGCGCCGGCATGGCCTGGGACGAGCTCGGCCTCGCCGCCCTGACGACCTTGCTCGTCTCGGCGGCCGCCTGCGCCTTCCTCGCACGCATGCTGCGCATCTTCCGCGAGCGCGGCTACGTCACCCGCTACACGTAGGGCCGGGGTGGCCGGCGTAGGTGTCCCGGGCCTCGCCAGGACCCCACAACTACCGAGTTCGAGGACCCGCTCGGCGGGGAAGAGATCGGTAGCCCGACGAGATCGCCCAGCTCCGCGCGACCGTCGGGCCGACGTGGCAGCGTGACGAGCGGGCCCCGTGGGGGCGCGGCCGCCCAGTGCGATGGAGTCGTGATGGGAGCGATGAAGGATCCGAGCCGCGGCTGGCGCCTGCGTGGGCTGGTGATGACCATCCCCTGCCTCGACGACCTGGCCGGGCGCATGGCGGCCGGCGGCTACGACGCCAAGAAGGTGGTCAACGCCGACTGGGGGACGCCCGACGGCGGCTGGTCGGACGAGAACATGCGGCGTGTGCTGCACGAGATCCCCGGCGTCACCATCGTCCGCACCCACACCGGCGACCAGGGCTTCCGCTGGAACTTCCCGTTCCCCGAGCAGGTCGCGGCCGAGATCCGCCCCTGGTACCAGCGGCACCGCGGCATCTGGGTGGAGATCGGCAACGAGCCCAACAACGCCGAGTGGCGCGACGCCTCCGCGGGGCAGCGGCACGACTGGCTCCGGGGCTGGCGCAGCTGGTTCGGCCAGACGATCCGGCGCTGCCGCAACGAGTTCCCTGAGGCGACCTTCGTCTCGCCCGGCCTCGGCCCGATCGAGCAGGAGACCTGGCACAGCACCTGCCGCGAGGCCTTCGGCCAGGCCGACGTGATCGGCGTGCGCGCCTTCGCCCCGAGCGCCCTGGTGGCCGGCGGGCTGCGGTTCGACCGGACCATGGACGTCCTCGCCCGCCACTACCCGGGCAAGCGCTGGCTCGTCACCGAGTACCGGCCCGACGAGCCGTCGGCCCCCAAGGTCCCGTCCACCGGCCCCTCGTTGCCCCTGAACGTCGAGGGCGTGGTCTCGTTCGTCCTGGCGCCGAGCCCGACCGGGCGCACCGGGTCCCTGCCGGGCGCGCGGCGCTCGTAGCGGCGACCCTCAGACGAGGCGGCGGTCGGTGGCCCAGCGGGTCAGCTCGTAGCGGCTGGAGAGCTGCAGCTTGCGCAGCACCGAGGAGACGTGCGTCTCGACCGTCTTGACCGACAGGTGCAGGCGCCTGCCGACCTCCTTGTAGGTGAAGCCACGCGCGATGTGCCGCAGGACCTCCTGCTCGCGCGCCGTGAGCTGGTCCAGCTCCGGGTCGATGGGCCCGCTGATGCGGCCGCGGAAGGCGTCGAGCACGAACCCGGCCAGGCGCGGGGAGAACACCGCGTCGCCCTCGCGCACGCGGCGGATGGCGTCGGCCAGGTCCCCCGGGGAGATCGACTTGGTGACGTAGCCGCGCGCGCCGGCGCGGATCACCGCGATCACGTCCTCGGCCGCGTCCGACACCGACAGGGCGAGGAAGCGCACCTCGGGGTCCTGCCGGTGCACCGTCTCGATCACCGTGCGGCCGCCGCCGCCCGGCAGGTGGACGTCGAGCAGGACCACGTCCGGACGCGCCCGACTGATGCCCTCGACCGCGCCATCGACGTCGCCGGCGTCGCCCACGATCTCGAACTCCTCGCCCAGCTCCGCCCGCAGGCCGGAGAGGAAGAAGCGGTGGTCGTCGACCAGGAACACGCGGGTCCGCGGGGCCGGCCCCTGGGGCGCCTGAGGTGCGTCCATGGCGTTCACGCGCCCTCCACGGGCAGGCGCAGGGTGACCTCGGTGCCGTCGCCGGGCTCGCTGGCCACCGTGGCGGCGCCGCCGTGGCGGCGCATGCGGCCGAGGATCGACTCGGCGATGCCGCGCCGGTCGGGCGGCACCGCCGCCGGGTCGAAGCCCTTGCCCTGGTCGCGCACGAACGCGGAGATCGCGTCGGGCTCGACCTCGACGTAGACCGACACCTGGGCGGCGCCGGAGTGCTTGGCGGCGTTCACCGCGGCCTCCTGGCTGGCGTGGACGACCGCCCAGGTGTGCGGGTCCATGGGGCTGTCGCCGACCACGACCGCGTCGACCGCGACCTGGTGGAGCTGCTCGACCCGGTCGGCCATGGCCTCGATCGCGTCGCTGAGGCGCTGGTCGCCACCGCCGTCGGGCCGGCCGTAGAGCCACGCCCGCAGCTCCCGCTCCTGGCGCCGAGCCAGCGTGGTGACCTCGGGCGCCGCGTCGGCGCGCTGGATCAGCGCGAGCGTGTGCAGCACCGAGTCGTGCAGGTGGGCGGCCACCTCCGCGCGCTCCTCCGAGCGGATCCGCTGGCGGCGCTCCTCGCCGAGCTGGCGGGTGAGCCGCATGATCCACGGTCCGAGGATCAGGGCGAGGCCGGTGATGGTCACGGCGATTGCGAGCAGGACCGTGGGAAGGGCCGCCAGGGCCTGGTTGCCGCCGAGGAAGGCGCCCATGCCGACGGCCACGAGCAGGGCGCCGACGGCCACCCGGACGAACCAGACGCGGCTGGCGAACACCGCCTCGAGCGGGTTGACCGGGAAGCGGCGCCCGGCCGCCGCCCATCGCGCCCGCTCGCTCGAGTCGCTCCGCGACCAGAGCACCGCGAAGCCGGATGCGGCCAGGGCGACCGGCCAACCCAGCGTGTCGCCGAACCAGATGCGGGCCTCGCGCAGCACCAGCAGCAGGCCGAAGACGATCAGGCCGAGCGCGACCGCCGCCCTCGCCCCGCCCGGGCGGCGCCGCGGCGCCGGCACTCCCGGCTCCGGCTCGTGGCTCAGCCCCCAGGCCAGCAGGTACAAGGCGATGCCGGCGCCCGCGGCGGTGGCGAGCACCACGAACGCGGTGCGCACCAGCACCGGGTCGATGCCGAAGCGCTCGCCGAGACCCGCCGCCACGCCGGCGACCACGCGGTCGTCGGCGCTGCGGGAGATCGACCAGGCCGGGGCCAGGCGCCGCCGCGGCGTCGATGTCTGGCTGATGGTGGCCTCCTTGCTCCGCGGCCGGTGCCGCATGGCCGCCGGCCGCGCTCTCGCAGGTCGATGGTACGCACGCAGGCCCGCTGGGACCATCCGTGATGACCCTGACCCACCCGGCTCGGTCTCGGGGGATCCCGGGGGTGATCACCGATGGTGCCGTGGCGCCCGCACCGGCACGCTGTGGGAGGGATTCGACACGAACGACCGAGGACGTGAGGCGCATGAGCGACAGGACCGACCCGCTCCCGGAGCAGCCGCCCGAGCGCCCGCCTGGCAGCCAGGAGGCGCCCACGGAGCGGCTGACCCCGCCCGAGCCCGCCGAGCCACCCGCCGCCGGTCCCGACGTGCCCGGTGGTCCGGACGCGGCCGCGGAGCCGGGGACGGGCGCGGCCGGTGGCGGCGAGGGGCCGGCCGGCGGACCGGAGGCCGCCGGCCAGCCGCCGCCGGCCGCCCCGGACCCCGGCTGGCACCAGCAGGCGGGAGCGTGGGGGGCTTCCGGCACGGCCGCGCCGCCTCCTGCCGGAGGACCACCGTCGACCGGCGGCTATCCGCCGCCGGGCGGTGGCGCTCCGCCGCCTCCGGGTGCCGGTGCGCCCCCGGGTGGTCCCGGCGGGCCGCCGGGCGGTCGCGGTGGGGCGGGGCCCTGGCGGCGGCTCACCCGCAGGATGGACGGCCGCATGCTGGCCGGCGTGGCCAGCGGGCTCGGCGCCTACTTCAACGTGGACCCGATCGTGTTCCGCATCGCCTTCGTGGTGCTCACGTTCACGGGCGGCGTCGGGCTGCTGCTGTACGCGGCCCTCTGGATCGCGGTCCCGCCCGCCGGCGCCAGCGAGTCGATCGGCCAGGCGGCGCTCCGGCGCCCGAACGCCCGCACCTGGATCGGTCTCGTGCTGGTGCTGATCGCCATCTCCGTGCTCTCCGGCGAGCTGGGCCTGGACCGCCCGGGGGTCATCTGGGGCCTCGTGCTGATCGCCCTCGGTGTGATGCTGCTGCGCAGGGAGCCCTCGATCGGAGCGGGCGGCCCGTACGAGCCAGGCGGCGACCGGTCCGCGACCGGCGGCCCGGGGCAGGCGGGCGCCGTGCCCGCCGGGCCGCCCCCGGCCGGCTGGGGCGGGGGTCCGGCGACGGCCGGATGGGGGCCCCCGCCCCCGGCCGGCGCCTCGGTTACCGCCCAGGACTGGGGCGGACCACCATCCTCCGGCGTCCTGACCGGGGGCGGGGCGCCTCCCGGCGACGCCGCCACCACGGCCCGTGCCTGGGGCGAGCCGCCCCCCGAAGGCTGGACGGTCGGCCGGAGCCGGTCCAACCTCGGCTGGGTCACCCTAGCGGTCGCCTTCCTCGCCGTCGGCGTGGCCGCCTTCCTCAACAACGTCGGCATGGCCGAGCTGACCATCGGCCGGATCTTCGCCCTGTTCCTCACCGTGATCGGCGTCGGGCTGGTGGTCGGGGCCGTGCTGCACCAGCGCTCCATCCTGCTGGTCCTGTTCGGCGTGCTGCTGATCCCCGTGGTCGTGGCGGCCAGCGTGCTCGACGTGCCGTTGCGGGGCGGCGCCGGGCCGCGCAACTTCCAGCCGCTCTCGGTGGCCGAGATCAGGGACATGTACGAGCTCGCCGGAGGCGACCTGGTGATCGACCTCACCGACGTCCACTTCGGCAAGGAGCCGACCCTCGTCCGTGCCCACGTCGGCGCCGGCAGGGTGGCCGTGTACCTGCCAGAGGACGTCCCGGTCGAGATGAACGCCAAGACCGGCATCGGCGTGGCCCAGTTCCTCGGCCGCCGCTACGAGGGCGGCGTGCAGGTGACCACGAACGCCAGCGCGCCGGGGTCGGAGCGCATCGGGCGGGTCACCCTCGACCTGGAGGCCGGCTATGGCTTCGTCCAGGTGGTGCGCGGTGAGCCGCCCCCCGACTGGGACCGGCATGCGACCAACTGGGGCCATGCGCAGGACCGGTCCCCTGTCCTCGAGGAGATCCGATGAGCAGCCGTCGTATTCCAGACCCGGGGTCGCTGATCGCCGGTATCACCTTCGCCGGCATCGGCCTGATCTTCCTGGTCGGGAACGTGGAGCTGGCCGACCGGGCGCGCTGGGTGTGGCCCATCGTGCTGGTCGGCCTCGGAGCCGGCCTGCTCGCCGCCGTCCTCCGCCGCGTCGCGGAGCCGGCCGCCGAGCATCCCGTCGCCGGCACCACGCCCACCTTCCAGCCGACCGGCCCGTCCACTCCCGCGCCGCCGGACGAGCCCGCCGCGGCCGCCGCGCTCCCGTACGAGCCGCCGGATGAGCCCGTCGCGCTCCCGTACGAGCCGTCAGGCGAGCCCGATGCCGGCCCCGCCCGGTTCCCTCGCGACGAGGACGGCCCGCCCGAGGGTGGCGTCGCGGCAGAGGCCGGCGTGATGGAGGAGCCCGACGTGGCCGAGGACACCGAGGTGGAGCCCGGCCTGACGCACGACGTGCCGGCCGACGAAGGGCCGCGGGGGCGGCCAGGGTCCTGACCTGGGCTACCGCCCGGTCGCGGAGGAGGCTCCGGCGCGCCGGCTGCGCCGGGCGCGGCGCTCGCGCAGGTCGCGCCAGACGGAGCGGAGCAGGGCGACCTCCCCGGGAGTGAAGCCCATCGCGCCGGTCAGGAGCCGGGCGTCGACCAGGTCGACGGCGCCGTCGAGGTCGCCGTCGCGGAGCAGCCGGTCGACCGAGGCCGCGGTGCCCGCCTCGACCAGGCGCGGGTCGGGCAGGGGCAGGGCGTCCGCCTCGCCGGGCTCGAGCTCCAGGATGCCGCCGCCGTAGCTGCGCCCCATCACCTCGCTGAAGGCGAAGGTGAGGGAGCTGGTCACGGCGGTGGCGAGCTGCTCGGCGGTGACGTCGCCGAGCAGGCGCACCCGGTGGACGGTGTCCGTGGAGGTCGCGGCGGTGTGGTTGGCGACCACCCGGGGGCCGAGGTGGATCTGGCGCAGCATGAAGGCGTCCGGGCGCCACACCGACGGGACCGACCACCAGGCGCGCCGGATCGAGCACTTGTAGCCGCGGTGCACCCCCTCCGCCTCGCCAAGGGCCACGTAGCGGGCCAGGGCCGGGTCGCTCGCCGGCCGGTGGTCCTCCGGCACCGCCAGGAGCAGGCAGCGCAGCTCCTCGGCGGCCTGCTTGCCCAGGTCCTCCTCGGTGTAGCGGATGCCGTGGAGCTGCGCGGAGCGGGCCACCAGGGGCACGCACAGGTGGCCGAGCCCGCGCGCCTGCGCCTGCCCCGGGGTGAGGCAGAAGAACGAGTTGCGGCCCGACACCACCCCGACGTCGACCGAGGCGACGTCGCCGAGCAGGCCGGCGCGCCCGCCGTCCCGGACGGCTCGGAGCGCCTCGATCTGCTCGGGGCGCAGGTGGTACTTGGTCCACTTCTCCCTGTCGTGCCGCAGGGCGGGCGCAAACGGCGCCTCCTCGCCCACCCGCCCCGAGGTCGGCAGGCCGGCGGCGTCCTCGTACTCGACCGTCCGGACCCGCGCCGGGCCGTCGCCGCGCTCGCCGAGCAGCAGGACGACCTCTTGCAGCACGCCGCCGAAGAGCAGCCGCCGGAAGCTCACGATCGTCAGGGCGGCCAGCCGCTCGACCAGGAACTCGCGGAGCTGGGCGGCGTAGCCGACCTGGAGCAGCTCGGCCGGGAGGACCAGGGCGACCCGCCCGCCCGGCCGCACGGCCATCACCGCCGCGACGGTGAACGGCAGCCAGGCGTTGGTGAGCCTGCTCGGCTGCAGCCCCGCCTCGCGCATCAGCGCGAACGCCCGCGCCCTGGTCGACTCCGTCCAGCTCCCGAAGCGGATGTAGGGCGGGTTGCCCACCACCGCGTCGAACGCCCCGTGGTGGGCGCCGCCGAACCAGGCGAAGAAGTCGGCCGTCACCACCGGCAGCCCGTGGCGGGCGGCCTTGGCCGCCTCGACCGGGTTGAGCTCCACGCCGACGGCCCGGCTGGCCCCGCCGAGGCGCTCGGCCAGCACCGCCAGCACGGCCCCGTCGCCGCAGCTCGGTTCGAGCACCCGAGGCCCGGCCGCGCTCGCCCAGGCGGCGATGAAGCGCGCCACCGCCCGCGGGGTGTAGTAGCCGCCCCGCAGCTTGTCGGCGGACGGCGCCGGCGGCGCCGGGAACGTCTCCACCGCCGCAGTGAAACACGACCGGTGCGGATCTCCTACTGGCGTCGCGGTGCGGTGGGAATCGTAGTGCTTGTTCGGGATGATCGAAGTGGCATAGATCCGGTGGTTTGTCTCCACTAGACTATGGACTTCCGTATTGCGTTTCTTGCACCCAAGCGACATGGCAATACGACGGGAGAGTTGATGCTCCCGATCGTCCGTCCCTCTGCATCGTTGTCACCACGCCCCGCCGTTGGTGCGCTTGTCAGCATCGCCGGAGGGCCACCTACCTCCGCCTCGAGTCAGAGAGAGACCGTGATGACGCTGAGCACGCGGCAGGTGGCAGACCTCCTGGGCGAGAGCGAGCTGTTCAGCTCGCTCGACGAGCAGGCGCGCCTGCACCTGGCCGAGCGTGCCTCGCAGCGCGGCTACCGCCGTGGCCAGGTCGTGTTCGTGCAGGACGAGCGCGGGGACCGCATGTTCCTGGTCGCCGAGGGCGAGATCCGGCTGCTGATCCGCTCGCCTCACGGCGACGAGGTGGAGCTCACCCGCCGTGCCCGCGGGGACGCGTTCGGCGAGGTGGCTTTGCTCGACGGCGGGCCACGCTCGGCGACCGCCGAGGCGATCACCCCCGCGGTGCTGATCGGCATCGGCCGGGAGGACCTGATCAAGCTGCTCCGCTCCGAGGAGCACCTGGTGGACGCGTTCCTCCACCTCCTCGGCGGCCTGGTGCGCCGCGCCAACAACCTGTCCAGCGCACTCGTCTTCCGGGACGTGCGCGGGCGGGTGGCCGGCAAGCTCCTGGAGCTGGTCGGATGGGACCCGGAGGCGGAGGCTCCTCCGGCCGAGCTGATCGCCTCCCAGGTCAGCCAGAACGACCTGGCGCAGATGGTCGGGGGCGCCCGCCAGACGGTCAACCAGGTGCTGCGGCAGTTCGAGAAGCGCGACTGGATCAAGCTGCACCACCGCGCCTTCGAGGTCCTCGACCCGCAGGCCCTCCAGCGCCTGGCGGACAGCTGAGCCGGCGGCCGTCCACAACCGCCCAAGGTGCGGGTTCGCTACGTGCCTGGAAAAGCTTGATACTTGCCGCTGTGCCGGGGCTGGGACCCAGGTTGAGGCCCACGAGGAGCGGCTTGCCGTGGACGCTCAGCAGGTTGCTTCGCTGTTGTCCAAGACCACGCTGTTCAGCGCGCTGAACGAGCAGGGTTACGTGGAGCTGGCCGAGCGCACGACCCAGCGGGTCTACCGCCCCGGCCAGGTCGTGTTCGTGCAGGACGAACCGGGCGACCGCATGTTCATCGTGGCCGAGGGCTCGGTGAAGCTGCTGATCCGCTCGGCCCACGGCGACGCGGTGGAGCTGGCCCGCCTCTGGCCGACCGACGTGTTCGGCGAGGTGGCCCTGCTGGACGGCGGCCCCCGCTCGGCCACCGCCGAGGCGGTCGAGCGCAGCGTCCTGGTCGCGATCGCCCGCGGCGAGCTGATCCGGCTGCTGCGCGCCAACGAGCAGGTGGTGGACGCCCTGCTGAACTCCCTCGGCCAGCTCGTGCGCCGAGCCAACCGGCAGTCCACCGACCTCATCTTCCTGGACCTGCGCGGCCGCGTCGCCAAGAAGCTGCTGGAGCTCAGCCAGGCCGGTGGCGCCGTTTCGGGCACGCTGCACCGCAGGATCACCCAGGGCGACCTGGCCCAGATGGTCGGAGGCGCCCGCCAGACGGTCAACCAGGTGCTCAAGCAGTTCGAGGACCGCGGCTGGATCAGGATGGCCAACCGCACCATCGAGATCGTCGGCTGGGAGGGCCTGCAACGTCAGGCGGGCGGGTGACGCCGAGGTCACCCGCCCGCTGGTGGCTTGGACCCCCGCGGCGCCTCCCGTGGTCGCCGCGGTTGGTGGAGCGGCTCAGTAGCGGCCGCCGCCCCGGTAGCCGTAGCGCGGGTAGTACGCGGGGAACGGGGTGACCACGGCGAGGAGGATGATGCCGCCGAGGACCAGCGGCAGGATGGCCGCGGAGGGCCGTGAGGTGGGCAGGGGCTGAGCGGCGGGCGCGACGTCCTTGTGGACCGCGGGCGCCCGTGGTGCGGCGACCGCCGCGGAGGTCATCGCCCCGAGCAGGAGCAGCGCGGCGAGCGCGAGCGCCGCCGCCAGGCGACGGAGCAGGACGGGCCGGCGAGGTGGGTTCGGCTTGGTCGTTGCTCTCATCGGTCTGCCTCCTCGTCGATCTCCGAATGCGCCGAGTGGGAATAGGATGCGCAATAGCAACGAACGGACTGGTCCAGTAGAAGCGGTCACCATGTCAGATAGCTGACAGTCTCGCTGCTACCGCCGTCATGGATTTATCTGGCGGTCCGGAACGAGCCGGATGGGGAATCGTCGCGAGCCAGCCCTCGACGCCTTGAGGTGTCAACAACCCGACAGTTCCAGGTGCCGAAGACGACAGACTGCGCTAGCTCCCGAACTGACCATCTCGCCAGTTCGCCCAGGTCGTCCAGGCAAGCCGGCGGCGCGTGCCCGTGTCGCTGCTGCTTCCAGACCGCGACGGGTCGGCCCTCGTTCATCTGGAGCGTTGACCACCAGTGAATCCCACGGCCTTGCGCCTCCTCGCTGAGAAGGGCAACGATATACTTGACTCACCTATACTGCCCCCATGAGCCGCTTGCCTTGCCCAGCGAACGTCCCCACCTCATGCAAGACTTAGCGTCGTGTCGCTTGGCGAGCAACCAGGGCGAGAGGCCGGTGGAGCATGGCCAGTCAGCGATCCTCTGAACCCGACATACGCTTCGAGGTGCCCCTATACCGAATGGCTGAGGCCGCCAAGTACCTGGGTGTGCCAACTGCCACGTTCGCGACGTGGGCGAAGGGGTACGTTCGTCGGCCTCCTGGCCGTCCCGAAGTCATTGGCCAGCCGATCGTGACTGCTCTGCCAAGCGACGGCAGAAACTATCCAACGATCCCGTTCATCGGACTCGCGGAAGGGATGGCGCTGGCAGCGTTTCGCAGCAAGGGTGTCGCGCTGCAACGCATCCGACCAGCCCTCATGGTCCTTGCCGAGACCGTCGGTCTTGAATACGCCCTCGCCTCCAAGAGGCTGTATACGGACGGCGCCGAGGTGCTCTACGACTACGCCGAGCAGCACGGCGACACCCCAGAGGCGATGGACACCCGCGAGCTGGTCGTCGTACGGAAGGGACAGCACGTCTTCACCGAGGTCGTCCAGGACTACCTCCAGCGCATCGAGTACGGACCGGACGGTTACGCGCGGCTGATCCACCTTCCTGACTATCACCATGCCGAGGTCGTCGCTGACCCAGAGCGTTCTTTCGGCCAGCCCATCTTCGCCCGCGGGGCGGCGAAGGTCGCTGACGTGCTTGAACGGTTCTGGGCGGGCGAGGATCTCGGCATGGTGAGCGACGAGTTCGGCGTTCCGCGGGCGGAGCTTGAGGACGTTCTGCGTGTCGCATCCCGCCGAGCTGCCTGACCTCTTCATCGATCGCAGCCTGGGCCGTATCCAGGTGCCCGCACTCCTGCGAGCAGCCGAACTTCGCTTGGTGACCCTCGCCGAGCACTACGGCATACCTGTCGACCAGAAGGTCAGGGACGCGGCATGGCTTCAACTGGTCGGGGAGCGTGGCTGGGTCGCATTGATGAAGGACCGCAGCGTCCGCTCCAATCGTGCCGAACGGGAAGCGGTTAAGCGGTACGCAGTCCGCTGCTTCTGCATCCCTCGGCAAGACCTGACCGCCCAGGAGATGGCGGATCGGTTCCTTCACAACCTGGGCGCCATGGCGGCGGCATGTCGTGAGCCTGGCCCCTTCATGTACGCGGTTGATGCGCGTCGGCTTCGTCCGCTCCCGCTCAAGTAACGGAGGGACCGACCCTAGCGGTCGCGCTCCCGTTTCCACTCCTCGGCCTTCTCGTCGATCTCCTTCTTGGGAACCCGGACGAGCTTCCTTGCGAAGCGTTCGAAGCGGGAGCGCTCGGCGTCCTCGGGCTTCGGCGCGTCGGGCTCCGGGGCCTTCTGCTCAGGCATGGGCGTGCTCAGTCAGGCTCACGTCCTCTGCCGGCCACGCGATGCCCTCGGGCTCTCGGCCTTCGGCCTCGGCGGCTTCCCACTCCTGCTCGGAGCAGACCAGTACCACCTGAAAGTCGCGGCCCATGACGACGCCCGTCACGGCTCGACGGGGCAGCAAGTCCCCGAACGCTGACCGTGCGAGCACCTTGCTACCAGGCAGAATGCGCTCCATCGGCCCCACCTCCCGACCCGACGCTAGCCCAAGCCATCGCGTGTGCCAAGAAGTGTCCTCCCTCAGTTTGACGACGGCACGCGACGTGGCTCACAATCCGGCCTACGTCTTACCATAGGCCAAAGGAGCACGAGTTGGAGACTCAGCAGTGGTGGACGCCGCCGTATGGTATCCCGTGGAGCACCATGCTCCACGCTGTCGAGAAGATGGGCCAGGACGGCCTGCCCAACCGCATCGACCGCAGCTACCTCGGCAACCTCTCCGGCAACGTCCAGACCTACCTGATCGCCGCCTTCAAGTCGTTCGGCCTCATCGCGGAGGAGGGCAACGCGGTGCTGCCGCCCTTGAAGGAACTTGCCGCCAACGAGGCCGAACGCCCCACCCTCATCGCCGGACTGCTGCGCTCCTACTACCCCAAGGCGGTCGAACTCGGCAAGACCAACGCCACCCTCGACGAGCTGTCCGACCTGTTCGACGCGGAGTACAACGTCAAGGGCGCCACCAGGATCAAGGCGATCCGCTTCTACCTGAACGCTGCGGTCTTCGCCGGGGTCCAGACCAGCCCGCTGTGGAAAGCGACCCGAGGAGGTTCTGGCGCTCCCTCCACGCCCAAGCCCAAGAGCCGGCCCCTGCGGCCCCTGCGGCCCCGCGCGAGGCAGCCGCGCGATGACCAGGGCACGACCGGGGCGGCGCAGCAGGGCGACGCCTACACCGTGTCGCTCCGCTCGGGCGGGGTGGTCGGACTGTCCGTGGACGTGAACATCTTCGAGTTGTCGGTCGAGGACCGCAACTTCGTCATCGGCCTGGTGGACAAGGTGAAGGGCTACGACGCGGGCCAGCCACCAACGCCCGGCGACCTGGACGGCAAGATCACCGAGGAGGCCGATAGGCTGCCCTGACGCGCCGAAGCCCTGGCGGTTCAGGCCAGGACCCCGGCGAAACTCGGGAGGTGGAGGTCCGCTACCACGGCTCCATCTCCCAGCACCGCCCCTGTAGCTCAGTGTGGAAGAGCACCGGTTTCGTGAACCGGGTTTGACGCAGGTTCAAGTCCTGCCAGGGGCACGACCGAACCTGCGCTACGTGGGGGCAGCACCCTGAGGGTAGGGCCTAGCGGCTAGATTGTCGAGCTTATGCCTTACCAGTCAGCCCCGCGTAGGTCAGCCGCCTGCCGGCCGCCGTGCCGAGCACTTCGAGGAAGCGCTCCAGGTCGGTCAGCTCGCGCTCGTTGTAGGTGAACACCCGCTCATCGATGTAGCGGAACAGGTGCCAGGGCTGGACGGAGACGTAGGTGCCGTGCAGGCCGCGCTTGAGCAGCGACCAGAAGTTCTCGACGCCGTTGACGTGGACCTGGCCGTCGACGTACCGCTCGGCGTGGTCGACGACCTGGTGGTCGTACTCGCCGGCAAGCCCGGCGTAGGCGTGGAGGGCGTCGGAGTAGACCGCGGAGCCCTTCTCGACGTTCTGGCGGACGCCGCCCTGGAGAGTGGCGCGACGCGTGTCGGGCACGACCACGGCGCGGACCTCGCCGCCGCGCTGGAGCACCCCGGCGACGATGGTCTTGTCCTTGCCGCCCGTGCCGGTGATCTTGCGGGCGCGGGTGCGCTTGTGCATGTTGCGCGCCTTGCCGCCGATGAAGGTCTCGTCGACCTCGATCTCGCCGTCGAGCTTGGCGAAGGTGCCCGTCTGCATGGCGAGCCGGATGCGGTGGAGCAGGAACCACGCCGACTTCTGGGTGACCCCAAGCGCCCGGCCCATTTCGTGCGAGGAGACGCCGTTCTTGGAGTTGGCGATCATCCACATCGCGGCGAGCCACTTGTCCAGCGGGATCGCGGAGTCCTCGAAGATGCTGCCGACCTTGACGGAGAACTGCCGCTTGCAGCTCTTGCACTTCCACAGCCGGCGGGTCGTGAGGTAGGAGTGCTCGGTCCCGCCGCACCGGGGGCAGACCGGGCCGTTCGGCCAGCGGAGCCACGCCACGAACTCGACGCACACGTCCTGGTCGGAGAAGTAGCGGATGGCCTCGATGAGGGTCTTCGGGAGCTGCCGTCCTGCGTCCATAAGGTGAGTCTACTACCTCACCCTAGGTGAGTCAAGTATATCGTTGCCCTGAGAAGCGTCCGTTGATCCTCGTGCTTGCCGTCGCCGCCTACGCGGTCCTTGCACTGGGCTACTCGCTGGCCCAGTGGAGCTACGCCGTCCGGTTCCGGCGGGAGTGGCTCGAGGAGGAGCTGACCTACTGCCGCTTGCACGCCGTTACAGCAGCGGCAAGTCCGCATCCCCGTCGGTCGACGTCATCGTGCCGTGCTACAACGAGGAGCCCGAGATGCTCGAGGCCTGCTGCTCGGCGCTCGAGCGACAGGTCAAGCAGTACCCGGGCCGCATCCACATCTGGATCGTCGACGACGGCTCACGGAGGGTGTCCGCGCTCGAACCCATCTACCGCAGGTTCGAGGCACTGCCAGGCTGGACGGTGCTGCGCCACGAGCGCAACCGCGGCAAGCGCCGCGCCCAGGACAGCGCCTTCCGCTTGGGCACCGGCGACTACGTGGTCACCGTAGACTCCGACACGACCCTCGAGACCAAGTGCATCATCCGCCTGGTCGACGGGATGGAGCGTAACCCGAAGGCGGGCGCCATCAGCGGCCAGGTCACCGCACGCAACGCCGCCGCCAACCGGCTTACGGCCCTGATCGATCGCCGCTACGAGTTCTTGTTCCAGCAGGAGAGCGCGGCGCAGAGCTGGCACAGGACCGTCACATGCTGCTCCGGCCCCGTCTCGATCTACCGGCGCCGGGTGCTCGAAGGGATCTGGAACAGCTACGTCGAGGACCGCTTCCGGGGAAGGCTGCGTCAGTTTGGCGACGACCTCAAGCTCACCCTGCTGGTCCTCGAGGAGGCCTACGACTCGCTCTACTGGCCGTCGGCCAAGGGGCTGACGATCGTGCCCGAGACCCTCCTCGGCTACGCGCGCCAGCAGGTGCGCTGGAAGAAGAGCTTCTACCGCGAGCTGCCACGCACCCACCACGCTCTTCGCGTGCACCTGTCATGGCGCTTCCTGGAGCTGCAGCGTGCTCGTTACCTTGGGCGCCGCTCCCGCTATCTGGGCTGGTCCGGTGCCCATCGCTACATTCGCTTTGAGTTGGTCGCGCGTGCGCTGGTGCCACTGCTACCGCAGGTCCTGCTCGCGGCAAGCGCATGGTTCGCCCTGGCCGGCCGGGGCGTCGTCCACCTGCTGCCGCTGATGGCCATGATCGCGGTGATGCTGCTGCACGCCCTGGTCATCGGGCTCCAGGCTAGGAGCTGGACGTTCCCACTGCTCTACGGACCGCTCCACCTGGTCGTGCTCGCCCTGGTCAGGCTACGCGCCTTGGCCACGCTGGCGGACAGCCGCTGGGGCACGCGTGGACCTCCGGACGCGGGTGATCCGGCGCACGCGGTGACAGCGGTCAAGCCGGGTCCGTCTCCACGCTCGCAGCCGGCCTCCGAGCGCGCAGTGCCTCGAGCTTGCTGGCCGCGATCACGTTGCCCTTGCGCTCGTACAGCCTGCTCGCGTGGTGGAGCGCCTTGACGGCGTCAGCGTCCTTGCCGATTAGTCGCAGGACCTCGGCCTGGTCGGCCAGGGCCTCGGCCTGGGTGTCGGGCTGCTCGCAGCTCTCGGCCCGGGTGACCGCCTCCCGGGCCAGGTCTTCCGCCTCGGCCAACTCGCCCCGGCGGGCTAGGATGATGGCCCGCAGCGCACGCCACTTGATCTGCGAGTCGAGCTGGCTGGTGGCCGCGAGCTCCTCGCAGATCCGGGTGTAGTGCTCCGCCTCCTGGTCGTTGCCCTGCGCGATCAGGGCGCGGGCGAGCATCGCGGCAACGGCCGCGAGCGGCCCCGTGCCACCCATCTCCACCAGCGCCTCGTAGCCTGTCCGGAGGGTCGCCTCGGCGGCCGCCGGCTCGTCGGCGAGCAGCTCCACCAGCCCGTCGGCCACCGAGTCCGCCGCGGCGGTGAGCACCTCGCCGAGATCGATCTTGATGTCGCGCGCCTGCTGGTTGAGCCGGCGGGCCAGCTCGAAGTCGCCGCGCATCGCCGCCGCCCGCCCCAGGACGCTCAGCGTGCCCGCCTGCAGGCTGGCGATGTTGCGGGCGCGGGCCCAGTCCAGCGTCTCCTCGGCGTAGCCCACCACCTGGTCGAGCGGGGTCGGGCCCCAGAACTCGATGATGCACAGCAGCCGGCGGGCCTTGGCCTCCAGGTACTCGAAGCCGTTGCGCTGGGCAAGCTCGACCGCCCGCCTTGCCTCGGTCTCCGCCACGCCGGTCCGTCCGACGGCGAAGTTCACGTAGGCGTTGAGGCGCCGGGCCTTGGCCAGGCCGAGGTCGTCGCCGGCCTTGACGAACAGCAGGATCGCCTCCTGGATCTCGCTCGTGCCGCCGAGGATGCGTTCCGGGTCGCGGAACGACATCACCTCCAGCAGCCCCAAACGCGCGTGCATCAGCAGCGTCGGCTGCCTGGCCACCTTGGCCGCCTCGACGACCTGCTGGTAGGCCTCGACCGCGCGGCCGAGCTCGCCGGCCTCGGTGCGCGCGTCGGCCAGGTCCAGGGCGGCGTCCAGGCGCGCCTGGTGCCCCTCGGGCAGCAGCCAGACCGCCCGTTCCAGCAGCTTCGAGGAGACCTGGATGTTGCCGCGGTTGGCGGCCCGGCGGCCCGCTGCCGCAAGCCGCTCGCCCGCCCGCTGGGCGACCTGGCGGTCCTCCTCGTCGTCGAAGCCCAGCTCCAAGCGATACTGGTAGGCCTCGGCGAGGTGCAAGCCGACCAGCTCGTCGAACTCGGACATCCGCGCCGGGCTGGCGGCGGTCTCCAGCCAGGTGGCGTAGCGCTCGTGCAGCTCGGCCCTCGTCTCCTTGAGGATCCGCTCATAGGCGGTCTCGCGCATGAGCACGTGACGGAACTTGTAGGCGTCGCCGCTCTCCTCGGCCGGGAGCAGCGGCGCCGGGTCGAGGGCGCGCTGGACCAGCTCGCGGCTGGCGAGCGCCTCCAGTGCGGCCTCAACCCGGCCCTGGTCGGGTTCCGGGGTGAGCGCGAGCACGTCGGCGACGTGGAACTGCTTGCCGACCACGGCGGCGCGCTGGATCACCGCGCGCTCGTCCGGGCCGAGGCGGAACAGCCGGTCGCTCATCAGGTCGTCGATGGTCGGCGGGGCGGGCAGATTGTCGAGCGCCGCGTCCTTGCCCTCGGCGAGGAGGTCCTCGAGCAACGCCACGCACTCCTCGGCGTACAGCGGGAAGCCTTCGGACAGCTCGGCGATGCGGTCGGTCATGCCGGCGATGCGCTCGTGGACCGCTGGGTCGAGCTGCTTCTTGTCGAGCACGCGACCGATGTGCTCCCGCTCCTCGGCCATGCTCAGCGGTGACAGGCTCAGCGAGAAGGAGTTGAGCTTGGCCCCGGCCCAGCCCCGGCGGCGCTCCAGCAGCTCCTCGCGGGCGATGCAGACCAGCATGAGCGGGGCGTCGCGGATCTCCTCGGCGACGTACTCGATCGCGTCCAGCAGGGTCGCGTCGGCCTTGTGCAGGTCGTCGATCAGGATCACCAGCGGCCGCTCGCGCGCCAGGACCTCCAACAGCCGCCGCAGCGCCCAGGCGATCTCGGTCTGGCTGCCCGCGCCGGCGCCGACGCCCAGCATCTGGGCCACGCCGGTGGTGATGCGGGCCGCGCCCGGCGCGTCACCGACCAGGGCGCGCAGCTTGTCGTAGGCGGCCGAGGGCGGGTCGGTGGCGGCGATGTCGGCCGCCTGCCTGATCATCACGACCAGCGGCCAGTAGGTGACGCCCTCGCCGTAGGGCGGGCAGTGGGCGGCCAGGACCCTGGCCTGGTCGCCGATCGTGTTCCAGAACTCTTCCACCAGGCGGGTCTTGCCGACGCCGCCAGGACCGAGCAGCCGCACCAGGTGGCAAGTCTCCTCCGCGACGGTGCGCTGGAACAGTTCTTCGAACAGCTGTACCTCCCGGGTCCGGCCGACCAGGGGAATGTCGGTCAGCCGGCGCCGGTGCGTCGCCTCGCGGTCGATGTCGATCAGCCGGTAGGCGGAGACTGGCTGCGGTACGCCGGGCGGCTTCAGCAGACCAAGGAAGTCGACCGTGACCACGTCTCGGACGAACTGCAGGGTGGCCTGGCTGAGGACGATCGAGTGCTCCTCGGTGTCGAGGTTCATCGCGACGGACTGCAGTCGGTGCGCCAGGTTGGGGATTTCGCCTCGCACGTCTTCCGGTCCAGCGTCCGGGCCTACCAGGGCCTCGCCGGTGTGGACGCCCATACGGACCTTGACGGTTACCGAGTACTGCCTGGACACCTCGCGATCCAGCTCGGTGAGGGTGTCGCGGAGCTCGTGGGCGGCCCGCACCGCCCGCAGGGCGTGGTCCTCGTACCAGACAGGCACCCCGAAGACGATCAGCACGCCATCGCCCACGATCGCGCCCGCGGCGCCGCCGAGCCGCTCGGCCACCCTGCGGATTACCTGGTGGTAGCTCGCCATGAGCCGGTCGTTGACCTCAGGCTCCAGGCGGTCAGCCGTCTCCACCGAGCGGACCATGTCACAGAAGATCACGCTGATCCGCTTGAAGCCCCGGTCACCGACCGGCGCGCCCGCCCGTGGGTTGGGCCGCTCCGGCTGGGCATCGCGGGCGTCGGGATCCACGTCGCTGGTCTCCCGCGGCTCGGCCCCGGCTCGGCTCTCGGGCGCCGCCTCAGTGAGCCGCTTGCCGCAGTGGCCGCAGAACCTTGCGTCGTCGCGCGCCTGCGCGCCACACGACGGACAGAAACGAATCGGTCCGGCGTGCAGCCCGGAACGCTCACCTGAGACAGAAGTATCGGACATCGTACTCCCGGCGAGGAGACGTACCGGCCACCTTGGACCCTATCGAAGGCGGGACAACCACTGGTCGCGTGTTCGTCTCGGCCCCGACCCGCCTGGAAAGGTCGATGTCGATCCGCCAGGGATGCCGATCCGGCTTGCGACGCGAGTAGAAATGTAGTCAATAGGGCCCGACGATATGCCGATGCCTGAGCCGATTCGAAATCGTCGGCCCGCGTTAGCGAGAGATAAAGCGATATAACACCACCTGGTCACGTCATAACGATTGACGATCTACCACGAAACGTTCCTCAACAGGTGTCAGCTCGGCGACAAACATCTGAGCCCAGAGGCGATAGGACAGCAGTCCAGAGGGCAGCTGACCAGGAGTTCGGGTTGTTCACGGTGTTGCGCGAGCTTGGGCGAGAAGGGCATCGTCCATCGTGGTACGCTCCCACGCCGTGTTTGGTAGCAGTGCGAGCAAACGAGCCTAGACGGGCATTCGATCGCGTCGTGAGGTTGACAGGGGGGCACGGTGGCGGGGAAGGCGGGATGAGCCGACTCGTGGGTGACCACCGCGAGTCGTCTGAGCTTCCCCGAGCGTCTCGAGCGTCTACCGAACGCAAGTGATCCTACGGATTCGGAGGCCGTAGTTGCCAACAGAGGCCCTATCAGGAGCGGCGGACGTCTACAGGCTTCTCTCCGACGAGAGGGTTCCGTGGACTGACTGGTCCATCAGCAACGTACTGGCCGTCGAGTTGATGGAGCATCTGGCGAGAGTAAAGCCGAAGCGGATCCTCGAGATCGGCAGCGGAGCCTCAACCGTCCTGCTCGGCCTTCATGCGGCGAGGCATTCCGCCCAAGTGGTCAGTCTGGAGCACTTGGACACGTACTACAGCCAGACCAGACGCTCCCTCGAGACGTTCGATCTGCTCGACCACGTCGATCTCAAACTCGGCCCGCTGCGGAGCCGCCGTTTTTCAGACGGCGAGGACCATCTCTGGTACGACGTGGCCCTGGAAGGACACTTCGACTTCGTGTTCGTCGATGGTCCTCCCAAGCAGAATGGGCGGCAAGGTGTCCTGTTCGCAATCTTCGACCATCTCGCACCGGGGTGGGAGATCTGGATGGACGACGGCCTGCGCAACCACGAGAATAAATGCATGAAGCTCTGGCGCAGCCACTATCAGTTCACCTCCTCCCGACTCGACCTCCGCTCCGCTCGGCTACGCGACAGCAAGGGCGTCTGGGTCATGCGCGACGCCCAGATTCCACACCGCCGCTTGCCCGCTGCAGTGCCCGGAAAGCTCGGGATCGGCATTCTCGGCAACGGCAATCCTGATCGGCTTCGCCGCACAGTCACATCGCTGGAGCCGTACGTTCCCGCGGAAAGCCGCGTCGTCATCATGGCGGAAGACCAGCAAGCGACTCAGGAGGTAGTGAGGTCGCTCCAGGTAAAGCCGCAGCTCTTGCCACGTCCTGGGGGGCAGCCGCCCGAGCGTCTCGTCGGGCAACTCGTCAGCGAGGTGCTTCGAGATCGCGATGTCCGTTTCGTGCTCCAGGTCGACGAGGCTTGGGACTTCAAGACGCTCGACGAGACCTGGCTCACCCGGGCGCTCAGACTTCTCGAAGAGCGGGTTGACATCGAGCAGGTGCGCCTCTGCCACCGTCTCGACACCGGCCAGCGACAGGGCGAATCGAAGCGAGGACGGCGGCAGCGTGCGGGCGATCAGCCTTCGGAGGGCGGCTACGTGCTGGAGGGCTCAGTGCGGTTCGCCCTCGAACCGAGCCTCGTCACAGCGGCTGCCTTGCGATCCAGGATGAGACGCCTGAGTAGTTGCAAGCTGCGCACGGCACAGCTCTCTCCGGGAGCGTTCCGCCGCCCACCGGAAGCGGTCGGGAGCCACCACTCCAAGCGGCCACTTGGCCGACAGCTTGCACTGCCGCTGACCCTGACGTCTATCTTTCTCGTTGCTGTCCGCCAATGGTGGGGTTCGGCACTTGGCCGCAGGCGTCGAGATAGGTGACTTCGAACGGCGAGCCTGGGGCCTTGCGGGCTCCGATCATTCCGCCAGAGGCAGGCACGGTGGAACCAGCGCTATGGCGCCTCCTCGGCTACCCAGGATCGCTGGCTGCTCGCTTTCCGAGTCATCCAGTTAACGTGTCCCAAGGTAGCGAGCGCGTGTACCCTCACCGGGAGCAGCAGAGCGACATACAGTGCGCCGTACCAGAAGAACATTGGATCACGCATTTGGACGACAACGAACACAGCGTGCACGATCGCCATCGCAGCCAGACGAGTGAGGAATTGAGCGAGATCGTCACCTGACAGCATCAGTTGACCAGCGCAGATGGCGCTGGCAAGAATGAGCAGGAAAGGCAACAGCAACTGTGCGGTCACGTCCCAGGCGAGATAGAACCGGCGTCTTCGCCAGAGGTTGGGCACTGTCCATGCCAGCTCGCGATAGAAGGTTCGGTTCCAGCGAATCTGTTGGCGCACGAATTCGAAGATCGATGTTGGGACATTCGTGAAGGCTTTGGCTCGGTGCTCGAAGACGGTCCGGTAGCCAGCCGCGAGAACGAGATTGGCTAGGTGGTTGTCGTCGCCGTTGGTGCAGTGACGACCGCGGATCCTTTGTCCTAGATAGGAAGACCAGACCTGCCGCAATATCGAGCGCCGGTAGATCGAGAACGGCCCTGCACAGCAGAGCACCGCGCCGTGGAAGCTCTGCGCTGCCCGCTCCTCGCACAAGAGGTCGTAGCGCTTCCGTATGAGCCGGGTGAGCCAACTGGCGGAGACGTTCCAGACTCCTACAGTGCCGGTGGCGCCTCCGACGTCGTCCGCCAGGATTGCTTGGACGAGCCGCCGTACGCCATCCGGATCGATTCGCGTGTCCGAGTCGACCGTGAGTACGAACTCCCCGTTGCCTCGCCAGAGTCCGGAATCCTGGGCTCTCCGTTTCCCCTGGTTCGCGGGATGACGCACCACGTCCCAGCCGTCACGGTACTCGAAGCGGCGATAGGTCGGCTCGAGGTCATCGACATTGTGCGAGCCGTCATCGACGAGCCAGGCGCAGAGCCTGCCTTCGTACCGCTGTGCGGCGATGGACTCGCAACAAGCCAATAGCAGCTCCGGACGCTCGTTGAAGCAGGGGATGAGGACGTCCACGCTCGGCCACTTCCCGCCTGGGGGGGTCGCGGTCGGCTCGCCGTCGGCTTGCATGCTTCTGTACGCATAGAGGCGCTGGAGTGTCGACTGCCCGAAGACCAGGAGCAGGTACACCCAGAAGACGATTCGCAAGCTGGTGAGAGACAAGGAGTACATGAGCGGGCAAATGGCTCGCGTTGGACGCGAGCCATCCTGGATCAGACCTTGGAGCCCCGGAGATGCTGGCGCTTCTGCTACGCCGTCTTGCTTGCCTGACGCTGTGCGTGCGCATTATATGTGACTAGGCCGTAGCGTCCAAGATGGCAGAAGCAGTCTGTTTGCTCTAGAAGTAACCGTTCAGGCCTGCGCAGCAGCTCACCTGGCCATCAAGCGCCCATCTGCCCTGCGACCGTCCGCAGCCTGACATCACTCGTCCACCCCGGATGGGAGCCTCGTCCTCGAGTGGCCGCTCCCGGGAGTTGACCATGGCGACCTGTACCCACTGCACGACAGAGAACCCGGATGAGGCATTCTTCTGCATGAAGTGCGGAAACCGCTTGCCGGCACAGGGTCGCGAGGCGTCAAAGGTGGTCACGATCGTGTTCACCGACGTCATCGACTCCACCAAGCTTGGTGAGAAGCGGGACCCCGTCGTTCTCCGGAGTGTGATGACCTCGTTCTTCGCGACCGCCCGGCAGGTGTTCGAGGAGTACGACGGGACCGTGCAGAAGTTCGTGGGTGACGCGGTGGTTGCGGTATTCGGAGTGCCGACGATGCGGGAAGACGATCCGTACCGAGCCGTGAGGGCGGCCTACAGCCTCCACGTCCAGTTGCCCGTCCTGAACGCACGACTCAGGCGCGAGCACGGCGTCACGCTCAGGCTGCACACGGCGGTCAACACCGGTGAGCTCAGCATCGACGATCCGTCTGCCCCGTACGCGATCATGCTCGGCGACGCGGTGACCGTTGCGGCACGACTGGGCCAGCAGGCGGCCGACGGGGAAATCCTGATCACCGATGTTACCTATCGGATGGTCCGCCAGGCGATCGATGCCGAGCAGCTCACGGCGCCGGTCGCCCTGCGAGGAAGGAGCGAGCCGGCCATTGCGTGGAGGCTCCTTGGCATTCATGACATGCAGAGTTGGATCGCTCCTCGGCTCTCTGCCTCTCCGTTGGTGGGGCGTGACTTGGATCTCGAGGTTCTCGACCTGCAGTACAGACGGGTCGAGCGGGACGGGCGCTCGCAACTGGCGGTGATGCGCGGCGACGCCGGCGTCGGCAAGTCCCGTCTGGTCGAGGAGTTCACTCGAGCGGTTCGGGGGAAGCGGAACGCGAGCATCCTGCATCTGCGTTGTGTTCCGGGACACGGTGGTCAGGACACTGTCGCGCCGATCAGGGACATGCTGCGCCAAGCTGTCCGCGCACACCAGAACGACTCTCCCGAGCAGATCCACGATCGGCTGACGGAGATCATCGACGACGAGCGGGTCCTTGCTCACACGCGGGCGGTCCTCGGCCTTTCCGACAGCACGAGCACAGTGGACGAACTCAACCGCGCCCTGCGCCGGGTCCTCGAGTCCCTCTCGCAGAGTGGCACGGTGGTGATGGTGGTGGACGACCTCCACTATGCAGAGCCGAGCCTGCTGGACTTCATCGAGCACGTCGCCGGCTCTTCGCGTCCCGCCCCGATCCTGCTCCTTTGCACCGCCCGACTGGAGTTCTTCAACGAGGATCAGGCCGGCAACGGGTGGGCGACGAACCTGAGCAACCACATCTCCGTCTCCCTCGGCCCCCTGACGGCGTCCGACACCGAGCAGCTGGTCGAGCACCTCCTGAGTCGCGGCGAGGTCAGTCCCCAAATCAGGACGCGCATCGTAGAGGCGACAGAGGGGAATCCGCTCTTCGTCGAGGAGTACGTCGCGATGCTGATCGAGAGGGGATCTCTGCGCCTGGTCGGCGAACGCTGGGAGGCCACCGCCGACCTGGACGCGGTCGATACGGTCTCGAAGATCGGGCAGGTGCTCGGTGCCCGTCTCGACCAGCTCAATGAGACCGAGCGCGCTGTGATCGATGCCGCCGCGGTCATCGGCAGGCAGTACACCGCGGAACAGGTCACCGCGCTGGTGCCGTCCATCGACGAGGAGGCGGCCAGTACCCTTCTGGATCGCCTCGTCCAGAAGGAGTTCTTGCGCCTGACCACGCCCGCGGCCGTAACCGGTCACGGCGCGCGGGAGCGCTTCCGATTCCGGCATGGGCTGATCCAAGAGGTGGCCTACCGGAGAGTCGTCAAGACGATCCGTGCCAAGCTCCACGAAGACTTCGCCACGTGGCTCGAGCAGGCGTCAGGGTCCGACCGGACGATCGCCTTCCACCTGGAGCAGGCATACGACTACCGGATCGAAGTGGGCAGTAACGACGATGAGGCCACACGCGAGCTCGCGCGGCGCGCCGGTGAACGGCTGGCGGCGGCCGGCCGGGGCAGGGCATCGCACGAAGAGCCCCCGACCAGTGCCGCGGCCCTGCTCACCCGGGCAGTCGAGCTGCTTCCCGAGGGGCATCCGCAACGGCTGACCGCCTATCTCGACCTCGCCGACGCACTCCGGAACAGCGATCTCGACAAGGCGATCGAGACCTATGACCATGTGGAGGGGATGGCGAAGAGGGCCGGCGAGGAAGGCGTTGCCATGCACGCCGCGCTCGGACGGCTTGAGGTGCAGTGGTACAACGGCCTGCGCAGCGACTGGGACGAGAGCCGCCCGGAAATCGACCGCGCGATCATGATGTTCTCCGACGCCGACCCGCGTGACGATCTCGGCTTGGCCAAGGCCCGCCGCCTGCTTGCCAACATGTACGCCGCGAAGGGCAAGTCGACGCTCGCCAGGGAGCAGGCGGAACAGGCCGTCCGGAACGTCGAGCGTGTGGGTGACGACCGGCTTCAGGCGCAGATCAGGCGTTTGTACGGTGTGATTCTGTTCTGGGGTCCCGCACCCCTGGACGAGGTGGTGGAGCAGAGCGAGCGTGCCGTTGAGTGGGCGAAGAGCAAGGGCATGTACACCTTGGAGGCCGGCGCCCTGAGTGTACTGGCCCGGGCCGCGGCGATGCGGGGCGATTTCGAGAAGGCAAGGGAGCTGAACCAGCAGGCGCGCAGCACTGTCGAGGAGGACGAGGGAGACCTCCTGACCGCTGCCGCCGACACGATCTCCCAGGGCCTGATCGAGCTGCTGGCCGAGGACATCCCGGCTGCCGAGCGGGTTCTGCGCCGAGGCTATGAAGCGCTGGAGGAGCGCCACGCGACCACCTCCCGTGCCAACGTCGCCGCGTTGTTGGCTCGCGCACTTCTCCGTAGGGGGCGATTCACGGAGGCGGAGCACTTCACCCAGATCTGCGAGCGCCTCACCGCCATTGGACAGCTCGACACACGCATCAAGTGGCGCGGCATCCGGGCCATCGTCCTGGCCCGTCGTGGCAAGCTGCAAGAAGCCGAAAAGCTCGCCAGAGCGGCGGTCAAGCTCGCCCAGGATTCGGAGCAGCTCGACTCCCAGGCGGAGGCGCTGGTCGACCTTGCACAGGTCCTGCGCCTGCACGCCACGCCGGCCATGGACAAGGAGGCCACCGGGCTGATCGCCCAGGCGGCGGAGTTGTACAGAAGGAAGGGCAACCTCGTCGCCGAGGCGCAAACGAGGAATGCGGCAGAACCGCCGGAAAGTGTCGGCAAGCTGACACCAAGCCTGTCGTAGTCCGGACGGTCAGCTCGCTCCCGGGCCGTCACGCTCTTGACGGGATGCGATCCCGTCAGTACCTCGTCCGAAGGGCGATGATGACGCCGTGCGCCGACTCCGGCGATGCATCGTGCAGCTTGGTTTCCTCCGCACATCTGGCTGGGTGGTTCTCCCGCTGGCCTTCCTCGCCAGCGTGATCCGGTACGGCAACGACGGGGTGGACCTGCTGGGCGCTCTCGTATGCGTTCTGCTGCTGTGGTCGCAGCGGCACTGGCTTCCGCTACTCGCCGCGCGATGGACAGGAGCCGTTCCGCCGAGGTCACGCTGACCTGATCGCCAGGTGGCGGGTGCTCAGCCTGCATCCTGTAGCTTGCGTGGCAACCAGTCCGGACTTGGCTAGCCATAGCGCAGATCTGCTGGCGTCTGTCTACTAGAGCGCCCAGGCACGACCGGCCTCTCGGGCTTGCATGACCGGACGGGTCATCCTGACAGCCCGATCGAGGTATGGACATGCCGGTGACACGGTGGTGGGCTGAGCGGGCCTGGCTCGGGGGCGAGCGGGTGGCCGAGCGGGTGCTGATCGAGACCGACGGCGAGCGGGTCACCGCGGTCGAGGCGGGCCGGGACGCCCCTCCGGAAGCCCGGCGGCTCCCCGGGCTGGTCCTTCCCGGGCTGGCCAACGCGCACTCGCATGCCTTCCACCGCGCCCTGCGCGGCCGCACGCACGGCGGCCAGGGGGACTTCTGGTCCTGGCGGGAGCGGATGTACGCGCTGGCGTCGCGGCTGGAGCCCGACAGCTACCTGGCGCTCGCCCGGGCGGCCTACGCGGAGATGGCCCTCGCCGGCATCACCGCCGTCGGCGAGTTCCACTACCTCCACCATCCGCCGGGCGGGGGTCGCTACGCCGACCCGAACGTCTTCGGCGCCGCTCTGGCGGCCGCGGCCGCCGGTGCCGGCATCCGCCTCACCCTGCTCGATGCCTGCTACTTGCAGGCCGACGTGGACGGCAGCCCGCTGGCCGGGCCGCAGCTCCGCTTCGGCGACGGCGACCCGGAGGCCTGGGCGGCGAGGGTCTCCGCCCTGGACGACGGCGCCGTGCGCGTCGGCGCGGCGATCCACTCGGTGCGGGCGGTGCCGCCGGCCGCCATGAGGGTGGTCGCGGCCTGGGCGGGGGAGCGGGGCGCCCCGCTGCACCTGCACCTGTCGGAGCAGCGGCGCGAGAACCAGGCGTGCCTGGCCGCCACCGGCCTGACGCCGGCCGCGCTCTGCGCCGAGAACGGCGTGCTCGGCCCGCGCGCCACCGCCGTGCACGCCACCCACCTGGAGGACGGCGACGTGGAGCTGCTCGGTGGCGGCGGCACCAGCGTCTGCCTGTGCCCGACGACCGAGCGCGACCTGGCCGACGGCATCGGCCCCGCCGGCCGCCTGGCCGCCGCCGGGTCGCCGCTCGCCCTCGGCTCCGACAGCCATGCCGTCGTGGACCTGTTCGAGGAGGCCCGTGCCGTCGAGCTGGACGAGCGCCTGGCCAGCGAGCGGCGCGGGCACCATCGCCCGCGCGACCTGCTGGTGGCGGCGACCGCCGGCGGCATGCGCGCGATCGGCTGGCCCGAGGCCGGCGCGATCGCCGCCGGCCGGCTCGCCGACCTGGTCGCCGTGCGCCTCGACACGCCGCGCCTGGCCGGCGCACCCGCCGACGACCTGCTCGGCGCGGTCGTGTTCGCCGCCAGCGCCGCCGACGTCTCGGACGTGGTCGTCGGTGGCCGCCGGATCGTGGCCGACGGCCGCCACCTCCTTGTCGGCGACGTGGGCGCCGCCCTGGACACGGCGGTCCACGCCGTGACGGACTGAGCCTCGACCGGCCTCGGCTGGCCAGGACGGCACGGTGGCCGAGTGGGCGGCCGTGACCGGCTCGTCCGTTCATTGTGGTATTGGCACGGGCCGCCTGGGCTCCCTATGGTTCAGGGGCCTCGTCCGCGGCCCCGATAGGGGCGCGGGCAGCGCACGCCGTACCGACCGGGAGGAGGCATCGACATGCAGGTGCGCAACCTGATGAAGGTCCCCGTGGTGTCGATCGAGCCGGGGCGCTCGGTCCGTGAGGCCGCCCAGCTCATGCAGGACAACGTGATCGGCTCGGTGGTGGTGCAGGAGGGCGGCCGCCCGGTCGGCATCATGACCGAGCGGGACGTGCTCCGCGCCGTGGCCGAGGGTCGCGACGTCGAGCAGACCAGCGTCAACGATCTGATGACCAAGAACCTCGTCGGCGCCGGACCGAACTGGGACGTGGTGGTGGCCGCGAGCGTGATGACCGCGCACCGCATCCGTCACCTCGTGGTGCAGGAGGAGGACCGCGTGATCGGCGTGCTCTCCCTGCGCGACGTGCTCTCCACCTTCCTGCCCGAGCAGGTGCACGACCAGGCCTGAGACGCGGCTCGCCCGCCTCAGTACACCCGGCCGCCAGGCCGGGCCGGGCGGCCCGGGACGAGCAGCGAGAGGCCACCGTCCTCGGCCGGCACGCCGAGCAGCAACACCTCGGAGGAGAAGCCGGCGATGTTCTTCGGGTGCAGGTTGACGACGGCCACGAACTGCCGCCCGACAAGCTCGTCGGCCTGGTAGTCGCGCTTGGCCTGGGCGCTGGACCACTTCACGCCGAGCCCGGGGCCGAAGTCGACCTGCACCTTGTAGCTCGGCGCGCGCGCCTTGGGGAATTCCTCGACCGCGAGCACCAGGCCGGTGCGCATGTCCACCTTGTCGAAGTCGGCATAGTCGATCGGCATGGCTCTTCCTCCATCGGGTCGTGACGGCGGGCGTGACTCTCGCGTCGCGCTCCACGCTGGTCAACGGGGCCCGCCCCGCGCCAGCCGCCGGTGCCTCCACTCGAGGACCCGGGGGCGGTACGCTCGGCCCTGGCCCGCCGCAGAGCACGGGAGAAGTCCGGGAGCCCGGGGCAATGGTTCGCCGGAGGACAGGGGGACAGGTGGCCATGCCGACGCTGCAGCTCGCACAGGACCCGGAGGCCGACGAGCTGCTCGCCCGCGACCCGCTCGCCCTGCTGGTCGGCATGCTGCTCGACCAGCAGTTCCCGATGGAGCGGGCCTTCGCGGCGCCCTGGCTGCTCGCGCGGCGGCTGGGTGTCAGGGAGCTGGACGCGGCCGCGATCGCGGCCCACGACCCGGAGGACTTCGCCAAGCTGATGGCCGGGCCGCCGGCGCTGCACCGCTACCCGGTGGCGATGGCCGGGCGCGTGCAGGCCCTCTGCGGCTACGTCGTCGTGACCTACGGCGGCGACGCGGCCGCCCTGTGGCGCGGCGCCGAGAGCGGGGCCGAGCTGCTGCGCAAGGTCAAGGCCCTCCCGGGCTACGGCGAGCAGAAGGCGCGCATCCTCGTCGCCCTGCTCGGCAAGCAGCTCGGCGTGTGCCCGCCCGGCTGGCGCGAGGCCGCCGGCGCATACGGCGAGGAGGGCAGCCGCCGCTCGGTGGCAGACGTGACCGACTCCGACAGCCTCGCCGCCGTGCGTGCCGCCAAGCAGGCGGCCAAGCGCGCCGCGCACGGCGCCTGATCTACCGCACTCGCAAGGCGCCCGCCGGGCGCCGGCGAACTGATGCCAACCCACTCGCCCTCGCCGTGCTCGGCGTGCTCCTCGAGCGGCCGATGCACCGCTACGAGATCGGGTTCACGCTGCGCCACCGCCGCAAGGAGGACAGCATCAGGCGCAACTACGGCCCTCTACACCGTGGTCGACGCGTTGCAGCGCGAGGGGCTGATCGTCGCCAAGGAGACGGTGCGCGAGGGCCGCAGCCAGAGCGGACCGTCGTGGACCGCGAGGCGACCGGCCGCGAGGCGCTCGGCGCCCAGGTGGACTGGAGCCTGGTCGCCACCCGCGCCGGCTGGCTGCTCGCCCTGGCGGTGTTCTGCGCCTGGTTTGCCACCCGCGCCTTCCGCACCTATCAGCGCTCCGCCTGATCCGCACCACGCCCACCGCGGCACGTGGTGCGGAGTTGACGGTCTGGCGCCGGCGGTGGTCCGCTCCTGTCCATGAGCGACCTCGTCGAGCGCGTCCTCGCTGTGGTCCGGCAGATCCCGCCGGGCCGCGTGCTCACCTACGGCGACGTGGCCGCGATGACCACCGCCCCGACCCCGCGTGACGTGGGGCAGGTGCTGCTGCGCTTCGGGGACGACGTGCCCTGGTGGCGGGTGCTGCGGGCCGACGGCACGCCAGCGGACCACCTGCGCGACCGCCAGCTCGACCTGCTGCGCGCCGAGGGCACACCCATGGCCGCCTTCGGCCGCGGCGTCGACCTGCGCCGCGCCCGCTGGGAAGCCGCCGGCCACGACGCCGGCGAACAGGGTTCGTTATTCGACTAGCGGCGGTCAGGCGTGGAGGTAGGCGAGCACGGCCAGGACGCGGCGGTGGTCGGCGGTGGTGGTCGGGAGCTGCAGCTTGGCGAAGATGCCGCTGACGTGCTTCTCGACCGCGCCCTCGGTGACCACCAGGCGCTCGGCGATGGCGGCGTTGGAGCGGCCCTCCGCCATCAGGCCCAGCACCTCGCGCTCGCGCGGCGTCAGCTCGGCGAGGGGGTCGTCGCGGCGGCGGCGGCCGAGGAGCTGGGCGACCACCTCCGGGTCGAGGGCGGCGCCGCCGTCGCCCACGCGGCGCACCGCGGCCAGGAACTCGCGCACGTCGGCGACGCGCTCCTTCAACAGGTAGCCGATGCCCTGGGCGCTGCCCTGGATGAGCTCGACCGCGTAGCGCTCCTCGACGTACTGGGACAGCACCAGGATGGCGGTGGAAGGAGCGCGGCGGCGGACCTCCAGGGCGGCCTGCAGGCCCTCGTCGGTGTGGCTGGGCGGCATGCGCACGTCCACCACGCAGATGTCGGGCCGCAGCGCGTCGACGGCGTCGACCAGCCCGGGACCGTCGCCGACGGCCGCGACCACCTCGAAGCCGCCGTCGGCCAGCAGCCGCGCCAGCCCCTCGCGCAGCAGCACCGAGTCCTCGGCGATCACGACGCGCATGGCAGCTCCGCCCGTACCACGGTCGGCCCGCCCGGCGGGCTGGCGACGGTGAGCCTGCCGTCCACGCCGCCCACCCGGCCGGCCAGGCCGGCGAGGCCGCCACCGGCGGCCGGGTCGGCCCCGCCGACGCCGTCGTCGGAGACCTCCACCACCGCCAGGTCGCCGTTGCGGGTCACGGTCACCGTCGCCGCGCTCGCCGCGGCGTGCTTGGCGACGTTGACCAGGGCCTCGGCGGCGACGAAGTAGGCGATCGCCTCGACCGGCGCAGGCAGCCGCTCCTCGAGCACGACCTCCACCTCGACGGGGACCGGCGAGCGTGCGGCCAGCGCCGAGAGCGCGGCGTCGAGGCCGCGGTCGCTGAGCACCGCCGGGTGGATGCCGCGCGCCAGGTCGCGAAGCTCGGCCAGTGCCCGCTTGGCCTCCTGGTGGGCCTCCTCCACCAGCGCCCTGGCCGCCTCGGGCTCGCTGGCGAACTTCTCCATCGCCATGCCCAGGTCCATGGCCAGGGCGACCAGGCGCTGCTGGGCGCCGTCGTGCAGGTCGCGCTCGATGCGGCGGCGCTCCTCCGCGGCCGCCTCCACCACGCGCGCCCGGGTCGTCTCCAGCGTCTGCACGCGGGCGCGCAACGCCGCCGGGCCCGGGCTGAGCAGGGTGCGGGCGACCACGGCATGGGCCATGCCCAGGCTCCTGACCAGCGTGGCCGCGAGCAGGCCCAGCAACAGCCCGATCGCCGCGCCGGCGAGTGCCTCCGGGAGGCTGTCGACCACCAGCAGGGGATGGCCGTCGAAGTCGAACAGCGGCGAGCGCCCCTCCGGCGGCAGGCGGTACCACAGCGGCATGGTCACCAGCGCCAGCGGGACCGACCAGCTGACCAGCACCAGGATGAACCAGAGCGTCCCGAGCGGCAGGAGCAGCAGCAGGTAGGCGACGTCGCGCCAGACGGCGGGGTCGGTCATGCGGGCGCTCCAGCGGCTCAGGAGCGACCCGGACGGCAGCGGGCGGTAGGCCTCGGGCAGGTCGATGCCGAGGCTGTCGCGCAGGCGTCCTCGCTCCGCCCGGCCACCGGCGCGCGCGGCCATCATCGTGGCGGCGAGGACCGGCAGCCCGACCCAGATGACCAACAGGCTGGTGCCGACCGACAGCCCCGTGACCAGCACCGTGAACCAGAAGAGGCCGAGCGGGAAGCTGAGCAGCAGGTAGCCGGTCGCCGCCAGGACGTCCGCTCCGGCGACGGCGCGGGTCCACCCGCGCCATCCGCCCTGCCCGGCGCCCTCCATCCCCGCCTCCTCGCTGCGGCCCACCGCGGCCGGTCCGGTCCACAGCCCTGCCGGTCGCCGCGCTCGGCACCGGCGTACCGCGAGCGTACGGCGCGCCGGCACCCGCCGGCCATGGCGCCGGCCACCGCGCGGCGGTGGGGCTGGCCCCACCCCCGCCCTCCGGCCAACCAGATGGAGGTTGTCCTGCTGGCGGGCTGTCCCGTCAAGGGGCGCCGCGGCCAAGGTTGCCATGGCCGGCGCCGCCGCACCGAGCGGCGGCCGGAGGCCCGGAATCGAGGAGGAGTCGCATGACGAACCTGGCCGAGCGCTGCGCGCGCTGGAGCTCGACCCACTGGAAGACCGCCGTCGTCGGCTGGCTCGCGCTGGTCGTGGCATTGATGTGGCTCGGCGGCGCGGTCGGGATGCGACAGATCACCAACGCCGAGAGCAGCTCGGGGCAGTCGGCCGTGGCCGAGCGCATCCTCGCCGGCGCCGGCTTCGACGACCAGGCCCAGGAGAGCGTGCTGGTGCAGTCGCCTTCGGCCCGGGCAAGCGACCCAGCGTTCCGGGCCGTGCTCGCCGAAGTCCGCGATCGCCTCGCCCGCCTGCGGCACGTCGAGCGGGTGCAGTCGCCACTCGACGCGGGCGGCTCCGCGCTCGCCTCCGGCGACGGGCACGCCGCCCTGGTCCGCTTCGAGATCGCCGGCGACCCCGACCAAGCCAGCGGCAAGGTCGCCCCGATCGTCGCCGAGGTGGCCGCCGTACAGGCACGGCACCCCGGCTGGACCATCGAGGAGTTCGGCTCGGCCAGCGTGGAGCAGCAGCTCGACGCGACCGTCGGCGAGGACTTCCAGCGTGCCGAGCGCCTCACCGTGCCCGTCACCCTGCTGGTCCTGCTGGTCGCCTTCGGCGCCGTCGCCGCCGCCGGCGTGCCGGTGGTGCTGGCGTTCTCCGCCGTGATCGGGACCCTCGGGCTCTCCTCGGTGGTCAGCCACGTCTTCCCGGCCACCGACACGACCGCCTCGGTGATCCTGCTCGTCGGCATGGCCGTCGGCGTCGACTACTCCCTGTTCTACCTCCGCCGGGAGCGCGAGGAGGCGGCGGCCGGCCAGGCGCCGCGCAGCGCCCTGATGCGCGCGGCGGCCACCTCCGGCCAGGCGGTGCTGATCTCGGGCGCCACCGTGGCGATCGCCATGGCCGGCATGCTGCTCGCCGGCAACAAGGTCTTCGTCTCCCTCGGTGTCGGCACCATCCTGGTGGTGGTGACGGCCGTCGCCGGCTCGCTGACGGTGCTGCCGGCGCTGCTTGCCAAGCTCGGCCGCCGGGTCGAGTGGGGACGCATCCCCCTGCTCGGCAGGCGCCCGCGCCACGGCGCCGGGAACCGCCTGTGGTCGGCGGTGCTGTCCAGGGTGAGCCGCCGCCCGCTGGTGGCCGCGGTCGCCGCGACCACCTGCCTGGTCCTGCTGGCCCTGCCCGCGCTGGGCATGCGCACCCAGCTCCCCGGCTTCTCCGGGCTCCCGGCCGACCTGCCGGTGGTGCGCACGTTCGAGCGCATCCAGGCCGCCTTCCCCGGCTCACCGGCGCCGGCCGAGGTGGTGGTCGAGGCTCCCGACGTGACCACCCCGACGGCGCGTGCGGCGATCGAGGCGCTGCGGCGCCAGGCCGTCGCCAGCGGCGAGATGGCCGAGCCAATCGAGGTCAGGGTCAACCCGGACCGGACCGTGGCCGCCATCAGCGTGCCGCTGGCCGGCAGCGGCGAGGACCGCCGTTCCGTCCACGCCCTCGAGACCCTGCGCGGGCGGATCGTCCCGGCCACCGTCGGCCGGCTCGGCGGCGCGACCGTGGCGGTCACCGGCGAGACCGCCGGCACCGCCGACTTCAACGACCTCATCCGGCGCCGTTCGCCGCTGGTGTTCGCGTTCGTGCTCGGGCTCGCCTTCCTGCTGCTCCTGGTGACCTTCCGCTCGCTGGTCGTGCCGGCCAAGGCGATCGTGCTCAACCTGCTGTCGGTCGCGGCCAGCTACGGGGTCCTGGTGGCGGTCTTCCAGCACGGCTGGGGCGGCTCGCTGGTCGGCGTCGAGCGCCCCGGCCCGATCGCCTCCTGGCTGCCGCTGTTCCTGTTCGTGATCCTGTTCGGGCTGTCCATGGACTACCACGTGTTCATCCTCAGCCGCGTGCGCGAGCTGGTCGACGCGGGCGTGCCCACCCGGGAGGCGGTCGCGAGGGCCATCCAGCTGACCGCGGGCACGGTCACCAGCGCGGCGGCCGTGATGGTGGCCGTGTTCGCGATCTTCGCCACCCTGCGCACGGTCGAGGTCAAGCAGGTCGGCGTCGGCCTGGCCGTGGCCGTGCTGCTCGACGCCACCGTCGTCCGCGGAGTCCTGCTGCCTGCCGCGATGGCCCTGCTCGGCGAGTGGAACTGGTACCTGCCCCGCTGGCTGGGCTGGCTGCCGCGCGGCCGTCGCGGTGAGCCGGCGCGGCTCGACCCGGTCGAGTCGCTGGAGCCCGTGCCCGAGCCGGCCGGGCGCTGAAGGGCCGCGCCGCCGCTGTGACGGCGGCGCGGCGCCCTCCATACTCTGGACGCGAGCTGCAGGGGAGGACGTCACGATGAGCACGACGGGCATGGGGCAGCGGGGAGCCGGGCCGGTCCGCCGCGCGATGAGCGGGCCTGTCCTGGCGGGCGGCGTGCTCGCGCTGGTGCTGATCGCGCTCGGCGCGACCAGCCTGGTCGGCCTCGCCATCCAGCGCACCGAACGCTCCACGCGGACCTGGGCCGGGGTCAGCGCCCTCGAGGTCGACGTGGACTCGGGCGACGTCGAGGTGGTCGCGGCGAGCCGCGACGACGTCCAGGTCGAGCAGTTCGAGCGGCGCGCCTGGCGGGCGCCGCGCACCGAGGCGGGGCTGCGCGACGGCGTCCTGCGGCTGCAGGCGCGCTGCCCGTTCTTCATCGGCTTCGGCAACTGCTCGGTCGACTACCGCATCCAGGTGCCGGCCGGCACGCCGGTACGGATCCGCGACAGCTCGGGCGACCTGACGGTCGCCGGCGTCCGGGGCGTGGTCGACGTTCGCACCGGCAGCGGCAGCGTGCACGTGCGGGAGGTCGTCGGGCCGGTGTCGGCCACGACCTCGTCGGGCGATGTCACGATGACGCGCATCGAGGGCGACGTGCGTGCCCGGACCTCGTCCGGGAACGTGATCGGCGAGCAGCTCGCCGGCCGCCGCATCGAGGCGCGCACGTCATCGGGCGACGTGCGTGTGGAGGCGGTGTGGACGCCGCCGGACAGCCTCACCGCCACCAGCTCGTCCGGCGACATCCGCGTGGTCGTCCCCAACGAGGTCTACCAGGTCGACGCGAACACGTCGAGCGGTCACCTCGACCTGTCCCTGCGCCAGGACCCGGCCGCGCCGCGCCGCATCGAGGCGCGCACCTCGTCGGGCGACGTGGTGGTGCGCTCGGGCTGACCGGCCTCAGCCGGGCTCGGCGCCGCCGGGGTCCTGCTGCCACGACCAGTCGCTGATCGGGCCCAGGTGGCGCAGCTTGTCGGGGTTGACGATCGAGTGCACCGTCTGCACCAGGCCGTCGGCGATGTCGAGCGAGAGCACGCTGATCAGGCCGCCCGCCTGGTCGTAGGCGATCATGCCCGGCTGGCCGTTGACCTCCGCCGGGACCAGGCGCAGGTTGGCCCGCTTGGCCTGGCGGGTGAGCCCCACCAGGAAGCGCGCCACCCGGACGGCGCCCGCGACCGGCTGGCCGACCGCCGGCGCCTTGCCGCCGCCGTCGCCGTACATCGTCACGTCCGCGGCGAGCATGCCGACGAGCCCGTCAGTGTCGCCCTCCTCGACCGCCGCCAGGAAGCGCCGCGCCAGCTCCTCACGGTGCCTGCGGTCCGCCTCGAAGCGCGGCCGGCCGTCCTCGACGTGGTGGCGCGCGCGGGCGGCGATCTGGCGGACGTTGTCCTCGCGCTTGGCGACCACGTCGGCGATCTCGCCGTAGCCGTAGCCGAACACCTCGCGCAGCAGGAACACCGCCCGCTCGACCGGCGACAGGCGCTCGAGCAGCACCAGGAACGCCAGCGACAGCGAGTCGGCGGTCTCGGCGTGCCGCGCCGGATCGGCTCCGAGCGCGTCGCTGTCGTCGGTGACCAGCGGCTCGGGCAGCCAGGGCCCGACGTAGGTCTCCCGCCGCACGCGTGCCGAGCGCAGGTGGTCGATGGCCAGCCGGGTGGTGATCGCCGACAGGTACGCCTTGGGCGATTCGACCTGCTCCGTGTCGGCCCGGTGGAAGCGGAGGAAGGTCTCCTGCACGATGTCCTCGGCCTCGCTGACGCTGCCGATCATCCGGTAGGCGATCGAGAACAGCAGCGGCCGGTACTCGGCGTAGGCGTCGCGTTCGTCCATGGCCTCGGCAGCCTCCTTGTCCGCCGCCGGTGGCGGCGTTCCGCCACTCGAGACGAGATGGCGCCAGGCCCCGTGACAGCCTGCCAGAACCGTGCGGTTGTCACAGCGGGGGCCACCGCCTCGTCTCAGCTTCTGGATCCCAGGCCGTCGGCCGGGCCGATGGAGGAGGCTGCAAATGAGGGTGTTCGTCGCCGGGGCGACCGGGGTGCTCGGTCGCCGTATCGTCCCGCTCCTGGTCGAGAACGGTCACGAGGTGGTCGGGATGACCCGCTCGCCGGAGAAGGCCGGCGGCCTGCGCGCCGCCGGGGCCGAGCCGGTCGTGGCCGACGCGCTCGACGCCGGCGCCGTCATGGCGGCGGTGCGCGCGGCCAGGCCGGAGGTGGTGGTCCACGAGCTCACCGACCTGTCGTCGATCGGCGGCATGCGCCGGCTCGCCCGCGCCTTCGCCGGCACCAACCGCCTGCGCACGGAAGGGACCGACCACCTGGTCGCCGCCGCCCGCGCCGCCGGTGCGCGCCGGCTGGTCGCGCAGAGCTTCGGCGGCTGGCCGTACGCGCGCGAGGGTGCGGCGGTCAAGACCGAGGCGGACCCGCTGGACCCGGACCCGCCAGGCCCGTTCCGCTCCTTGCTCGAGGCGATCGTCCACCTGGAGTCGGCCGTGCTCGGCGCTCAGGGCCTCGAGGGCGTGGTGCTGCGCTACGGCGGGCTCTACGGTCCGGGGACCTCGATCGCCCCGGGTGGCGAGCACAGCGAGCTCGTCCGCCGTCGCCGTTTCCCCGTGGTCGGGAACGGCGCCGGCGTGTGGTCGTTCGTCCACGTCGACGACGCGGCGACCGCGACGGTCGCCGCGATCGAGCGCGGCGCGCCGGGGGTCTACAACGTCGTCGACGACGAGCCCGCCGCCGTGGCGGAGTGGCTGCCCGAGCTCGCCGCCGCGCTCGGCGCCAAGCCGCCGATGCGCGTCCCCGCCTGGGTTGGGCGGCTGCTGGCCGGCGAGTACGTGGTGGTCATGATGACCGAGGTCCGTGGCGCCTCGAACGCCAAGGCCAAGGCCGAGCTCGGCTGGCACCCGGCGGTCACGAGCTGGCGCCGCGGCTTCCACGAGCTGTTCGAGCCACGTCCGGTATCTCGGACCGCATCGTCACGCTAGTCGGGCTCACCTTCCTGGTCAGGTCGAGGCGGGCACCTGCGGGCGGGTGCGGATCGCCAGGCCGCTGTCGCGGTCGAAGAAGTGGAAGCGTGCCGGGTCGACCGACAGGCGCACCGGGTGGCCGGCCCTGGCACCGCTGCGGGCATCGACCGCGGCCGTGAACACGCTGGTCCCCTCCGCGGCGACCAGGGGGATCGGGGTGCCGGCGCTGGGGTCCTGCTCGACGCCCTCGACCCGCACCGGCGGCGCGTCGACGGTGAACAGCACGTGCGCCTCGGAGCCGAGGTCCTCGACCACGTTGGCGGTCACCTCGATGACGGGCAGCCGCTCGCCGCGCCACACCTCGGCGTCCTCGAAGTCTGACGGCCGGATGCCGACGATCAGCGGCCGCCCCCTGGCCGTGCCCAGCTCGGCCCCTGGCGGGAGCGGCAGGCGGTGGCTGCCGAAGCGAAGCTCGTCGTCGACGACGACGGCCTCGACCAGGTTCATCGCCGGCGAGCCGATGAACCCGGCGACGAACAGGTTGGCCGGTTGGCGGTAGAGCAGCTGCGGCGTGTCCACCTGCTGCAGCACGCCGTCGCGCAGCACCGCCACCCGGTCCCCGAGGGTCATCGCCTCGACCTGGTCGTGGGTCACGTACACGATGGTGGTGGCGAGCTGCTCGTGGAGCCGCGCCAGCTCGGCGCGCATCTGCACGCGCAGCTTCGCGTCGAGGTTGGAGAGCGGCTCGTCCATCAGGAACGCCTGCGGCTCGCGCACCATCGCCCGCCCGATCGCCACCCGCTGGCGCTGGCCGCCGGACAGCTCGGCCGGCTTGCGCGCCAGGTAGTCGAGCAGCGCCAGGACCTGCGCGGCGTCGCCGACGCGCTGCTTCACCTCCGCCTTGGGCGCGCGCCGCAGGCGCATGCCGAAGCCGATGTTCTGCTCGACGTTCATGTGCGGGTACAGCGCGTAGTTCTGGAACACCATGGCGATGTCGCGGTCCTTGGGCTTCTCGTCGGTGACCACGCGCTCGCCGATGGTGATCTCGCCGTCGCTGACGTCCTCGAGGCCGGCGACCATGCGCAGGATGGTGGTCTTGCCGCAGCCCGACGGGCCCACCAGCACCATGAACTCCCCGTCGGCGATCTCCAGCGACACGTCGCGCACCGCCTGGACGCCACCGGGGAACTCCTTGCTCACATGCTCCAGGACGATCCTGCCCATCGACGACGCCTCCTCTGTCGATCGGGGGCTACCGCTTGGCTGCTCGAGCCCCCGAGCCCCCAAACTGCCGCTATAGGTTCGAGGCCGCGGCCCGCCGCAGCGTTCTCGGGCGCTCGCTGGTGAGGCGGGCGCGCAGGCGGTCGGCGGCCCCCGGGGGTGCGCCGAGCAGGTCGAGGCCGAGCAGCGCGGCTCCGACCACCGGCGGCGCCGTCGCCCGCCTGAGCCGCGCCGCCGGGGCCAGCGCCCGGATGCCGGCGCTGATCCGCGCCTGGAAGGCCGGGTCGTCGCGCTGCAGCACACCACCGCCGAGGACTACGTCCACGTCCCGGTGACCGAGGCCGAGCCGGCGGATCGCCGTCCTTGCCATGGTCACCACCTCGTCCGCCTGCCTGCCGACGATCCGGGCGGCGACGCGGTCGCCGGCCTCGGCGGCCGTGAACACCAACGGCGCCAGCTCGACTACCCGGTCGTCGTCGATCCGCCCCAGGTGGACAGCCTCGACCACCGCCAGCACCGAGTCCAGGCCGAAGTGCCCGGGAACCAGCCGCTCGAGCGCCGTCCGCGGTCCGCGGCCGTCCTCGCCGCGCATGGCGGCGCCGACCGTGGCGATGCCGATGTCGCGGCCGCCGCCCCAGTCGCCGGAGAGCAGGCCGAGCGCCGGGAAGCGTACCTCCGCCCCGCCCGGTGCCACGCCGGCGCAGTTCATCCCCGACCCGACGACCACGCCGACGCCCCAGGTGCGCTCGGTCCCCGCCCGCAGCACCGCGAAGACGTCGTTGCGCAGCAGGTCCTCGCGTGCCCAGTGGCACGCGGCGATCGCCGGCGCCAGCGCCCGGTGGTCCGCCGGCAGGTCGAGGCCGGCCAGGCACCAGGCGCCGACCTCCGCCAGGGGACGCTCCGACGGGTCCAGGCCGGCGTCGTCGCAGGCCGCGGCGATCAGCGCCTCGAGCAGCTCCATGGCGGTCGCGACGCCGAGCGCGTGGTGCGAGGCGCCCGGCCCGCGCACCGCCCCGCGCACCGCCCCACCGGCGTCGACGAGGGCGACGTCGGTCTTGGAGTTGCCGACGTCGACCGCGAGGACCGCGACGCTCATGCTGGCGCTCCGCCCTTCCAATAAGGAAACTTCCCTAACCTATTGTGATGCTGAACGATAGCAGCCACGGGAGCGAGCGATAAGGGGGGGCCATGGGCCTCAAGATCGCGGTGGTCGGGGGCGGCAGCACCTACACCCCCGAGCTGGTGCAGGGCTTCGCCACCCGCCAGGAGCGGCTGCCGGTGGACGAGCTGGTCCTGCTCGACGTCGACGCAGAGCGGCTGGAAGTGGTCGGCGGCCTCGCGCGCCGCATGCTCGACCGGGCCGGCTGGTCGGGGCGCCTGCTGCTCAGCGGCCGGCGCGAGGAGGCGGTCGACGGCGCGGACTTCGTGGTCGCGCAGCTGCGCGTCGGCGGCCAGGCGATGCGCCTGGCCGACGAGACCGTGCCGCTCGAGTTCGGCTGCATCGGCCAGGAGACGACCGGGCCGGGCGGCTTCGCCAAGGCCCTGCGCACCGTCCCGGTGGTGCTCGAGCTGGCCGAGGAGACCGCGCGCCGCGCCGCGCCCGGCGCCTGGCTGGTGGACTTCACCAACCCGGTCGGGATCGTCACCCAGGCGCTGCTCGACCACGGCCGGCGCGCCATCGGGCTGTGCAACTCGGCCATCGGCTTCCAGCGCAGCTTCGCCGCCGAGCTCGGCGTCGCCGCCGACCGGGTGGAGCTGGAGCACGTCGGCCTCAACCACCTCACCTGGGTGCGCGCGGTCAGGGTCGACGGCGCCGACCGCCTGCCCGAGCTGCTCGACCGGCACGCCGAGACGATCGCCGCGGGGCTCGGCCTGCCCGCCGCCCTGCTCCGCACCCTCGGCGCCGTGCCCTCCTACTACCTCCGCTACTACTACGCCACCGGCGAGGTGCTCGAGGAGCAGCGGCGCAACCCGTCGCGCGCCGAGCAGGTGATGGCGATCGAGCGCGAGCTGCTGGAGCTGTACAGGGACCCCGCCCTGGACACCAAGCCCGAGCTGCTGGAGCGGCGCGGCGGCGCCTTCTACAGCGAGGCGGCCGCGGCGCTGATCGCCTCGCTCCACGCCGGCACCGGGGACGTGCAGGTGGTCGACGTCCGCAACGACGGCGCCCTGCCGGACCTCCCCGACGACGCGGTCGTCGAGGTCCCGGCGCGCATCGACCGCGACGGCGCGCACCCGCTGCCGCTCGCCCCGCTCGCACCCGAGCTGCTCGGCCTGGTGCAGCAGGCCAAGGCCTACGAGCGCCTGGCCGTCCGGGCCGCGGTCGCCGGCGACCGCACCGTCGCCCTCAAGGCGCTGCTGGCCAACCCGCTGGTCCGCGAGTACCGGGTGGCCGAGCCCCTGCTGGACGCGCTGCTCGACAGCAGCCGGGCGTACCTGCCGCGGTTCTTCCCCGGCTGACCGCCGGGGTTGACTTCGACGGCGGGCCGTCAATAATTGCGGCAGGAAGGTTTCCTAACTATATGGGGTGGGGCCGAGGTGGAGGCGCAGCTCACGACCGGCACGCCGAGCCTGCTCCGCGCGATCAACGCGCGCACCATCCTCGAGCTGATCCGGCGCAGCGGCCCGATCGCCCGCGCCCAGGTCGCCAGGGACAGCGGCCTGTCCAAGCCGACCGTCTCGCTGGGCCTCGCCGCGCTGCTCGAGGCCGGGCTGGTCCGCGAGGTGGGGCGGACCAGCGGGCATCGTGGTCCCAGCGCGCTGCTGTACGAGCTCAACCCGGAGGCGGGCTGGGTCGCCGGTCTCGACGTGGGCCGCCGCTGGGTGCGCGCGGCGATCGCCGACATCGGCGGCACCGTGGTGGCCCGCCGCGAGCAGCGTGCCAGGGCCGCTAGTGCCAACGCCCTGATCGGCCAGCTCGGCGAGCTGGCCCGCGGCCTTGCCGGCGACGCCGGCATCGCCTGGGACCAGGTCAGCCACACCACCGTGGGCAGCCCCGGGGTGTTCGAGCCGAGCAGCGGCACCGTGACCCTGGCCCCGAACCTGCCGGGCTGGGGCCGGCAGGGGCTTGCCGAGGCGCTACGCCGCGAGCTCGGCGAGCGCATCGGGGTGGAGAACGACGTCAACCTGGCCGCGGTGGGGGAGCGCTGGAAGGGCCTCGGCCAGGGAGTGCGCAACTTCGGCGTCCTCTCGGTCGGCACCGGCGTCGGCATGGGCCTCGTGCTCGGCGGCGAGCTGTACCGAGGCAGCGGCGGCGCCGCCGGTGAGGTCGGCTACCTGCCCCTCGGTGGCGACCCCCGCGATCCCGGCGCGCGCCGCCGCGGCGCCTTCGAGCAGTCCACCAACGCCGCCGGCGTGGTCCGGCGCGCCCGCGAGGCCGGCATGGCCGGCCCGTTGACGCCGGCGAAGGTCTTCGCCATGGCGCGCGCCGGCGACCCGGCCGCGTCCGAGGTGGTCGACGCCGAGGCGCGGCACCTGGCGCTCGGCCTGGCCGCGGTGGTCGCCGTGGTCGACCTCGAGCTGGTGATCCTCGGCGGCGGCATCGGCCGCAACGCCGACCTGCTGCTCGCTCCCGTCGGACGGGAGCTCCGTGCCCTCTCGCCGCTGCGGCCGCGGCTCGAGGTCTCCGTGCTCGGCGACGACGCCGTCCTCCACGGCGCCGTCGCCACCGCCCTGGCCGCCGCCCAGGACCGGCTGTTCGACCTCACCCGCAGGCTCGACAAGAAGCAGTCCGCGATCTGAACCCAGGCACCACCGCGCGCCCTCGCGCGAAGGGAGGCTCCCATGAGACGACGCATCGGCCTCGTCGCGGTCGTGCTGCTCGCCGCCGCCTGCACGGCGGGCGGCGGCAGCAGCAGCTCCGGCCCGGCGCAGACGGTCGATCCCAACGCCAACCACGAGCCGATGACGCTGACCGTGTGGAGCAACTTCTCCGCACGCGAGTACAAGGTGCTCACCGGCGTGCTCGACTCGGTCAAGACGAAGTACCCGTGGATGACCATCAAGCACGTCGGCGGCAAGGACGACCAGGCGATCCAGCGGGCGATCAACGGCGGCACCCCACCGGACATGGCGGTCTCGTTCACGCCGGACAACGCCGCCAGGTACTGCCAGACGGGGGCCTGGCAGAACCTCGACCCGTACCTGCAGGCCGACAAGGTCGACAAGGCCTCGATGTGGCCGGCCGGGGTGTTCAGCTACACCCGGTACAACAACGTCCAGTGCGCGCTGCCGATGCTGACCGACGCCTACGGCCTCTACTACAACGTCGACCTGCTCAAGAAGAAGGGCTTCGACTCGCCCCCGAAGACCCTCTCCGAGCTGGCCGACATGGCCAAGAAGCTGACCGAGTACAACCCGGACGGCAGCATCAAGGTGGCCGGGTACGTGCCGCTGATGGGCTTCTACAGCGGCAACACGGTCAACATCTACGGTCACGCCTACGGCGCCAAGTGGTACGGCAGCGACGGCAAGCCCACCCTCGCGACCGACCCCGGATGGGCCAAGATGCTGCAGTGGCAGAAGGCCCTGGTCGACGCGATCGGCTACGACAAGCTGCAGAAGTTCGTCGCCAAGCTCGGCGGCGGCGACTCCGAGTGGTCCTCGTCACACGGCTTCGAGCAAGACAAGATCGCGATGATGATCGACGGCGAGTGGCGCACGGCCTTCATCGAGGCCGACAAGTCCAAGGTCAACTACGCCACCGCGCCCGCGCCGACCGCCGACGACCACACCGACCTGTACGGCTCCGGGCAGGTGGGCGGCACCATCATCGGCATCCCCAAGGGCGTCAAGCACCCGGCCGAGTCGTGGGCGCTGGTCAGGTACATGTCCACCGACACCAACGCCCTGGTGAACCTCGCCAAGGGGCTCAAGAACGTGCCGTCGACCAACGCCTCGCTGCAGAACCCGGAGCTGGCCGGCGACCCGCGCTTCAAGACCTTCATGGACATCTTCAGCAACCCCAAGTCCGACTTCAAGCCGATCACCCCGATCGGCCAGGTCGACGTCGACCTGCTCGGCACCTTCGCCGAGAAGTGGCAGGCCGGCAAGGTGCCAGACCTGACCGGCGGGCTGGGGAAGATCGACACGCAGATCTCCAAGCAGCTGCAGCTCGGCTGAGGGGGAGACGGCCATGGCCACCGCCGCCGAGCGGACCGGGGCCGCCGCGGCGCCGGCACGCGCCGCCGAGCGCCGCCGCCGGCGGCGGCGCTCGGCCCTGCGCCGCCAGGGGGTCGCGCTGCTGTTCATGGCCCCGTGGATCATCGGCTTCAGCGCCTTCTACGTGTACCCGATGGCCGCGAGCCTGTACTTCTCCTTCACCCACTACGACATCCTCAGCCAGCCGAGCTGGGTGGGCCTGGCCAACTACCGCTTCATGTTCAGCGGTGACGGCCTGTTCTGGCAGGCGGTGCGCAACACCCTGTGGATCATCGCCTTCCTGGTGCCGCTGCAGGTCGCCTTCGGGATCACCACCGCGATGGTGCTGACCAGGGTGAAGCGGGGCCTCTCGGTGTACCGCACGATCTTCTTCCTGCCGACCATGGTGCCCCTGGTGGCGGCCGCGCTCGGCTTCGTGTTCCTGCTCAACCCGGCCGGCCCGATCAACCGCATCCTGCACCTGCTGCACCTGCCGGAGCCGCTGTGGTTCTACGACCCGCGCTGGACCAAGCCGGGACTGCTGCTGATCGGGCTGTGGATGGTCGGCCAGACCATGATCCTGTTCCTCGCCGCCCTGCTCGACGTGCCGCGGCAGCTCTACGAGGCGGCCGAGCTCGAGGGCGCCGGCCCCTGGCAACGGTTCCGCCACGTGACCCTGCCGATGGTCTCCCCGGTGATCTTCTTCTGCGTGGTCATCGGCGTGATCCACGGCTTCCAGTACTTCACCGAGGCGTTCGTGATCTCCAGGGCGGGCGACCCGACCGGGCTCAACCAGCCGATCGGCTACCCGCAGGACTCGCTGCGCTTCTTCACCAGCCACCTGTACCAGCAGGGCTTCGAGGGCTTCCACCTGGGCTACGCCGCCGCCCTCTCCTGGGTCATGTTCCTGGTGATCATGTCCTGCACCATCGTGCTCATCCGCGGCTCGCGCCGCTGGGTCCACTACCAGGGAGGGTTCCGGTGACCGCGATCCCCGCCCCCGGGGCGGCCGCAGCCGCGCGCACGCGCAGGCCGCTGCCGCCGTCGATCCGGCGCCGCCGGATGCTCATGGCGGTCGCCAACCACTCGGTCGCGATCGCGCTGTCGGTCGCCTTCCTGGTGCCGTTCGTGTTCATCCTCGCGACCGCGCTGATGACCAACCAGCAGGCGCTCTCGTCGAGCCTCTGGCCGCACCCGTTCCGCTGGTCCAACTTCGGTGAGGTGTTCACCACCTTCCCGTTCGTGCGCTACACGCTCAACAGCTTCACCTACGCGGGCCTGGCCACCGTCGGCGTGGTGCTCTCCTGCGTGCCGGTGGCGTACGCCCTGTCGCGCCTGCGCTGGCGCGGCCGCCAGGTCGCCTTCGTGCTGGTGCTCTCCACCCTGATGCTGCCGCCCCAGGTCACGATCGTGCCGCTGTACATGATCTTCGTGCGGCTGCACTGGATCGGCTCGCTCAAGCCGCTGATCATCCCGATGTTCTTCGGCGACGCCTTCTCGATCTTCCTGCTGCGGCAGTTCTTCCTGACGATCCCGCAGGAGCTGTCCGACGCCGCGCGCGTCGACGGCGCCAGCGAGCTGCAGATCCTGATGCGGGTGATCGTGCCACTGGCCAAGCCCGCGATCGCCGCGGTGGCGCTGTTCCAGTTCCTCTACTCCTGGAACGACTTCTTCAGCCCGCTGCTGTACGCGGGCTCCAACCCCGACACCTGGACGCTGGCGGTGGCGCTGACGCAGCTCACCGCGCTCTCGCGCGGGGTGCTGTGGAACCTGCAGATGGCCGGGGCACTGCTGTTCACGCTGCCGGTGATCGTGCTGTTCTTCTTCGCGCAGCGGGTCTTCGTCCAGGGGATCGCGCTCACCGGGGTCAAGGGTTGAGCGGCTCTCCAACTGTGGTGCTCGGGGTCGACGGCGGCGGCTCCAAGACCCACGCGATGGTCGCCGACGAGCGCGGCGAGGTGCTCGGCTTCGCCTCCAGCGACCGCTCCAACTGGGAGGACACCGGGCTCGACGGCGCCAGGATCGCCCTGGAGAAGGCCATCACCGGCGCGCTGGCCGCCGCTGGCGTGATGGCCGGCGAGCTCGCCGCGAGCGCCTTCGGCCTCGCCGGGCTCGACTGGGACGACGACCGGCCGATGCTGGCCGCCCTGCTCGACCCGCTCGGGCTCGGCGGGCCCAGGGCGCTCGACAACGACTCGTTCATCGCGCTGCGCGCCGGCACCAGCCAGCCGTTCGGGGTGGTGGTGATCGCCGGGACGGGCACCGTCGCCGCCGGCCGCGACCGCGCCGGCCGCACCTTCCGCACCCTCGGCCTGGGCCCCATGTACGGCGACTTCGGCAGCGCGACCGACGTTGCCGAGGAGGGGATCCGCGCGGTCGCCGACGCCTGGACCGGACGCGGGCCGGCGACCAGCCTGACCGAGCTGCTGCCGCCGCTGGCCGGCTGCGCCTCCCCGCGCGAGTTGCTGCAGCGGTTCAGCCGCAACGCCATCCCGCTGCCGTCCGCCGCCCCCCTGGTGCTGCGGGAGGCCGCCGCCGGCGACGAGGCCTGCCGCGCGATCGTGGTCGCCGCCGGGACCGCGCTCGGGGAGGCCGCCGCGCTGGTGGCCCGCCGGCTCGGCCTGGAACGCGAGGCGTTCGACATGGTCATGGCCGGCGGCCTGTTCCGTGGCAGGAGCCGGCTGCTCGAGGCCACCCTCGCCGGGGTGCTGCGCCGGGTCGCGCCCGAGGCGGTGCCGGTCCGCCTGGCCTGCAGGCCGGTGGTCGGGGCGGTGATCGAGGCGCTGCTGCTCGCCGGCGTCGAGGTCTCCTCCGACGTGCGCCGCCAACTGGCCGAAGGATCAGGTGGGCGGTAGCCGCCGCGCCCACTCGGGCGCGAGCGCCTCGATACTGCCCGCCACGCCCCGGCGTTGCGCGCCTTGCACGGCGTCGGACCCGACAGCGCTGCCGCACTGCTGACCTGCGCCGGGGACAACCGGCCCGGCTGGCCTCGGAGGCCGCGTTCGCCGCCCTGTGCGGCACCTCCCCGGTGGAGGCCTCCTCTCCGCCGTGACCGGCGAGGTCCACCGCCGCCGCTCCGGAAAGACGATCCGAAACGCCGTGGGCTGACCGGGCGGTTGCCAGCGTGGCAAACCGCGAGGTCGGACTCGCAGCTGCGGCGTGCAGGCTACGGGGTCGGTCGCTGTGGTGATGGTTCGGCGCGCGGCGGCAGCTCGGGCGACGTGAGCGGTTCGAGCATCGCCTCGACCTGCTGGTGTCCGGGACTGTCGCTGGTCGCGTGGCTGTGCCAGCACCAGTCCAGGGGCATCAGCTGCCCACAGAATTGTCAACCATCTCCGTCAGTTCTAGAGCCCCGTGGTGGCCGATCAGATGCGGGAGGCGAGGAGGGTCGCGGCAAGTACGACGGTCGCGAGCGACAGGAGCCGCAGTCCGGTCTCGGCAGGAGCGGTCAGTCGCCTGGCGTCGAGCGGCTCCCTGCTCGCGTCGGCGAGTTCGAGCTCGCCGCGAACCGCGGTCACCCGGCGTCGTACGTACCGCACGTGGTTCGAGAGCACGCGCTGGGCGAGCGAGAGCAGCACCGCATAGACCGCGGCGAGCACGGTGACGCCTCGGATGTCGCCCGCGACGGCCGCGTAGCCGCAGAGCACAGGGAAGCCGCCCCACGCGAGCCCGAACCAGACGTCCGAATGGAAGCGCCCCCCGGCGAGTTCCAGGTTGTACGCCAGCACGAGGAAGAGCCCGAGGGGGACGAGGAGCGCGAGCCAGGCCTCGAAGGCAACCGCGCCCACGAGACCGATCGTGCAGGCGCCCAGGATCGAGACACCGGCGAGCGCGGCGAGAACCCGATCGGGGATCTTCGTGCGCAGCGGTCGCCCGTTCAGCTCGTCGAGGGCGTGCGCACCGACCCCGACGGCGAGTGCGAACGCGGCGACGGCGGCACCGAGCCTTCCCCAGGCGACGACGGGCGCGTGCCGTTCCCAGGCGACGACGGGCGCGAGGCAGCCGCCGATGACGACGTACGACAGGTGCCAGGCCGTGTAGGGAGGATGGAGCAGCGTCACGTAGTCCCGCCAGCCGCCGCGCTCGAGCGCGTACCAGGCAGGCCGGGCGGGCGGGCTCATGCCTTCCGTCCCCAGATGACGACGCCGGCGCCGAGGCTCAGCCGCCGCACCTCGACCCCGTGGAGGCCTGCCGCGTGCCACCACTCACCTCGACCCCGTGGAGGCCTGCCGCGTGCCACCACTCCAGCTGGCGCTGGAGCGGGTGGCGTTCCCAGAAGTCCCGGATCGACCCCCCCAGGAAGTCGCCGACCTCCTGCCAGCCGTTCCGGAGGAGGCGGCCGGCGAGCGGCAGCACCGTGTGGACGTAGAGGCCCCACAGGAGGCGGGCGGGACCCCGCGGGACGCCGAACTCGAGCAAGGCGACCACGCCACCGGGACGCACCACGCGCGCCAGCTCGGCCAGCGTCGCCCCCGGGTCGGCGACGTAGCGAAGCACGTGCGTGACCGTGAGGTGGTCGAAGGACTCGGAATCGAGCGGGAGCGCCTCCGCCGACGCATTGATCAGCTCGACCCGGTCGCCGAAGCGACGGTGTGCGACCGCCAGCATCTCAGGGCTCAGGTCGAGGCCGGTCACCTCGAATCCCTGCCGCAGGAGCTCCGCCGCGACGAGCCCTGTCCCGGTCGCCACGTCGAGCACGTGGCCGCCTCGCGGAAGGCGCGAGACGAGGAAGCGGCGCCCGAGCGGGTCCTGTCCCAGCGAGAGCGCGGCGCCGACCCGGTCATACGTCGGCCCGAGCGGGGCGAACAGCTCGCGGGGATGCTCTTCCAGCCTCCGCGCCGGCATCCGTCCAATCACCCCTTCTCGGTCGTCGGGTCGGCGGCCTGCCAGCAAGCGTGCGATTTGGGAGGATCGGGCCACTGTCGCCTCCTCGGATCAGCGGGAGCCACTGCGAGCTCTTTCCATTCCCGCACGAGCATGGATCGGTGCTCGCGGCCACGGTGGACCACTGCTCCAGGCAGATGTTCCACGCCGCCGTGCGGGCTGCCAGAGGCGAGGGTGCTTCCCCGTCAGGCCGCGAGCATTGGTACGGCCATCGCCTCCTCGTGAGGTGGACCGGGCCCGGGGCCCGGCCCACCGTCGGTCGACCTGCCGCCGCTCCGCCTGGTTGACGCCGGCGAGGAACGAGCGAGGAACGAGTTGGGGTTGCGGAAGCCTTGCGGATCGCACGCCGTTCCACCCTCCTGTGGGACCAGCCTTGGACAGCCGGAACCATAGGCGTGGAGCGGCGTGCAGTCATGCAAGGGCAGGTCAACCCACCCACGGATCAATCAGAGGAGCCGCTTTTGCGTCGGCGTCGTCGATTGCGATGAGGGGGGCTTCCCGGTGGCTGTCGGCTGGCGCCGGTGACGGTGACAGGCCCGAGTCCAGGGTGGTCACGGTGGCGACCAGTGCCATGGTCGCCACCGCGGCACCGAGCGCGGTGAGCTTGCGGAGCTTGGACATGGTTTTCCTGCTGATGATGGCTGCCGGTGACCGGGTCACCTCGGGTCGGCAGCGCCCGACCCGGGCCGGTCTTGCTGGGTTGCCTGCTGGTGCGTGGCCTCACCTCCTCCTCACGCGCCCGTTCGCGGCGCGGTCGGCCCGACGGCGGTGCCGAGCACCCGCCAGGCGTCGCCGACCGAGCGCGCGTCAGTCCGTCCTTCTCAAGGTCTGCGAGATCGCAGTCCCGAGCGCCTGGCCCGCTGATCTCGCTGCGCCACGATCGAGTCCGGGGGGCGTGCGGCCACCTCGGCCCTCTGGAACGGAACGCACGCTGCCTCACTCCGCTCGCAGGATCTCGGCGGCCCGGCTGCGGGCGGCTCGGCGGGCGGGCAGGAAGGCGCCGGCGAGGGCGATGGCAAGCCCCGCCAACCCCAGCGGGTAGAGCGTCATCGGGTGGAACACATCGAACGCGAACGCCGGGAGCCTGCTGTTGCC
>WNGB01000084.1_pt1 | contig 114599 bp, 122 predicted proteins | sample 5400681 | NCBI WGS metagenome assembly WNGB01 (sample SAMN13153367, study PRJNA577476) | soil metagenome | isolation source: 115 cm soil or saprolite under grassland replicate 2 | place: USA:California | collected 2016-06-15
AGCTCGAACCGGAGCGCGTAGCGCGTCGGCCGCGCGTCGGTCGGGAGCCGAAAGGCGCTCACGGCCGGAGAATAGGGCCGTGTATCGCGGGCCTTTCAGCCTCGGACCCAAACCGCCGACGCCCGCGATGCGCGACGAGGTGGCGCGTCTGGGCAAGCGTTACGGACCCACGCTCGTTCGCGAGGCAGCGCTGGAGCGCGTCGCCTTCGACCCCGTCGGCGCGCCCGACCGCATCGCCGAAGTCTGCATGGTGGTGCGCCGGCCTTCAGGGAAGCTGTTGCTCTCGATCAAGGACTTCTACCCGCGCGGCGCGTTCCGCCTGCCGACCGGCGGTATTCACGCGGGCGAAGCGATCCTCGACGCGCTCGTCCGTGAGGGCCGTGAAGAGACCGGACTGGACCTCGAGGTCAGGCGCTTCCTCGCATCGCTCACCTATCTCAACGGCGAGGGCGGCGATCCGGTCTTTCACACATTCGCGTTCCTCCTCGACGAGACCGGCGGCAGGCTCGGGGCGATCGACACGACCGAGCGCATCGAGCAGTGGATCGAGCTCGAGCCCGCGTTCCTGCCGAACGTCGCGATGGCGCTCGACGCGATCCCGGACGACGCGAACGGAGACAACATTCCCTGGAACGCCTGGGGCCGCTTCCGCGCGATCGTCCATCGCACGGTGCACGAGGCGCTGTCGGTCTAGTCCAGGCGGAAGAAGCGGAACGCCAGTACGAATGACACGACGATCCACACCGCGATCCCCGCGAGCGACCCCCGCACGTCGGCGAGCGACGCGCCCGCGGTGCTCACGTCGCGCAGCGCGTCGTTGAGGAATGTCAGCGGCAGGACGTTAGCGATCGGCCGCAGGAACGCCGGCGCGGCGTCCTTGGAAAAGAACACGCCCGACAGGAAGAGCTGGGGCAGCGTCACGAGCTGCGTCACCGGCGGGACGGCGTTCTCGGTGGCGACGACCCCGGTGACCGCGAAGCCCAGGCACAGGAAGAGGACGGCGCCCAGGACCGCGACGACCAAGAGGTCGGCCATGCTCCCGACGACCGTCACGTGGAACCCGACGATCGCGACGGCGAGGAGCACGAGCACCTGAAGCACGGCGAGGACGAGGCGCTGCAGCACGTGCGCGGCGAGGTAGTTCCGGCGCGAGATCGGCGTGGCCATGATCCGCCTGATCACGCCGCGCTGGCGATCCACGACGAAGGCGAACGCGACGCTCGAGATGCCGAGCTGCATGATCGTCATACCGAGCACGCCCGGCGTGAGGAAGTCGACGTAGCGCAGGTTGCGTCCGGCGACCTCCTCGCGCCGCACCGCGACGACCGGAGCGGTCTGGGTGACCGCGAACGAGAGCTGATCGATCGCCTGCGCGAGGATCGCGGCGCCGACCGAGGCCTGCTCGGGCCGCCCCGTGTTCTGGTACAGCGTGAGCGTCGGCACGGCCGATCCCGGCCGCGCGGGAGCGATGCGGAAGTCCGAGGGGATCACCAGGACCAGATCGCGATCGCCCTTCTGCATCGCGGAGAGCTCGCCGTCGACGGTCCCCGCGGTCACGCGCAGCGTGTCGATCTTCGAGAACGCGCCGATGAAGGCCTGGCTATCGGCGTTGCGCGCGTTGTCGGCGATCCCGAGATTCACGCGGCCGAACGCGCCGAGGTTGAGCACGCCGAAGAGGGTCATGAAGATCAGCGGAAAGAAGAATCCGAAGAAGAGCGCGGTGCGATCGCGCGTATACGCCCGCATGAGCATGACCGTGTAGCGGAGGATCTGGCCCACTCAGTCTTCGCGCAGCGCGTGGCCGGTGAGATCGAGGAAGACGTCCTCGAGGTCGGCCTGCTGCTGCACGACGGGTTTGCGGAACCCGCGCGCGAGCAGCGCGTCGATCAGCGCTCGCGGCGCATCGAGCGCCGCGATGCGGCCGCCGTCCATGATCGCGACGCGATCGCAAAGCACCTCTGCCTCCTCGAGGTAATGCGTCGTGAGCAGCACGGTCGTGCCGCGGCCGCGGATGCTCCGGATGAGCTCCCAGAGATTGCGCCGCGCCTGGGGGTCGAGACCGGTGGTCGGCTCGTCGAGGAACAGCACACGCGGCTCGTTCACCATCGCGACGGCGATCGAGAGGCGCTGCCGCTGACCGCCGGACAGCTTCTCCGCGCGTTGTCCCGCGCGGTCCTCGAGGCCGACCGACCGCAGCAGAGCGCGCGCATCCACGCGCCGGTCGTAGAAGATCCCGAACAGCTCGACGATCTCGCGCGCCAGGAAGTTCTCGGGAAAGGCGCTGGACTGCAGCTGTACGCCGATGCGGTCCTTCACGCCCGCCGGATCGCGCGTGACGTCGATACCCGCGACGATCGCGGAACCGCTGTCGGCCCGACGCAGCCCCTCGAGGATCTCCACCGTCGTCGTCTTCCCCGCCCCGTTGGGGCCAAGCAGGCCGAAGACCTCCCCCTCGTTCACGTCGAAGCTGATGCCGGCCACCGCCTCGATCGGCCCGTAGCGCTTCCGCAGATCGCGCACGGACACGATCGGCGCCATCGCTAGCGCGATCCCACGAACGCCCGGTAGGCGGCGTCATGCGCGAACAGCGCGACCGGTAGCAGGACCACCGCCGCCACCACGATGCGCACGATGACGGGATGCGGCCGGCGCAGCCGCGTGTACGTCACGACGAGCGCGACCGCGATCGCCGCGAGCAACGGGACCTGCACTATCCAATGGATCGGATCGGCGCCGTCGAAGACGAGCGAATACACCGTCGCGGCGTCGAGCGAGCCCGCGGTCAGGCCGACCACCGCGAAGACGCCGGCGTTCCGGGTGGGATCGCGCAGCGCGAGCACGAGCCCGATGCCGAGCGCCAGGAAGATCGTCCCCAACATGCGCTCGTACGTCCGGTGAAATGGTGTGTAGAGGAACGCCTCAGGGAACGCGATCGACAGGACGACCGGCGCGAGGAAGAGCGCCGCGCACACGATGCCCACCGCACGCGCGCCGCGGAGCGTCGCGGTGCTCACATGGGATTGCCGTTCCACTCGGCCGAGTCTCGTACGCTATGGGTCCCATGTCGAATGAGAGGCGGCCGCGGCCGCTGGCGCTCGCGGCGGATCGACAGGGCGGATCGCCCGGCTTCGCGGCCGTGCTCTCGGCACTGCTACCGGGGCTTGGGCAGATGTACTCGGATCGCTGGGTGAAGGGCATCCTCATGGTGCTGCTGCCCGTGTTCGTGCTATCGCTCGCGGGCGCCTTCGTCGCGTATGCCGACGCGCTCACCGCGTTCGTGCTGCGCAACGCCTCGCTCGTGACGCTCGGGGTGGTCGGTGGACTGCTCCTCTATCACCTGTACGTCGTCGCCGACGCCTTCGCCGACCGCATGAATCACCTCCGTCCGCGCCACGCGCTCGATTACCTCGTGCTGGCCGCGGTCACGATCGCGCTCATCGCGGGCTACGGGACGCTCTACCGGCAGTCGGTGCCGTGGGCCTCGCTCACGACGCGGATCTTCGCGCCGCTGGTGCGGCAGCAGGCGACCACGGGGGGCACGGTCGATGATCCGGGCCCGGGGTGGACCGGGAGCGAGCGCCTCAACGTCCTCATCCTCGGCATCGACACGCGCGAAGGCGACCGCTCGACGCAGAACACCGACACGATGATCGTGCTGTCGCTCGATCCGCTCAACAAGACCGCATCGATGCTCTCTCTCCCACGCGACATCTACATCAACAAGCCCGGGATGTTCCAGGGGAAGATCAACAGCGCGTTCGCGTTCGGCGGTCCCTCACTCGTTCGTTCGGTCGTGAACGATCTGCTCGGCATCCGCCTCCACTCCTACGCGCTCGTGAACTTCGACGCGTTCAACAAGATCGTGAACGGGGTGGGCGGCGTCATCGTCGACGTCAAGCGGCCGGTACGTGACGAGACCTATCCGACCGCCGACTACGGCATCGAGCGCGTGAACATCGCACCCGGTCCGCAGCTCATGGTCGGCGAGACCGCTCTGAAGTACGCGCGCTCGCGACACGACACCAACGACTACAGCCGCGCGCGGCGTCAGCAGGAGGTCCTCGGCGCGCTCCGCGTGAAGCTGTCGCAGCCGGGCATGCTGCGAACTATCCCCGCACTCATGGACGGCGTGGGCACGACGATCGAGACCGACTTCGACCCGGCCAACGCGCTGCCCCTGGCGCGGACCGGATCGGGCATCGACAGCGCGAGCATCGCGAGCGACGTGCTGTATCCCTGCGGCGGCGACTATCCGCACTGCGAGCTGAGGTACAGCGGCGAGGGAGGATTCTTCCTCCTGCCCGACCCGCCGCGGGTACGCGACCTCGCGGCGAGCCTCTTCTACGACCCGAAGGTCCGCCAGGAGAGCGCGCGCATCGAGATCCAGAACACCGGCGGCCGGGCGGGGATGGCGAAGGACGTGGCCGGTCGGCTCGAGGCGCGCGCGTTCGCGATCAGCGCCGTGACCGACGGCACGGTGACGCGATCGGCGATCGTGCTGCGGAACGCGAGCAAGCGCTACACCGCGGATCAGCTGCGCCAGCAGCTCGGCGGGCTGCCGATCGAGACCGCCGACGCTTCGGGTGGACCCGACATCGTCGTGCGGATCGGCAGTGATTTCAGGGCCTTCGCGACCGACACCGCGCGCTGACGCCCAGCTCCTCGCTGACGCCCACTCTTCGCTGAGGCTCAGCTCTGATAGACGGGGGTCAGCCACTCCTTGTAGCGCTGGCTCTTTCCGCGCACGGCGTCGAAGTAGATCGCGGCGATGCGCCTGGTCAGCGTTCCGATCTCGCCGGTGCCGACCTCGCGGTGATCGATGGTCGTGACCGGCGAGACCTGCACGCCGGTACCGCACAGGAACACTTCGTCGCAGATGTAGAGCTCGGTACGGTCAACGCTGCGGATCTCGACCGGGATCCCCTCGTCGGCGGCAATGCGCAGCACGCTCGAGCGGACGATCCCCTCGAGGATGTTGTCGGTGGCCGGCGGCGTGATGAGGGTGCCGTTGCGGACGAGGAAGAGGTTCGCCGCGCTGCCCTCGGACACGTGCCCGTCCTGGGTGAGCACGATCGCTTCCTGGAATCCGGCCTCCTCGGCCTCGCTCTTGGCGAGCGCGGCGTTCACGTAGGAGCCGGTGATCTTGCTCCGCGCCGGGATGGCGTTGTCGTCGAGGCGCCGCCACGACGAGACGTGGCACGAGATGCCCTTGTCGATCGGGATGTAGTTGCCGAAAGGGACGGCGAAAACGGTGAACGCGTCCGTGAGGTTGTGGAGCCGCACGCCGATGAGCTCGCTGGCCTTGTACGCGACCGGCCGCACATACGCGTCCTCGCGGTAGCCGCACTTGCGCAGGAGCTCGAGGGTGATACCGACGAGGTCGTCGGCGCCATACGGCAGCGAGATCCGCATGATCTTGCAGGACCGCAGCAGGCGCGTGTAGTGCTCCCGCAGATGCAGACCGAAGAGCTGCTCCTGCTCGGCATTCCAGTACGCGCGGATCCCTTCGAAGACGCCCGTGCCGTAGTTGAAAGCATGGGTCATGACGCCAATCTTGGCCTCACGGATCGGGACGAACTTGCCGTCCAGGAAGGCCCAGGCGCTGTCGGGAGCGGCACCTCGGGGTAGCGTCGCGGGCCGTGTGAGCTCCTGCACCATCACCCACTCCTTGCCGGTCGCGTAAGGCGACCCTTGACCGGCCGACCGCACGCCCCGTGCCGACCTCGTTCTCGCATTGTGACACCCGGTACTACCCAATGTCGGTTGCGAGTCTGAGTCAGGCCGCTAGCATGCCCGCTGGTCAGACCAGGGGTGAGCCTGATCGGCGCGATCCGCGTACAGGTCGTTGGAGGTGCATCCATGTTGCAGTCGGGAGCTCGGCGACTACTCGCGGTGCTCGGCGCCGCACTCCTCGTCGGTTCGGCATGTGGCGGTCAGACGTCGACCACGGGAGGCGCGGCGAGCCCGACGGTCGAGTCGTCGGCGGCCAAGCTCGAACAGCCCACCAAACCGGTCGAGTTCGTCATCAGCACGGCGCCCGGTGGTGGCTCGGACATCTACGCGCGCTTCATGCAGGGCGTCATCGAGAAGAACAAGTTCTCGCCACAGCCGGTGCAGCCGGTCAACAAGGAGGGTGGTTCCGGCGCGGTCGCCTTCACCTACGTCTTCGAGAAGAAGGGTGACATGCACTTCATCATGATCACCCTCAACTCCTTCTTCACCACGATCATCACGCAGAAGCTTCCCTACAAGGCGACCGACTTCACACCGGTCGCGAACCTCGCGCTCGACCCGTTCTTCCTGTGGGTCAACGAGGACAGTCCGTACAAGAACGCGGGCGACTTCGTCAAAGCGGCCCAGGAGAAGTCGATCACCGTCGCCGGCACCGGCTCCAAGCAGGAGGACGAGGCCCTCTTCCGGCGGATCGAGGACTCCATGAAGACCAAGCCGTTCACGTACGTTCCGCAGACCTCGGGCGCGACCGTCGCCGCGGCGCTCGCCGGCCACCAGGGCGGCGTGGAGGCCACGGTGAACAACCCGAGCGAGGGTCTTCCCTTCTATCAAGGCGCGAACAAGAAGCTTCGCCCGCTGTGCGCCTTCACGCCGGATCCGATCAAGTCGGGTGTCTACTCAGGTTTGGCGACGTGCAAGTCGCAGGGAATCGCGATCGACGACTACTTCATCATGCGGGCCATCGTCGCCTCGCCAGGATTGAGCGCGGCCCAGCAGGCCTTCTGGGTCGACGTGTTCAAGAAGGTGTACGACTCGGCCGAGTGGAAGAAGTTCATGGACGACAACGCGCTCCAGCCGGACTTCAAGAGCGGCGTCGAGTTCCGTCAGTTCCTCAGCAAGTACCAGCAGCTGCACCAGGACATCGCGACGAAGTTCAAGTGGGTCTCGTAGCGACCCAGTGAGGCCCTACCAGGTAGGAACGGCGGCGGCGATCGTTCTGATCGCCGCCGTCGCCATGTTCGACTCCCGCGCGGCATGGAGTCCGGTCGAGGGAACCGCGAAAGGGGACGTCGGCGCGAGCTGGTACCCGTTCTGGGCGGCCACGGTCATGGGCGTCGCGTCGGTGCTCGTCGCGTACCGCATGCTCGTGACGCCGCAGCCGGCGCAGGGCATCTTCGCCGGCCGATCGAGCATCGTGGCGGTGCTCAACCTCGTCATCCCGATGTTCCTCTACGCGTTCTCGTTTCGCTGGCTCGGCTTCTACCTCGCGACCGCCGCATACATGGGGTTCTTCGCCGCATATCTCGGCCGTTACCGCTGGTTCTTTTCCGTCCTGATCGCGTTGGTCGCACCGCTCGCCATCTACCTGATGTTCGAGGTGGGCTTCAAGCTCCTCCTTCCCAAGAGCCTCTTCTACCCGGGCATCCCCTTCTAGCGGTGGAAGTTTTCGGCCTCCTTGCCGGCGGCTTCGCGACGGCGCTCCAGCCGATCAACATCGCGTTCCTCTTCGTCGGCGTCACACTCGGTCTCATCATCGGCGTGCTGCCGGGATTGGGCGGCACGAGTGGCGTCGCGATCCTGCTGCCGATCAGCATCGTCATCGCGCGCGGCGACATCGGAGGCGCGAACGCGACGACGGCCATCATCCTCCTCGCGGGCATCTACTGGGGCGCGCTCTTTGGCGGGGTCATCACGTCGATCCTGTTCAACATCCCGGGCGAGCCCTGGTCCGTCGTCCTGCTCTTCGACGGCTTCCCGCTCGCAAAACGCCGCGGAAAGCCCGGGCTCGCGCTCACGTCGTCATTCCTCTCGTCGTTCGTCGGCGCGTTCATCGCAACGGTACTGTTCACGCTCTTCGCGAAGGAGATCGCCGACCGGGCGCTCTACTTCGGACCCCCGGAGCTCTTCGCGGTCTTCGTGCTCTCGTTCGCGACGCTCGTCGGGCTCGGCGCCGAGTCGCCGCTCAAAGCACTGGCGATGCTCGCCTTCGGGCTGCTCCTCGCGACCGTCGGCTTCGACACGATCACCGGACAGCAGCGGCTCATCCCCTTCGTCGGTGTCGAGAACGAGGGCCTCCGCAGCCTTCAGATCAACCTCCTGGCCGGGATCGGATTCGTGCCGGTGACGATCGGCCTCTTCGGCATCGGCGAGATCCTCGCGTCGGCCGAGGAACAGGGCATCGGCTACGTGGAGAAGATCAGCGCGCGTCTGGGCTTCAACGACCTACTCGAGGCGCTCGTCGCGCTGCGCTCGCGCCTGTGGCTGGTCTGTTCGAACGCGGTGATCGGCTTCCTGTTCGGCGTGCTGCCCGGACACGGCGCGACCGCCGCCTCGTTCCTGGGCTACGGCCTCGCGCGGCAGTACGCGAAGAACAAGGAGGACTTCGGCAAAGGCGAGATCAGCGGGATCATGGGCCCGCAGGCGACCGCGGACGCCGCGGGCGTCGCGTCCCTCGTGCCGATGGTCACGCTCGGCGTACCCGGATCGCCGACGTCCGCGGTCATGATGGCCGGGCTCTTCGTCTGGGGCCTCCAGCCGGGTCCGCTGCTCTTCACCGAGCACTCGGATTTCGTCTGGGGACTCATCGCGAGCATCTACCTCGGGCACCTGCTGACATTCATCCTCTGCCTGCTCGCCGTCCCGCTCCTCGCTTCGATCATGCGGGTCCCCTACGCGATCATCACGCCGTTCATCGTCGTGATCTCGATCATCGGGTCCTACTCCCTGAACAACTCGATGCTCGACGTCACGTTCACGATCGTGTTCGGCCTGATCGGCTACTGGTTGCGCAAGATGAAGTACCCGCTCGCGCCGCTCGTCGTCGCCCTCGTGCTCGGCGACTCCGCCGAGCGCGAGCTGCGTAAGACGCTCATCGCCGGCGGCGGGAACATGGGCTTCTTCTTTTCGAGCAGCCTGGCGACGCTGCTCAACGTCCTCGCCGTCGTCATCCTGCTCCTGCCGCTCGTCCGCCTCCTCGTCGCCCGCATGCGCGGCACGACGCCCCGCCCGGCGCACACCGCCGACTAAACGAGCGTGACGCCGCTCGACATCGTCCTCATCGTTCTCGCGTTCGCCCTCATCCTCGTCGGAGCCGAGGTCTTCACCAACGGGATCGAGTGGCTCGGCATCAAGCTCAACCTGTCGCAGGGCGCCACCGGCAGCATCCTCGCGGCGTTCGGCACGGCGACGCCGGAGACCCTCATCCCGATCGTCGCGATCCTGTTCACGAACACGGCCGATTCGGACGAGATCGGCGTGGGCGCCATCCTCGGCGCCCCGTTCATGCTCGCGACGCTGGTCATGCTCCTCATCGGCGTCACGGCGTATGTCCTCCGAGGCCGGCGCAAACGGACCACGCTGCACGTCGACACGGCCCACGCGACGCGCGACATGTCCTTTTTCCTGGTGATGTACACGCTCGCGCTCGCGCTCGCGCTCCTGCCGAAGGACCTGCACTTCCTGAAGGGCTACGTCGGCTGGATCTTCCTGCCGGCGTACTTCCTCTATCTCTTCATGGTCCTACGGACGCCGAAGGCGACCGCGGCGGACACTGAGGAGCAACGCGAAGAGGCCGAAGCGTTCGACGAATTGACTTTCGCCGCGTATCTCAAGCGCGCCGGGGCGGCGCTGGTGCCGACGCGGCCACCGTTCTGGCTCGTGCTCGCTCAGACGGTGATCGCGTTCGGCGCGATCCTCGTCGGCGCGCGCTTCTTCGCGACGTTCGTCGAGGACTTCTCGCACGCGATGAACTTCAACACCCTCCTCGTTTCCCTCATCCTCGCGCCGCTCGCGACAGAGCTGCCCGAGGCGGCGAACAGCCTCATCTGGACGAAGGACAGCAAGGACGTCATCGCGCTCGGCAACGTCGCGGGCGCGATGGTCTTCCAGTCGACGATCCCGGTGACGCTCGGTGTCCTGCTGACGCCGTGGGAGCTCGGTCCCTACGGGACCGTCGCCGCCGTGTTCGCGTTGATCTCGGGATTCCTCATCTGGCTGCAGCTCCGGCTGCGCGCGCGCGACGACGCCCTGCCGCTCTCCTCGCTGATGCTCGGCGGGAGCCTGTACATCGTCTTCCTCGTCTACGTGATCTGGAGCAGCCTCGCCTAGAATCCCGGCGACGCGGGATGGTGCTTTTCCCCTTCCCGCGCTGCGTAGGGAGGACGGAACCCATGAGGCGTGTTCTCGCATTCGCGCTCGTCACCATCTTCGTCGCCGCGGGGTGCGGCAGTCTGGGCGGTGGCGGTGGCTCGTCGCTCAAGATCGGTCTCGTGACCGATGTCGGCGGGCTCAACGACAAGAGCTTCAACGCGCTCGCGAACCAGGGCCGGCTGGACGCGCAGAAGGACTTCGGGGTCCAGACGTCGGTGATCGAATCGAAGAAGCAGGAGGACTACGTCCCGAACCTCACGACGTTCGCGCAGCAGAACTACGACCTCGTCATCGGGGTCGGGTTCCTGATGACGAACGCGACGTGGAAGGTCGCGAAGCAGTTCCCGAACGTGAAGTTCGCGATCATCGACGGCGCGCCCGCGAACGACAAGGGCGACACCGAGAACCTGCCGAATGTCGCCAACCTGTTCTTCAAGGAACAGGAGGCCGGGTATCTCGTCGGCGTCATCGCGGCGACGATGGCCAAGGACAAGGTCGGCAAGGCCACCCACAACACCGTCTGCTCGATGGGCGGCATCCCGATCCCGCCGGTCGACCGCTACATCGCCGGCTACCAGGACGCCGTGAAGACGGTCAGCCCGTCCACGACGATCCTGAACGGCTACAGCAACGACTTCGTCGACCAGGCCAAGGGCAAGGAGGTCGGCCTCAACCACATCAGCAAGAACTGCGACATCCTCTTCCAGGTCGCGGGCGGTAGCGGTCTCGGCTACATCGCGGCGGCCAAGGAGAAGGGCGTGTACGCGATCGGCGTGGACGCCGACCAGGCCGACGTGGCACCGGGGACCGTGATCACCAGCGCGCTCAAGCGCGTGAACAAGGCCGTCTACGACACGACGAAGGCCGTTAGGGACAAGACCTACAAGGCCGGCGACAACTTCTTCAGCGCGGCCAACGACGGCATCGGCTACGGCAAGCTCGATGGCGTCGTGCCGAACAGCGCGAAGACCGCGGCCGACCAGGCGCTCGCGGACATCAAGAGCGGCAAGATCAAGCCGAAGGACGCGGTCCAGGTCAAGTAACCCTTTGAGCGCAGTAGCAGCACCACCGACGGGGCCGGGAACGGCCCCGTCGGTGCGTCAGCCGACCGCGCAGTGGGCGCAGGGACCGGCGGTGCCGGTCGTGTCGGTCCTCGCCGCGCTACTCCTGGGCGCGGTCTTCGTGCTGCTCAGCGGCCACAACCCCATCGAGGCGTACGTCGCCCTCTTCCTCGGAGCCTTCGGAAGCCCCTACGACATCAGCGAGACGCTCGTTGTCGCGGTCCCACTCACCCTCGCGGGCCTGTCGGTGGCGGTCGCGTTCCGCACCGGACTCTTCAACATCGGCGCGCAGGGGCAGCTGCTCGTCGGCGCGCTCGCCGCCGGGTGGGTCGGCTCGCAGTTCGCGGAGCTGCCCGCGATCCTGCTCATGCCGATGACCCTTGTGTCCGGCATCCTCGCCGGCGCGGCATACGGCGGCATCGCGGGTTGGCTGAAGGCCACGCGCGGCGTCAACGAGGTCATCACGACGATCATGCAGAACTACATCGTCGTCTTCGTGATGCATTGGCTGCTGCAGAACGGTCCGATGTCGGCGCCGAACGCGCTCGGCACGCCGGCCTCTTCGCCGATCGGGGCCGGCGCCATCCTCCCGATCATCGTCCCGAACGAGCTCGTTCCGCTGTCGCGATTGCATGCCGGCGTGCTGCTGGCGGCGCTCGCGGTCGTCGTGTTCTGGTTCCTCCTCTGGCGGACCTCGCTCGGCTACGAGCTGCGCGCGGTCGGACTCGGTCCGCGCGCGGCGGCGCAGGCGGGCATCGACCCGCGACGCCGGATGGTCCTGGTGATGGCGATCGCCGGCGGCTTCGCCGGTCTCGCGGGGATGATCCAGGTGAGCGGGCTCTTCCATCGCGTGTTCGACGGTTTCTCCGCGGGCTTCGGCTTCGATGCGATCGCCGTCGCGCTCCTCGGCAAGAACTCGCCCATCGGCGTCACGCTCGCGGCGATCCTGTTCGGGGCCTTCGCCCGCGGCGGGACGATCATGCAGTCCAACGCGAGCATCTCCTCGCATCTCGTCGAGGTCGTGGAGGCGATCGTCCTCTTCGTGATCGCCGCGGAGACCATCGTTCGCGCGATCGCGAAGCGGCGCGGCACCCCCGCGGAGGCGCTCGCATAGTGGCTCGGCCAGTACACCGATGAGCCTCGAGGTCCTCTTCGGCGCGGGAGTGCTCGCGGCAACGGTGCGGCTCGCGACGCCCCTGGCGCTCGCCGCGCTCGGAGGGGTCATCACGGAGCGCTCGGGCGTAACGAACATCGCCCTCGAGGGCTGCATGCTCGTCGGCGCGTTCTTCGGCATCGTCGCCGCCGACAGGACCGGGAACCTCGGCGTGGCCCTCGCGGTGGCGCTGCTGGCCGGGGTCGGGCTGGCAGCTCTCCACGCGCTCGCCTCGGTCACCTTCCGAGCGGATCAGATCGTCAGCGGGATGGCGCTGAACATCCTCGCGCTCGGCCTGACGTCCTTCCTCGATTACGAGCTCTACGGGACAACGGGCACGCCGGCCGAGCTCCCGCGCGTGCCGGACGTCGACCTCGGCTTCATCTCCGGCGTGCCCATCCTCGGCGGCGCCATCGCGCACCAGAGCGCGATCGTCTGGGTCACGGTCCTCCTCGTCGTGCTCCTGCAGCTGTATCTGTTCCGGACGGTGCCCGGGCTTCGGTTGCGCGCCGTCGGGGAGCACCCGCGCGCGGCCGACACGCTCGGCATCGACGTGCGACGGACGCGCTACTGGGCGGTGCTCGCGTCCGGGGCCCTCGCAGCCCTCGGAGGCGCGTATCTCTCGCTGTCCGTGGCCGGCTCGTTCACCGACGGCATGACCAACGGCAAGGGATTCATCGGGCTCGCCGCGATGATCTTCGGACGCTGGACCCCGGTCGGCGCGCTCGTCGCGGCGCTCATCTTCGGCTACGGCGACGCGCTCTCCGTTTCGCTGCAGGGCGTGTCGATAGGCGACTTCCGCTTTCCCGTGCAGCTGCTCTCCACGATTCCCTACGTCCTCACGATCCTCGCGGTCGCCGGCTTCGTCGGACGCTCGCGCGCGCCGGCGGCCGACGGCATTCCGTACGAGAAGGAGGGCCATTAGTGATGCTCGAAATGCGGGGGATCTCGAAGCGCTTCGGCGACTTGCAGGCGCTCGACGGCGTGGACCTCGTGGTCAACGAAGGAGAGATCCATGCGCTTGTCGGCGAGAACGGCGCCGGCAAGACGACGCTCATGAACATTCTGTATGGCCTCTATCACGCGGACGCGGGCACGATCCGCATGCGCGGCAAAGAAGTGCGGATCGCCGGGCCGCGCGATGCGATCGCGCTCGGCATCGGCATGATCCACCAGCACTTCATGCTCGTGCCACCGCTCACGGTCGCGGAGAACGTCGTGCTCGGAGACGAGCGGGGCGGACCGCTGCTCGACACCCGCGCGGTCGAGCAGCGCGTGCGCGATCTCGAGCAGCGCTTCGGGATCGTGGCCGAGCCCGGCGCGCGCATCGAGGACGTTCCGCTCGGGATCCAGCAGCGCGTGGAGATCCTGAAGGTGCTGTACCGCGGATCGGAGCTGCTCATCTTCGACGAACCCACGGCCGTGCTCACCCCGCAGGAGGTCGACGAGCTCTTCGGGATCGTGCGCACGCTCCGCGACGAGGGAAAGACCCTGATCCTAATTACGCACAAGCTGCGCGAGGTCCTCGCCGTCACCGATCGCATCACCGTGCTGCGCGGAGGACGCAACGCCGGCGAGCTCGTCACAAGTGACACGAACGCGACGGAGATCGCGCGCGCGATGGTCGGCCGCGAGCTTCGCGACATCCGCGTGCGGGCCGCGATGGGCACGAGCTTGCCCGTCCTCCAGATCTCGCGCCTCGAGGCGTCATCGGACCGCGGAAGCCGCGCGCTGAGAGGCGTCGATCTCGTGGTGCGCGAAGGAGAGATCCTCGGTGTCGCGGGCGTTGGCGGGAACGGTCAGAGCGAGCTCGCGCAGTGCATCCTCGGTCTGCGCGCAGTCGTTGACGGAACGATCCTCGTTGGCGGCGTCGACATCGCGCGGGACGACCCGAGGCGCACCCGCCAGCGCGGCGTCGCGTACGTGCCCGAGGACCGCCGCGCCGAAGGCCTGGTCCTGCCCTTCACCGTCGCCGACAACTTCATCCTCGGCAAGCAGGATCGCGGCCCCTACGCGCGGCGCGGGATCCTCGACGGGGTCGCCATCGCCAGGGATGGTGAGCGCCTCGCGCGCGAGTTCGACGTTAGGCCGCCGGATGCGCGTGCCATCGTCGGCACGCTGTCGGGCGGCAATCAGCAGAAGGTCGTGCTCGGCCGGGAGATCTCGGAAGAGCCGAAGCTCATCGTGGTGAGCCAGCCGACGCGAGGCCTCGACATCGCGGCCACCGAGTACGTCCACGAGCGGCTCCTCGAGCAGCGTGCCCGCGGCTGCGCCATCCTGCTCATCTCGAGCGAGCTCGATGAGATCCGAGCGCTCTCGGACCGGATCGCCGTGATGTTCGAAGGCCGGATAGTCGCGACCCTGACGAACGCCGAGGCCTCGGAGGAGCGCCTTGGCCTGCTGATGGCCGGGCACACCGACGCCTCTTAGACCCACTGTCCGCGCCTTATTTGGATGCAGTTGACGCCAGATTCTCCTGGTTCTAGCCTCTGGTCAGACCACCTGACCAGCCTTAGCGGGGAGGTTCGGCGCTGGCGATCATCGAGCCCATCCGGCGAAGCCGGCTGTACCAGAGCATCGTCGAGCAGATCGAGGCGCTCCTAGAGAAAGGCGAGCTTCGACCCGGCGACCAGCTTCCGCCCGAGCGAGCGCTCGCGGACCAGTTCCAGGTCTCGCGGGCGTCGGTTCGCGAAGCGCTGCGCACGCTCGAGCTCCTGGGCGTCGTCGAGACGCGTCCCGGCGGCGGCACCTTCGTGCGACAGGTCGAGCCCGACGACCTCGCGCGTCCACTCCAGAGTCTCATCGCGCGGGGTCACTCGATCCGCGACGTCATCGAGGTCCGCGGCATCGTCGAGCCGGCGCTCGCCGCGCTCGCGGCGCAGCACATCACCGACGCCCAGCTGAGCGAGCTCCGCGAGCTGCTCGCGGCGCAGGAGCGCAAGGTCGCCGCCGATCAGCCCTACGTGGAAGAGGACATCCGCTTCCACGAGGTCGTCGGAGACGCTGCGCGGAATGAGCTGCTCACCACCATGCTCTCCGTCATCTGGGACGTGCTCCGCACATCGCGCGAGCAGTGGAGCCAGACCAACCATCGCGCCCACGCATCCGTTGACGCACACCGACGCATCCTCGACGCGCTCACCCGCCGCGATTCCGACGCGGCACGCATCGCATCGGCCGAGCACATCCGCGCCGTCGGCGAAGGGATCCTGAAGCTCTTGGGAGGGAAGAATGGCTGAGGCCCGCTCCGTCAGCATCGAGGTCGTTTACCGAGGCATATTCCAGAAGACGCTGGCGCAGCGCATCTGCCGTTCGGTGGTGCTCGCGGCACGCAAGAAGGGACATACCGGGACCGCGTTCGCGCGGTACGGCGACTCTCCGGAGCGCAACGGCGTGCCGGCGAAGCAGTTCGCGGTCGTCGCGGCTGACGAGATCGAGCTCGAGGCGTCGATGGCGAAGTACGAGCCGAGCGTCGTGGACGTCACGATCGCGGTCGACGACACGCTCGTGAAGGGCGTCGAGTCGTGGGCGTGGTACGGGCGTCAGCCGATCTGGAAGCCGGTGCGCGAAGGCGGCTGGCTCCTGGTGACGAGCGAGAAGATGCCGGACCAGGTCCTCGCGCAGACCGACAAGACCGAGCGGTCGTTCACGCTGGGTATCGTTCCCGGTGGCGCCTCGTTCGCCGGCCTGTGGGTCTACAAGGACGACCATACCGACTACCGCGTCCTGGGCGCGCTCGCGAAGATCCTGCCGCAGTGGATCTCGCTCGACGATGCCAAGGCCGCGGCGGTCGAGCTCGCGAAGAAGGACGAGTCCGCGGCCGCCTCGGTGCAGTACGGCCACGACTCGACCGTGATGCGTCCGGTGAAGCCGGGCGAGGGCACCGCGGGCCACGAGAAGCTGCAGTTCACCAAGCCGGGCTGGACCACGATGCGTCCAGGCATCGTCGTCGACGCGCGCAAGCCGGGCGAGCGAAACCCGCAATACAAGAAGTACACCGCGCGCACGCTGCGGCCGGTCGTGAACTTCGACACGTGCATCAAATGCACGATGTGCTGGCTCGACTGCCCGGACGAGTGCTTCGAGGTCACGCCCGAGGGGCACTACGAGGTCGTGTACGAAGCCTGCATCGGCTGCGGCATCTGCGCGCAGGTCTGCCCGGTGAAGGACTGCATCGTCATGGTCGACGAGCTCAAATTCACCGACAACAAGGACAAGTGGCAGCTCTGGAAGCAGGACCGTCCCGCGTACAACAAGTGGTTCGAGCAGATGAGCGGCGTGTCAGCCGATCCCAAGGCCGCGGCGCGTCTGCCCAACGCCGGCGCTCCGGCGACCGGAGGTGAGGAGTAATGGCCGTCGAGGTCAAGACCCGTAAAGAGACCAGCGAGGTCGAGGTCGAGCAGCTCGCGACGGGCTGCGAGGCCATCGCCGAGGCCATCCGACTCGCGGACGTCGACGTCATGGCCGCGTACCCGATCCGCCCGTACGACGGCGTGATGCAGGCCGCCGCGAAGCTGATCGCCAACGGCAAGATGGACGTCGAGTACATCGTCGCCGACGGCGAGCACAGCCAGTTCGAGATCGTGAAGCACGCCTGCGCCGTGGGCTCGCGCGTGTTCGTCGGCTCCTCCGGCGTCGGCTGGTTCTACGCCTTCGAGGCGATCGCCGTAACCGCCGGGCTGCGCCTGCCGGTCGTCGCGATCTGCGGCAACCGCGCGCTGGACGACCCGGGCGCCTTCGGTACGGAGCACAACGACTCGCTCGCCGTGCGCGACCTCGGGTGGCTTCTCCCGTGGGCCGAGACGGCACAGGAGGCGCTCGACCTCGCGCTGATGGCGTGGCGCGTCGCCGAAGACAAGCGCGTCTCGCTCCCGGTCGCGATCGGTCTGGACGGCGCGTTCCTCACCCATTCCCAGCACATCGTGAAGATCCCGACCCAGGCGGCGGTGGACAAGTTCCTGCCGAAGTTCGATCTCGGCGACCGCCTCCTGCACCCGGACAACCCGATCACCATCGCGCCGCAGGTCGACCAGGACTGGCTCATGGAGATCCGCCGCCAGAACGACGCGGCCATGCGCAGCGCGCTCGGCGTCATCGCCGAGGCGCACGCGGACTTCAAGCGCATCTTCGGCCGTGGCGGCGACAGCCCGTTCCTCGACGAGTTCATGACCGAGGACGCCGAGGTCGTGGTCATCGGCCAGGGCACGCTCGCGTTGCCGATGAAGGTCGCGATCCGCCGCCTCCGCGCGCAGGGCCACAAGGTCGGCCTCGTGCGTCTCAAGTGGTTCCGTCCGTTCCCGACGGCCGACATCGTGAAGACCCTCAGCCGCTTCAAGGCCGTCGGCGTCGTCGACCGCGACTACAGCTTCGGCTCGCCGTACTACGGCGGCGTCCTGTACAACGAGATCCGCTCGGCGCTCTACTCGCAGCCCAAGCGTCCGGTCATAGTGGGCTTCATCGCCGGCCTCGGTGGTCGTGAGATCGAGCAGCCCATGGCGACCGAGATCTTCGAGAAGACTCAAGCCGCCGCCAGGGACGGCATCGCCGCGGGCGATGTCTGCCACTGGATCGGCGTGAGGGAGTAAGAGATGACGACAGAGATCATGCCCGCCCAGAACCTGCCCCAGATCAAGGGCGTCAAGGACGTCCCGTACGAGGAGCTCTTCGTCTCGGGGCACCGCACGTGCCAGGGATGCGAGTCGGCCCTCGTCATGCGCCACATGGTGAAGGCCGCCGGTCCGCGCACGATCGTGCTCGGCTCCACCGGCTGCATGTACGTCGCGAACACGACGTACTACACGACGCCCTGGGTGGTGCCCTGGATGCATACGCAGCTCGGCTCCTCCGGCTCGGCGGCGCTCGGCACCGCGGCCGGCCTCAAGGTCCTCATGCGCAAGGGCAAGCTCAAGAACGAGAAGATCAACGTCATCGCGTTCTGCGGTGACGGCGGCGGGGCCGACATGGGGATCGGCGCCATCTCGGCGACCCTCACGCACAAGGAATACGACTGCCTCGTGCTCCTGTACGACAACGAGTCGTACGCGAACACCGACATCCAGCTCTCGAGCCAGACGCCGTGGGGCGCCGTGACGACGTTCTCGCCGACTGGCGAGAAGAAGCGGCTCATGCACACGCGCTGGAAGAAGAACGTGCCCGGCATGCTCGCGGCCGGACATCCCGAGTCGCGCTACATCGCGGCCGGCTGCGCCGCGTACGCGGTGGACCTCATGAACAAGATCCGCAAGGCGCTCGAGCTCGGCGGACCCACGTTCGTCCATACGCTCGACCCGTGCCCGAAGGGGTGGGACTACCACCCGCAATACAGCCAGGAGCTGGGACACCTGGCGGTCGAGTGCGGCATCTGGCCGCTCTACGAAGTGATGGACGGCGTCTGCAATCTCACCGGTCCGACGCGGCAGATCGCCGAGGGCCGCAAGAAGCGCAAGCCGGTCTCCGAGTACCTGAAGCGACAGGGCCGCTTCGCGCACTTCATCGACGAGGACATCGAGCACTTCCAGGCCCAGGTCGACAAGATGTGGACCGACTGGCTCATCCCGGGCGTGATCCCGTTCACCGTCCCGGCGAAGGACCAGGCGATCCTCAAGATCGACAAGAAGCCGCTGCACGAGCAGAAGACCGCGTAACAGCGACTCTGCGCTGCTCATGGACAGAAGGGCCCGCCAACAAGGCGGGCCCTTCGCTCATCTGAGTACTTTCCCGGATGGACAGCGCACCCTCGCCACCGCACGCTCGGCCCCGAGGTGGGACCACAAATGCAACGACACATCCTCGTGCTCGCCGGGATCATCGCGCTCTCCTGCGGCGGAGCGGCCACCGTGCGAGAGACGCCCGCGGCGCCGACGGCAACGACCCCGGCGACCCCTTCCCCGCTGCCGCCATGGCGTTCCGTTCCCGCACCTCAGGGAGCTCCGCAAGGAAGCAATTGGATCACGATCAACAGCTTCGACGGCACGGCACTCATCGCGAATGTCGTCCCGTCCGGTCGCGCTGGCCCGGCGCCGGTCGCCATCCACCTGCACGGGGACGGCGGGCTCCGAGTACGCAACCTGGACCTCGCCTCGTGGCTCGCGAAGGAAGGCTTCATCGCCGTGACGCCGTGCTGGCAGGGCTACACGGAGGCGGACGCGAAGGCGTCGGGCGTGCCGGTCGACATCGGGTGCTCGACCGCGGCGCCGAAGCGGAGCTCGGCCGTCGACCTAACGAGGGACCTGAGCGCCATCGCGGACGCGGCGCGCACGCTTCCTGGCGCGCGAGCCGATCGCGTCGTCGTCATCGGGCACTCCGCCGGTGGGACCGCCGCCGTGTTGGCGGGATCGATGGGCGGCAGGATCGATTCGGTCGTTTCTATCTCCGGACCGTATGGAACGGGAAAGGCCATCAAAGGGCGGTGGGGTACGAATGCGCCGGAGCAGGCCGATGGCCTGGCCGTCCCGCTCCTGATCGTGCACGGCACGAACGACACGCAAGCACTGATGGAGGCGGCACGATCGTACGAGAAGATGCTGCGTGAGAAGAGCAAGACGGTCGACACGCTGTACGTCGATGGCGCGCCACACGAGCTGCCCTTCACGGAGTACTGGACCGACGCCATCCGCGCCAAGGTGATCGCCTTCCTAAAGAGATAGCGCCGGCCATCCGCGTTTCTTGCTTGCTCGGTCGCTCACAATGGTGCGGTGACGATCCGGGCCGGACTTACGCCCTTCGTCGGAAGGCGACGCGAGCTCGCGACGCTCCGCCGTCTTCTCGGATCTAACCGGCTGTTGACGCTCGTCGGACCAGGCGGATGCGGCAAGACACGTATCGCGATGGAGCTCGCCCGATCCACGAAGCCACCGCGCGTCGTCGTCTGGGTCGATCTGGCTCCGCTGCGCGACGGCCACCAGGTCGAGCCGGCGCTCGCAGGCGCGATCGGCCTTCGGAGCCGCGTCGACAGTGACTCACTGGCGGCGGCTCTCGGCACCACACCCGCTTTGATCGTCCTCGACAACTGCGAGCACGTGCTCACTGCCGCCGCCGACGTCGCAGGTCGCCTTCTCGCCGGCTCGAACGACACCACGGTCGTGGCCACGAGTCGTGAGCCGCTCCACGTCAATGGAGAGCTGCTGTGGCGGGTGCCCGGCCTCGACGTTCCCACTGAAGATCAGGCAAAGGACCCCGCGCGGTGCGTTCGATCGGACGCGGTCCGCCTTTTCGTAGAGCGAGCGCGCCTCGTGCAGCACACCTTCGCCTTCGATTCGACGACCGATGCCGGCATCGTCGCGATATGCCGATCACTGGACGGCATCCCGTTGGCCCTCGAGCTCGCCGCAGTACGCCTTCGGCATTTGAGTCTCGCTACGATCGAGGAGCTTCTGCAACGACCGCTGACGCTTCTCACGGGGCACGAAGGCAGTCCCGACCAACGGCACCGCACGCTTCGTGCGACCCTCGACTGGAGTCACTCGTTGCTCGACGACAGCGAGCGGACGGTCTTACGGCGCCTTTCGGTCTTCGCCGGCAGCTTCGGTCTCGACGCGGCATCCGCGGTGTGCTTCGCGACGCGGATCCCCCCGGCGCAGGTAGCCCAGCTCATCACGACTCTGGTGGACAAGTCCTTGGTGAACACTGCCAGCGCAAGCGATCGCTATGCCCTACTCGAGTCGATCCGCGAGTACTCGTTGGAGCAGCTGCGCTCGCACGAAGAGGAGGACCTGGTAGTCGGTCGCCTCGCGAGGTACCTCACGAGCTTGGCGGACGAGGAGCTGCCACTCGACCAGGGACCTCGCAGCGAGTCCTCAGGGATCCGCCTGCGAACGGAGTTCTTCAACGTCGCGGCGGTAGTTCCCTGGCTCATTCGCAACGAACCGCGGAGCGCGGTAGCCCTGCTCGTCCGCTACGCGCGCCTGTATTGGACGATGGTCCCCATCCACATTGGCGTTGTTGGCGACTGGCTCCAGCGATCTCTCACGACTCATGTCGTGCGCGATGACACGCGCGCCCTGGGACTCCTCGCCTATGCACGGATCCAGTCCGAGATCCTTGATCTCGGCCGGGCCGCGAACGCGGCGGCCGAGGCGCTGGCGATCGCCGACGAGACGCAGAGCGAGTCCTTGAAGGCCCGCGCCTCTTTCGTCGCCGCCTACGTCGCTGCGAACGTTGGAGATCGATCTCTCGCCAGGGCGCAGCTCGACGACGCGATGCCCGCGCTCAGGAGGATCGAGCCCGACACGCTCGCGAGAGCACTCACCCTCCGGGCGATCATGCGGTCCCAACTCGCCGACCACGCGGGCGCTGAGGACGATCTGCGTGAGGCTCTTGCGGCGTGGGACCGCTACATCGACAAGGCGTCGTCGCTTCGGGACCTGGCGCTCATGGCCGGCGGCGACATCGCATACCGGCGAGACGACATGAAGCTCGCCGCAGAGCGCATAGGTCAGGCCATCGTGTGGCAGCGCGATACGGGACATCCATCGGCAGGACCCTTTGAATTGATCGCCCATGTCATGGCCCTGCGCGGGCGCACCGAGGACGCGCTGCAGTTAGCGGGCTTTGCCGACCGCCTGCGTGACGAGACCGGCATCTGGCCCACGACCCTCCTCGCGCTGTCAGACCGTTCCTGGCTGACCGAGCTGGAGCGCACGCTCGGGGATCGCGCACGCCTGCTCCGTGCCAAAGGCCGGAGGATGTCGACCGATCAGGCAGGGCGGCGCGCGCTGGGAGAGGAGCGCGGACCGCTCACGACGCGTGAGCTTGCCATCGCGACGCTGGTCGGCGAGGGCCTATCTGATCGCGAGATCGCCGCGCGGCTCGCCATTTCGGAGCGGACCGCGGAGAACCACGTGCAGCACATCCGCCAGAAACTGGCGCTCCGGTCGCGCGCGCAGATCGGACGTTGGGTCGCGGAGCGGGCCTTCAGCTCGACCGCGAAGTGAGTGTCGCGGGCGCTTCCTTCAGCCCGCCACGAAGACGACCAGCCCTCCGCCACCGCGCAGGCCGTCGCAGCCGGCCCGCGGTCGTAGCGTGCCCGCCACGGAAGAAGGAGGTGCCCACAATGAAGCGCACACTCATCACCCTGGCGATGGCCACGGTCTTCCTGCTCGCTCTCGCGAGCACGGCCGCTGGCGTGTCACGGATCGAATGGATCAACCGAGAGCTCTACCCCGATGCGAGCGTCGAGGCCGCCGTTGCCGCGCCGATCGATGGCAGTCCCGAGCAGGCCGCGATGGACCTCCATGAGAGTGCGTCCGCGGCACTGGTGACCGTTACGCCATCGCGCCTTCAGATGCTCAACGAGTTGCTCTACCCGGACTCATCGAACCAGGAGGCCGGCGCAGACTCCAGCTACATCTACTGAGACGATCGATTTAGGGGGGCCCGCGCGAGGCCGGCGTGGTAGGCACTGGCCTCGCTTAATTGGGCCGGTAACCGACCAGTAGCAAGCGAGCGAGCTCCCCGTCGCGCGAGGCGATCGCCCGTGTTAGTCCGGGGTGAGCTTCAAAGCGGGGCTCATCGTGGGCGCCGCCATCGCCGGGCTGCAGGTGCTCTTTGGCCACGGCCATTTCGAGTACCAGCACGCGACGCTGAGAGGTAATCCCGTGCTCGCGCTCGCGATCCCGGCCGTGCTGGTCCCGCTCGCCATCGTCTGGGGATGGACATGGGTCTCGGATCACTGGTCAGGCCGGAGCACGCCGCGACTTCTCCTGTACACCCTCTACACCCTCGGGCTCGTGCTCGGCGTGGCGGCCGAGTTCCCCGCCGAATACCTCATGTTCCCTCCCACCGATACCGTTCTGAGCGTGAGCGGCTTCGCGGATCGCGTTGTCATCGGCATCGCGTTCGCGCTACCGGTGGTCGCGCTCGCTGCGGCCCTGTACTGGGCCTTCGGCTCGGGCCGGGTTTCGATCGCGCTGCCCACGCTGGCGCTCAGCTACTTCGCGGGACTCTCGCTCGCGCTGATCCTGCCGACGCTCACGATGGGGACCGTCGCCGGGACCGCCGCGGGCCACGCCTGGCGTTCTCCGGGGGCTCGAACGCTCATCGCGATCCTGGTGGTCCTGTTGATGCTCGTCGGGACATTCGAGCTGCCTCTCGCCGCGGCCGCCTTGCTGACACGCGTCGCGCGGTGACGGCTGAGCCACGAATTGTCTCGGCCGATGCGTTTCGCGGTCCACCGAGATCGACCGTCCTCAGTCATGCGCGTCGTCGCCTGCGCCGATCCCCGGCCCTAGCTTCCTCCTCAGGCAAGGAGTGCTCCTGAGTCATGTGCGAGGCGGCCTGCCTCTTCTGATCGCGCCCCCTCGAAGCCCGAAGGCCGGTCTAAACGACCGGCCTTCGTCTTGTCTTCGCTTCACACGCACCACATAGCATCGACGACTTGCGAAATCTCGTGATCGCGCTCGTCGGAATAGTCGCCGGCCTCGCGATCGCAGTCATGGCCGTGGCGCTCGAGCATTCACGGATCGCGTTCGGGCCGAACGACCGCATCGCGCTCTACGGCAACGGCGCGCTCATCGCCCCTGAGCTCGGCGTTCCGCTCGCGATCTACTTCGGATGGACCGCGCTCGCGCGCGCCGACCCGCCTGGGCGCTCGTTCGCCGCACGCGCCGCCGCCTACGCGATCGGTCTCGATCTCGGAATCGGCACCGGCATTGTCATCAACACGGCCGTATCGCCCGAAGGATTTGCATGGGCGAGGCCGCTCGAGATCGCGATGAGCCTGTTGCTCGGCGGCGCGACATTTGTCGGCGCCGTGATCGGTGGGCTCCTGTACTGGGCATTCGCGAGCGGCGCGCTTCCGGTGAACGCCCTCACGCTCGCCGCGAGCTTCGTCATCGGGGTGCCGTTCGGCCTGGTCATCCCATTGATCCCGATGGGGCTCATGGCGGGCGCGGGCGTCGCCGCCGCGGACCGAGCGCGCACGCCCGCGATGACGGCCACGATCGCGGTCGTCATCGTCGTTCTGCTGCTCGCGCCGTTCGCGCTGGTCCTGTTCGCGCCGAATCCGCCCTAGGCCTGCGGAGTCCCTTCTGGTCGCGGCGGCGTGGACGGCGTCGCTGGCGCAGGAGCCGCGGGTGCGGGTGCGCCGACCGGCGCGGGAGCCGCGGGGCCCGGCGCGCCGACCGGCGGAGGACCGCCGGCGGGCCGGAACGGTGCGCCGTAGCCGCCGGGACGGTATGGCGGCCGCTCGGGTTTGGGCGGCGGTGGACCGCCGGCCATCGCGCGGGCTTGCGGCGACATGAGCCCGCGCACGTGATCCGCGGTGTACGGCAGCATCGCCATGAAGCGCGCGCGCTTGAGCGCTGTCGTCAGCATCCGCTGATGCTTCGCGCACGAGCCACTCTTGCGGCGCGGGTCGATCTTGCCACGCTCGCTGATGTAGCGGCGGATGCGCCCGACGTCCTTGTAGTCGATCTTCTGGACCTTCTCGACGCAGAACGAGCAGACCTTGCGACGCGGTCGCCGCGGACCGCCCATCGCGCCGCCCCCTCCGCGATCGCGATCGCCGTACGACGGACGCGGACCCCCGTACGACGGACGCGGACCTCGCGGTGCGCTCGGAGTGAACGGGCGAGCCCCACCGGCCGGCGCTTCCGCGCCGGACGCCTCAGGCGTCTGGGGTGTCTCTGAGCTCATCTTCTTCTCCTAGAACGGGATCTCGTCGGGATCGAAGCTCTTGTCGTTCGGCCCCTTTTGCGCTTGCGCCGTCGGCTCTCCCATGCCGCCTTCGCGGCGCGGGTCGAGCATCTGGAAGTCGTTCGCGCTGATGTCGAGGCTGTAGCGCTCCTTGCCCTCGCGATCGGTATACGAGCGCGGCGTGAAGCGACCCTCGACCAGCACCAGACGACCCTTCGTGATCATCTGCTGCGCGCGCTCGGCGAGCGCCGACCAGCAGCTCACGCGGTACCAGTCGGTCTGCTCCTGGCGCTCGTCACCTCGACCGGTGACGCGGTTGACCGCGACGCTGAACTCGCAGACCGGTCGGCCGTTCGGCGTCATCTTGAGCTCCGGGTCGCGGCCGACGTTTCCGACGATGATGATCTTGCTGAATGAAGCCACTCCTACTACTCGTCCCTTCTCACCACGATGTGGCGCAAGATGTCCTCAGTGAGGCGGATGGTGCGCTCGAACTCGCGCGCCTGGTCGGGCGGCAGCGAGAACTCGAGCACGCCGTAGTGGCCGTCGCGGTGGCGGGCGACCTCGTACGCGAGACGACGGCGCATCGGCGGTGTGACCTTGTCGACCTTGCCGCCGAGCGTCTGGATCGCGTTCTGGAGACGCTCGCTGACCGCGCCGAGACGCTCTTCGTCGGCGGTCGGGGGCAGCAGGTACATCAGCTCGTAGGGGCGCATGGGCATCGACGTCCTTTCCCTGGGTTTGCCGCGGACCGCTGGCCCGGGGCGAAAAGGCGCCGCGGCCAGTGGCCACGGCGGACTCGTTCAGTGTACGGGATGCGAGGCCGCGAAGCATCACCTTGGCACGTTCGGCCACGCCTTGCGGAGACGGTGTGACCCTGCGTGCCGACGGCACGGCGGAATGCGCGTCCTGTGACCTGCCGATGTTCCCCGTGAGCAGGACGGCGACGACGGTGACGCTCGAATGCGCGAACCGGCACGGCCTCGCCACGCCACTGCCAGAGGACCGCGCCACGCGGACGCTGATCGACAATTGGATCGCGAAGAGAGGTGCCCAGCTGCACCAGCAGCACGAGCGCTGGGAGAGCGAGGAGGAGTGACATGAGCGAGACCCGGCTGGTACGTCCCGATCAGCGCCGCCGCCAAACGACGCAGACACCGGGAATGGATCGAGAAGAGGCCATCCGCACCGACGCGATGTGGGCTGGGATCGCGGTGACCGCGGGTCGGACGTTCTCGGGGTGGCATCACCACGGTGCTTACGAGTCGGTGATCTACCTACTGCGCGGACGACTCCGGCTCGAATATGGCCCAAGCGGGACGTCAAGCTTCGAGGCCGAGCCGGGCGACACGGTCTACGTCGCGCCGGGCGAGATCCATCGCGAGGGCAATCCCGACTCGGACACATCCGAGCTCTTCGTCGTACGCGGCGGCAGCGGCGAGATCGTCATCAACGTGGACGGACCGGCGAACGCCTAGAGCGTTTGCAGCCCCATCGTCGCACGCAGTCGCGCACCCAGCGCCTGCATGACGGCGATCATGATCTCCTCGTTCTCGTGCAGGACGTTCTGGAATTGCGATTGTGAGAGGACCAGCGAGCGGATCGGCGTTTTCGCCACGACCGTCGCCGTCCGCGGACCGCGGTCCATGAGCGCGATCTCGCCGAAGAAGTCGCCGGGACCCAGCCGGCGGATCGCGCGTCCATCTCGCAGGACGTCGCAGTCACCGGACAGAAGGATGAAGAACTCGCCGCCGCTCTCGCCCTGTCGGCAGAGCGTCTTTCCGCTCGGGAACTCCATCTGCTCGACCTGTGATGCGATGAATGACAGCTGCTTGTCGTCGCACGTCGAGAAGAGCGGTACACGGCGCAGCATCTCGATCCGCTTATCGGCCACAGCGCGCACAGGTTACAACCGCTCGAAGCCAGCACGCGCAGACCTGGAAGTGCGGCCCGAGGGATTCGAATCCCGCTAGCGCGCGCTGACGCGACGAGCGCGAACAAGCGCGATGGCCGCGAGCGCCACGATCGCGGCGACGGAGAAGGCGAGCGGCGCGATCCATGAGCTATCGGCGTGATCGACCGTCTGTTGGAACGTGCCCTGGCCCAAGAGCTTCGTTTCCTCTTCGCTGGGCTCGCCGGTGTGGCTTCCGCTACAGGCGTCGGTCTCGTAGCTGACTCGTCCAGTCTCGCTCGCCTCTCGCAAATAGAGCGTGTGCGTCTGTCCGGTCCGCGCCACCGCAGAGTCGACGCTCGTGAGCGCGCCGCCACGCGTCGGGCCAAGGAAGACCTCGATCTCCGCGGGCAGCGTGCCCTTCAGAACGCGCGTGGGGCGGAACTTGATCACGCCGCCGGCGGGCGCGAACGTCTGCCGTGTCTCGCTGACGGCGCCGGACGCGATCGCTTGGGCGCGAGCCACTCGGTCGGCCAGCGATTCTTCGACGCATGACGCGACCGCAGGTGACGCTGCAGTCAGGAGAAGCGCGAGCGTCGCGCAGGCCGCGAGCAGATATCTCACGGTGCTAGGGCGCACGCGCTGCGCGGCAGGTTCCACGTGCCGGCGGCGGGATTCGAACCCGCACTATGGCTCCTCTTAAGGGAGTCGCCTCTTGCCAGTTGGGCTACGCCGGCGCTCTGAGGATACGACCCATACGAGCGGCGGAGACGCTCCCGTGCTGTTTCGGCCAGACTTGAATGATGCGTTTCGTCATCATCGGCAACGGCGCGGCGGGCACGTATTGCGCCGAGCAGCTGCGCAAGGACGATCCCGCCTGCGACATCCTCCTCATCGACGACGAGCCATACACCCTGTACAACCGGGTCTCGCTGCCGCGGTACCTCAAGGGCGTCCTGTTCGAGCAGCGCGTCTACGTGCGCGACATGGAGTGGCACGTCAAGAACCGCATCGAGGTGAAGCTCGAGACCAACGTCACGCACGTCGACTTCGAGCACAAGATCGTCGCCATCGATCCCGGTGGCGAGGTGGAGTACGACCGCCTGCTCATCGCGACGGGAGGACGCCCCAATCCGCTGGGCTGCGACGGCGCCGATTCGGCGAAGTACGTGTTCAACTTCCAGTACTTCGACGAGGCCAAAGGCATGGTCGCGCGCATACCCGAGTCGAAGGTCGCCGTTGTCCTCGGAGGGTCGTTCATCGGCTACGAGCTCACCGAGGCGTTCGCCTTCCGCAAGCTCGAGACGCACTGGCTCCAGCGCGGTCCGTGGTTCCTGCGGCGCGCGCTCGACGAGCAGGGCGGCAAGGTAGTCTCGCTCCTCGCCGAGGACGCCGGCGTTCATCTCCATTACGAGGAGACGATCGAGAAGCTGGAGCGCTCGAACGGGCAGACGAAGGTCACCGGATCGAACGGCTTCACGGCGACGGCGGACCTCGTGGGCGTCGGTCTGGGCCTGACGATGAACATCGACACTTTCCGCGGCACGGCGCTCGAGACCAAGGTCGGCGCGCTCACGAACGAGTTCCTCGAGACGAACATCCCCGATGTGTGGGCCGCCGGCGACGTCGCGGAGTTTTACGACGTCGTCTCGCAGCGCCACCACCGCATGGGAACGTGGGACAACGCGCTGAACCACGGTCGCCATGTCGCGAAGAACATGCTCGGCGCGAAGCAGCCGTACGTCGAGGTGCCGACGTACGCATCCGGGATGTTCAACTCGAACATCTCGGTGATGGGCGTGACGACGGAGGAGGAGCCCGACGCCGAGACGCTCTACGAGGTGGACTACGAGGCCCGCAACTACAAACGGCTCTTCTTCCTCAGCGAACGGCTCGTCGGCGCGATCCTCATCGGCAAGATGAAAGGACGCAAGAAGGTCCTCGAGCTCATCAGCTCGCGGACGCCGGTCGAGGAGCGACAGAAGGTATTCGAGCTGCTCGCGATGCCCGAGGTGCCGGCACGGCCGACACCGGCCGAGTAATGCTTCAGCGCGTCTCCTTCACCGTTCCCGACGGCGAGCTCGAGGGGACCCTGCACCTGCCCGAGACGCGGGCCATCGGCGGCGCGGTCGTCCTCCACGGCTTTGGCGGGGACCCCGAGCAGCCCCACATCGTGGCGACCTGCGAGGCCCTCGCCGCCAACGGCATCGCCGCGCTGCGCTTCGCCTATCGCGACCACGAGCCGCCGCGCATGACGCTCGCGAGCGCGCTCGCCGACGCGAGCGGGGCGATCCGTCTGCTGAAGGGGCATCCCGAGGTGCCCGAGCGGCTCGGCGTCGTCGGATTCTCGTTCGGCGGCGCCGTCGCGGCGCTCGTGGCCGGACGCGACTCGCGGATGCGGGCCGCGGTCCTCGCGGCCGCGCCGGCGCAGTTCGGCGGCGACACCAAGTGGAAGCCCATCGCGGAGCTGTCGCGCACGCGCGCTCGCGTCCTGCTCGTATGGGGCAGTCGCGACACGCAGGTACCACTCGAGAACGCGGAGCGGTACGCGACGGTGCTCTCGCAGGCGCGCGTCACCCATCGCGTCATCACGATCGACGGTGGCGACCACGACTTCCAGCCCGCCGCGGCGCGGGCGAAGATGGTCGAGGCGGTCGCAGAATGGACAAAGGAGTCGCTGTGATGGAGACGCCGGTCGCGGGTCCGAGACTGGCCGGATGGTGGCTCCGGGCCGCCGCCTACGTGCTCGACCAGACCGTGCTCTTGATCCCGCTCATGGTCCTCTACTTCGTCATCATGGTGCCGCTCTTCGTGACGCTCGCGCAGGACCCGGCATTCCGCGGTCCCGCGCCAACGACACAGCTCGAGGCGCAGCGCCAATCCCAGCTCATGCTTCAGCGCTTCCTTCCCGCGCTCACCGGGTTCATCGCGATATCGCTGCTGTTGCCCACGGCATACTTCACGTTCTTCCACGGCTGGAAGGGACAGACTCCCGGCAAGATGGCGGTCAGCATTCGAGTCGTCATGGAGTCCGGAGAGCGGATGACCTACGTGCGAGCGCTCATCCGCTACGCCGTCGCGATCGGCCTCTGGTGGCTGCTCTGGTTCCCCGGTCTGCTCGATCTCCTGTGGCCGGCGTGGGACGCGAAGAAACAGGCGCTGCACGACAAGGCCGCCGGCACGATCGTCGTCCGCGACCTTTCCTAGAGCTCGATCAGCCCGCTCAGCCGCGAAACGTCATCGGACGCTGGGGAAATCTCCATGCTCGCGTAGGTAGGCGACCACACCACCCGCGTCGAGGATCTCTCGCGCGAACGGCGCGAGCGGCCGGAGCGTGGCATTTCCCGCGGGCGCGTGCAGGAGCCCGGAGACCGCGTCGAGGGTGACCTCGTCGCCATCGTTCACGAGCGCAACCGCGTCCGCCGATTCGAGCACCGGGATGCCGAGGTTGATGCAGTTGCGGAAGAAGATGCGCGCGAAATTCTTCGCGACGATGCCGCCGATGCCGAGCTTCTTCAGCGCCGCGACGGCGTACTCGCGCGACGAGCCGCAGCCGAAGTTCTCGCCTCCGACGAGGATGTCGCCGGGCTTCACTTCCTTCGCGAACCCAGGGCGCGCGTCGCAGAACGCATACAGGTGGAACTTGTCCTGCCCGACCATGAATGGCGCGTAGCGGCCGGGCACCATCTGGTCGGTGTCGAGATCGTCGCCGAAGACCCACGCCCGACTCAATCGTCGATCTCCATCGCCGGCCCGCTGCGCGCGGACGCGAGGACGAGTTCCGGAAGACGATCGCCTGAGCGCGACGACGCCGCGCCACGAGCGGGCCGTTCCGCGCGCCGACGCGCGACGAGCGCGTCGAACTCCGCGTCGCTCGCCTCGAGGTACGGCCGCGGATCGTCGATCACGCCGGTGAGCGCGGCGACGGCCGCGACATACGGCGAGCCGATGTAGATGGAGGCCTCGGGCGAGCCCATGCGTCCCTTGTAGTTGCGATTCGCGGTCGAGAGGCAGATCTCCTGGCCCGCGAGGACGCCGCCGGTGCGACCGAGGCACGGTCCGCAGCCGGACGAACCGATGACGGCGCCGGCAGCCGACAGCGCCTGCATGGTGCCGTCCTGCATCGCGAGATCGAACTGCCGGCGCGAGGCGGGCACGACCTCGAGACGCACCTCGGGCGCCACGCGCCGCCCGCGCAGCACGCGCGCGGCCTGCTGCATGTCGACGAGCCGGCCGTTCGTGCACGAGCCGAGGAAGACGATGTCCACCGGCTGTCCGACCGCGAGCGAGACGTCGACGACCTGATCGACACGTGGCGGGACGGCGATCTGGGGCTCGAGCGTGGTGAGATCGATCTCGACGACGCGCATGTAGCGGGCGTCGCGGTCAGGATGGAGCCATTCCGGCGCGTCGGGAGTGCCGACCACGATGCCGGCCTTCGCTCCCATTTCCGTCGTCATTCCGGCGAGCGTGATGCGATCGCCCTGCGGGAGCGAGCCCACACCATGGAACTCGACGCACGCGTACCGGGCACCATCGGTCCCGATCTCGCGCACGACGCGCATGATCGCGTCCTTCATCGTGATGCCCTTGCGCAGCTTGCCGGTGAAGCTCACCTTGATCGATTCCGGCACGCGCAGCCACGTCCGTCCAAGGCCGAGGGCAACGGCGATGTCCGTGGCGCCCATCCCGGCGCCGAAGGCTCCGGCCGCTCCGTACGAGTTGGAATGTGAGTCGCTGCCGACGATCACCGTGCCCGGCTCGCAGTAGCCCTCTTCGACCATGATCTGGTGGCAAACACCCTCGCCCGCGTCGTAGAAGGTCGGGATACCCTGGCCGCGCACCCACTCGCGCAGGACGCGGTGCGAGTCCGCCACGACCGGCGTCGGCGCGGGAGCGGCGTGATCGATGAAGACGCAGACCTTCGAGGTGTCCCAGACGCGTGCCTTGCCGAGGTCGTGCAGCCCGGCCATGACCGCGTCGATGACCGAGTCGTGGACCATGACGCGCGAGATCGGGACGATCACGAGGTCACCCGCGCGCACGTCACGGTCGCTGGCGCGACCGAGGATGACCTCCGCGAGCGTCCGTCCGGGCCCGCTCGTCGCAAGGGCCCCTGCCACCCTGTTCATGCCACCACCCATTCTCGTAGCAGCGCATCCAGCTGGTCCATCGAGAGGGGACCGGCGTCGGCCAGGGCCTTGATCTTCTTCGTGATGTGACGCAGCTCGTCCTTGCCGAATTCGAGGCCCAGCTCCTGCGCGCGCCGCCCGACCGCGTTGTGGCCGGTGAGCCGGTGGGCGATGTTCATCGTGCGCTGAAGGCCGAAGTCGGCCGGGTCGAGGATCTCGTAGCTGTTGGGGTTGATGTAGATGGCCTTCGTGTGCATCCCCGCCTTGTGGTGGAACGCGTACTTGCCCGTGACGAAGTTGTTGTACGGGATCTCGATGCTCACGAGCGACGCCACCAGATCGTCCAGGTCCTTCAGCTTCCGCAGGTCGTACTTCCGCCGGATCGCGGCCGGATCGTCCGCGTACATGCGCGCGACGAAGCCGCCGAGAGGAGTGATCCCATTGCGCTCGCCGATGCCGAGCACGCTGGTATCGATATGCGTCGCGCCGCCCTCGAGGATGCTGTACGAGTTCGCGATGGCGCACCCGGCGTCGTTGTGGCCATGGAACTCGATGTCGCAATGCACGTGGTGGCGCAGCTCGGCAGCGAGCGCATAGCACTGCCGCGGCGTCGCGATCCCCACCGTGTCGGCGATGCCGACGCGATCCACGCCGAGCTTGTCGACGGACGTGTACACCTTGAGAAGGTCTCCCTCAGTCGAGCGGAAGCTGTCTTCGCTCGAGAAGCGCACCTCTTTGCCGTGATCCTTGATGAATTCGATGACGGTCCGAGCGTCGCGGACGATGTCGTCGACGCTCTTGCCGTGCGAGAACTCGCGCAAGTACGACGAGGTACCGAAGAGGATGTCGATGCCTGTGACGCCGGTCTCGACGGCGACGCGGGCGTCGTCCATGTGGCAGCGGACGTGCGTGAGGACCTTCGCGCGCAGGCCGAGGCCCGCGATGATCTTCAGGTCTTCGAGCGACTGCGGCGACGCGACCGGCGAGGTGAGCTCGATGTACTCGACGCCGAACTGATCGAGCAGCTTCGCGATCTGCACCTTCTCGTCCGTCGTGAAGTGCGCATTCGAGAACTGCTCGCCCTCGCGGAGCGTGGAATCGATGATCGCGAATCGCTCGACCGGCATGCCCGCGTCCTTCCTCACGCATGCCGGCACGGCGTTGTCGGGCGTCTCCGAAAACGAAGAAGCCCGGCAGCGCTTACGCGCACACCGAGCCTCAGATGAAGCTTGGTCGCACGGTAGCGCTTCGCGTCAGGGTCACCCCTGATGCGACAGCCCGCTCCCTTCCGGAAAGCGAGCCAGCCGATGATCGCGAGTCGATCATCGACTTCGGCGGTCGCCCCGTTCGCTGCGCTTCGGTGGAAGCTCGTTCCTCCGCGCCGCTACTCCTGACGACCGCACCTCTGGCCGGCAACGCGATATGTAGTTGTTGCGCGCATCTTAACCTCATCCTGTGGGAGAACGCCACTATCTCGTTCGGTCGGCGACGAGCGACGACGCGGATGCGATCTGCTCTATTTACAACGAAGGCATCGAGGACCGCGCGACCCTGGAGACGGAGCCGCGCACGCCGGATGAACGGCGCCGCTGGCTCGCGGCGCGGGACGAACGCCACCCGGCGATCGTCGCCACGTCGAACGGCGACGTCGTGGGCTGGGCCAGCCTCAACGTCTTCAATCCACGCGAGGCCTACCGGCACGTCGCGGACATCTCGCTGTACGTCGCCCGCGCCTGGCGCGGTCGGGGCGTCGGATCGGCGCTCGTCGACCGCCTTGTGACGTTCGGACGCGAACTCGGCTTCCACAAGCTCGTGCTCGCCGGGTTCCCGGAGAACGACGCCAGCGTCCGTCTCTATCGCCGTAGCGGATTCCGTGAGGTCGGCGTTTACCGAGAGCAGGGGCAGCTGGACGGACGCTGGGTGGACGTCGTGATCATGGAACGCCTTCTGTAACAGGCGTTAGGGACCAGAGCGTCGCCGAGGCGGATCGCGCCGAAATAGCCACTCTTCTGGGCCTTGCCGCCAGCCAGCCCACCCCCCTAGCGTGCGAGGCGAGGTGTGGATGTACGGGTTCGGGAACCCCTTCGTTCTGTGAAACAGGGCGACGCCAACGCCGTCGCTGGCCGGTCGCGCCCCACGGAGCTGACAGGAGGTGCACCGGGTGCCGATGAAGCGCTCGTTCTGGCCGCGAAAGCCGGCAACGCCGCGGCCTTCGGTGAGCTCTACGAGCGCTACCGGGACCCGATCTACCGCTACTGCCTGGCGCGCACCGGCACGTCCCACGATGCCGAGGACCTCACCTCCGACGTCTTCGTCAAGGCACTGCAGTCGATCGAGCGTTATCAGGAGCGTGGGCTCCCGTTCGTCGCGTTCCTCTACCGGATCGCGCGCAACGCGGCGATCGACCGCTCGCGCACGCTCAAGCAGCCGCTCTCGGTGGACCAGCTCGTGACCGAGCCGCGATCGGGCCAGAACGTCGAGGCCGAGGCGGCGTTCGCCGTCGAGCGCGACGTCCTCATGGCCGCGCTCACGCGCCTCAAGCCGGAGCACCGTGACGTGATCGTCATGCGATTCATCGAGGGCTACGGTGCGATCGAGGTCGCCAAGGTGCTGAACAAGACGGAGGGCGCGGTGCGCACCCTTCAGCACCGCGCGATCGATCGCCTGCGCAAGGAATTCGACAACGCCGAGCGCGCGGCGGCACGGAAGGCGAGATCGTGAACGACGACCGTCTCGTCTCTCTGCTGTCCTCGCTGCGCGGCGAGCGCATGGACCGCGTCGCCGACGACCGGATCCGCCGCCGCCTCGAAACCGCGTGGGCGGATCGACAGCAGCGCATGGGCTGGGCGTGGGGTATCCGCCGGCCGGCGCTCGCGCTCGCGACCATCGCACTCGCGTTGGGGATCGGTAGCGCGACGATGGGTGCGGGCGGCGACAGTGCGCTCTACTCGGTGCGCGTGACGCTCGAGAACCTCGCGATCCGGCTGCACACCGATCCGGAGGATCGCGCCGAGTACCTGGTGTGGCTGCTCCAAGAACGTCAGGCCGAGGCCGCGCGGCTCGAGTCGATCGGCAACGCGCTCGCCGCGGGTCGTGTCCGCGCCATCGAGCAGGACACGCTGCGCATCGTTCGCGCGGAGCTGCCAGTCGCCCCCGAGAGCGAGGAGCCGCCGCTGGCGCCATCGCCCACGCTCGCGCCGACCGAGGCGGCGACGCCGTCTCCGACGCCCTCGCCATCACCGACGCCTTCGCCGACGGTCGCGCGCACCGCGACGCCGCGCCCGCCGACGCTGACGCCGACGCGCACGCCCGCGCCCACGACGCCGCGCCCCACCGTCACGGGCACGCCGCGCCCGACCGTGACCGCGTCGCCGATCGCGCTCACCATCACCGGGACCGTCAAGCATCCCGACGGGACGCTCGCCAGCGGCGTCTGCGTCCAGCTGAGCACGTCGGCACCGTGCGAGATCAAGACGACCTCACTCGGCACGTTCAGGATGACGGTCTCCGCGAAGATCGGTCAGTCGCTCACGATCTACTTCATGGAGAAGAACGCCACCGGCGCGATCGTCTACAAGGCCATCGTCACGAAGACGGTCACGAGCGCGACGATGGAGCTGGGGTTCGTCGTCCTGCAGAAGTACTAGGCGCGACCGCGGGACCGAGACCGGCCCGATACGCGCCGCCTGTACGGTCGCAGGCGGCGCTTCGTTCTGAGGGGCATGAAGCTTTTCAACCCGTTCGCCCTGACCCGGAACACGATCGCCGCGGTGGTGATCCTGGCGTCTCCTGTCATGCCCATGCCGCATCCCGACGAGTTCGGCCAGCTGTTCGCCGCGTGCCTCGAGACACGCGACCCCAACAGCGACGAATGCATCCGTGCGCAGCAGGTCAGCGGACTCAGCCCGGAGGACTTCGCCGCCAAGCTCATGCGGAAGCTCGAGCAGTCGGAGCCGAAGAAGGAGCCCAAGCCCGAGCGTCGTGCCGATCTCTGGCCTTCATGAAGGAGTGCGCCGCCACGCGCGATCTCGACAGCGAAGCGTGCCGCCGGTTCCTCGACGGAAGCGGCCTGAGCGCCGACGAGATCGCCCGCCTCGCCGAGAAGCTCGCGCAGGAGAACGTCGAGGCGACCGCGGACAACACCTGCAAGTCGATGAAGGCGTCGCTCAACGGCAAGCCCGCGAAAGAGCTCATGGAGCAGGCCGACAGGATGTACGCCGCCTGCTCGAAGGCCTCCCGCTAGCTTCCTCTCTCTCCTCCACGGACCGAACGGCGCGCTCACGTCCACGGCGCGCCGTTCCGTGTCTAGCATTGGGCGCGTGACACGCCGCATCGGGATCCTCACCGGCGGGGGCGACGTGCCCGGACTCAATCCGGTCATCAAGAGCGTCGTGTACCGCTCGACCGAGCTGGGTTATGAGGTGCTCGGCATCCGCCGCGGCTGGGAGGGACTCACGCATATGCGACCCGGCCGCGATCCCGACCCCGAGTACATCCGGCCGCTGGACCGTGGCAACACCCGTGCGATCGATCGGACCGGCGGGACGATCCTCCACACCTCGCGCACGAACCCGCGCAAGATGAAGGCGGAACGGCTCCCACCGTTCCTGGATGCACGCGAGCGCGAGCGCTTCAGCACCAACGACGGCATGTACGACCTCACGCCGATCGTCCTGCGGAACATCGAGTCGCTGGATCTGGATTACCTCGTCACCATCGGCGGCGATGACACGCTCTCGTTCTCCGAGGCGCTGGCGCGCCAGGGCATCTCCCTCATCGCCGTACCAAAGACGATGGACAACGACGTCCAGGGCACTGAGTACTGCATCGGCTTCTCGACCGCGATGACCCGCGCGAAAGAGCTCATCGACCGGCAGCGCACGACGCTCGGCTCGCACGAGCGGATCGGGATCTTCCGGATCTTCGGTCGCGACGCGGGGTTCAGCGCCCTGCACGCCGCATACGTCACGTCGGCACGCTGCCTGATCCCCGAGGCGCCGTTCGAGCTCGACCAGCTCGTGCGGGTCCTGGTCGAGGACAAGCACAACAACCCTTCGCGCTACGCGTTCGTGATCGCGGCCGAAGGAGCCATCTGGAAGGGTGGCTCGGTCCCGGAGTACGGGCCCGCCGACGCGTACGGGCACCGGCGGAAGGGGAACATCGCCGAGACGCTCGCCGACGAGATCAGCCGCCGGTCCGGCGAGGAGACGCTCGCGAGCGAGCTCACGTACGACCTGCGCAGTGGCGACCCCGACGCGCTTGACATGACGGTGGCGAACACATTCGCGAACATCGCCGTCGATCTGATCCGTGACGGCGTCTCCGGACGGATGGTCGCCATACAGGGCGGCCATTTCGTCCACACGACACTCCCGGATCCGAAGCTCGGCGCCCGCCGTGTGGACGTCGAGCGCATGTACAACGTCGAGCGCTTCCGGCCCCAGTACGCCGACCGCCTCGGTTCGTCGATCTTCCTCGCTCCGCCGGCCGACTGATGTCGCGCGGCGCGGCCGGGATCCTCCTCGGCGTCGCCCTGCTGCTCGAATCCTGCACGGCCGCTCCCGCGACGGCGGTGGCGCCGACGACGACTGGTGCGCCGCCGATCGTCGCGGTCAGCGAGGCGCCGATACCGTCGATCGCGCCGGCCGAGCCGTCCCCATCGATCGCGCCGTCCGAGCCGTCCCCGTCCCCGGTGCCGACGCGGCCGCCGCCCACGCGATGCTTGTCGGCCGAGCGGCACGTCGGACCACTCGAGCTCGTCGCGTACTGCCCCGGTGGGGCCGAGCTGGTGGTGGAACCCTCGATCGACCTCGCGGACGTCGCGGTCCTCTTCGCGCAGGTGGAGGCCGATCTGGCCGCGGTGCAGCGCGAGTTCGCGTGGACGCTGCGCGGGCGTCCGCGGATCGATGTCTTCGCCACAACCCGCGGCTACTCGACCGGTCTGCGCTTCGGCTTCGGGTACTCGCAGATCACGGCGGACTGGGTCGCCGACAATTCCGTCGCGTTCTTCGAGCCCGACCTCCGCCTCATCGCGGTGAACTGGGAGGCGGTGCGGGACCGTCGGCCGGTCGCAGCCATGCGCCACGAGCTCACGCATTTCGTGACCCTCGAAGCCTGCGCTCCGCGCTGTGACCTCGTGCCGGCGTGGCTGAACGAGGGAGAGGCGCGCCTCGCGGAGGCGATGATCCCTGGCGCCGAGTGGCGCATGATCCGCGTGCGTTACGAGGCGGCGTCGATGGCGATGACCGGAACGCTCATCCCCCTCCCTCGGCTGGTGACACAGGGACAGTGGAACGCTTATGTCGATTGGGAGGGCTACTACAAGTACCAGGAGGCGGCCCGCGCCACCGAGCTGCTGCGCGAGGACGTCGGCGGTCCCGAGCCGATCGGTCGGCTGTACGCGCGCATCCGCCGTGGCGAGAACGTCGCGACCGCGTACGCGGGGCTCGCGGGTCGATCGTTCGACGCATTCCTGGGCAGCCTGCCCGCCCGGATCGCATCCGCCGTACCGGCCGGACCCGGTGTCGCGCTCACCAGTCCCGGGCCGGAGGGACGCGGCGTGAGCTATCTGCTGTTCGGCTTCGCGCCCGGATCGCACGTCGATCTGCGCGTCCGCTCCCGCCACGTCGACGAGTCACAGGACATCGAGATCTCGCCGCAGGGCGCGTACTTCGCCACGCTCGACGACAGATATCCGCCGGGCGACTACACCATCGCCGTCGCCGGCACGTCCTCACTGACGCTGACAAAGCGTGGGGGGCATCCCAAGGTCATGCTGTTCGATTAGATATGCGCCTCTCGTTCGCTATCGGCGACTACGACCGCGTGCGCGCGCTCCGCGACGGCCGGGTGCGCGCGGATGGGATCGAGTTCGTGTTCCTCCCGCTCGGTCCTGAGGAGATCTTCCACCGGCAGATCGTGCATCGCGAGTTCGACGTGTCCGAGATGTCGCTCGGCTCGTACGTCACCGGTCTCGCCCGCGGTGACCTTCCGTTCATGGCGATCCCCGTCTTTCCATCGCGCGCGTTCCGGCACTCGGGTGCCTACGTCAACGTCGACGCCGGGATCGCCACGCCCTCCGATCTGGGCGGCAAGTGCGTCGGCGTCGGCGAGTACCAGCTCACGGCGAACGTGTGGCTCCGCGGGATCCTCCAAGAGGAGCACAACGTGCGGCCCAGCGAGCTCCGCTGGTACGTCGGCGGGCTCGAGCAGGCCGGCCGGCGCGCAAAGCAGACGCTCTCGTTGCCGTCGGACGTCCATATCGAGCCGATCCCAGAGGACGAGACGCTGTCCGCGATGCTCGAACGCGGAGCGCTCGACGCCGTGTTCTCCCCGCGCATGCCGCCGCCCTTCGCCCGCCGTTCGCCCCGGGTGCGGCGCCTTTTCCCCGGATACCGTGCGGCCGAAGCCGAGTACTTCGCGCGTACGCGGATCTTCCCGATCATGCATACCGTCGTGATCCGCGAGGAGATCTACCGGCGCGATCCCTGGATCGCGCAGAGCCTAGTGAAGGCGCTCACCGAAGCGAAGCGGATCTGCGCCGACGCCATATACAACACCGCGACGCTGAGCTACATGCTTCCGTGGATGAACGACGAGATCGAGACCGTCCGCGCGCTTATGGGCGACGACTGGTGGCCGTACGGCATCGAGCCGAATCGCAAGACGCTCGAGACGTTCCTCCGTTACATGGAGGAGCAGGGCATCGCCGGGCGCCGCTTGACGGTCGAGGAGCTCTTCGCGCCTGAGACGATCGACACCTTCAAGATCTGACCAGAGGCGGGACCGGCGCGGCGAAGCGTGGCATGACCTCCGATGCGAAGAGCCGCAAGCTGCGCTCGGCGTCGTCGTACGGCATGTTGCCCCAGAGCATCGACAGGCTCGGCTCGATGTCACCGAAGAGCTCGACGGCACCGGTGATGAGGGCGGTCACGGTGTCGGGCGATCCGACGAACGCGCGCCGCTCGCGCAGCACGCGGTCCATCGTCATCGAGTCGAGCTCCTTGATGAGCTCCTCGTACCCCGGATATGCCGACGAGTGCCGCCCCTCCCACGCCGATACGCTGGCTCGGAAGAGCGCGACGTACTGGGTCATCTGCGGCGTCGCCTCGGCGACGGCGCGGTCGTCGCTGTCCGCGACGTGCATGTGGAACGACATCTGCACCCGCGGGATCGGTCGACCGGGATGCGCGGACGCGAAGGCGTCGCGGTAGCGCCGCAGGTTCTCGCGCAGCGTGTCGAAGTTGGAAAGATAGGGCACGACCATGAGGCCGTAGCCCTGCTGCCCTGCCCAATCGAAGCTCGCCGGCGTGCCCACGGCGGCGATGAAGATCGGCGGATGCGGTCGCTGCACCGGACGCGGGCTGCTGGTGACCGGTCCGAATCTGTAGAAGGCGTCCTCGTGCACGACGTCGGTCTCCGTCCAGAGGCGCCGGACCGCCGCGATGCCGCTTTCGAAGCGCGCGCGGCTCTCGTCCATGCTGCGCTGGAACGCGTCGAACTCCTCGGGCAGGAACGCGCGCCCGAACCCGACGTCGAGACGGCCGTACGAGATCGCGTCGAGCATCGCCGTCTCGCCGGCGATCTTGATCGGGTGGTTGAAGATCGGTAGGACCGCCCCTGTGACGAGGCGCACACGCCGCGTACGCGCCGCGACCGCGGCGAGGAACACGATCGGACTCGGCGTCATGCCCCCGTACGGCCGGAAATAGTGCTCGACCGTGCGCACGTGGCTGTAGCCGAGCTCGTCTGCCAGCGCCGACAGCCGCAGCGCTTCGGCGAAGTACTGCTCGGCCGACTTCTGATCCGCGCGGACCGTCGAAAAGAAGTTGATGCCGAACGAGACGCTCACCGCGATACCTCACGGCTGAGCTCAGACAGCCGCAGCACGCGGCGCGCGCGCTCGACGACAGGCCGGTCGACCATCTTGCCGGCGTAGGTGATCGCTCCGGTGCCGCCGCGCTCCGCCTCCTCGAAAGCGGAGACGAGACCGCGAGCGGCCTCGACCTCCCGCGCGCTCGGTGTGAACACCTCGTTGACGAGGTCGATCTGATTCGGGTGGATGCAGGTCTTGCCGCTGAAGCCGAGCTGGCGCGCCCGAATGCTGTCACGCCGCAGCCCATCGGCATCTTCGATCCCGGGCCACACGCCATCGAACGCTGCGATGCGCGCGGCCGCGGCCGCGACGACGATGGCCGAGCGCACATACACCAGATCGAGCGCGTCACCAGCCCGCTCCGTCGGCAGTCCGAGATCGTTGGCCCAGTCCTCCGCCCCGAACAAGAGGCCGGCGACGCGCGGCGCCCTGGCGATCGCGGCGGCGTTCAACAAGCCGGCCGCGCTCTCGATCGAGGCGACGAACGGCACGGACTGGGCGCTCATCCCCGCCGCCCGCTCGCGCTCGGCGACCAGGCGGTCCACCGTCACGACATCGTCGGCACGCTCGGTCTTCGGAAGGACGATCCCGGCGAGTCCCGGACGGACGACCGCGGTGATGTCGGCGACGAAGTACTCGCTCGCGATGCCGTTGATGCGTACCACCGGCATCGGACGCATCGCGTCCCATCGTGCGAGGATGTCCGCCACCTTCCGACGCGCGTTATCCTTCTCCAGCCGCGGCACGCCGTCCTCGAGATCGAGCAGCGCCACATCCAGTCGAGCAAGCCCGCGCGCCTTGTCGACCATGCGGTCCTGATGACCGGGAACGAACATCAGCGATCGCGCGAGATCGAGCACTAATAGCTTCGCGGCATGCCGAGCACGTGCTGCCCGACGTAGGCGAGGACCAGGTTGTTCGAGATGGGCGCGACCATGAGCAGGCGCGTCTCTCTGAACTTGCGCTCCACGTCGTACTCCTTCGCGAAGCCGTAGCCGCCGTACGTGTCGATCGCGGCGTTCGCCGCAGCCCAGGCAGCCTGCGAGGCGAGCAGCTTCGCCATGTTCGCCTCGGCCCCGCATTTCTCCGCCCGATCGAAGAGCCATGCGGCCTTGTCGCGCAGCAGCGACGCCGCCTCGATCTGCGCATGCGCCTGCGCGATCGGGAACTGCACGCCCTGGTTCGCGCCGATGGGCCGCGCGAAGACCTTGCGCTCCCGCGCGTATGACGACGCGCGCGAAACGAACCAACGCCCGTCGCCGATCGACTCCGACGCGATGAGGATCCGCTCGGCGTTCCAGGAATCGATGATGTAGCGGAAGCCCTCGCCCTCCTCGCCAACGCGATCCGCAACGGGGACCTCGAGGTCGCGGATGAAGATGGAGGTGCTGTGGTGATTCATCATCGTCTGCAGCGGCCGGATCTCGATCTGCCCCGATGCGGTCGCCGCGCGCAGGTCGACGAGGAAGATCGAGAGTCCCTGTGTCTTGTCCTTCAGCTCGTCGTAGGGCGTCGTGCGCGCGAGCAGCAGCATGAGGTCGGAATGCTGCGCACGGGAGATGAACACCTTCTGCCCGTTGATGACGTAGCGGTCGCCCGTCCGCACCGCAACGGTCCGCAGCCGCGTCGTCTCCGATCCGGCGTCGGGCTCCGTCACGCCGAACGCCTGAAGGCGCAGCTCGCCCTTGGCGATCGGCGGCAGGTAGCGGCGCTTCTGCTCATCGGATCCATGCCGCAGGACGCTGCCCATCGTGTACATCTGCGCGTGCGCGGCGGCGGCGTTGCCGCCCGACGCGTTGATCTCCTCCAGGATGGCGGCGGCGTCGGCGATGCCCAGGCCCGAGCCCCCGTACGCCTGGGGGATGAGCGCGCCGAGCCACCCGGCGTCGGTGAGCGCCTTCACGAAGGCGTCGGGATACTCCCCTATCGCGTCCAGCTCGCGCCAGTAGGCGTCGGGGAATCGCGCGCACAGGTCGCGGACGGCGTCGCGGATGGCGGTCCGCTCCTCGCTCATCGAGAAGTCCATCAGGACTTCGGTTCCGGAAAGTGCGCCCGCGTCGCGGCGGCTCCGCGCTTGGGGACCATGAAACTGCGCGTCATCACAAGCACGATCGTGCCGTCCTGCTTGATGCCGCGCTGGCGGACCTTCACGACGCCCCACCCGGGCCGCGACCGCGATTCGCGCGCCTGGAGGACCTCGCTCTCGGCGTAGAGCGTGTCGCCCGCGAAGAGCGGGCTGGGGAGCGTGATCTCGTCCCAGCCGAGCGCGAAGCCATTCGCGCTGGTGTCATCGACGGCGAGCCCGGTAACGACGCCGATCGTCAGCACGCTGTTCACCAGCGTCCGGCCGAACTCCGTCGTCTTCGCGTAGTGCTCGTTGAAGTGGATCTGGTTCGTGTTGTTCGTGAGGAGCGTGAAGTGGGTGTTGTCGGCCTCGGTGATCGTTCGGCCGATCCGGGAGCGGTAGACGTCGCCCACGCGAAAGTCCTCGAAGAAGCGACCTTCCCAGCCCGGCTTCACGCGGCGAATGCTAGGGGGTCGGCTCGCTCACGCGCTCGCTCGATGGATCGGTCGGAGCCGGCGCGCCGTGGTGCCGTGCGCGCCCTGACGCGCGAGCTGTGATGCGAGCACCGCGAGCAGGATGTCGATCGCTGTCAGGATGCGGCGGTCCGTAAGGCTGTACCGGACGAACGTGCCACGGCGCTGCGCCTCGACGAGTCCCTTGTCGCGCAGGACGGCGAGGTGTCGCGATGTGAGCGGCTGGCTGGCGCCGATCGCGGCGGAGATCTGGCCGACGGTCCGCGGTCCACTCCGCAGCTCGACCAGGATAAGCAGCCGGTTCGGATCGCCGAGGGCCTTGCAGATCTGCGCATGGAGCCGGAAGACGTCGTCGCGAGCGAGTGTGGCCATCGTTCCGGGCGCCTCCTACATCTGTCTATGCGTATATTGACATATCCATGTAAAGGCTGAATAGCGACGACCGGCCCTCCCAGTTCATGACGTTCGGCGCACGACCGGAGCGCTCGCGATCGCCAACATCGGCATCAGCACGGAGGTCCACGATGAACGACGACACGACCCTTTCTCTGGTCCTGTTTTCCGGTACCGACGATCGTCTTGCGGCCGCTGCCGTGCTCGCGACCGGCGCCGCGGCGATGGGTAGACCGGTCAACGTCTTCCTCCAGTACTGGGCGCTCGACGCGTTCCGCAAGACAAAGATCGCCGACGACCACGGATCGGCGACGGAAGCGGGTCCGTCCGGGACGACGCTCGTACGGCAGAGCCTGACGGGCCAGCGGCACTGGAGCGAGCTCCTGAAGCAGGCGAAGGACATCGGCGAGGTGAAGATTCACGCCTGCGCCCTATCGATGGAGCTGTTCGGCATCACCAAGGACGACCTCGACCCGCTCGTCGACGACGTCGAAGGGGTGGCGGCTTTCATGAGCGACGCGACCACCGGCCCGATCACGTTCATTTAGGAGGCGCGAGATGACGCTTACCCAGACCACCGCGACCAAGACGATCGACGCGCGCGGCATGGCCTGCCCGGGTCCGCTCCTCGCGCTGATCGGCGCGATCCGCCAGGGCCAGGTCGGCGACACGATCGCCGTCGTCTCCAGCGACGCCGGTTCGCGGACCGACATTCCGGCATGGGTCGCGAAGGCCAAGCACGAGCTCGTCGAGGTCCGCGACCAGCAGGGTTACGCCGAGTTCATCGTGCGGAAGGTGCGCTGATGCCCGCCCAGGTCGTGGTCCTCGGCGGCGGCGTCGGCGGCACCCTCGCGGCGAATCTCCTGAACAAGGCGCTCGGGCGCGACGCGACCGTGACCGTGGTCGAAGGCACGGGAATGCACGTCTACCAGCCCGGCTTCCTCTACGTCGCGCTGGGCCAGGCGAACGCGTTGTGGCTCGCGCGCGACGAGCGCACGCTTCTGCGAAAGGGCGTGGAGCTCGTCATCGACCAGGCCACAAAGATCGACCCGACCACCCAGACGGTGCAGCTCGCGCACAGCGGCAGCATCGCGTACGACTACCTCGTCCTCGCCACCGGCTCGCGCCTGAACCGCGAGGCCGTGCCCGGTTACGGCGATTCGCATGACTTCTACTCGCTGGAGGGCGCGCTTCGCCTTCGCGAGGAGCTACGCCGCTTCAAGGGCGGCAAGATCCTCTTGGGCGTCGCCGGCATCCCCTACAAGTGCCCGCCCGCCCCGGTCGAGTTCGTCCTCATGCTCGAAGAGTACCTGCGCAAGCGCGGCATCCGCGAGAAGAGCAGCGTCACGCTCCTCTCACCGCTCAATCGCGCGTTCACGATCGAGTCCGCGTCGAAGCTCGTGCAACCGATCTTCGACAAGCGCGGGATCGGTCTGAGTACCTTCTTCAACGTCGAGTCGGTCGACTCGCAGAAGAGGATCGTCAATTCCCTCGAGGGCGAGTCGGCCGACTACGACCTCCTGGTGCTCGTGCCGCCGCACCGCGGCGCGGCCGTCGTCGATGCTTCAGGACTCGGCGACACCGGAGGCTGGGTGCCGACCGATCGGAACACGCTGCAGCACAAGGAGCACGAGCGGATCTTCACCCTCGGCGATGCGACAGACCTTCCGATCTCGAAGAGCGGTTCGACCGCGCACTTCGAGGCGCCGGTCATCGCGAGCCGCATCGCTTCGCTTGTGCGCGGGACCGCGCCGAAGACCGCCTACGGCGGCCGTGTGATGTGCTTCCTCGAGACGGGCGCCGGACGAGCCACCTCGCTGCGCTTCGACTACGCGCATCCGCCCGTGCCGCCGAAGCCGTCGCGTCTCTGGCACTGGGCGAAGTGGGTGTTCAACCGAGCGTACTGGGTGACGGTCCCGCAGGGTCGCGTGGGCTGAGAAAGGGAACGACGATGACGCTGACGATCGCGCGCAGCCTCGACTGCAAGGGCCTCTCCTGCCCGCTACCGATCGTGAAGACGGCGCAGGCGATGCGCTCGCTCGCGCCCGGTGATGTTCTCGAGGTCCTGGCCACCGATCCGGGATCGGTGAAGGACTTCGCGGCCTGGTCGAAGTCGACCGGGAACGAGCTCGTGGAGTCGGGCACGGATGGCACCGTGTACCGCTTCGTGTTGAAGAAGAAGGGGTGAACGAGATGACAATGGCGACGGCGATCCCCGACACGCTCCCGAAGATGGACGTCGAGTCGACGAAGGAGACCGGCGGACTCGTGATCTTTGCCTGGAGCGGCGATCTTGATCGTGTGTGGCCGACCCTCATCCTCGCAAACACCGCCGCCGCGCTCGGCAAGCCGGTGACCGTGTTCTTCACGTTCTGGGGTCTCTTCCCGCTCGTACGGAACGACCGCGGAATCACCGGGAAGGTATGGATGCAGAAGATGCTTGCCGCGATGAACCGCGGCGGCACCGCGCACCTGAAGCTCTCGAAGCTGAACTTCCTGGGGATGGGCCCGGCGATGATGAAGACGCTCGCGAAGCGCAACAACGTCGCGAGCCCTCAGGAGCTCCTGGAGACAGCGCGCGACATGGGCGTGAAGCTCATCCCCTGCCAGATGACGATGGATCTGCTTGGTTTGACGAAGGAAGACCTCATCGACGGTCTCGAGGATCCCGCCGGAGCCGCGACAGCACTCGCGGCCGCGGACGGAGCGACGACGCTCTTCATCTAGCCTTCGTGCAATGGCCCGACAGAGGAAGAGCTTCGCGGATCTTCGGCGGAGCACCGTGCTTTGGATCGTCGCCGTCGCTTGGGTGCTGGGCGGCTACTTCCTACAACTTCCACCGGCGGGCCCATACGCCAATGGTGTGCTGACGGCATTCACGCTCGCCATCGGCTTCGTCGTCGTCGGAGTGTCGCTCCTTCTTGTGACCGCATGGATCCTGGCCCTGCGCAAGACCGATCCGGAGCGATAAGCGCCGAACGAGCCTGCGATGGCCTGAGCTGAAGCTCGTACAGAACGCGCCGCGAGGGATACCAGACGCCACGTGAGCTCGGCGTGTCCATGGTGCGCTGGACGAGCGAGCTGAGCGTGGAGGGATCGACGTCGCGGATGACGCGCCGGATGTTCAGCAAGGCGCTGCCGGCGACCACAGTGCGCCGAATGAGATTCAGACAATCGGACTCGCTCCTCGCGGTGACACCGCAGCCGTGACTGAGCCGTTCGCGCAGCCATTGCATCGACTTCGCATCGCTTGAAACCACGTCGAGCTCGAACTCGAACCAGTAGCGGCGCACACGAAGGGGCCCGAGGAGGAAGAGCCACGAGGCCTAACCGGTACCCGCGAGCGCCGCAATGAGGAAGAGGAGCCACCACGGTGTCGCCGTTGCGAATACTTCGGGCGGATCGGCCGCGAACGGTGCGACATCGCCGGCTCGCGCGTCGCTCACACGATCGATCGAGACGACCGGCAGGACCGCCGGGCTCGGCTCGGGTGTCTCGGTGGGCGCGCCGACCGCGGCAGCGGCTGGCTCGGGCGTCGGCGCTTCGGTCGCTGCCGGAGCACGCGTTGGCGAGTCGTGGCCGGGGTGAACGAGGCGCTTTGCGGCGTGCCGCCGATCAAGACCGAATGACCGGCCGCGAACGCTCCCGTGGTCCCGACGTCACCGAATAGGCAAGGACGAGCACGAACATGAGCCGGCGGGTGGGCGCGCTCATGTGGCGGCGTGCGTGCTTTCGCCAGCGCCGGTGTCAGCCGGCGTGCCGAGTACAGCTAGCGGGCGCGCACCGCCACGACGAGTCCCCAAAAGAGGACGACGACGATGCTCACGTGGTATGCGACGTCGGGGACGGTCCGGGGGCCCACGCCGATCGCGATCGTGATCAGTCCGACGAAGGTTCCGAGCAAAGCGAATCCCTGAGCGCCGATGCCGATCGATCGGATCAACGACGCGCGGATCAGGCTGAGCGCCAAGCCGACGACGAGCACCGCGGCTATCACCGCCTCGCCCATACGCGCCCCGCTGTGCTCGAAGCCGGTGACAAGCACTCCGGAGTGGATCAGCGCGGCGATGGCAAACGTTGCCGTCTCGAACAACAAGAAGAGCCGGATCGAGTCTTTCGGGCCCAAGCGAACCTATGCCTCCGAGTCGTGCGGGAGCAGGGCGCGCAGCCGTTGAGTCACGGCGTCAAGGATGTGCACGGCGATATCGGCGTTCTGCCCGAGGACGCTCCGGAACTGCTGCGACTCGATCACGAGGCAACGCATCGGCGAGGACGACACGACCGTGGCCGTCCTCGGGCCCTCGTCGATCAGCGCGATCTCGCCGAAGAAGTCGCCCGGGCCCATGGTGCGCAGGATCGAGGCATCGCGCCGGACCTGCGCGCTGCCGTCGACGATGACGAAGAACTCATCCGCGCCCTGACCCTGTTTGCAGAGCGTCGCTCCCGCCGGATATTCGCGCGATCGTACGCGCGACGCGATGAATCTCAGCTGTTGCGCTGAGCATCTGTCGAAGAGGGGGATCTTTCGCAGGATTTCCTCGCTCTCGTGGAGGGGGATCTCTTTGAGCCCGAGTAGCGTCAGCGGCGGCGCGAAGTACATGGCTCCGGTCACCGGCCGGCTGAAGTCCGTCAGCCGGTCGCGCATTCCATCGGCCAGGCCGAAGATGCGCGCCAGCATGCGGTCGAAGCGCTCGCGATCTGCGGCGAACGCCACGAAGTAGATGCCGTGCTCGGCGATCGTGCCGTAGGGCACGCCTCGCCGGTAGATCTCGAGCTCGTCCCCATGGTCATCCAGGATCTCGACTCGGGCGATGTGCGCGTTCGCGGGCTTTCGCTCGTCATCGAGCTCCACGCTGTCCGGTTTGGTCCGGCCGAACACCTGCTCCTGCTCGGCTTGCGACAGCGTCTCGAACCGCGCGAGATCGTGGACCCAGCGCATCGCGAGCACGTGGCTTCCACCCGCGCCCGGCTCGCCGGGCGGGACGAGCGCCGCGAGAGGCGCCTCCAGCAGCGGCGGATTCTTCGTTCCGTCGATGAACCCCGTCAGGTCTCGGCTGTCGCGATGGACGAAGCACGCCTGTTCCGTCGCGACCACCGCCACGTCCGAGATGGCGCTCACAGCCGCACGGCTGTGCTCGAAGACCACATCGCTCGAGCTTCCGCTTATCCAGACGAAGACGTCGTGCTGTGTCGCCGGCGCGCGCCGCTTGTCGAGCCCGGCGATCTCGCGGAATGGGCCAAGGCTCGCCGGAGCCTCATCCGGTGCGAGCTGGCGCCACAGGTCCGCGCCGAAAGCGATCACCAGGTTGACCCCGCCAGCGGCCACCTGTGGCTGCTGGAGCTGCGTGATCAGGCGGCCCGCGGCTGCCTTGTCGACCTCGGGCCGGAGATCGAACTCGATGAACTCGTGCGCGACGGTGCCCTGCGCGAAGATGCCGAACTGCGGGAGCCGCATTTCGTTCCCTCCCTCAGCCGCTCATCCCTCCGCCCAGCCGCCGAGTCTAGAGAGGTCACCGGACAGTCCGCACCCTCGACAGAGCTGAGCGTCCCGCTCGGCTGGGCTACCCGCCCGGCGCGTTTGGTCGGCCGCCCGCCGGGGCATAGCATCCGCCACGCATGCTGGGGGCTCATCCACGCCCGAAGGACCTCGAGCGGCTCGCATCGGACCTGCGCACCTTCGACACGAACGGCATAGAGCGCGCGGCGTGGGGCTGGGACCAGCACGAAGCACGCGGACTCGATGCGTATCACCGCGCCGAAAAGGCCGCGCTGGCGTTCGTCGAACGCTCCGACCTCGGTCCGGCGTGGGAAGACTTCCGTCGCACGCTGTTCGGGCTTACCGAATCTCGTGGCGCGCTCGTCGCGTGGAAGGCCAGGCACGGCGATCTCGGGCACAAGGCCGAGTGGGCGGCGTTCGGCGCCGCCCTCGGTCTCTTCGCGCAGCATGGCATCAGCAAGGACGAGCACGCGGCGCTCGTCGAGCCGATGGCCGAAGCGCTGCCCTGGCTCCTTCCGGACCGCGCACCCGCTCCGCGGGACTGACACTCGCCGGACCTATCGCGGCAAGAATATCGAAGTCAGCTTCGATCTTGGGGTCTGCATCCACGTCGGCGAGTGCCTGCGCCGCCTGCCCGCGGTCTTCGAACTGCAACGCCGTCCGTGGATCACGGCCGATGCCGCGCCGGCGGACGCTGTCGCTGAGGTGATCGAGCGCTGCCCGAGTGGCGCGCTCCAATATCGGCGGCTCGACGGCGGTCACGAGGAGCAAGAGTCCGATCCACCGAGCGTCACTCCGATGCGCAACGGACCACTGCTCGTCCGCGGACGGATCGAGGTGCGACATGAAGACGGAACGCTCGAAGTCCTGCCGCGTGCGACGCTCTGCCGCTGTGGTGCGTCCGCCAGCAAGCCCTTCTGCGACAACAGTCACACTCGCATGAAGTTCCAGGCTCCCGGTGAACTCTTCCAGATCGAGCTCTCACCGGTGCGACCGGCGCTCGATTGCCCATTGGACCGGAGCAGCGACCCGCGCGCATAGACCGCGTCAGGGAGGACCGCACGTCCGACGAGGTGGTTGCCCTACGTGAAGCGGGAGGGAACGGAGGCGAAACCATGTTCCCACTGACGAAGAGGTGATCAACGTGACAAGAAACATGGCGACCATCGACCGACTCGTCCGCGGGATCCTGATCGCGCCTGTTGCCATCATCGTTGGCATCATCGCTGGTCCGGTAAGCGCGATCGCTATCGTGTTCTATGCGGTCGCGGCGCTAATGCTCGTGACCGCGCTCGTCGGCTTCTGCCCGCTCTACGCGCTCTTTGGTCTGCGCACCAAGACAGCCGGTTGACCTCGCGTGGAACGAGTAGGACCGCCCGCCGCCAGGTCCAATGAATGGCCAGGCTATCTGGCGTGCGTGTGGGGTCTGGCGTTCGCGGCGATCAGCTTCTACTGGGGCAGTGGTGGCACCCTCGGCCTCGATACCATCGGAGGGTCGATCGAAAGCATGGGCCGAGCTCACGATCCGATCATCCTCGCCGCCGTGTGGGTCACCGGTTTCGTCAAGGTGCTTGGTGCGGTGCTGGCTCTCGCGCTGGTCCGCCCGTGGGGAATGAGACTGCCTCGATCGCCGCTCGCCGTGCTGGGCTGGGGCGCTGCCGTCGTACTGACTACGTATGGCGGCGTGTTGGTCATCACTGAGGCACTGGTCGCGAGCGGCTTGCTTAGTCTCGCGGAGCCTGTGACCTGGAAGCCGCTGCTCTGGCACCTCTATGTCTGGGACATGTCCTTCCTGATCTGGGGACTTCTCTTCGGCCTCGCAGCCTGGCAGTTCACCCGCACCATCCGAGGCCGGTGATCGACGGCCAGAGCGGCTAGCGCGCGGGACGCAACCCCGCCATGGTGACCGTGACCAGGCGCCGCACCGCGGTCTTGGACGGCAGGCTCGCGGCTGCGTTGAGGGCGTGGATGCAGTAGCTGGCGAGCTCGTCCGATGCGACATCATCACGAACGTCGCCGGTCTTCACACCCTCGCTCAACACGTCTCGCATGAAGCCGCTCAGCTGTCGTTCCGCTCGGGCGACGTGTCCGCCCCGATGCAGCAGCGCGCCGAGCTGGGGTCCGTGACGTGGGCGTTGCTGGGCAATGAGCGCATAGGCCTCTAGGACCGCTTCGATCCGCTGGCGAGGGCTGGCGGATCGCTCGCGGATGTCGATGAGCTGCTCGAGGTGGGCGCTGATCTGACGTTGGTGCCAGGCGAGGAGGATCGCTTCGACGTCGGGAAAGTACTTGTACAGCGTCGCCCGGCCGATGCCGGTGTCTTCGGCGATCTGCGACATCGTCACCGACGGCAGCCCGTGCTTGGCCACGAGCGCCGCAGCCGCGTTCAGGGTCGCGTCGCGGACGGCGCGGCGGTGCGCATCGATCGTCTCGGTCCAGAGCTTCGGCATGGCCATAGCCTACTCGATGCCGCTCTCCAGACGGTCTGATTTGACAGCGACACTATGTCTCGATTACGGTGTCGCCTTCGACGTGACGACTCGACCGCGAACGATCGCGATCCTGCTCGGCGCGGCGGCCGTGGCGGTCGCCGTCGTGCGACACGGTCGTCGTGCCGCAATGGGCCGAACCGTGCCGGGCGGGATCGTCATGGGCGATACCGCCGTGTACGACGTGCTCAGCCGACTCCTGCTCGGCTCGTTCTTCGGCCAGATCGCTGCCGATGTCGCGGCGGTCGTGCCGCGGGGCGCGCGGGTGCTCGAGGTGGGTTGCGGCCCGGGCCAGCTATCGATCCGGATGGCTCGCGAGTACGGCCTCGACGTGAGCGGTCTCGATCTGGATCCGGCCATGATCGAGCGCGCCCGACGGAACGCCGAACGTGCGGGGAACGGCAACGAGCGCCGTCCAGCATTCGGCGTCGGCGATGTGGCCTCGCTGCCGTTCCCCGACGCATCGTTCGACCTCGTCGTCAGCACGCTGTCGATGCATCACTGGGCCGACCCAGCCGCGGGCCTGGCCGAGATCGGCCGCGTGCTGCGACCAGGCACCCTCGCGCTCATCTGGGACTTCCGACCCGGCGTCCAGCCACACCCGTTCGCACCGCGTCACGCGGATCTGCCCGATCCGCTCGAACATGTCCGCGGCTCCGCGCTTCGCATGGTGAGCGCGACGCCGTGGCGCTGGCCCTGGAGGTTCACCCTCGCCCAGCGGATCGAGCTGCTCCGCGCGCCCGCCAGTTGACCGCGAAGGGGCTCTGATCCACGACTCGGTCACGGTGATTGATCGAGCTCGGTCGAGAAGGGTGCGCCCTCAGGGCTGATCGAGTACACGAGCGTACGCGCGACCACGTTCCCCGCGTTGATGAGCTGCACCGGGACCTTCGGGAGGATGTAGAAGCCCTGGCCTACGTCGAGGAACGCGGGCGCGTTGCCGGCGCTACGAACGAGCACACGGCCATCGAGCACGAGCACTCCCTCGATGCCCGAGTGCATGTGGGCGGCGGAGCGCCCGCCGGGTTGGACGACGACCAGCCTCAGGCTCTCGGTGTAACGCCCGGCAGCGAGCGGCGGAAGGTCCGACGTGGCGTACGCCACTCGACCCGCATCACTTGTTCGTCGAGCTGTCGATTCCTCGTACGACGCCGTGAAGGTCTCGCGCTCCGACACCACGGCGCTCACGCCGCGTGACTCCGTCGCCGCACCGCCGACGATCCAGATATATCCCGGCACACTCGTCGAAACGGTTCGGGGCTTCTCGATGAGGAGCTTGCTGTTGAATCCTTCGGCGCTCGGCGCGTACGTCGGCGTCGGCGTCGCGGTCGCGGCAACCGAGGGCGAGGGCAGGGCCGCCGGCGCGGGCGACGATGCGGCGCGTGGCGGTGCGCCTCCGCATGTGACAAGGACGAGCGCGAGTGTGATCGGGCCTAGTTGACGCATCGACGTACCTCCAAGTCGTTCGCTCCCTTTCCTGATCACGCGGCGCGCGGCGGCGCGCCACCGTATTCGGACGGTTGGAACGATCAATCCCGTGCACGTATCGCGAAAGCCCAAAAAATGAACTTGCGTATCGGCGACCCGCGGCGTTGACTGGGCGGGTGCCGGACTACGGCCAGTTCTGCCCGGTGTCTCGTGGTGCGGAGATCTTCGCCGAGCGCTGGACGCCGCTCATCGTGCGCGAGCTGCTGAACGGCAGCCATCGCTTCAGCGAGCTCCAGCTCGGACTTCCCCGGATCTCGCGCAACCTCCTGACCCAGCGCCTCGCGTCGCTGACGAGCGCCGGCGTCATCGAGCGTCGACCCGCGCAGCGCGGGCGCGGTTTCAGTTATCACCTGACTCCGGCCGGCGAAGAGCTGCGACCGGTCGTGGAGGCCCTGGGCGCGTGGGGTTACCGCTGGGGCGGTGCCAACCTATCCTCTGGGAAGCTCGATCCGGTGCTGCTGATGTGGTTCATCCGACGGCGGGTGCAGGTCCAGGCGTTCCGACGCGCTCGGTTCGTTGTCCGCTTCGACTTCCGACGACCGCGACGCTCCTTCTGGTTGCGGATCGAACCCCCGGCCGTGGATCTCTGCTTCACCGACGAGAGCCTCGACGACGTGGAGCTCGCCGTCGACGCTGATCTCGCGGCGTTGACCGCCGTGTGGCTTGGACGCGTGCATCTCGCCGACGCGATCGCCGCAGGTTCCATCCGACTCGACGGCGACGAAGACGCGCGCCCGCTGTTTGGCCGATGGTTCGGCCTGAGCCCTTACGCGGGTGGAGGCGCCGAACGCACTCTTGCTGGAGCCGGCGCGCGGTAGACCCTATCTGAGCGTCAGGGCGACCTCCGTAAGTAGCTCGAGGTCTGCGGCGTCGGTCTTGCCCCTCGGTACGTAGAACGCAACGAACGTGCCGTCCTGGAGCGTCGTGTACAGCGAATAATGTCCATCCACGTCGGTGTGGTACCAGGAGTGGCCGGCGATGTCCTGCCTCTTCGCATCCGTGATCGTGACCGGCTTGCACCCGCGGCACTCGTTCATTTGTAGGGAACGTCCGTCCACCAGTCGGTAGTAGCCCACGACCAATCGGTCGGGGCCCACATTTTCCCCAATGCTCAAGACGCACGAGATCAGAGCTGAGCGAGGCTGCAGCGGCAGCTTGGCCGCGTCGATCTGCGGCTGAGGGCTTGCGTCCGCGCATCGGACGGGCGTAGGCGACGGATTCGTCTGCGTCTGCAGCAGGGTCGAGCCGCAGGCTGACAACGCAATCGCCGCGAGCAGGACAAGTACCTTCGGCGACCGCAGAATCCTCCGGAGGTTCACGCGGTGGAGTGTCGCAGAGCATGGCGATATCGTTCTCGCAGCGATATCGTTCTCGCAGCGATCCCGCCGGTTCGGGTCGGTGGGCTCGCAAAAGGTCCCGGACCGGGCCCGCAAGGGATCCGGTTTGGTCTTTCGGGAGCACGCGGTGCTCCGTCGACCGATGAGTTTCGCTGCGGGATCGCGTCCTAATGGCGAACGACAGGCCGAAAGGACGGACGAAGATGCGCAAGCTGGTCGTCGGAACCTTCCTGACCCTCGACGGTGTCATGCAGGCGCCCGGCGGGCCCGATGAGGACCGCGACGGCGGATTCGAGCACGGCGGGTGGTCGGTCAATTACTGGGACGAGCTCATGGGCCAGACCATCGTCGAGTCGACGCTGCGGGCGGGAGCGCTCCTGCTCGGGCGCAAGACGTATCAGATCTTCGCGGCGCATTGGCCGAAGGTGAGCGACGACGATCCCGTCGCGGCGAAGCTGAACAGCGTCCAGAAATACGTCGCCTCGCGAACGCTCAAAGAGTTGAGCTGGCGCAACTCGACGCTCCTGCAGGGGGATGTCGCCGAGGCCGTCGCGCGACTGAAGCGGTCGGCGGGCGACGAGATCCAAGTGCATGGGAGCGGCGATCTCATCCAGACGCTGCTCGCGCACGACCTCGTGGACGAGCTGCAGCTGTGGGTCTTCCCCGTGTCGGTCGGCAAGGGGAAGCGCCTCTTCGCCGGCGGCACACTGCCGCGGGCGCTCGCCCTCGTCGACACGAAGATCTCGACGACGGGCGTGGCGATGCACATCTACCGCGTTGCCGGCGCGATCCGCTATGGCTCCTTCGCCGTCGACGAACATGGACAGACCGACGCGCTGTGGCGCGACGAGGGCTCCGAGCAGCGGTCGGCCTAGTTTGGCTTTACGGGACGCGCCACCTGCCGAATGACTCGCGATGCGTCGCCGTGGCTCGCGCTGGGCTGCGTTCGGCGCCGTTTCCTCGTCGTACGTGACGACGGCGTCGAGGAGCTCAAGACCTTCCCCGGCTCGTCGAATCGATCTGAGGCGACGGCGGGAATCGAACCCGCGATGAAGGTTTTGCAGACCTCTCATCGATTTTTCGCGCCCGAGAGCGGAGAACTCTAGGAATTGATGGAAAGCGCGCGTCCCGGCTGACCAACTCGGGCGCGCAGACTTCTGCGGTTCCCCCGGCACAGTAACAAGCCGCAGTTGCGTCCTCGCACGACATCCGCACGATTCGCGGGCGCGTTGTCAATCTCCCTGCGAATAGAGCGTCGGCGCTAACGACGACAGACATGTGCGGGTGCTCGCCTAAGGACAGTTGGCGAGTGTCTGCTGCTGCGCGATCAGGCGAGGGAGCTCCGTAGAAGAAGGCGACGGCTGCATGAAGGTGAGCACCCCTGCCGCGTATTTGCTCCACGCCGGAGTCGCTGCTCGTGCGCAGAAGGCCCAGCCCTGTTGTGCGAGCGCAGGCTCCAAAACGGCGCGGACGCTGCGGTTCGCTTCGACGCCGCAGTCGATGCGCCACTCATTCGACTCAGGCGTGAGCGTCGCGGCTCCGACGAAGACGCAGCTTGCAGGGAGCGTGAAGCCAGTCGGGACGGGTGACGGCGAACGGCCCCAGCCACCCAGGTTCCACACCCGAATGATCGCGCCCGACGCGCAATCGATCTCACCTTTGGCGCTCACGGTCTCCGGAACGATGTCGTCGGCGCGTCGGTCGATCGTAGGAGCGAGCCCCGCACGATCGCCGCTATATGCGATCTGGAGTTTGGTGAGGCGCAGCGATTCGTGCTCCCCGTGGCGTTCCGCGAAGTAATCGAGCAGCTGACGCTGTCCGGTCGAGCTGAAGAAGTTTCGTGGCGGCGGGTTCGGGGAATTGAACATAGCGGTTTCGGCGAACACGCCACGAAGCGCCACCTGGTCGCCGCGATTGAAGGCCTCGAAGAACGCCAGCACGACGCCGGCGACTCTTGCGGGCGGGCAGTCGGGGGGCGCTGCGCCCGCCACGAATGTGACCGCCGCCCCGCCGATTTCGATCGCTGATGTGGTCGGTACAGGGCTTGGCGACGCGCTCAAGGACCCGCTAAGGCCTGAGCAAGCGCTCGCCGCAGCCAAAACGAAGCACCCCACGCAGCCGATTAGCTTTGACATAAGTCGATACCTATTACAGCCAGCCAGATCCTTGGTTCCGACGCGCGATTCCGATTCGAGAAGCTAGACGGCGACGAGCTCGCGTTCTGGTTTCTTCTGCGATTCCTCGCTTGTGCGGACTTCGTATCCGACCAAGAGGTCGGCACCGAGGGCGGCGAAGATCCGGTGCAGGGTCTCCAGGTGCGTCGCGTGCCGGCCGCCCTCGAGGCGCGAGATGGCGCTATGACTTGTGTTCGCACGCGTGGCGAGTTCCTGCTGCGTCATACCCAAAACCGTCCGACGTTGGATCACAAGCTTGGCGATCGCTACCCAAGAACGGGTGCGATCGCGCTCGCCACGGTACGTGGCACTGCGCGCAGCGCGCGCAGTGGCGCCGTCCGCTGAGGTTCTGCCGACGGGGCTGGTCATGCGGGTAACTTACCAGAACTGATAAGGTCAGTCAAGCGACCGTTCGGCTTGCGGATGCGATCTCGCGGCCGAGGGAGCGTCGCGACCCGCAGCCCGCGGAGGGACGCGAGGTCGCGCATCCATCCGTGCCCGAAAGTCGGCCATGCGCTGCGTCGCCACGTTGATGTCGCGCTCCGGCACGGTGCGCCCGGCCTTCTCGATCGCGTGGAGCAAGACGACGAGGTTGTCGGAACGCTGGTAGAGGATGCGAATGAGCCGTTTGCCGTAGTGGCATCGCAGCTCACGCAGCGGCCCATCGATCTGCGAAGTAAAGGGAAAGGCCAGTGGAGGCGCATCGTCAGGTAGACCGTTGAGCAGATCGATGCTGTCGTCGACCTTCAGCGCGACCTTGGCCGGCAATGTATCGATCCAAGCATTGACGGGCTCGTGACCGCTAGCGTCGCGGTAGTAGACCGCTTGGGTCGTCAGGGCACAAATCCTCCGCTGACAATCTCGCCAAACGCGTTCGCGATTTCCACAGCAGGTTCCGGAGCGAGGTGCTGGCAAGATGAGAACAGACTTCAGTCACGCAGACTTCTGTCGCAGCGGCGGGGACTTCTGCGGTTCGATGTGCACCAGTGCTCGCAACGCCCGATTTTCCGCGTTCGGGGGGCGATTGCCGGAGTTAACCCCGCGCCAGAGGTCTACGGGACCTCTGGGTCAGAGCTCTCGATCTCTTCCAAGACGGGCGGTTCTGAGGCGACGGCGGGAATCGGACCCGCGATGGAGGTTTTGCAGACCTCTGCCTTACCACTTGGCTACGTCGCCCAGGAGGAGGGTCGCGAAGCGACCTACGGCGCCAACGCCGACAACATCGAGTTTACCGGCTCAAACGCCTGGCTGGCAGGCGGCGTGCACACTCCCGCCCCATGCTGCCTATCGGCGATCAGGACGAGCCGGGCAATCCAGCCGTCGTCAACATCGCGATCATCGTCATCAACGTCCTCGTCTTCCTCCTGCTTCAGCTGCCCAGCGACGCGTTCACGATGGGTTTCAGCACCATCCCGAAAGAGATCACGACGGGCACCGACCTCGTCGGCCCGGTCGCGATCGCGCTGCCGGACGGCACCACGGAGACGATCGTCGAAGCGCCCGGCCCGAGTCCGATCTGGCTCACGCTCATAACGTCGATGTTCATGCACGGTGGATGGGCCCACATCGGCGGCAACATGCTGTTCCTGTACATCTTCGGCGACAACATCGAGCGCCGGCTCGGCCCGGTCCTGTACCTCGCCTTCTACCTGATCTGCGGTGTCATCGCGTCGCTGGCGCAGGTCGCGACGAATCCATCGTCGGTCATTCCGAGCCTCGGGGCTTCGGGCGCGATCAGCGGGGTGCTCGCCGCGTATCTCCTGTACTTCCCGCAGAACCGGGTGCGCGTGCTGATGGGTCTGGGCGCCTACGGTCGCGTCACCGAAGTGCCTGCGCTGGTCATGATCGGTCTCTGGATCGTCATTCAGCTGGTAAGCGGCATCGGCGCGACCGCGGTGAGCGAGCAGACCAGCGGCGTCGCGTACTGGGCGCACATCGGTGGATTCGCCGCGGGTCTGGTGCTGGCGTTCCTGTTGCGGCCCTTCGCGGGCAGCGGCTCGACGCCGCGTTACGCGACCTAAGAACTAAATGATGCGGGCGAGCCGCTCGACGTCCTCGGCGACCTCCGCCCGGCCATCGAGACGGTACGCGTACGACAGGAGCTGGCACTTCTCTTTCGCGTAGTCGCGGCGGCCGATCGCGCAGTCGACCTCGATGAGCAGCCGCTGCGCCTCACGGTCCGTGAAGCCATGCCCGATGTAGTCGAGCAGCACGTCCGAGGCGGACTGGAGCTTCCCGAGTCCGAGCAGGCGGCGCGCCGCATCGAGCGCGGCGGTGGTGGCACGCGTGTCACGGGCACCGGTAAGGACCGCGGCACGCGAGGCGGCGATCATCGCGGCCTCGATCCCGTTGCCGGAGGGCACGAGCATGGCGAGCTCGCGCTCGAGGTCGATCGGGGGACGTGGCGGGCGCGCCGGTCGGTCCGACGTCGTCGCGCTCTTGTGGCCGTTCTTGCTGAGGCCGGCGCGCTCGAGGAGGTTCACCGGGCCGGTGAGATCGCCCTGCTCCGCGTGGGTGACCGTCTTGGCGCCCTTGAGGACGACCGCGGTGTGCGACGCGTCGGGTCGCGTCTTGCCGTCGGAGGACGGCGTGTGCAGCCGATCGTTCAGTGGATGTCCCTTGACGTTCGTCGGCGTCGGAGCCGCCTGCGTCAGGGCGGGAGCCGGGCGCGGCGGCTGCGGGATCACGCTCCTCACAGGCGGCGGGGGCGGCGTCGCGAGCGGAGGACGCGCCTGCGGCGTAAGAGTGGGTGGGGTCAGGGGTTTGGGTGCAGGCGCATTCTGGGCGAGCGGCACCGCCCGCGCCGCCTGTGCGGTGACGCGGTCGACGATCTTGAGCAGCTCCGGTAGGTCGCCGAGCGTCTCGCGCCCGTAGGTCAGCTCCATCAACGCACGGCGCGGGTCGTGCTGTGCGAGCGCGACGTCGACGAAGCGCGCGTACTCCTCGACCGCGCCGACGAGGTCGCCCTGGTTCGCGAGCGCGGCGGCGAGCCGACGGTGCGCCGCGAGATCCGTTGGAACGAGCGCGACGGCTTCCGCAAGCAGCATGACCGCGGCGTTGCGGTCTCCGCTCGCGGCGTACCTCGCCGCGGCATCCCGCAACGTGGCGATCGCCGCCCCAGGATCCTCGAGCGCGGCCTGCGCGCGAGCGAGACCGCGGTACGAATCGAGATCGCCGTGCTTCTCCACGAGCTCGCGATACGCGGTCTCGGATTGCCGCAGCTTGCCGATGGCGAAGAGCTTCGCGGCGGCGTCGCTCGCCAGTCGGTGCCCGCCGCCCTGTGCCTTGATGACCGGCTTCGCGGCACATGCCGCGAGCGCGGCGGCGAGCTCTGCCGCTCGGTCTTCGCCCATCGCGCGGGCGGCCCGCGTTTGGACCCGGCTCGAGAGGTCGGCAATGTGATCTGGCGTGACGGTATTCGCGTTGATGCCGAGCGCCCGCAGCTCGGCGGACAGGAAGGTCTGCGCGGCCGGGCCCAGGTACCCCTTGGCCACGCCCAGCAGCTGCTGGGCGAGGGCGTTCAACTAGTCCTCGCCGCCGGTCGCGTCGTCGGCGAGCGCGTAGAAGCGGAGAGCGTTGAGCATGCGGTCGAATGCCGACGCGACCTCACGGGTGATGTCGTCGCCGGACCGCGTGTCGAACCGCGCGCTGCGCAGGTCGACGTCCCCGGTGGAGACGGCGGTGGCCTCACCCACGAGGCGACGCAGCGGACGCACCAGCGATCGCGTGAGCAGGACGCCGATGACCAACGACAGGACGAGGCCCATCGTGACCATGGTCGCGGCGTTCACCGTCGCGTCGTCCGCGGCCTTCGTGTACGTTGTGAGCGGGACCGCCAGGACGTAGGCCCACGGCTTGGTCGCGAGGCGCGTCACCACGCCACGCTGCTCGCCGGCGCCCGCGCCATAGGCGAAGGTCGTGCTGATGGTCTGGCCCTTTGGCAGCTTGTCGAGCTCGGTCTTCAGCGTCGGCAGCGGATCGATGACCAGCTGCTCGGGTGTCTTCTGGCCGAAGCGCTTGTCGGCGACGAGCTTCTTCACGGTGTCGGCGTCGATCGGCGCGATCGGCTTGTAGATGAGCGACTCCGCCTGGTCGCGGTGGCCCTTCGTCTCGGACACCGCGAGCCGGATGCCGTAGTCGTCCACGAGGAAGCTGTGCGCACCCTCACCGACCGATCCGAGGTCGCCTTCGACGACGTCCCAGATCGACGCGAGGTTCACGCGCGTGCGCACGACGGCGAGGACGCGGCCGTTGTCGACGATCGGCGCGGAGAAGAACAGCGCGGGTCGGTTCGTGATGACCGAGTAGCTGGGGTCGCTGATGTAGTTCGCGCCCTTCAACGCGCTGATGAAGTACTCGCGGAACTTCACGCTGGTGCCCTCGTCGCTCTGGATGGAGGCCGCGACGATCGTGCCGTCCGGATCGACGACGGCGACGGATTCGTACTCGGGCGATCGCGCCGCGGCGGCGCTGAGCGCGGCGCGCGCGGCCTGCTTCGCGTTCGGATCCTTCAGGTTCAGCCCGAACCGGATCACGTCGGGAAGCTTACCGACGAGGACGATGTCCCCGAGGCGGCTCTGCAGGTAGGCGTCGATCGCGTTCGCGGTCGACGTCGAGCGCTGCTGGATGTTGGTGACGCCGAGACGCGTCAAATCCTCGCGGGTTCCCTGGATCGACAGCACGCTGACAAGAGCGATCGGCACGATGCCTACCACGAGCAGCGCGGCAAGGACCTTCTGCCAAAAATGGATGCGCAAGAGACCTGACATCTTCCCCCTGACCTCTCTCCGCGGCCGTCCCCTAATGGCGCGCGCGCGAGGCATCCTGTGCGCGCAGGCAGGCGTCGAGAAGTCATGGCCTCATCCATCTGAGGTACTCAAAACGGACTAGTACTTCGGTCAGACCACCTGGCGCGGGGCGCGCTGCGCTCGTCGCGCGTCGCGCATGAGACCCCGTAGCAGCCGCTTCGACTCCTCGAGGTCTGTCCGATCGGTATCGGTCAGCCCCTCGCGCTGCGGGTCGAGCCGCCACCAGCACTCGAATCCCCAGAGCCGCTCCTCGCCGACGTGCAGGCGCGGGATGCCGGTGCCGGAGCGGCGCGGGTCCCCCGTCTCGAAGTCGAAGAAGCCCTCGAACGTCGCCGCTGATCCGGTCCGGTCCGGCTCGCCCTCGCGGCAATCGAGAAGGATCACCACCGGCGTCCCGGGACGGATCTCATCGAGCGGACGCGGCGGACGACCGCGGCCGCCCCGTCTCGTCGGCCGTCGACCCGCGAGCGGCGCACGATCGCCACGGCGTGGCACGCGTTGGCCGCGCAGCGCGGGCGCGCGCTCGGGCTGGGCCGGGGCCTGCTGCGGACGCGGCGGACCGCGCCTGCGTCCGCGCCGCCTGCGATCACGCCGTGGCTCTTCGGGCATGCCATCAGTCTGGCATGCGGCGGACTAGTTGACCCTCAGCGCCCGTACAATTTGATCGGATGCACGAGGTCTTCGACGAGTTCAAGCGGCAGCTTCCGGACGTCGATCCCCAGGAAACAGAGGAGTGGATCGAGTCGCTTGACGCACTGGTCAAGCAAGCCGGCCCGGAGCGCGCCAGGTTCGTCCTCTACAAGCTCCTCAAGCGCGCGCGCATGCTGCAGGTGGGCCTGCCGCCGCTCACGCAGACCCGGTACATCAACACGATCTCCCCCGAGCAGGAGCCCGATTTCCCCGGCGACGAGGAGATGGAGCACCGCATCCGCCAGTTCATCCGCTGGAACGCCGTCGCGATGGTCGTGCGCGCGAATCACCACTACGAGGGCATCGGCGGCCACCTGGCGACGTACGCGTCGTCGGCGACGCTGTATGAGGTCGGCTTCAACCACTTCTTCAAGGGCAAGGACGATCCGGCCGGCGGCGACCAGATCTTCTTCCAAGGACACGCCTCTCCCGGCATCTACGCCCGCGCCTACCTCGAAGGGCGGCTGACCGAATCGCAGCTCGACCACTTCCGGCGCGAGGTCGTTCCGGGCGAGGGCCTCTCCTCGTATCCGCACCCCCGCCTCATGCCGGAGTTCTGGGAGTTCCCGACGGTCTCGATGGGCCTCGGCCCGATCGCCTCGATCTACCAGGCGCGCTTCAATCGCTACCTCCAGAACCGCGGCATCCGCGACACGAGCAACCAGCGCGTGTGGGCGTTCGTCGGTGACGGCGAGTGCGACGAGCCCGAGGCGCTCGGCGCGCTGCACCTCGCAGCACGCGAGGGACTCGACAACCTCACTTTCGTCGTGAACTGCAACCTGCAGCGGCTCGACGGCCCGGTGCGCGGTAACGGCAAGATCATCCAGGAGCTCGAGTCGGTCTTCCGGGGCTCCGGGTGGAACGTCATCAAGGTCGTATGGGGCCGCGAGTGGGACGAGCTGCTCTCGCGCGACGTCGACGGCGTGCTCGTGAACAAGATGAACGAGACCACCGACGGCGAGTCGCAGCGCATGACCATCGCCGACGGCGCGTACATCCGCGACCACTTCTTCGGACCGGACCCGCGCCTACGCAAGCTCGTCGAGCATCTGTCCGACGCGGATCTCCAGAAGCTGCGGCGCGGCGGTCACGACTACCGCAAGGTGTACGCGGCGTACCACGCCGCGGTCCGCCACACCGGCGCGCCGACGGCGATCCTCGCGCAGACCGTGAAGGGCTGGGCGCTCGGGCCGAGCGTGGAGGCGCGCAACATCACGCACCAGGCGAAGAAGCTCTCCTTCGACGAGCTCCGCGCCTTCCGCGATCGGCTGGAGCTTCCGATCACCGACCAGCAGCTCATGGAAGATCCGCCCTACTACCACCCCGGGCGTGACAGCGACGAGTTCCGGTACATGGTCGAGCGCCGTCGCGCGCTCGGCGGCGTCACACCGCGCCGCGTCATGCGCGCAAAGCCGCTGGGCGCTCCTGCGGACACCGCGTTCGCGGAGTTCGCCAAGGGCTCGGGCAAGGCCGCCGCCTCGACGACGATGGCGTTCACCCGTCTCATGCGGAACCTGCTCCGCGACCAAACGCTCGGCAAGCGCGTCGTGCCGATCATCCCCGACGAGGCACGCACGTTCGGTATGGATCCCCTGTTCAAGGAGGTCGGCATCTATTCATCGCTCGGCCAGCGGTACGAGCCGGTCGATGCCGAGACGCTGCTGCCGTATCGCGAGGCGACGAACGGTCAGGTGCTCGAGGAGGGCATCACCGAAGCGGGATCGATGGCGAGCTTCACCGCCGCCGGCACGAGCTACGCCACGCACGGCGAACCGATGCTGCCCTTCTACATCTTCTACTCGATGTTCGGCTTCCAGCGGACGATGGACCAGATCTGGGCGTTCGGTGACTGCCGCGGCCGCGGCTTCCTGATGGGCGCGACGGCCGGCCGCACGACGCTGAACGGCGAGGGCCTCCAGCACGAGGACGGACACAGCCATCTCCTTGCGACGGCGATCCCGAACATTCGCGCATACGATCCCGCGTTCGCGTACGAGACCGCCGTCATCGTGCGCGACGGCATCCGGCGGATGCTGCAGGAGAACGAGGACATCTTCTACTACCTCACGCTGTACAACGAGAACTACCCCATGCCGCCGATGCCCGAGGGCGTCGAGGAGGGGATCCTGCGCGGCGTCTATCTCTTCCGTAAGGGCGAGGAGGCGCGCCGTCGCGTGACGCTGCTCGGCTCCGGTCCGATCCTCATGCAGGCGCTGCGCGCGCAGGAGCTGCTGCAGGAGCGCTATGAGGTCGCGGCCGACGTGTACAGCGTCACGAGCTACCAGCAGCTGCGGAACGACGCGCTCGAGGTCGAGCGCTGGAACCGGCTGCATCCGACCGAGACCGCGAAGGTGCCGTACATCGTGCAGGTGCTCGGAGGCGCGACGCCGATCGTCGCGGCGAGCGACTTCATGAAGATCTTGCCGGACCAGATCAGTCGCTGGATGTCGCAGCCCTTCGTTCCGCTCGGAACGGACGGGTTCGGCCGCAGCGACACCCGCGAGGCGCTGCGCCGTCACTTCGAGGTCGACGCCGAGAGCGTCGCGGCCGCGTCGCTGCAGGCGCTCGCGATGTGCGAGCAGTACTCGCCGCAGGATGTCGCCAAGGCGATCGCTGACCTGGGTATCGACCCGAGTAAACCGGAGCCGCGGAGCCTCTAGGGCAGGCTCTCGAGCGAATCATCGAGCGCTCGTGCGACCGCGCGATCAGTTTCCCCGACTCGCGTTCGGCGGATACTGGAGATCATCACGAAGGACGATCTCGAATGTAGGAGGAGCTCCATGCAGCTACTCGTCAGATCGGTTCGTTTCCTCAGCGTCGTCGCGCTCGTTTGCGCCGCGGTCCTTATCGGCAACGCAGGTCCCGCTGCGGCCGCCAATCCACTGTTGTGCTTCGACGGCACGACAGACACTGCGAACGGTGACACCGGCGGCATCGTTTACGGCGGCACCTGCACCCTCAACGCAAGCGGTACGGGTGCGACGCTCAACAACACGGTGCCGGTCGGCTCCAGCGACTACTCGGGCGTCTACTACGCCACGTCGGACCTCAGCGGGCAGCTGCTCGGCGACGTCACGCAGCTTGGATTCAGCTACACGGGTCTACCGACGGCCGGCTCGCCTCGCATCAGCCTGCCGATCGACAGCAACAGTGACGGCTCCACGGACTTCTATGCGTTCATCGGCGCCTTCTATTGCAACAACGGCGCGGGCGTGGTGGACGCGATCAACGATTCGACCTGCACGATCTTCTACACCGGCGGCCCCGTCAGCGGGGACGCGAACTGGGCGACGTTCGCGGCGGCACATCCGACCTGGCGGGTCGGTCCGACGCCGTTCGTCGTCGCGGACGATCCCGGTCTCTGGACCGTAAGCAATGTCCAGCTCGGGCAAGCCGCGGCGGCCGCGAGCGACAAGGACAAGTGCAAGTCTGGCGGATGGATGACGATGCACCGCGCCGACGGCACGTCGTTCAAGAACCAGGGTGACTGCATCCAGTACGTCAACACTGGCAAGTAACGACTTCTCGGGCCATCGAGGCGGATGAAGAAGGGCTCCCGTGATGGGAGCCCTTCTTCTTGCTCCTAGCTCCTACGCCGGTCGCATCAGCGCGAGCGTCGGCCTTCGAACAGGTTGCGCTCCTGGCGGCATGTAGCGAGGCAGCGCGCCATGATCGCTGAAGCCGCGTCGCGCCAGGATCGGCGCGGACGTCTCGACGTTGGCGAGGATCGAGGCCATGCGGCAGCCTCGCATGTGCGCCGCGGCCGCGCGGTGCGCGACAAGCGCCTTGTACACGCCGCGGCCCCGGTACGCGGGCACGGTCTCCGCGCCTGTCAGATACACGCTTCCTCCGTCGGACGAGTATCGATACCCGCCATTCGCGGCGGGAACGTCGTCAATGAAGGCCAGGAGGAAGCCGCCTCGCCGTTCCGGCAGAGCGAGGTACGCGAGGCGCTCAGGCAGCATGCGTTCGATGTCATCGCCGTCGTGATGCGCGAGTTCGAGCGACATGCGCGCGGTCGCCTCGTCATGCACTTCAACGATCCGGATCGAGCTCGACCGCGGCCAGGGGGGCTGGAGCGGCAGGTTGACCGTCATCATCCGCGGCGCGGCCACGAGGACCAACCCACGCCGCTCGAGTCGCTCCCCGAGATCGTTCGGCGACGACGACGGCCCAACGTGCCAGTGGAACGGCTGATCGCCGAAGAACGCGAGCACCTCGTCGATACCGCGCTCGACGTTCGACTCGTTCCAGCGCGCGTACACCACACGCGAGTGCGACGCTGGCCATCCGCGTCGCCGCCACAAGCAGACATCATTTCGGTCGATCTCCTCGATGCCCGCAGGCCGCCACGCTCGTTCGTAGTCGTAGAGCATCGCCTCGGCGCGAAAGGCGCCGTCGTCAGCGCGACCGGTCCGCATCGGACATAGGCTCACGCATGTAGCGCGGCAGCGATGGGCTCGAATCCCTCGTGGGCGCTCGGCGGGGCCGGCGACCACGAGCTCACGCTCCTCAGCTTCGCGTTGGAGATTCGCTGCGAGCGTGAAACGTATCCCCACACCTCGCCAAGGAACAGCTTGCCAAGGAAGTACGGAGCGCGCAGAGGCGCGGCCGCACCTGAGGCGCGCGCGAGCGCGGCGAGATACTCCGCGTAGGGAAGCGGCTCGTCGTCGCCCACGTTGTAGATGCCCGACGGCACGCCGCATGCCGCGGCGACGGCGACCCCGGCGTCGGGAACGTAGATCCAGGAGCTGTAGAAGCGGCCGCTGCCGAACCGCGCGAGCAAGCGCCGGTGCGCAAGATGAGCCATCTCGGTCGTCGACGGCGCATCGGCACCGTAGAGTCCGGCAAAGCGCAGGACCACTCCACGTCCGCCGGCGGAGCCGAACCGCCCCGCGTGCTGTTCCCCCTCGTGTACGGCGGCGAGGAGACGCGTGCCGGCGACGTCGACCGGACCACGTTCGTCGATCCACGCATCGCCACCATCCGCATAGACGAACGTCACCGACTCGTGCACGTAGTCCCCACGCCCGCGGCAAGCGCGGTATCGACGATCACTCGCGCGCCTTCGGTACGGAGGCGATTGGTCTCCTCCCACGCGGCCGCCGAGCGCATCCGCGCGAGCGGCGGGATCTTCGTGCTGAGGCGAACCACGGCATCACAGCCGCGCATTGCCCCGCTCAGTGCCGAAGCGTCGTAGATGTCGACATCGATCGGCGCGGCGCCCAAGCGGCGAAGCGCCGCGCTCTTCTCGCCGCCGCGAGCGGTCCCGACCACATCGTGACCCGCCGCGAGCAGCGCCGGCACGGCGGCGCGTCCGATGACCCCGCTCGCTCCGATGACCAGTACGCGCATCAGGCCCGGGTCAGCGGCCGATACCGGATGCGGTGCGGCTGCCAGTCCGCCCCGTGCTCCTTGCGCATGAGCTCCTCGTACGCCTGGTAGTTGCCCTCGAACCAGCGCACGCGGCTGTCGCTCTCGAAGACGAGGAGGTGGGTCGCGATGCGGTCGAGGAACCAGCGGTCGTGACTGATGACGCAGACGCAACCCGCGAAGTCGAGCAGGGCTTCCTCGAGGGCGCGGAGCGTATCGACATCCAGGTCGTTCGTCGGCTCGTCGAGGAGCAGGACGTTGCCGCCGGACTTCAGGAGCTTCGCGAGGTGCACGCGGTTGCGCTCGCCGCCCGAGAGGTCACCGACCTTCTTCTGCTGGTCCGGTCCGCGGAAGTTGAACGAGGCGACATACGCGCGCGCGTTGCGTGTACGAGCGCCGATCTGGATGTTCTCCTGGCCCTCGGCGATCTCCTCCCACAATGTGCTCGCCGGATCTAACGTGTCACGGCTCTGCGAAACGTACGCGAGCCTCACCGTCTCACCCACGGTGAGCGTGCCGCCGTCTGGTTTCTCCTCGCCGGTGATGAGGCGGAACAGGGTGGTCTTCCCCGCGCCGTTCGGTCCGATGATCCCGACGATGCCGCCGCGCGGGAGCGCGAACGAGACGTCGTCGAATAGCAGGCGATCGCCATAGCCCTTGCGCAGCTTCTCCGCGGTGATCACGACGTCGCCCAAGCGCGGACCCGGCGGGATGGAGATCTCGAGCTCGAGCTCGCGTCGCTCGGGCTCTTCCGCAAGGAGCCGCTCGTACGCCTCGATGCGCGCTTTGCTCTTGGCTTGGCGCGCGCGGGGGGACGCGCGCACCCATTCCAGCTCGCGGGCGAGCGTGCGCTGGCGGGCCGATTCCTGCTTCTCCTCGACAGATAGACGCGTGCGCTTCTGATCGAGCCACGAGGAGTAATTGCCCTCGTACGGGATGCCGGCGCCGCGGTCGAGCTCGAGGATCCACCCCGCGACGTTGTCGAGGAAGTAGCGGTCGTGCGTCACCGCCACGACGCAGCCCTTGTACTCCTTCAGGAAGCGTTCGAGCCACGCGACGGATTCGGCATCGAGGTGATTCGTCGGCTCGTCGAGGAGCAGCAGATCCGGATGCGAGAGCAGGAGCCGGCAGAGCGCGACGCGGCGCCGCTCGCCGCCCGAGAGCGTGCTGACGTCCTGATCCGCGGGCGGGACACGGAGCGCGTCCATCGCGTGGTCCACGGTGCTGTCGAGATCCCAGAGGCCCTTCGCCTCGATCTCATCCTGCGTCTTCTGGAAGTCCGTGTTGAGCTTCTCGATGTCCGCCGGCGAGAGCTCTTCGGCGAACTTGGCGGATAGCTCCTCGTAGCGCTTCAGCACGGCGCGTTGCGCCGCGACGCCCTCCTCGACGTTGCCACGCACGTCCTTCGCCGGATCGAGCGCCGGCTCCTGCGCCAGGAGGCCGGCCCGGTAGCCCTCAGTGATGCGCGCGTCGCCGATGTAGTCGTGATCGACGCCGGCCATGATCCGGAGCAACGTGGACTTCCCCGCGCCGTTCGGCCCGAGCACTCCGATCTTGGCATCCGGGTAGAACGCGAGCGTGATCCCGCGGAGGATCTCACGCTGGGTACCCGGCGCGACCTTCTTGAGGCCGTACATGGTGTAGATGAACTGCGGCGCCATGCGAAAACCGTATCAGCGAGCGAAGACATCGAGACGCTTCTCGGCATTCCAGCCGATCTGACCGGCAACGAATATGAATCGACCTTCCGCAGCGACGCCATTGGCGTACCTCAATGGTCGCATCCATCCCGCCGGTTGGAGCACGCGCATTCGATCCTCCCTCAATGCCCCGCTCTCCTACGCCGAGACGCTCAAGAGTCGCTGCAGTTGGTCGCCGAAGGCTAGGCGCGGTACAGGGCGATCATTCCGGAGGCGACAAGCGCGCCTAGGACCGCGCCGACTGGAAGTGTCCAGAGCGCCATCATGAGTTCGGCTCGTCCGAACGCTGCAATCGACACGACAGCAACCAGCCCCAACGTTGCGGTGATTGCTCCACCGCTGAAGAAAGTAATCGCGCCCAGGCCAATCAACGCGCTTCCGGCCAGCAGCGCGATCACTGAACTTGAACGTCGCACTATCGCACCGCCAGTCGATTCAGAAGGACACCCAGAACTGCGCCAATCGGCACCGCCCAGAGAACTGCTCTCACCATCAAACGACTACCCGCCAGGAGTGCGATGGCGAAGAGAATCGCGAGAGCGAGTGTGATGCCGCCGATCGTGCTCAATGGTGTGCCCGAATTCGAGAGCTGGAAGACACCTTGATCGATCAAGAAACCGCTCACTGCCCCTGCAATCCAGATGGAGGCACGTTGCCGCGTCGTCAACGGGTTGTCCTTAGAGCCCGCCCAAAAATGTCCCCGGAACCGAGCTGAAGCACATCTGCTTGAATTCCCAGCCCGGCGTACCTTGATCGAAGTGATAGGCCCACGTGCACGACATCCCTCCGTTCGGGAGAACCGTCGCCGTGTTGTCGAACGTGTTGTGAAAGCCGCCTGCGAAGATGTACTCGGCGTGCTGGACCGCGGTCCCGCTGGAACTCGTAAAAGAGGACCAGGCCGCGGTGTTGACAGTCGGAACCCAACCGTCGCGCGCATAGTCGGCAAGCCCAACGACATAGCCCTCGTAGTTGATCGTGCCATCCCAACGCCAGGTTGCGTTGAGTTCAGGCTCGTTGAGCGGAAGGCCTGCGACATCGCGTAGCCACTGGTAGACCAACCCGACGCCGGTGAGTGTCGATATCGATTCTGCGACTGCGGCGCCACTCGCCCGGCGGGAACGCACACCCGTCGGCGTCAATACGACCGCAGACGAGACCTGCTTGAGCGTGCAATCCGATTGAAGGACGTAGGACATCTCGAGACCTTGGCCGGGTGGCACAGTTGCAGTGGAGGTCATCCCGATGTTTCGGCAGTACGTCGTCTGCTCGGCCGCGACGCGACGCGAGGTCAATCCGACAATGAGCACGCTCGTGGCGACGATTGCAGCAAGCTGAAATGCCACCAAATACTTGGCGGGACGCGTCGAACGTAGCTTCATCAGAACACACCCTGATAGGTGCCCTGCGTGGTGCCGAAGCACCAGAAGCTAAGGGTCCAGCTCGCTGGCACAGTGCCGCTCGCCACGCCACTGCAACTGGTCGTACCGGTGGGCGAGATCGCGGAGTAGCTGTCGTAGGTCATGTGATACCCATCCGATGACTTGTCGTACTGCCAGTGGGCATGCGTGTTTGCGCCCGTCGAGGAGAAAGAGAGCCATTCAGAAGTGTGCGTCGTGACAACCCAGCCGTTATGGGCGCGTTCCGCCATTTCGGTCACATAGGCGTCCCCCACGATTGATGTCCCGTCCCAGCTCCAGCTCGTGCTCATTTGCGGATTGTTCTCCCCCGCCGCGTTGCCGGCCAAGAGAAGTGGACTCCGGATCCACCAGTACACGAGGCTCACTCCCGTGGAGACGCCATTGACCGCGACGGTTGCGCGCTGGGAATTCGCACCTGTTGCGCTCGCCTTCGACTCGCTCGGCGGCGCTAGCGGCGGAAGAGAGTCGATCTGCCGCAGCGTGCAATCCGGACCGATGACATACGTTGCTCCCCGGAAGCCTGCTGCCGGCACCGGAGATGAGAAGGTCAGCGAAATGGAGCAAAGGCGATCGGCGGCCAGCGCAGGTGTCTGGTCGGGTAGCGCCTCAGACGTGGCGACGACAAGTGAAATGAGCGCGAGAGTCGACAAGAGTCGCATGCGTACCTGCGCACGCCTCATCGCGCCCTCCAAGACATTGGGCCAGCCATCCTCAGCTTGGGTCTGCAAGTAGCAGTCCGGCCGAATCTACCCTGCCGCGGAAGAAGAGGAGCGCTATGTTGCTCGTAGAGTGTGGCGCTGACAGGTCGCCAAAGAGCACTACCTACCTGCTGCGCCAAATTGGCTGATCCGGCGCCGTAACTTCAAGAACCACTCGAGGGATCCAGCCCGCGACATTGTTCAGGAACCGCTCGAGCCAGGCGACGGATTCTGCGTCGAGGTGATTCGTGGGCTCGTCGAGCAGGAGCAGGTCCGGATGCGAGAGCAGCAGCCGGCACAGAGCGACGCGTCGGCGCTCGCCGCCCGACAGCGTGCGCACGTCCTGGTCGCCGGGCGGGACGCGGAGGGCATCCATCGCATGGTCGACGGTGCTGTCCAGATCCCAGAGCCCCTTCGCCTCGATCTCGTCCTGGGCCTTCTGGAAATCGCTGTTGAGCTTGTCCATCTCCGCCGGCGACAGCGTCTCGGCGAACTTCGCCGAGAGGTCTTCGTATCTCTTCAGCACGGCGCGCTGGGCCGCAACGCCATCCTCGACGTTGCCGCGGACGTCTTTCGCCGCATCGAGCGCCGGCTCCTGCGCCAGCAGTCCCGCCCGGTAACCCTCGGTGATGCGCGCATCGCCGATGTACTCGGTGTCGATCCCGGCCATGATCCGGAGGAGCGTTGACTTGCCCGCGCCGTTCGGACCGAGGACGCCGATCTTCGCGTCGGGATAGAACGCGAGCGTGATCCCCCGCAGGATCTCGCGCTGCGTCCCGGGCGCGACCTTCTTGAGGCCGTACATCGTGTAGATGAACTGCGGTGGCATGGGAAAACCGTATCAGCGGACAACGCGATACGCTTTCACCAGCACCGCAGGGGAGGTCTTCGTGAGCGACGAAAAGCGCAATTTCCGCCTGTCCAAAGCCGTGCTCCCGAGCCGCTACGAGCTTCGGTTCGAGCTGGATCTCGACGACTGGACCTCCAAAGGACACGCGCGCGTCGCGCTGCGCCTCGCGAAACCGTTGCGTGAGATCGTCCTCCACACCATCGATCTGGACATCCAGCGCGGCGGCATCGCCGGCGGCCCGGCGCTCGAAACGACGACGTACGAGCGCGAGTCGCAGACCGCGACCCTGTGCTTCTCGGGCGAGGTCCCCGCCGGCGATCGGGTGCTGGAGCTGGACTGGTCCGGGGGCATTCGCGAGTCGTTGCGGGGGCTGTACCGCTCGATGCGCGGCGAGGAGCGCTACGCGGCGACCCAGTTCGAGGCCGCCGACGCGCGTCGCGCGTTCCCCTGCTTCGACGAACCGGAGTTCAAGGCGCGCTTCGCGCTCGAGCTCGTGCATCCATCAGGCAACGCGGCGATCGCGAATATGGCGATCGAGTCGCAGGAGGACATCGGCGAAAACCGCACCCGCACGCGCTTTCGCGAGACCCCGCAGATCTCCACGTACCTCGTCGCCTTCACGGTCGGGCCATACGAGGCCACCGACGTCGCGACGACGCCGTCGGGGATCCCGGTGCGCGTCTGGCTCCCACCGGGGCTCGCATCGCAGGCGGTGTATGCCCGCGACGCGCACGGGCGATCGGTGGAGTGGCTGCAGTCCTACACCGCCATCCCATATCCATACGGCAAGGTGGACGCGATCGGCATTCCCGACTTCGAGGCCGGCGCCATGGAGAACCCCGGTGCGATCACGTACCGTACGCGCCTCCTCGCCGCCGATGAGCGCAATGCGTCGATCGCGGCGCTGAAGGGCATCTTCAGCACCGCGGCCCACGAGCTCACGCATATGTGGTGGGGCGACCTGGTGACGATGAAGTGGTGGACCGATCTCTGGCTGAACGAATCGTTCGCGAGCTTCGTCGGCGAGAAGGCGACCGCGGCCCTGAACCCGGAGTGGCGTTATTGGCGTGACTTCGTCGCGGAGAACACGAGCGCATTCAACCTGGATGCTCTGGCATCCACCCATCCGATCTCGATCGAGGCGAAGAACGCCGAAGAGGCGTCGGAACGGTTCGACGCCATCACGTACTCGAAGGGCGCCGCCGTCCTTCGGATGATCGAGAGCTACCTCGGTGAGGACGCGTTCCGCGACGGCGTCCGTATCTATCTGCGCCGCCATGCGGAAGCCAACGCGTCCGCCGACGACTTCTGGCACGCGCTCGACGAGGCGTCCGGCCAGGACGTGACGACGATCATGAACACCTGGATCCGCGAGCCCGGGCATCCCATCGTCTCGATCGCGACGCGCTCGAGCGGCGACGGCCTCGAGCTCGAGCTGACGCAGACGCGCTACTACGCCGAGCTGCGGCACGCAGCACTCGGCAAGGAGCCGGCGAAGGCGAATGCCGAGCCGTATTACAGCGACCGCGAGGCGAAACCGTCATCGCAGCGCTGGCCCGTGCCGCTCGTGGTCAAGTACGGCACGGCGCAGGGCATCCGCGAGGAGCGCGTCCTGCTCACGCAGGAGCGCGCGACCGTGCGCCTTGTCGGCGCGCGGTGGGTCTATCCGAATGCAGGTGGCCGCGGCTTCTACCGCTGGCAGCTCGACGAGGGCGGTGACCGGCTGCTCGACGAGGGCGTCCGTCAGCTCGGTCCCGAGGAGCGCCTCTCGCTGATCGACGACCTGTGGGCGCTCACGCGGACCGGACGCATGCGTCTGGCGTCGTTCCTGCGCCGCCTCGACACGCTCGGCGGAGAAGAGGATCGCGCGGTCATCGCGGCGATCTCCGATTCGCTCGCCTGGCTCGGTCAGTACGCGGTCCGCGCCGCGACGGAGAAGCCGTTCGCCCGCTTCGTCGATGCGTTCTACCGCCCGATGCTCGAGCAGCTCGGCTGGGATCCGCGCGACGGCGAGGACAGCGACGCGCGCGAGAAGCGCACGCGCGTGATCTCGATGCTCGGTCACCACGCCCGCGCCGACGACGTGCGGCGCGAGGCGCTGGATCGCGCCGTCCGGCACCTCGACGACAAGGCGAAGTTGCACCCGGACGTGGCGTCGCCGGTGATCGGCGTCGCCGCGACGATCGGCGACGATCGCCTGTGGGACCGGTACGCGAGGCGCATGCAAGCGGCGCAGGCCACCGACGCGCAGGAGGAGACGCGCTTCCGACACGGTCTCGTCGCGTTCGAGGATCCGGTGCTGGCGCGCCGCACGGCCGAGGCGATCTTCGGCGAGCTCATCCGGCCGATGGACCGCGGACTCATGCTCGTGCCGCTCCTTCAGAACCGGCGGACGCGTGTGGAGGCCTGGCCGATCGTGCGCGAGCGCTGGGACGACGCGGTCGCGACGGCGGAGCCGCTGCTCAAGCAGCGCTTCGTCGGCGCGGTGAGCCAGCTCGCGACGAAGGAGCTCAGCGACGAGGCGACCGCGTTCCTGGAGAGCAGGCGCACGCAGGACATCTCCGAGGCGGTGAAGCAGGGCGTGGAACGTCTTCGGGTGAACACCGCCGCCGCTGAGCGGCTCGCGGATGAGCTCGATGAGGCGCTCTCGGTCGGCCTCAGCCGCCGATGAAGCTCATCTCGATCTTCTTGAGCCCCGCAGTGTCGCCCGAGCGCAGCTCCGAGTAGCGATCCTCGCGCGCGGTCCAGACGCTCGCGATCGTCTCCGCGAGGTCCGTATCCGACGCGCCGGCGCGGAGCGGGCCGCGCAGGTCATGGCCCTGCGTCGCGAACAGGCACGTGTAGAGGGAGCCGTCCGCGGAGAGGCGCGCGCGCGTGCACTCGCCGCAGAACGGCTGCGTGACTGATGCGATGACGCCGATCTCCCCGCTGCCGTCCTTGTAACGCCAGCGCTCGGCGACCTCGCCCGGATAGTTCTTGCCGATCGGCTCGAGCGGCAGCTCGCGGTCGATCGTGGCGACGATCTCGCGCGCCGAGACGACGTCGTCGAGCCGCCATCCGTTCGAGCTGCCGACGTCCATGTATTCGATGAAGCGGACGATGCGTCCGGTCCCGCGGAAGTGCCGGGCCATCGGCAGGATGCTGTGCTCGTTGATGCCGCGCTTCACGACGGTGTTGATCTTGATCGGTGCGAGCCCGACCGCCTCCGCGACATCGATCGCCTCGAGCACCCTGGAGGCCGGGAAGTCGACGTCGTTCATCCGCTTGAAGACCTCGTCGTCCAGCGAGTCGAGGCTCACCGTGACGCGGTTCAGCCCCGCGTCGCGCAGCGCACGCGCCTTGCCCGCGAGCAGCGAGCCGTTCGTCGTCAGTGTGAGGTCGATATCACCGATGGGCGCGAGCTTCTCGACCAGCCGCTCGATGTTGCGCCGCACGAGAGGCTCGCCGCCGGTGAGCCGGACCTTCTGGACGCCCAGGCCGACGAACACGCGCACCAGGCGCTCGATCTCCTCGAACGAGAGGATCTCCGCGCGCGGCAGGAACTGGTAGTCCCGCCCGAAGACCTCCTTCGGCATGCAGTACACACAGCGGAAGTTGCAGCGGTCGGTGACGCTGACCCGTAGGTCGCGCAGCGGTCGGTGGAAGGTGTCCGTGGGCTCTCCCCTACTCACAGACAAAAGTATGAGGCTGCCAGATCGCTCTGGCAGCCTCATTTTCAGGATCCGCTGTGTAACGCGCTACGGACGGTCGATCTTGACCTTGGCGAAGGTGAAGGTCTCGACGTGCGCGGGGTTGCTCGGGTCGCCGAGCGCCTTCAGGAGGCTCAGCTTCATGACGTACTCGCCGTCGGGCAGCAGGGTCTGGGCCCCGACGGGACCGACACCCCCATCCCAGCCGAAGGCGAAGAAGCCGGTGCTGCTGGCGTTGCGCGGGAGGTAGTCGAACGAGAACGCCTCGCCCAGCGCAGTCGTTCCCGTCGAGTCGTACGCGGTGAAGGTGATGCTGCGGATCTGGTGGTCCAGGTGCACCAGGTAATACGGCACGTCGAGGAACGTCGCCGGCCCGTAGCCACAGGCGGTGCACGCCGGGCTCGAGACGTTCGGCTTCGGGCCCATCGTGAACGAATACCCGGTGATCGACGAGCTGTATGACGGCGTGATCGCGCCGCTGACGTTCACGTAGCCAAGCTGCTTGGTGGCGACCCTGGTGCCGGTGAGGATGGTCATCGACTGGTAGTCGCCCTTCAGTCCGGCATACGGCACGCGCAGGATGCTGCCGTCGTCCCCGGTGAGGACGAGGTAGCCGCCGTAGAGGCTGCGGTTCGCGAGGCTCGCGTTCGCCGTGATGGTCACGGTGACGCTCGCGCTGTGGTTGGCGCTCACCGTGAGCGTGGGCGCGGTGAAGGTGACCGCCGCCGGGCCGGTCGTGACGAAGGTCGGCGTGAAGGTGCTCGGTCCGGTGCTGACCGCTGCATCGTGCGAGAGCGTGTAGGTCACGGTCTTGCCCGACCCCGGACGGCCGCGAACGGTGAGCGTGCGGGTCGCCGGACCGGTCTCGCTCTCGCCGAGAGCGAGCTTGCTCGGCGTCACTTCGGCCGTCGCCTCGACCGCGGCGCGGATGTTGAGCATGCCCGCGCCCTGGCGATGCACGTTGTCAAGGCCGCTCGATGGACTGGTGGTGCGGTTGTGCGGCGTCGCGGTGTTCTGCAGGATGCCGCGCACGCGCTCGGCGCCGAGCTGCTGAAGATCGTTCGAACGAGCTTGGAGCAGCAGCGCGACCGCGCCGGCGACGTGCGGCGAGGACATCGAGGTGCCGCTGAGGTTGCCGTGCCCGCCCTGCTCGAGCGGCAGCGTCGAGTAAATGTTGCCGCCCGGCGCGCCGATGTCCGGCTTGAGCGCCAGGTCCGGCGAGAGTCCGTACGAGGAGAAGCTCGAGATGAGCCCGCCGGTCGGGCTTCCGAACTTCGCGATCGCGTCGGTCCAGGTCATCGTGACCGGAGCCGCGTCGAGGTGCGTGTTGATGAGCGCGCCGAGCGTGTCGCTCGTTCCGACGACCGGGATGCCGATCGTGAATGTGCCGACGACGGTGGCGCTGACAAAGCCGACGTTCGGCGGGTTGTTGTTGTAGAGCACGACGCCGATCGCGCCCGCGGCCTCGGCGTTGTGCGCTTTCTCGTTGAACGTGCAGGTGCCACGGCGGATCAGCGCGACCTTGCCGGTCAGACTGCCCGCCACAGGCTGCGTGGGCGAGCCGGTGCACGCGTCGTTGGTGGTCGTGGTCGTCCCGGTCCGCACCAGCGGCGCGCTGCCCGAGGTCGGAGCGGCCGGTGCGCCGGTGGCCTGGATGTAACCGATCTTCGCCGCATCGGGCGTGATCGTGAAGTACGGCAGCGTCACCGCCGTGTTGTCGAAGGAGGCGACGCCGATGACCTTCTCGCCGAGGCCCGGCGAGCCCGCGGAGTAGAGGCCGTTCGCCCCGCTGTTGCCGATCGAGGCGACCACGACGATGCCGTGCTTGGTGACGAGACGATCGGCCGCGACGGAGGTCGGGTACTGCGGCCACTGGAAGGCGGAGCCGATGCTCATGTTGATCACGTCCATGTGGTCGGCGAGAGCGCGCTCCATCGCCGCGAGCATGATGTCGGCCTCGGTGGAACCGTTGCAGCCGAACACGCGGTAGGCCCCGAAGCGGACGTCGGGTGCGACGCCTTTGACCACGCCCTTGGCGCCGACGATGCCGGACACGTGCGTACCGTGGCCCGCGCAGTCATCCGGGTCGGGATCCGGGTGAGGAGTCGGCTGGTACTGAAGGGAGCTGGAATCGGCGTTGTACGTGTCACCGACGAAGTCCCAGCCGGTGAAGACGCGGCAGGAGGGACCAAAGCATCCGCCGAGGTCGGGGTTCTGGTAGTCGATGCCGGTGTCGATGACGGCGACCTTGACGTTCTTGCCGGTGATGCCGAGCACATCCTGGACGTAGTCGGCGCCGGTCATTCCGATCGCGGTCGCGAGGTCGATCGTCTCGCCGCCGGTGGCGGGATCCACGAGCGTCATCGTCGTGACGGGCCAGATGGCCTTCACGCCCGCAAGCCGCGAGATCGTCGTGATCTCGGCGGTGGAGGCACCGACCGAGAAGCCGTTCCACAGATCGCCGTAGGAATAACGCTCCGTATAGGAGACCCCCCTCGACCGCGCCGCGTTACGGAAGGAATCCTTCGACGCTGCGACCGCCGCGGCGCTCGTGCCGTCGGACGTAGGCGGTGTGGAAAGCTCGACGAACCACAGCTGAGCGGTCTCGTCGTCTCCGCTGTTGACGGCACCGGGATCGCCGTCCTCCGCGTAGGCCGGCACCCCGATCGCGAGGATGAGAACGACGATCGCGAGGCTCGCGAGCCGCGCGCGCAGACGGAGAAGATCCATACGAGTGTCCCCTCCAACCCGGGGCTCGGCGGGCACGCCGGCCGACCGGCAGTGTATCGGCCCGCCGCACGGAATCAGCCAGGCGCTCGGTTTCAGGCTCGGCTAAATCGTGGGCGCCGTCCCCAGCTTCGCCCGCACGGCGGCCTTCACCACCTCGGCGGACGGGAATCCGCCCTCGCGCCGCATCGAGTGGACCAGTTCGCCGTCAACCGAGACGTCGAAGGTGCCGGAGTCCCAGGGAATGAGCTCGATGCCCGCCAGGCGGCCGGCGAATTCGTACATGAGCGCCTTCGCGAGGTCGAGCGTCTGGGGCTCGTAGCCGCACTCGGCGCAGTAGGTGATCTTCACCTTCACCGGACGCGTGCTCACGCGGCGACGCCGGCGACGATCTCGCGCAGCTCGCGCTGCACCTCGGCGTTGGCGAATGGAACCGTCTCTTCGCGCATCTTGGCGATCTCCGCCTGCAGCGCGACCCGGACGTCTTCCGGCAGCTGGTCCACGGGGGCGTCGGGCGAGCCGAACTCCGGATGCGCGGCGAAGATCTCGCGGCGTTTGCGCGCGCGCAGCTCGGTCACGGAGGGCGGCCGCTCGATCCAGTGTGCGAGCTCGTTGAATTCTTCGTCGAAGAACACGAAGACGGGAATGGACTGGTATTTGCCTTGATTGAGCCAACGCTCGATGAGGTCCGGGTTCTGATCGCGATAGAAGATGCGCACGTCAAGTGTGCCGACCTCCTTCGCGAGGCGGCCGAGCACGGGGAGGTTGGCCACGACGTCGCCGCACCAATCCTCCGCCAGAACTAGTACGCGCAGCGGACGCGGCAGCGATCGGAACACGCGGACCGCCTCCGCGTCCAGGACCACGCGGCGCTCGTTCTCCTCGACCCGCTCCCGGTTCCGGGTCATGCCCGTCTTGTACGTGTCGTAGGTGATCCCCTGCTCCCAGCGCTCGCGTGGCAGCTTCATCTCGACCTCCTCGCCGAATGTAGCCCTGTTGACGGAACAGCCGTGTCCGGCGCGGTCTTCCCGATCGGTCCCGTCGGTACACTGCCCGCATGCCCACAACGACCGATCCGCGTATGACGCTGCGCGCCGGCGGCCTTGAATTCCGGCCGGCGACGCTCGACGACGCCGCCTTCGCCGCGGACGTCGCGACCGCGCTGCGGCCCGACGAGCCCGAGGATCCGGAGACCTGGCGCCACTGGTGGTCGAGCGACGATCCCGAGTGGACCAACGAGCGCTACGTCGTGCTGCGAGGCACGACACCGATCGGCTACGCGCGCCAGAACCACGCGCCGTGGGCGAAGCTCGACAAGCGCTACGCGCGCCTTTTCGTCGAGCTCTTTCCCAACGAGCGCGCCGACGACCGGCTCGGCGCCTACGACTTCATGGAGCAGCGTGCCCGCGCGGACGGCGCGGCGATCTTCGCCACGTTCGCGCGCGAGGACGATGTGCGGCTCTGCGAATGGCTGCTCGCGCGCGGGTACCGTGAGGAGCGCCGGAGCCGTGCGTGGGAGCTCGATCTCGCCGCGCAGCGGGACCGTCTCGCCACGATGGCGGAGGCGAGCCGCGCGAAGATGCGCGCGCAGCGCATCGAGATCCACACCGTCGACCGCGACTCCGATCCCGAAAAGTTCCACAAGATCCACGAGATGTCCGAGGAGGCCGCTGCCGACGTGCCGACGACGATTCCGCACGTTCGCGAGTCCTTCGACATCTTCAAGCGGTGGTTCGACGCACCGACGGTGCGTCTCGATCGCATGTGGATCGCCCGCGAAGGCGACGACATCGCTGGCATCTCGGTCCTCGCGTATCCGCCGACGCGCGGCAACGTGTGGACCGACTGGACCGGGACCGCTCGCAAGGTGCGCAGTCGCGGTGTCGCGCGCGCACTGAAGCTCGAGACCGTTATGCAGGCGATTGCGCTCGGCATCCGGCGCGTACGCACGGAGAACGACGGCCAGAACGCGCCAATCCTCCACTTGAACGAGAAGATGGGCTACGTCCGGATCCCGGGCTGGGTCCAGTACCTGAAGGAGGCCTAGCCTCCGTTACGCGCTGCGCGCGATCATGCTGCGCGCCGCCCCGGCGAACGGGCTGTAACCGAACCAGCGATGGAAGGCGCGGACCTGTCCCGCGGCGCCCTCGAGCCGGATCGAGCCGTCCCGCAGCGCTGCCGCGAGCGCCAGGCGGCCGGCGAACACGCTATGCAGCGTGGGAATGTCCGTCGCGATGACCAGCTCCGGCTCGAGACCGGGATCGTCGTCGCAGACCGACACCTCGCCGTCCTCCACCAGGAGCCACGCGCGCCCGGGACGGGCGGCGCGGAAGTCGAACCGCACGGCGAATCGGCCGCGCGGGAGCGCGTCGGAGCGGACGTGTCGCTGGACCCACAGCATCAGCACGCGCGGGTCGCGCTCGTCGCGTCGCGGCTCGCCGGAGTAGTTCCGCACCGCCCATTCGCCGAGCGCCAGGAGCGCCGGCTTCAGGTCCTCGCCCAGCGATGTGAGCCAGTACTCGGGACGTCCGCCAAGGGCGCGGCGTTCGATGACGCGCTCGCGCTCGAGGCCGCGCAGCCGATCCGCGAGCAGGCTGCGCGAGATGCCCGGAAGGCCGCGATGCAGATCGCTGAAACGATGCGCACCTTCCATGAGGTCGCGCACGATCAGCATCGTCCAGCGCTCGCCGAGGATCTCGGCGGCCTTCGCGACGGGGCAGTACTGCCCGTAGCCGACGGTCATGCCCGCGGAGTGTGCCACGGTCGCGCGACAGGTTCAGTCCATTTTTCGGACTTCCCATTTGACTGAGGACCCATCAGGCTTCCGCCAACACCGTGAGGGGGCCCAGCGCCCCGGAGGGATCAAAGTGACCATCACTACAAGCGCAGCAACGAAGACCGATTGGGTAGACGTCGCCAGACAGCTCGCTCCCGATTTCGCCTCCAGGGCCGCGGACCACGACGCAACGGACACGTTCGTCGCCGAGAACTACGCCAAGATGCGCGAGGCGAAGCTGTTCTCCGCGCCCGTCCCGGCCGAGCTCGGCGGCGGAGGCGCCACGTACGCGCAACACTGCGAGATCATCCGAACGATGGCGCGGTCGTGTGGCTCGACCGCGCTCGCCTACTCGATGCACTCGCACCTGCTGCAGGCCACGATCTGGCGCCACCGACACAACGCCACACCGCCCGCGGAGCCGCTGCTGCGCCGCATCGCCAAGGAAGAGCTCGTGCTCGTGTCGAGCGGCGGCTCGGACTGGCTCGATGGATCGGGCACCCTCACCAAGCGCGACGGGAGCTACACGTTCGAGGCGAGAAAGATCTTCGGCAGCGGGTCACCGTCAGGCGACCTGCTGCTCACCACGGGCGTCTACGACGATCCCGAGAAGGGACCGACGGTGCTCCACTTCGGCGTCAGCATGAAGGACCCCGGTGTGAAGGTGCTGGACAACTGGCGGACGATGGGCATGCGCGGGACGGGTTCGAACGACATCGTCATCAGCGGCGTGACCGTGCAGGACGCGGCCGTCTCCGTGCGCCGGCCGAAGGGCAAGTGGCACCAGTTCTTCAACGTCGTCAGTCCGATCATCTTCCCGCTCATCTCGTCCGCCTATGTCGGCGTCGCCGAGACGGCGCGTGAGATAGCGGTCGCGCAGGCCGCGAAGCGCCGCGACGATCCGATCACGCAGTCGCTGGTCGGCGAGATGGATACAGAGCTCCTCGTCGCGCAGGCGGCCCTCGCGGACATGATCGCGCTCGCGAGCGACGAGTTCGTCGCCGACGTCGCGAACGCGGACGTGACCTTCAAGCGCAAGACGATCATCGCTCGCGCGGTCACACGCGTCGCATATCTCGCGATGGAGACAGCGGGCGGCGGGTCCTTCTTCCGTTCCGTCGGCCTGGAGCGATGCTTCCGAGACATCCAGGGGATCCGCTTCCATCCGTTCCACGAGCGTCGCCAGTACCAGTTCAGCGGGCGCGTCGCGCTCGGCCTCGACCCCGTCTGAGCGAACAGCGGTGTGCCGTCTGCGGCCGGCAGGCCCGTTATGGGTTCGCCGCCGCCGGCGGCACGCGCGATCTGCGCTGCGCACGGCATGCCATCTTCTACGCGCGCGTGCGCGACCGGGCGCTGCGCGTCGCGCTCGTCGTCGGCGCGATCCTGTTCCTGATAAACCAGCTCGATGTCGTGGTCGGCGGCGCGCTCACTCCGCTCGTAGCCGCCAAGATCGCGCTGACTTTCCTCGTCCCGTACTCCGTCTCAACGTATTCGGCCCTCGAGGTGAATCGCCTGCGCTGAGCTGAATGGCGCCGCGGGTGACGGGGCGACGCGAGGCCCGAGACCCCGGCAGGACCCGCGGCGCCGGCATGCGGCGGCCCGCGCTGCAGACGTCAGCGCGCTTCGTCGGGACGGATCGTGAGCACGAGACGCTCGCCGCGGCGGATCAGCGTCAGCAGCGTCGGCACGCCGACGCGATCGGCAGAGAGGGCGCGCTGCAGCTGCGAGAGCGTCGACAGCGTCGCGCCGTCGAGCGCGACGAGGATGTCCGCCTGCCGTAGCCCGGCGCGCTGCGCCGGCGATCCAGGCGAGACGTCGAGCACGCGAATCCCCGAATCCACCGACAGCCCGAGCGCGGCGACGAGCTGTCGCCCGATCGGCGTCGCCGCGCCAGAGATGCCCAGCTGCGCACGCCGCACGCGGCCGTCCCGGATCAGCGCGGCAGCGACGAGACGCGCCGTAGCCGACGGGATCGCGAACGCGATGCCCTGGGCCATCGCGATGATCGCGGTGTTGATGCCGACGAGCTTCGCGTGGGTGTCGACGAGCGGGCCGCCGGAGTTTCCGGGATTCAGCGCCGCGTCGGTCTGGATGACGTTCTCGATGATGCGGCCGTCCTTCGCGCGCAGCGATCGTCCGAGCGCGCTGACCACACCTGTCGTCACGGTGGACTGCAGGCCAAGCGGATCGCCGATCGCGATGACGAGCTGGCCGACGCGGAGCGCGTCCGAATCCGCGAGCTCGACGGACGGCCGCGTCGGACCGAGCATGCGCACGACCGCGAGGTCGGTGGCGGCATCGGTGCCGACGATCGGCGCACGGTAGGTCGCGCCGTCGGCGAACACCACTTCGACGTCGGAGACGTCATCGACGACGTGCGCATTCGTGAGCACGTATCCGTCGGGGGCGATGACGACGCCGCTGCCTCCGCTCCTGCCGCGGCGTACGTGCACGACCGAGGGGGCGACGCGCTCGACCACGCGGATGACGGCCTGCGAGTACGCATCGAGGAGCGTGCTCGCGGGATCGGTGTCGCTCGCCGGCGGGCGGACTTCGGTGGCCATCGTCTTAGTTGAGCGGACCCTGCTGCCGCACCGCGCCGACCTTCTCGATCGCCGACCTGAGCTCCTTCAGCCACTCGGCCTGATTGCGCTGCACGAGCCGAACGCACCACGCGAGCGCGTGCGCACGGCTGCGCGCCACGCGGGCGTCGACGAGCGCATCCAGCACCTCGCGCTCCGGCATGCGCAACCGCGTCATCGCCGGCAGCGCGAGGTGTGTGAACATCTCGCTGACGTCACCGCACTTGGCGCCCCACGAGGCCGGCCGCCCGAAGCGCCGCTGGGCCTCCTCCGAGATCTGCATGCGCTCGGCGCGGGTGTCCTCGCGGTGCTGCTCGATCCGTCCAGAGCGCGCCGCTGCCGCGGCGTCCGCGGTAGCGTCGGACGGGAGCCCGACGTCGGGAAGCGTACCCACGATCCAGATCTCGTCCCGGTCGGCTCGTATCTCCGGTGGACTAACGTACCAGCCCTGCGGGATGCGACCAGTGAACCAGCCCGTCAGCTCTTCGGTTGCGCCCATTTTCAGCATCTCCCTCTAATCTGTAATTACAGACTTACATGTAATCACAGATCAGCGCCAGGCGCAAGGGCGGCGCTAGCGGCGCTGGCCCCCGCCGATGACGCCGCGCAGGCGGGGGTCGAGGGCATCCCGCAGCCCGTCACCGATCAGATAGAGGCACAGGACGGTGAGCGCGATCGCGACGCCGGGTCCGTAGATCAGGTGCGGGCCCTTGTAGAGGAACGTGCTCGCGTTGTTGAGCATGTTCCCCCACGACGGGACCGGGGGCTGGATCCCGAACCCGATGTACGAGATCGCGGACTCGGCGAGGATGATGCCGGCGACGTCGATCGCCGCCAACACGATCATGAGCGGCAGCAGGTTCGGGAAGATGTGCCGGAACATGATCCGCGGCGCGGTCGCCCCGATGGTGCGCGCCGCGGTCACGAAATCGCGCTCACGCAAGGCGAACGTCTGGCCGCGGGCGAGATTGCAGATACCGGTCCAGCCGAGCATGCCCAGGAACACCGCCAAGCTCAGCGGATCCAGCCGGAAGAGCAGCCCGACGATGAGCAGCAGATAGAGCGTCGGAATCGAGCGGAGCGTCGTGACGAGCCACACGACGACGTCGTCCCACCACCCCCGGAAGTAGCCCGCGCTTATCCCGACGATGAGCCCGATCGTGAGCGTCACGAGCATTCCGAAGATCCCGATGAAGAGCGACACCCGGGCGCCGTAGAGGAGCCGGACGACCTGGCTGCGGCCGATGTGGTCGCCGCCGAGCCACATCGCGGGATCGCTGAGCGTCGGTTTTGCGTACGTGTTGAGCAGGTCCTGCTTCGCGAAGCTCCAGTGGAAGAAGTTGTCGGCGAGCACGTCGGCCGAGAGCGCCAGCGCCACCATCGACGCGAAGACGGCGATCGCCGCCAGCGTCGTGACGTCGTGGCGCAGCCGCCACCACGCGTCGGACCAGAATCCCGCGGATCCACGCCGTGTCGGGACCGCGTCGCGTGCCAGCGCGTCGATGGCGATCGCCTGCTGCGCCATCAGCGCACCTTGATGCGTGGATCCACCCACGCGTAGGCGATGTCGCGCAGGATGTACGAGATGAGAAGCAGGACGCTTCCGAAGATCGTGACGGCCTGGACCATCGGGTAATCCTTGTTCACCGCGCCTTCGAACAGGAGCCGCCCCAGGCCCGGCCAGTTGAAGACCTGCTCGATGACGAGGGAGCTCGAGAGAACGATGCCCAGGAGCCCGCCGAAGATCGTCACGACGGGGATGAGCGCGTTACGCAGCACGTGGCCGACGAGGACGGCCTTCTCGCGCAGCCCCTTGCTGCGCGCGGTGCGCACGTAATCCTGTCCGAGGATCTCGAGGACTTCGGTGCGCATGAGCCGCGGATAGAACGCGATCCCGCCGAGCGCGCCGACCAGCACGGGACCGATGAGATGGACGAATCGATCTCCGCAGAGCGCACAGCTGCTGCCGACCGCATTCATGCTTCCGATCGGCAGCCAGCGCAGCTGGATGCCGAGGATCAGGACGACCAGGAGCCCAACGAAGAACTCCGGCAACGCGTGCAGCACGACCGACAGCAGCCGGATGATGTGATCAGGTAGACGTCCGCGCAGGCGCGCCGCGACGAAACCGAGTGGCGCGCCGATGATGACCGCGAGGATGAGACTCGGGATCGTGTACTGCATCGTGTTCGGTATGCGCTCCCAGATGAGCTGCGTCACCGGACGGTGGTAGTAGAAGGACGTACCCAGGTCGCCCTGGGCCGCCCGAACCATCCAGAGCCCGAACTGGATGGGCAGTGGCTCGTCGAGACCGAGATTGTGCCGCAGCGTCGCCTTGTCCTCGGCGGTGATGTCAAAGTTGCCGGCCACCATGAGCTGTACGGGGTCGGAGGGCGAAAGCCGGGTCAGCGCGAACGTGATGAGCATGATCCCGAAGAGCGTCGGGATGGCTTGGACGAGCCGCCGCGCGATGAATCTGCCCATCGCCCTCATTCCGCGAGGCGGTCGAACGGCGTCGCCGCTCGACCGCCTCGCCTACGGTCAGATCGCTACTGCTTGATCCACCACTGCTCGACGTTGTGCGTCGTGCTGATCGTGGTCGGCGCCGCGCCCTGGATCTTCTTGTTCATGAAGAGCAGCGAGTCCTGGTTGTACAGGAACGTATACGGCGCGTCGTTGTTCAGCGCCTTCTCGCTGACCGCGTACTGCTTCTTGCGCGCGTCCTTGCTGCAGTCACCGGTCCGTCCGGCCTCGAGCGCCTTGTCGACGTCGGGGTTGCTGTAGCCGACATTGTTGAACTGGCCCTTGCCCTGTTGGCTCGAGTGCCAGATCGAGTAGGAGTCCGGATCGAGACCCAGTGACCACCCGATGATGAAGCCCTCGTAGTCGGTGCCTGGGTCCGTGCGGTCGAGCAGGACGTTGAAGGCCTCGAGCACCGGCTCGATCTTCACGCCGATCTGCTTGTACTGCTCCACCGCGACCTCGAGGATCGTCTCACGCGTCTTGTTCCCCGAGTTTGTCTCGATGCGCATGCTGATCGGTTTACCGTCGGTCCAGCGATAGATCCCGTCGGGACCCATCTTGGCGCCCGCCGATTCGAGGAGCGACTTCGCCTTCGCGACGTCGTAGTTGTACTTGTTGAACGCATCGTCGCCGGGATACGCCCACGACGGCTTCGGAAGGTGCGCGTACTGGCGCGCCGCGAGACCGAAGACGATCTTCTGGTAGATCGCCTCGACGTTGATGCCGTACCAGAGCGCCTGCCGGACCTTCAGGTCGGCGAGCCAGGGCGCCTTCGCCGCCTTCTGGTTCCAGCCGATGTAGGTGTAGCCATAGCCCGGGAAGCGGTAGCCCTTGAGGAGCTCGGACTTCGACACTTCTTCGTAGTCCGACGCCTGGATCGTCCCGTAGCTGACCTCACCGGTGAGAAGGGCGGCCTTGATCGCCGCCGTATCCGCGTAGTTCTTGATGATCAGCTCGTCGATGAACGGCTTGCCGCGGAAGAACTTGTCGTTCGCCTTGTAGCGGATCTCGGTGCCCGGTGTCGCCGACACCCAGACGAAGGGGCCCATCGACGCCGGAGGGGCGTTGTTGAGCGGGTTGTCGTCGATGTTCTTCTTCGTATCGGTCGACTTGTTGTCCCAGACCGTCTTGAAGTGCTTGCTCGGGAGAAGTCCGCCGACGAAGCCGCCGCCGAGCGACGAGAGCCCCGGGCAGAAGACCTTCGTGAGCTTGACGCTGATCTGCTTGCCATCCGGGCTGATGGCGATCCCGGCCATCTGATCGGTCTTACCGTCACGATAGTCCGCGTAGCCGACGATGTCCTGGATGCTGCTCTTGCGGACCGTCTTCGCGCTGCGCGCCGTGGCCTCCAGGGTGTAGCGATAGTCCTCGCCGCTGAACGGCGTTCCATCGCTCCAGACGAGGTTGTCGCGCAGCGTCCAGGTGAGCGTGAGCCCGTCGGACGAAACCGCCGGGGCACCCGTCGCGAGCTGTCCCTCGACCTCGCCGGTGTCCTTGTTGTTCCGGGTCAGGCTGTAGTAGACCCAGCCGTAGGCACCTGACGACGTCGTGTCGGTCGAGATGACCGGCTGGTAGGTCTTCGGATCGCCCACCTGGGACACGACGAGGCGGCCGCCCGCCACGGGCTTTTCCGACGCCGCGGTCGGTGCCGGGCTCCCACCGCTCGTGGGACCTGGCGCACAGGAGACCGCCACCAGAAGCGTGACGCCGAGTAACGCCGAAAGAATTCGCATGTTCCCCCTCCCGCGCATGTCGCCGGTCATGCCCTGAGTACGTACTGAATTACAGAACGGTTCGGATGGCGCCCGAGCCTATCAGGTCGGATGGCCCACTTTCACGTACCTTCCGAGCGTGCGGATCGCCGTCGGGCTCCTCACGCTCGGCGCGGTCGCGTTCGGCGTGACCTACTCGGATCACGCGCCGCTGATCCCGCTCGTCTCCGCGGAGTACGGCCTCGACGACCTCAGCGCCGGGCTCCTCTCTGCGGCGCTGTTCGTGACTTACATCACGGTCACCCTTCTCACGACCGGCCTCGCTGACCGCGTCGGACCCAAGCGCATGGTCGGCGCGGGGCTTGGCGTCTCGGCCGTCGGGACCGCGCTTTTCGCGATCGCGCCGTCGTACGGCATCGCGTTGGGCGCCAAAGCGCTGCAGGGCGTGGGGTCCGCGCTCGCCTTCGTCGCCGCGGCGCGCTACGTCGCGGGTGTGTACGGCGAGCGCCGCAGCCATTTCGCGCTCGGCTTGTACGGCGCGGGTTTCCCGGCCGGAAGCGCGCTCGCCCTGATCGCAATGCCGGCGCTCGCCGCCAGCCTTGGCGGCTGGCGGGGCGCGTTCTGGGTCGAGACCGCATTCGTCGCCGTCTCGGCGGTCCTCTGGACGATGGCGCCGTCGGTGCCGCCCGTGTCGCGACCGGGAACGATGGCCGACGCGCTGCGCTGCGCCAACTGCTGGTGGACGAGCCTGCAACATGCCGCGGGCTTCGGTCTGGCGATCGCGTCGGGGACGTGGATCACCGTGTACCTCGTGCGCGAGTTTCAGCTGCCGCTCGCGCTCTCGGGCCTGCTTGGTTCGAGCCTGCTGCTCCTCGCCGTCCTATCGCGGCCGATCGGCGGACTGCTGCTCGCGCGCGAGCACGTGCCCACGCTCGCGGTCATGCGCGCCGGCGATCTGGCGATCGTCATCGGCGTCGCGCTACTGGCCGTCCCCGGACGTCCGCTCGCGGTCGCGCTCCTCGGCGCGCTTCTCGTCGGGATCGGCGTGGGTCTTCCCTACTCCGCGGTCTTCAACACCGCGGCCGCGTCGCTGCCCGCCGCGCCCGGAGCGGCGCAGGGTCTCGCGGCCGTCGGCGGCACGGCAGGTGTGATGGTCGGCGCACCCGCGATGGGCTACGCGGTGCAGACACTCGGCTTCTGGGCAGCCTGGGGATTCGTCGGCGCGCTCTCCGCGCTCGCGCTCGCCGGCACCGCGTTCATGCGCGGCGAGGAAGAGCTGGCGTGAGGATCGCCGTCGCCGCTGCCGCGCTCGTCGTCGTCGGCGCGATCGAGGCGACGGTCAGCGCGCGGCAACTCGAGACGATCGCGGGACGGCCGCAGCTCGGCTCGGGAGGGCTGTTGCTCACCGCCGGCGGGCTGCTAGCAAGCACCGCGGTCTATCTGCTGCTCGGCCGCGCCGCGCGCGACGAGCGTGACGCGCTGCGCGCCGGCGCGGTCGCGGGCGCGCTCGCCGGATCGATCGGGGGCGCGCTTCGCGCATATCTCGTGAACGACGCTGTGAGGAACGCGGTCGCGCGCTACGCGTCGGTGCCCGATTGGTTCGTGCCCGCGGCGCTGGCGGTGTTCGTCACGCTCTCGCTCGCGGCGAGCGTGATCGGCGGGGCGGCGCTGGCGTGGATGGGTCGCCGGTTCAGTCGACCTGGGCCGTCGCGACCTCCTGCCTGATCCGTTCGACGGTCCCGTCGGTGTGGAGCGCTTGGAACGCGTTGACGACGTTCGGGTCGAACTGCGCGCCAGAGCCGGCGATGATCGCGGCCATTCCGTCCTCGAGGGGCCACGCCTCCTTGTAAGGACGGCGTGATGTGAGCGCGTCGAACACGTCCGCGACCGAGACGATGCGCGCCGCGAGCGAGATCTGCTCGCCCTTCTTCCCATCGGGATAGCCGCGACCGTCCCAACGTTCGTGGTGCTCGCGCGCGACGGCGCGCGCCGTGCCGAAGAAGCGCGCGTCGCCGAGCATCACCTCGCCGTCGATGCAGTGCTGCTTGATGACGTCGAACTCTTCCTTCGAGAGGTGATGTTCGCTCTGAAGGATGTGGTCGGGTGTGTGGATCTTGCCGACGTCGTGCATCACGCTCGAGTAGCCGAACTCCTCGACCAGCTCCGCCGGGAGGCCGAGCCGTCCGGCGATCGCCTCGACGTAGCGGCGCACGCGCAGCAGATGCGCGCCGGTGGTCTGGTCCTTGATCGTCGCCGCGAGAAGCAGATGGCTGATGCCCTGGAGTCCCGTACGCCGGAGCTCGTCGTTGGCGATCCGCTCGTGCTCGAGGGCGCGCTCGAGCTCCTCACGGCGCTCGCGCTCGCTGCGCAGGAGATCCGCGAGATCCTCCGCGTACCGCGTGCTCTGCCGCTCGAGCATTCCCAGCTCGTGCAGCTTCGCCTCGTACTCGGCGCGCACGGCCTGCTCGCGGCGGTAGACCTCGGCGAAGTCGTTCGCCATGCGGACGGCCTGCGTGTTGGCCTGGTCGGCCACACGGATCGCCTGCTGCAGGAGCTGGCGGAACACCTCGCCCGACACGCTCTGCCCCTGCGGCGGAACGCTGATGCGGGGCGAGACCTCGATCACCTCGATCGACATGCGACCCTGCTCACCTTCCTCGGACATGTCTTGATCAGCTGTGGGCGAGGATGCCGCGGATGGTATCGATGAGCTCCAGCGGTCCGAATGGCTTGGTGAGATATTGCGTGGCGCCCGCCGCGAAACCGGTCTGCTTGTCGCTCTCGCTCTCGTGCGCCGTGAGCATCACCACCGGGATCGCCTTCGTCGCCTCATCGGCCTTGAGCTGCTTGCACACCTCGAAGCCGTTCGGCCCCGGTCCCATGTCGACGTCGAGCAGGACGAGGTTCGGCTTTTCCGCGCGCGCGATCGCAAGCGCCTCGGTTCCGTTCTTCGCCTCGAGGATCGTCCACCCCTGCGTCGACAGCGTGATCCGCACCATCTGGCGGATGGGCACGAGATCGTCGGCGATGAGCAGCTTGGCCATCGGCGGGATGGTAGAGGGACCGGTGGTCATAGGACCCCCCCCGCGAGGGGAGTTAGGCGCCACGGGCGAGGACCTTTCCCCCGCGCGGGGAGGTGGGTCCATCTCGCGTCCAGGAGTCCAACGTCACCAGGCCGAGCCTCGCCGCTTCGGCGACCGCTTCCAGCCGTGAGTGCGCGCCGAGCTTGCGGAGCACCGCCTGGATGTGGGCGCGAAGTGTCGCGGTCGAGATGCTCAGTGTCGCGGCGGCCGCGGCCGTCGTCGCGCCGCTGGCCAGGAGATGCAGGACCTCGAGCTCGCGCGGCGTGAGCGGCTCGGCGGCAGGACGCTCGACGCGCTCCGATAGCAGCAGGCGCTGCAGCTCGCTGGGCGAGAAAAGGACCTCGCCGGCGGCCGCGGCGCGCACGGCGTCGACGACCTCCACGAACCCGCGCTCCTTGGTGAGATGACCCGCGGCGCCAGAGCGCGCGACGTCGGCCAGGGTCGCGGCGCTCGGATCGCCGGTGAGCACCACGATCGCGGTATCCGGTAGCGACCCGCGCACCGCGCGCGCGAGGTCGGCGCCGGTGCCGTCCGGCATGTGGTAGTCGGCGATGACGACGTCGGGCCGGAGCTCGTGCAGCGCGCTGACGGCGCTGCGCACATCGTGCGCAACGCCAACGACCTGGATGTCCGCCGCGTCGCGGAGCGCGACACGCATGAGCTCGGCGAAGAGCCGCTCGTCGTCGGCGATGAGAACGCGGATCGGACCGCTCATCCTTTCGACTCCTGCGCGGAGGAGCGCACCTGCGCGGCGAGCGCCGCAACGACCGCCGGATCGAGCTCGCCTCTCGTCACCGCGCCCTGCAGGATGCGGACGGCTTCCTGCTCGGAGACCGCGGCACGATCCGGCCGGTCGACGAGCAAGGCCTCGAAGCGGTCCGCGACGCTGACGACGCGGACCTCGAGCGGAATGCGATCCGCCGTCAGGTGATCCGGATAGCCGCCGCCATCCAGACGCTCGTGATGCCAGCGAACGATCGGGAGGATCGGCGCGAAGGGCGAGACGCCCTTGAGGATCTCCTCGCCAAGCACGGGGTGCCGTTCGATCGCTTCGCGCTCGTGCGCGCTCAGCTCGCCCGCCTTGTGCACGATCGGCGGCGGGAGCTTCGCGTTGCCGATGTCGCGCAGCAGCGCCCCCAGCCGGACCGTCCCGACCGCGGACTCGTCGAGGCCGAGCACGGTCGCGACGGCCACCGCGCGCGCCGCGACGCGCTCGCTGTGGCCCAGCGTGAACCGATCATGCGATTCGAGGGCCGTCGCGACCGCGATGAGCGCGTCCGCAGCGGCGCCCATGTCGCGCTCGAGGCGCTGCTCGCGGACCAGGAGCTGGGCGTGGCGGGGCAGGTCGTCGTCGAGCCGCGCCATGTCGGGCGAGGGCGCTTCGTGTCCCTTGCTCACGATCAGGATCGCCGTGTCGGCGTCGGCGAGCGCTCCGTCGACGGCGGCCCCGGGATCCACGAGGACCAGATCGGCGGGGCCAGAGCCTTCGGTCGCCAGATCGAAGTACGGCGCCAGGAGCCTCTCGGCGCGCGCTCGGCGATCGTCGTCGGCGAGGGCGACCGCGGCGAGCGAACGCGGCCGCGCGGGCCGGCCCGACGGCCGCTCGAGGCGTGGAGCGCGAGCGTTGCGCGCCTGCGTCAGCACGGCGTCGATGCGCGCCAGCAGCTCGGCGGCGTTCCACGGCTTCGTCACGTAGTCGGCCGCGCCGCACGAAAGGCCGCGCACCTTGTCGACGACCTCGCCCCGCGCCGACAGGAAGATGACCGGGATCTGCGCCGTCGCGCCGTCGCTCTTGATGCGCAGACAGACGTCGTATCCGTCGGTGTCGGGGAGCATCACGTCGAGCAGCACCAGATCGGGGACGATCTGCCGCACCAGCGCGAGGCCTTCGGCGCCGTCGCGCCCGACGGCGACCGTCATGCCGTTGGCCTGCAGGCGCCGTTGCAGCACGTCGGCCGAGGCGGGGTCGTCCTCGACGACCACGACGCGCGTCGGCGGCAGACCGGTGTCCCCCTGGAGCTGCGGCAGATCAGTCATTGACGTCCTGCTGTGCCTCGCCGAGGAGGTGCCGGATCGCGACGATGAACTTGGACGGGCGCTCGTTGACCATGTGGCCCCGGATATACGCGTACAGCTCGTCCGCCCAATGCGGGAGCTGCTCGTACCACTTCACCTCGATGACGACACCGGGCTCGCGCGCGATGACCGGACCGAGCCGGCACGGCATGGGGCCGGCGTTGGAGATCCACGGGATCGCGAGGTACATGAGGTTGTGGTCGGCGGTGATGCGCATGCTCTGGTCCGGCGCCGAGTACGCGATGCGGTTGTACTGCGTCACCACGACCGGCCGCACCAGGCCGGACAGCATCTCGTTCGCGCGCTCGACGAGCCCGTTCGGGTCGTTGGGGAGCTTCCGCTCGCCACGGAGGTAGAGCGGTATGTCGTTCGTCGGCATCGCGTAGCGCTCCTTGAACGAGGTGCTCGACAGGTCGTCCTTCATCTCGAGGAACACCGACTCGCCGCCGAGGATCTCGTGCGGCCGGGTGCGGTGGTATTCGCGGAGGCGGAGCTGGAGGGCGCGACCGCTCTCCGCCGCTCGGAAGATCTGCCAGTCGGGCGTGTCGAGATACGTGGTCGTCGACCACTGATACGGCCGATCCTCGCGGTCGAGCGAGAGGTACGTGCCGCTCGTGCGCAGGGCGAGGCGCGCCACGGCCTCGTTGACCAGGAAGCGGTGCTCCTTGCGGCGCTCGGTATCACTGCCGGCGTCCAGCGTCACTTGCGTCACCACTACTCCACCGCGTCCGCCGCGACCGCGAGCAGCCCGCGCCGTGTGAGGGCGAGCCGCGCGCCGTTCGCGACCTCGTCGCTGCCATCGGTCGCGAGCGCCTGCAGCGCCGTCACCGGCACCGCGCCGCTCTCCGACTGCAGGACGCCGATCGCGTTCCGGCGCACGTCCGGGTCCGTCGACTGCAGGTTGTCCACGATTCGCCGACCGAAGACCGACCGCGTCTGCCACGTGTTCACCGCGAACACGGCGGACAGCACGGCGCCGGCGGCAAGGAGCTGCGTGATCGCGAACACGGCAAGGCCGGCGATGAGCGCCACGGCCGCGGCCATGTTCCCGAGCGCGTTCACGCCCCCCGACAGGAACGCGCGCGCCCGCGGCCGGATGTCGGCGGCGATCTGGCTGTACACGAGCTCTGTCGCGGGGCGATGGATCGCCGGGATGACGATGCGCTCGCCGAGCTGCAGCGCGACCGCGGTCGGGAACACGAGCGCCGCCAGCGACGCGCCGTACGCGTAGGCCGCGGCGCCATACGAGAGCAGGTACCAGACCGGCAGTACGAACAGCACGCGAGCGATGCCAAGGAGCCGCACGAGCGGCGTCGTGATGGCGCTCTGGATGAACAGCGCGACGAGCGACGCGCTGGTGTAGACGGATGCGTACAGGACACTGAAGAGGTCCTCGCTGCCCGTCCTGCTGGCGGCCGCCGACGACGACTGGTCGAGGCCGACCAGATAGAGGAAGTTGGCGAACTGCATCAGGAAGTACCAGAAGAAGACGCCGACGCCGAAGACGCGCAGAAGCCGGTCGGCGCCGACGGTCCGGTAGCCCTCGATCGAGTCGCGCAGGCTCTCCCGCAGTCCGCTCGGCCGGTGCGTGACGCGGGCGTGACGGCCTTCGCCCTCCGGAAGGTTCCGATATAGGACGATCGCCACCAGACACACCGCGAAGCCCACGGCCTGCGCGCCGATGAAGTTCTCCGCGTGCACGACCGGAGCGATACCCGCGCCGACGGCGCCACCGAGGATCTTCCCCACGAGCACCGAGCCGGCAAAGAATGGGAAGAGCCGTTTCGACTGCTCGACGTCGTACAGGTTGCCGGCGTAGACCCAGAAGAGGATGTAGATCGTCTCCTTCACGCCGTGCGCGAACACGTACGAGATCGGCTGGATGAGACCGCCGAGCGGGATCGCGAGCTGGATCACGATCGACGCGATCGTCACGGATGCGACGTACCAGAGGAGCATCGTCCGCCGGCGCACGCGGTCTACGAAGTAGAAGATCAGCGCCGAGACCGCGAGCATCACGATCGGCGTGACGATGTACATCTGCGGGATCTTGTCGACGCCATAGCGCTTCACGAAGAGCGCGTCCGCGCCGAGCTTCCCGACCCAGTCCGCCGCGACCATGAGCGTGAGAATTCCGTAGAGGAAGAGGCCGAGACCCCACTCGCCGCGTCGCAGCGGCACCACATCGATGAGCGTGCGGCGGACGGCGGCGATCACGAGGTCACCACGTGGTCCGCGGCCGCCGCCGGCAACGTCAGCTCGATGACCGCGCCTGGGTCCCCCGGGTTGGCGACGCGGATCGTGCCGCCGTGCAGCGCGATCGCCAGCTTGCAGAACGCCAGGCCAAGGCCGGTGCCTCCCCGGCTGCGCCCGGTCCCGCCCTGATAGAAGCGATCGAAGACGTTCGGCGCGTCCTCGCTCGAGATCCCGGGGCCGGTGTCGGCGACTCGAACGAGGACGAAGTCCCCGCCCGCGTTCGCCGGCTGCGCGCCGACCACGACGCTCCCGCCGCTCGGCGTGTGCTTCAGCGCGTTCGCGAGCAGGTTCGTGAGCACGCGCACGATGAGCCCGTCGTCCACGAAGACCGTCGCCGCCCCCACCTCGCAGCTCATGGCGATGCTCTTCGAACGCGCCTCGGGCGTGACCTGCGCGATGCTCTTGCGCACGAGCTCGTCGAGGCGCATCGCTTGCGGCATCGCCTCGAGGTGCCCCTCTTCGAGCTTGTAGACGTCGAGCAGGGCGTTGACCATCCGCAGCAGCTCGCTCACGTTGGATTCCGACAGGCCGAGCAGCTCGCCGAACTCGGGCCGCGACGGATCGAGCTGCCCCATCCCCACCAGCTGGAGGAAGGCCACGACGCTGTTCGCGAGATTGCGAATGTCGTGTCCCAGCATCCCAATGAGCTCCTGACGGGATCGCTCGACCTTGCGCAGCTGCTCGTTGCTCGCGCGCAGCTGGTCCTGGAGGCGCTTGGTGAGCAGCGCGGTCCGCACACGCGGGGCGAGCTCCAGCATCTCGATCGGCTTCGACACGTAGTCGATGCCGCCGACATCGAAGCCGCGCGAGAGATCCTCCGCCCGGTCGCGAGCGGTCACGAAGATCACCGGGATGCCGGCGGTGCGCTCGTTCGCCTTGAGGCGCCGGCACGTCTCCCAGCCGTCGATGCCCGGCATCATCACGTCGAGCAGGATGAGGTCCGGCATCTTGCGCTCGGCGAGCGCGAGCGCCTGCTCTCCATTGCTCGCGCGGACGACCTCGCAGCCCAGCGCCGCGAGGCGGCGCGAGACCAACTCGAGATTCGCGGGCTCGTCGTCGACGACCAGGACGAGGCCCAGTCGCTCGACCGGCGCTGAAAGGGTGGCCTCGGGACGCACGCGTGCGGTCTCGAGAGCGACTTCAGGTAGGAAACGCGAGAGCACGGCCCGGAGCTCCGCCGGTGCATAGGGCTTGGAGACGAAGTCGTCGCAGCCGGCGTCGATCGCGCGCTGCCGATCCTGCTGCATCGCGAGCGCGGACACCGCGATGATCGGGATACGCGAGGCCCACTGTTCCCCGCGGAGCGTGCGCGTCACGGTCCAGCCATCGACGCGCGGGAGGAGGAGATCGACCAGGATCGCGTCGGGATGCTCCGCCCGCGCGAGATCGAGCCCGCTCTGGCCGTCGGTGGCGACGAGCGCCTCGTGCCCGGCGGCGCGGATGATCCGCTGCGCGACGTCGAGGTTGTTCGCCTCGTCCTCGATGACGAGCACCTTCGCCACGCTCACGACCTCGAAGCGGCGCTGCTGAGCGCGCTCTCCGCCGCCAGTCCGGCGCGCACGCGTACCGGGAGCGTGAATAGGAACGTGCTGCCGACGCCGATCGTGCTGTCGACCCAGATGCGCCCGCCGTGCAGCGCGATGAGGCGCTTGCTGATCGCGAGGCCGAGACCCGTGCCGCCGTAGCGGCGGGTCGTGGAGCTATCCGCCTGCCGGAACTCGTCGAAGATGTACGTCTGCGCCTCGGGCGGAATGCCGACACCGGTATCGGCGACGGCGATCGTGATCCAGCCGTCCACCACGCTCGCGCGCACCGTGACACCGCCGTGCTCCGTGAACTTCACCGCGTTCGCCATGAGGTTCACCAGCACCTGGCGGACGCGGGCGCGGTCGGCCCAGGCCGCGGGGAGCGCGTGTCCGATCTCGGACTGGAGGCTTAGCGACTTCGCCTCGGCGCTCGGGCGGATGAGGTCCATCACGTCACCGAGGAGCGCGTTGACGTCGACCTCTTCGATATTGAGCTCCATCTTGCCGGCCTCGATCTTCGCGAGGTCGAGCAGTCCGTTGATGAGACCGAGCAGGTTGTCGGCGGCCTGCACGACGCGCTCGAGGTCCGCCTGTTGCTGCTCGGTGAGCTCGCCGTCGAGGCCGTCGAGCATCAGCTTCGTGTAGCCGATGATCGCGTTCATCGGCGTGCGCAGCTCGTGGCTGACCGAGGCGAGGAATTCGCTCTTCAGACGGTTCGCGCGCTCGAGCTGCAGGTTGTTGTCGCGCAGCTCGTTGACGAGGTCCGCATTCTCTTTCGCGACGGAGACGAGTCGAGCGATGGTCCGAAGCGCGCGCGCCTCGGTGTCGGTGATCTCGCGCTGCGTCTTGAAGTACGCGGACAGCAGGCCCGCGGCGCGGCCGCGTGCCGACAGCGGGATGTGCGCGACGAACGGCAGAGGGCTGCCCGGGGCGTGCAGGTGCTGGATCTGGTTGGGGTCGTACACCGGATTCACCAACACGCGGGCCGCGAGGGCGGTCGCGATCTCCGCATCGACGCCGATCGTGGTCGGAGCGACGAGACGTCCGCCGGAACCCGATGGGCTCCCCGGAGCGTCCTCGCGGATGACGATCGACGCGCCGTCGGCATGGAACAGAGACACCATGCGTGAGAGCGACTCCGCGAAGATGCGCTCGCGGTCGGTGACGCCGACGACGGCGTCGGCGACCTCGTTCACCGTGCGCACCTCGGCCAGGTACTCCTGCTGCGTGCGCTCGCGCTCGCTGAGCGAGCGCGCCATCGTGTCGAACGCGCGCTCGAGCGTGCCGATCTCGTGCCCCGACCGCTGCCGCACGGTCACCGCGAGATCGCCCGCCTCGATCCGCTGCGCGGCAGCGGCGAGCTCCTCGAGCGGCTTCGTCATCGCCGAAGCCGAGCGGTACGCGAAGAACGTGACGAGCGCGATGAGGCCCCCGGCGAGGACGAGCATGATCAGAAGGAGCGACTGCCGCGCGGCCTCGACGCCCCTGGTGGGCACGAGCACGGCGAGCACGCCGGGGTTGTCGCGCTGGGAGCGCACGACGCGGAAGATGCCGTAGTAGTCAACGCCGCCGACCATCACGCTCTTGACGAAGGTGTCCTTCGGTGTCGCGTCGACCTCCTGCACCGACGGGAAAGCGGTGCCGTCCGGGATCGGGGCGGTCGATGCGAGCACCTTTCCGTTCCATACCAGCGCGATCTGCGCCTCGCTCTTGCTGTTGATCGAGCGCAGGTATTCGTTGCCGAGGACCGTCCCCACCTCGACGACGCCGACGGAATCCTGCCCGGCACCGCGGATGACGTAGATCGCGCGGACCGTGAGGCCGCGGGGTTCGTCGTAGAGGAAGACGCCCTGCTGCGCGCCCGCGCGCGTCAGGCGGAGCAGCTCGGGTCGCAGGGTCTCGCCGGGCTGGAAGTCCTGCGCGCCGGCGATGTACTTCCCGTTCACGTCGGCCACGTTCATGATGTCGACGTTCAAGCGGGACTTCTGCGGAAGCAGGAACGCGGTCAGGCCGTCGTGATCGCCTTCCTCGGTGAGATCGCGCGTCGTCGGCAGACCGGCGATGAGCGACGCGGCCTTCTGGTTCTGCGCGGACTGGTCGGCAATCTCGTTCGCGGCCGTCTGCGCGACGACCTCGGCCTCATCCTCGAACTGCTGGAGGACGAGCTCGTTCGATTCGTACAGCGCGACTGCGGCGAGGACCACCAGCGCGCCCACAGCGACCGCAACGGTGCGGCCGACGAGGGCGCGCAGAAGGCTCGGCGCGAAGAGCTGCTGGAGGAACGTCACCGCTACTGGTCTACAGGCCCGCCAGGACCTTCTGCCCCTCGGGACCCTTCACGAAGTCGAGGAACGCCTTGATCGCCGGCTTCACCTTCGCGGGGTTGGGGTTGTAGACGAAATACAGCGGACGGCGGATCGGGTAGGTGCCGTTTGCCAGGGTCTCGCGCGTCGCCGCGATCCCATCGATCGTCAGCAGACGCACGTCGGTGGCCGCGAACGTCTGGGCGTTGATCGTCATCATGCCGATCGAGTCCTTGAAGGACGTGATCGCCTTCAGCGTCTCGTCGATCTGGAACACCTCGATCGCGTCCTTGACGTACGTCGGCTTCTCCGAGCCGAAGAAGTACGACTCGAAGGCCGAGCGCGTCGCCGATCCGGGCTCGCGGAGGAGGACGCGGATCTTCCCGGGGTTCCCGCCGACGTCCTTCCAGTCGGTGATCTGGCCGCTGAAGATCTTCTTGACCTGATCCTTGCTGAGGGCCTTCACCGGATTCACGGCGTTGGTGCCGACCCCCGTTCCGGACGCACCGATCGACACCGTCTCGACGGTGCCCTTCTCGGCCGTCTTGAGGTCACGGCTGATGTAGCCGAGATCGACGTCGCCGCTCACCGCGAGCGCAACGCCCGCGTCGGAGCCGACATCGTCGAAGCCCTGCCACGCCACCGAGGGATGCGCCGCGGTGAACGCGGCGGTGAGCGCCTTGACCGCGTCGATGGCGCCGCCACCGCCCTTGGTGATGTACGCGCCCGCCAGGGGGTCCGGCGTCGGTTTCGCCTGCACCGGTCCCGCCCCACCACAGGAGGCGATCACCAGCGCCATACCCAAATACGCAGCTTTACGTAGGATTCCCATCAACCCCGCGCCCTCCGTCCGGCCAAGCCGGTTCAGCCAATTGCGGGAAGTGTTGGCTCCGCTAACCGGCCCGTCCATCCCCCTAACGGGGAGGAGAGCCGCTCTGGCGCGCGAATGAGAGCCCTCTACGCTAAATGAACTAGGCCGTCGGCGTGACTGGAGCGCGCGTCCGCTTCGCCGGAAGGCGCTCGAGCAGGCGCTCGCACGAGCCCGAGATCTCCTCGACCGCGGCCTGGAACGCTGCGCTGTTGCCCGGGGACGGCTCGCGAAAGCCGCTCACCTTCCTGACGAACTGAAGGGCCGCCGCGCGGATCTCCGCGTCGCTCGCGGGGGTCGCGCCGCGTAGGGTCTTGATGCTTCGACACATGCTCGTGAAGGTACGCCTTCCTCGGTCAAAGTGGGTACGCGCGCTTGACGTCCCAGCTCCGCTGCGCTCATGGTCTCGGCCGGTGGACCCGAACGTCGTCCTGCCGCTCCTCTCGTCCGTTACGAGCTTCCTTTTCGCGTCGCTCGTCTTCGCGCAGTGGCTGGGGCGGCGCCGGAGCTTCCAGCTCGTGTGGACGATCGGCCTCCTCTGGTACGGCATCAGCGCGGGCACCGAGTTCTGGGGCAGCGCCTTCGGTTGGAGCGAGCCGCTGTATCGCGTCTGGTACCTCATCGGCGCGCTCTTCGTCGCGGCCTATCTCGGCATGGGCACCGTCTATCTGCTCGCGAAGACGCGGTTCGGGTACTTCGTCGCCGCGACGATCTTCGTCGGCGGACTCTTCGCCATCCTCAGCCAGCTCCGGCTGGAACGCGAGGGACATCCGGCACCGGTGATCGCCGTCGTGCTCGTCATCGCGTTCGCGACGGCGGCCGCGCTCGGCGTCGCGTACGTCACATGGCGGCACCGCGCATGGACCGGGCACGTAGCGATGGCGTTCCTCGCGCTCGCCTCGGTCGCGGTCACCGCGCTCGTCCTCACGGCACCGATCGCGTCCCCGGGATACGCGCTCGATCCGGCGACGGGGGTGCCGGTGGGTACGGCGATCCCCGAGAACATCCGCGTGCTCTCGGGCCCGTTCAACATCGCCGGCGCGTTCACGCTCGTGTTCGGCGCGCTGTTCTCAGCCTACGTCTTCATGCCGAAGCGCAAGGTCCTGCGCGGCCGCCGCCTTCCGCCCATGATCGCGCAGGCCTACGGCGCGCTCGCCATCCTGATCAATCTCCTCGCGTCGCTGCCGCTCGCCGCCGCCGCTCTCGCGCGCGGCCAGCTGCATTCGCGCGTCCCGGCGACGCTCCTCATCGCGCTGGGCGGGTTCATCCCGGGCATCACCAGCGGCCTCAACCGATTCGGCTTCACGTGGTCGTTCTTCCTGGGCGAGCTCCTGGGCGTCCTCTTCATCTTCATCGGATTTCTGGTGAGCGCGGAGGTGTTCGCCTCGCGCGTCCGCGTCGGCCCGCTGGCGCTCGGGCGGACCGAGGAGCGCGCCCCCTCTTAGCATCCCGCGCGATCTCTCGCCTTCGGCGAGAAGACACGTTCAAGACTGTGATCTCGCTCCTCGCGGATCAACCGCTCGTCGCTCGCCTAGCATCCCCATCGTGCTCGTCCTCACCAAGCACGAGGTCGAATCGCTCATAGACCCCGATGCCCTCCGTGCGGCGGTCGCCGCCGCGCTTGCCGATCTCTCCGCGGGTAGGGCGTCGATGCCGACGCGCATCGCGGCGATCGTCGCCGAGCGCGATGCGCTGCTCGCCGCGATGCCGGCCTATCTTCCGAGCGCGAACGCCCTGACCACCAAGCTCGTGTCGCTCTTCCCCCGCAACACGGATCGTCCGACGCATCAAGCGGTCATCGTCGCGTTCGACGCGATGACCGGTACGCCCGCGGCGCTCATGGACGGCGAGGCGATCACGGCGGCGCGCACCGCGGCCGCATCGGCGCTCGCGACCGATCTGCTCGCGCGCAAGGATGTCGCACGACTCGTCGTCATTGGCACCGGAGTGCAGGCGCGTGCGCATCTGCGCGCTGTCGCGCGCGTGCGGCGCTTCCGTGCGATCCACGTCGCTGGCCGTGACCCCCAGAACGCGGAAGCGCTCGCGCGCGCTTTCGCGGATGACACACACAGGCGGTCGGACGCGGGTGGCCCCTTCCCCGAGATCGGTGTCTACGCGCGGATCGAGCAGGCGGTGCGCGAGGCCGACGTCGTCTGTGCGTGCACGCACAGCCCCGATCCAGTCGTGCGTCGCGAGTGGCTGCGCCCGGGGACCCACGTCAACTCCGTCGGCTACAACACCGCCGGACGTGAAGTGGACGAAGGGACCGTGGCCGATGCTCTCGTCGTCGTGGAGTCGCGCGCCGCGGCCCTGGCGCCACCGCCCGGCGGCTCGAATGATCTCCTTTGGCCGATACGCGACGGCCGTATCACCGCCGCGCACGTGCACGCCGAGCTTGGCGAGATCGTCGCGGGAACGCGACCCGGCCGGACGGCCGATGGCCAGATCACGCTATACAAGTCCGTCGGCGTCGCCGTCGAGGACGCGGCCGCGGCGGCGCTCGTGCTGCGTGTCGCGCGCGAGCGCGGCGTCGGGAAAGAGATCGCGATCTGAGGCGCTAGTACATGCCCCCCGGATCACCGCTGCGCTGACCCTCGAGCAGCTGTCCGATCCCCCGCTGGTCGCCGCGCAGCGCATCGAGCAGGCGGATCGCGTCGTCGATGGTCAGGCCTTTGCGGAATTGATCGAGCGCCGGACGGAGATCCGGCGGCGGAGAGCCCGTCGGAGTGCGCGAGTCCGTCGGATCGCCGTTCGCCTGCGTGTCACCCGATTGCTGACCCGGTTGCGGCGATCCGCCCGGACGCGGCGCACCGGATTGACCCGCGCCCTGCCCCTGCGTCCCCGGGTTCTGCCCCTGCGATTGCCCCGTGCCCGCCTGCTGACCCGTCGAGGTCGAAGACGTCGGCGCGAGGATCCGCGAGATGAGCTCGAGATTGAATTTGGCGTCGCGATCAGCCGGATCGAGGCGCAGCGCTTCCTTGTACGCGTCGCGCGCCTCCGCGAGCCGGCCCAGACGGAACAGCGTGTTGCCCCGGTCGTACTGCGCGATCGCCCGAAGCTTGGGCTCGGCGCCGTCGATCGCGCGTGCGTACTCGGGCAGCGCTCGTGAGTGCTCCTTCAGCATGTGCAGCGCGTTGGCCGCGTTGATCGCGAGCTCGGGAGAATCCGGCATCGACTGCTGGATGTCGCGATACACGTTCAGTGCGCCCCGGTAGTCGCCCGCGGCGAAGAGGCCGTTGGCGGTCTCGTTCGAGATCGCCGCGTCGCCGCAGCCGATGCCCCAGAGGAGCGCGGATCCGATCGCGACGCCAAGGACCCTACGGCGCCGCCGCGCCGGGGGCAGGGCTCCGCGGGGGACCGGCATCGGCCGGCGACCCGGGATGAGCCATTCGAGGAGCAGCGCCGCGACGGCGATCGCGATGAACGGGGCCGAGCGCTCGTCCGGGATCGCGCCGGCGTCGTCGAGCGGCTCGATGCCTTCGAGCGTCCGCAGCTCCCGCGCGACGTCTCCGATCACGCCGTCGTCCCCGGAGTAGCGCCAGTAGCGCCCGCCGCCTCGTTCCGCGACGAGCCGCAGCGTCTCCTCGTTGAGCCGACTCACCAGGGGCACGCCGCCTGCGTCGCGCAGATAGCCCGTGAACTTCCCATTGGCCGTGTCGTACGTCGGGATCTGACCGCCGTTCGGCGTGCCGATCCCGACCGCGTACAGACGGACCCCCTTGTCCTTGAGCTCGTCGCTCGCCGGGATGTCGCCCGCGGTCAGCTCGCCGTCCGACACGAGCACGACCGCGCGCTTGCGCAGTGGATCGAGGTCCGGAGCGAAGGCGCCGAAAGACGCTTCGATCCCGGAGCGCAGCGACGACCCCGGCTGCAGCTTGAACCCGCGGCCGGAGTTGTCGAGGACCTCGCCCATGATCCGTGGATCGGTCGTCGGCGGATAGCGGACGGTGCCCTGGCCCGCGAAGAGCACGAGGGCGACGCGGCTTCCGATGAGCTGGTGGCCGAGCTCCTCGATCAGATGACGCGCCGCCCGCAACCTGTCGGGTTCGACGTCGCGCACGCCCATGCTCTGCGAGACGTCGACCGCCATGACCAGATCGACGCCGAGACGGCGTGCGGAGCGGGGCCGCAGGTCTACGAATGGACCGGCGACCGCGACGATGAGGCTCGCGACGGCGACGACGAGCAGCGTCGCCTTGATCCACCAGCGCGCGCCGCTGCGGGAGAGGAGCGGCGACGCGCCGCCGAACGTCCGCAGCGAACGTGACCTCGCGCTGTACGCGAGCGCGACGAGCGCGAGGACGAGCGGCACGATCGCCAGCAGCAGCAGTAGCTCGGCGCGGGCGAAGCCCATGATCGGCAACGTCACGGCACCCTCCGGAAGACCGTGGTCGCGAGCATGAGCTCGAGGACCAGGAGCGCCGCTCCGGCAGCGGCGAACGGCATCGCGGCATCCTCCGTCGAAATGAACGCGCGCGTCCCGACACGAGCCTTCTCGAGCGTTTGGATCTCGCGGTAGACCTCGCGCAGCGCCGTCTCGTCGGATGCGCGGTAGTACTGGCCGCCGGTGAGCTCGCTCATCTGGCGCATCACCAGCTCGTCAACATCCGGCGCGGCACGCGGCCCCGGGCGCCCAGCCGGCACGGCGCCGATGGTGTACAGCCGGACGCCGATCAGCTTCGCCATCTGCGCGGCATCCATCGGCTGGATGTCACCGGCGTTGTTCTGCCCGTCGGTGAGCAGCACGGCGACCTTGCCGCGCGCGGTGGAGTCGCGCAGCACGTTGAGTCCGGTCGCGAGGCCGGTGCCGATCGCGGTGCCGTCCCTGAGCGGGCGGCCTGCCTGGACCGGCTCCACCAGACGCTGCGCCGCGGCGTAGTCGAGCGTCAACGGGCTGAGCACCAGAGCCTCCCCGCTGAAGATCACGACGCCCGCGCGGTCGTTCGTGAGCCCGCCGAGGAACTCGTGCACGACCTTCTTCACCGCCTCGATGCGGCTCTGGCCGCCAAAGTCGGGCGTCGTCATGGACGACGAGGTGTCGAGCACGATCACCAGATCGATGCCTTCCGCGGGCACGTCGAAGGACGCGTGCACGACCGACGGCGCGGCGAGCGCGAGGATCAATGCGGTGGCGGCGACGACGCGCATCGGGACGAGGAGCCAGCGGAGGCGCACGCGCCAGCTCCCGCGCGCACGCGGCAGCAGTCCGAGCGATGAGAACAACAGGCCGCCGGGCCGGCCGAGCTCCCGTCGCAGCTCGACCGCGAGGGCGAGAAGCACGACGAGCAGGAGCGCGAGGACCCACGGCGCGTCGAACCGGACCTCGGTGCCGAACATGCGTGCGCTCATTGCGGCCTCAGCGCGGCGATCTCGTATTCCTCGGCCGTCGCCGCCCGCCGCACGATGTCGAGCGCGGCGCGCACCGCGTTGTGCGCGTGCGCCGGATATGGCATGGCATGGCGGAAGCGGACCTCGTCGCCCTCGCGCAGGATCTCGTAGATCGCCGCTGACTGCGTGCGATCGACGCCCGCGCGCTCCATCGCCGCGCGCAGCTCGCGGCTCGTGTGCCCGGGTTCGATGCCGAAGCGCTCCACGACGTACCGGCGCAGGCTCCCGGAGAGTCGCGCATAGTGCTCGGCCGTCTTCCCCTTCTCGGGAAGGCGCTGCTCCGCGAGCTGATCGAGCTCGCGCAGCGCGCGCTGGACCGGTGTGAGCTGGTCCTCGAGCGCGGCCCCCTCGCGGCGGCGGAGCAGGAGCCAGAAGATCAGCCCGGCGAGCGCGGTGAAGGCCGCGGCCGCGCCGAGGCCGAGCAGAAAACGCACTGCCTTGGCGAAGAACGCGGCGGGCAGGTCGGCCTGCGGCTTGAGCGGCTTGATGTCCGAGGTGTCCTCGCCGTCGCGGATGACCGTGGCGACGCGCAGGACGAGCGGTGCTGTCACGGCAACGCCGGCCGTGCCGTTCGGACCGAGGTAGGCCACTTCGATGGGCGGCACCGCGACATCGCCGACCATCCAGGCGGTCACGCGATAACGGAACGTCCAGCGCGTGACGCCGCCGGGCCGGCTCGAGCGCTGCGACGCCAGGACCTCGAGGATCTCGACATCGCCGACGTTCCGCGCGACGCGTGGATCGCTGACCTGATAGCCAGCCTCCGCGTCGGCGACGACCGTCAGGATCAACGGATCGCCCACGGTGATCGTGGCGCGATCGATCGTCGCGGTCGCGTTCACGGGGTCGGCGGCCGCGGCGGATCCGCCCATCACACTGGACAGCGCCAGAGCCACGCTGAGGGCGATCTTCTTCAATTGCGTCGCGTCCTCGCGTTGAAGAGCGCCATGAGCGCCGGCACGTACGGACGGTCCGTGTACAGGTCGACCGCATCGATCTTCATCCGGCCGAGGGCCCTCCTGCGCTCGAGCCGTCTGCGCCGCGCGGCGACCCCGTACTCCTCGCGCAGCCGCTCGTCCCCCGTGTCCACGTACGCCATGCGCCCGCTCTCGGCGTCCTCGAGCGCCACCACCCCGACGTTCGGCAGGTCGAGCTCGCGAGGATCGTTGAGCGTGAGCGCGATGACGTCGTGCTTCCGGCCGAGCATGCGCACCGCCGGATCGTCGCCCAGCCCGACGTCGATGAAATCGCTGATCAGGAAGACGACGCTGCGCTTTTTCGTCACGTTGGTGAGGAACCGCGCGGCGGACGACAGCTCCGTCCGCGCGCGTCTCGGCTCGGCGAAGAGCAGCTCGCGGATGAGACGGAGCAGATGATCGTGACCGCGGCGGGACGGCAGCCATTCCTGCTGCCCCTCCGCGAAACGAAGGAGTCCAACGCGGTCGTGGCTGCGCATCGCGGTCATCGCGAGGAGCGCCGCCACCTCCGCCGCGAGCTCGCGCTTGCTCTGGTCGACGCTTCCGAACCACGACGAGGCTGAGACGTCGACGGCGAGGTAGATGTTGAGCTCGCGATCCTCGCGGAACTTCTTGATGTACGGCACGCCCATCCGCGCCGTGACGTTCCAGTCGATGCTTCGGATGTCGTCGCCCGGCTCGTACTCGCGGACCTCTTCGAACTCCAGGCCCGACCCGCGGAAGACGCTGCGGTACGTTCCGAGCAGCGCCTCGTCGGCGAGGATGCGCGCCTTGATCTCGACGGTGCGGATACTCCGCAGGACCTTGTGCGGGAGGGTCCGGTCGTCAACGTCGCGAGCGGGCGCACCTGCGAGCCGGGCCATGGTCAGGGCAGCGGGACCTTGTCCAGCACCTTCGCGATGACCGTCTCCGGAGTGACCTCCTCCGCTTCCGCCTGATACGTGACGATCAAACGGTGGCGCATCACGTCGGGCGCCACGGCCTTCACGTCGTCGGGGAGGACATAGTCCCGTCCTTCGAGGAACGCGTTCGCGCGCGCGGCGATCGAGATGAAGATCGACGCGCGTGGCGAGACGCCGTAGGCGATGAGCGGTCGCAGCTCCGCGAGCGCGAATTGCTCCGGCTCGCGCGTGGCGAACACGATGCGCACGACGTAGTCCTTCAGTGACTCTTCCATGTGGACCTGCTTGACCGCCGCGCGCGCGTCCAGCACGGCCTTTGGCGTCGCGACGCGCCGGATCTGGGGGATCTCACCGATCGTCTGGCGATCCATGATCTCCCGCTCTTCCTGTTGTGATGGATAGCCGATCACCACTTTCATCATGAAGCGGTCGACCTGAGCCTCCGGCAATCGGTACGTGCCCTCGTGCTCGATGGGGTTCTGCGTCGCGAGCACCATGAACAGCTCGCCCAGCGGATGCGTCGTGCCGCCGATGCTCACCTGCTTCTCCTGCATCGCCTCGAGAAGCGCGCTCTGCACCTTGGGCGGCGCGCGGTTCACCTCATCGGCGAGGAGGATGTCGGTGAAGATGGGCCCCAGGCGCGGACGGAAGGTCTGGTCCGCCGGGTTGTAGATCATCGTGCCGTTGAGGTCCGCGGGCAGCAGGTCCGGTGTGAACTGCACCCGCTTGAAGCTCGCCTCGATCGTGTCGGAGAGTGTCTTCACCGCGAGTGTCTTGGCCAGGCCGGGTACTCCCTCGATCAGCAGGTGCCCGTTGCACAGGAGCCCGAGGAGGAGCCGATTCACGAGATAGTCCTGACCCACGATGACCTTCCGGATCTCGTGCAGGACGGGCGCGATGAAGTCCCCGCGCCGCAGGACGGACTCGTTCGTCGTCGCCGGCCGGTAGGTCTTCACCGTCACAGAGCGTACCCGCTCCGCTCGCCAATGGTTCGGGGTAGGCTGTGCCGCCGGCGCTACAACTCGCGGGAGGTACGAAGGTGCGACGCCTTTTCTTCGCGACTCTCGTGGCTCTCATGCTCACGGCCTCGGTGCCGGCATCCGCGATCACGTACGGCGAGCCTGACAACGGTCGGCACCCGTACGTGGGTCTGGTGGTCTTTTATGACTCGACCAACACTCCCCAGTGGCGGTGCTCCGGGACTCTCATGTCTTCGACCGTCCTGCTGACGGCGGGCCACTGCACCGGGTTCCCGGGCGATGGCATCGTCGCGGCGCAGGCGTGGTTCAGCGACTACGAGCCCTATGGCAGCTGGTCCGGCAGCGGCCCGTGTGGCTCGGCGAAGGGCTACCCGTGCGCGGGCGGCGTACGCGGCACGCCATACACCGCCGCGGGCGCCTGGGAGAGCTTCCCCAACACGGCGGACGTGGGCGTCGTCGTGTTCAAGAAGGGAGTGAGCAGCTCGACCTATGGCGCGCTCCCGCCGCTGGGGTTCCTCGATGCACTGGCGGCGCAGACTGGAACGCAGCCGATCACCGTGTACGCGGTCGGCTACGGCCTGAAGGAGATCTACCCCACGTACAACAGCAACCGGACGCGATACGTGGCGTCACAGCAGATCAACGACCTGCAGAGCTCCCTCACCGGTGGGTACAACCTGCGGACGACGAACGCACCGGGTAAGGGGACAGGGGACGGAACGACCCAGTCGGGCGGCACATGCTTCGGCGACTCCGGCGGACCGGTCTTCTACGGCGGAGTCACGGCCAATCTGGTCGTCGGCATCACCTCGTTCGGCTTGAACAGCAACTGCAAGGGGGGTGACTATGCCTTCCGCGCGGATATCTCCGTCACGCAGGACTTCCTCGCGGGGTTCGGCATCACCGCCCCGTAAGGTCCGTTCGCGACAAGACACGAGGGAGGGCCGCGCGATGAGCGCGGCCCTCGCTCATCTCAACGCCGAGCGCCGGCCTGCTCGAGCTCCTCGAGCACTTCGCGCGCGTGCCCGTCGGGCTTCACCCCGTACCAGGCCCGCGTGATCGTGCCCTTGTCGTCGATCAAGAACGTCGAGCGGATCACGCCGACCTTGCCGTCGGGCCGCTCGCCCCATGCGCCGTAGGCCTCGTGCGTCTTCTTGTCCGGATCGCTGAGCAATGGAAAAGTCAGGTGGTACTTCTCCTGAAACTGTCGATGCGACCCGGCGTCATCGCGCGAGACGCCAAGCACGGGAACGTCGATACCCTGGAACGCGTTCAGGTTGTCGTTGAATTGGCAGGCCTCGGTCGTGCAGCCCGGCGTGTCGTCCTTCGGGTAGAAGTAGAGGACGTAGCGCTTGCCGCGAAGCGATTCCGTCGAGACGACCTTCCCGTTCTCGTCGGGAAGCGCGAACGAAGGCGCCGGGTCTCCGGGCTTGAGCTCCATCGATCTCTCCCCTCTGCGTCGCCGCTGTCTTGTGTCACTTCTGTGCCGCTGCGTCGAGTCTAGGCGGCGGACATGAACGACGCGGTGCGGCGCGCGAGCGCCATGACCGTGAGCATCGGGTTCACGCCGGACGCGCTCGGGAATGCGCTCGCGTCCGTCACGTACAGGCCGCGCACACCCCACACCTGGCCATCCGGTCCGGCGACCGAGCCGCCGACAGTCCGCCCGATGCGGCAGCTGGACATCTGATGCGCGGAGAAGAGCGTCACGCGATTCGACACGATCCCGCGCCGCTCGATCTCCGCGAGGAACGGCGCGAGAGCACCGCCGTCGTGCGTCAGCGGCGGCGTATGGAGCGTGAAGATCGCGCGCGCGCAGGCGGCGGCGTGGATCCGCGCGCACTCGGCCATGGCCCGCGTCAGCAAACGGCGTTCCGATGGGCCGCAGAGATAGTCGACGAGCGGCTCGCCGGACGAGTCGATGCGCACGCGGCCTTCGGAGCGGTCCCGCACGATCGCGATGAAGGGGGCGATGCGACGCGCCTCGGCCGCGCGTCCGCGATGCGCGGCGCTCCCCCACCACGGGAACGCCGCGGCGAGGATGCCTGGGTAGCCCTGCGGGACCTCAATACGGAATCCGAACGCCCCGTCGATGTCGGTGAAGGCGTCGCCCAGGACCGACTGCGGCACCCCGGACCACACACCGCCGAGATCGTCGTCGTAGACGCCCGAGGTGACGGATACCGGATGAAGGTGAAAGTGCAGGCCGGCCTGAGCCTCGGCGATGCCCGAGCGCAGCAGCAGCGCGGGCGAGAGGATCGCTCCGCCCGCGAGCGCGACGAGCGGCGCCTCGATCGTAATCTCGCCACCGTCGATCCGGGCCACCACTCCGGTCACGCGACCGTTCCGCGCGACGATGCGTCGCGCGTCGGCGCCGCACACGATCTCCGCCCCGTGCTCGCACGCGTCCGCGAGATAGGTGCGCATCGCGGACTGCTTCGCGCCCCGACGGCATCCGAGGGTGCAGGGGCCGCAGTCACCGCATCCGCGCACGTTGCGCGCGATCGTCGCGCTCGAGAGTCCGAGCGCCTTCAAGCCGCGTTCGAGCGCCGCGTTCGCGCCGTTCCGCGCGCTCTCGTCAGTATCGACGTCGAGCCGCGCGCTCACGGCGTCGTAGTGAGGATCGAGATCCTCGATCCCCGCGGCCCGCCACTCGTCGCGCACCGCGGCCGGGATGCGCAGCGACGTATTCCAGTTGACGATGGTCCCGCCGCCGAGTGCGGAGCCGGCGAGGATCGAGATGGCGCGGTCGGTCGTCGTCGCGATGCCGCGATCGACGAAGAGCGCCGCGTAGCCTTCGAGCTCGCGGCCGTCGAAATCAGGTTCGGTGCGCATCCGCGCCCGCTCGAGCACGATGACCTGCTTCCCCGCCGCCGCGAGCGCCGCGGCGGCGACCGCGCCCCCGGCGCCCGACCCGATGACGCACGCGTCGGCGCGCAGGGTCTCCCCCGCGCGCGGCACGCGTGACCGCAGCGGCGCGGGTGGAGCGATGGAGTCGAGTCCGGAGCGCGCGTACCCCATCCGCCCCGCGTACGGCGAGCCGTCCTGTCCGTACGTGTAGAGCAGCACGAGCCGCTTCATCACCTGGAACGCGCGGCGCTTCAGTGGGAGTGGGCTCGCCGCCCAACGCTTGAGATACGCCTCTCGCTCCGGCTGCGAGAGCGTTGTGAAGCGCACGGCGCGACCTGTGAGCGCGAGGTTGAGGAGCGGAGACTCGATGGCGTCGAGGAGCTGATCGAGCTCGGCGACGAGCGCACGACGACCGAGCGCCGCGACTTCCGCCCGCAGCATCCGATGCACGCCGAGTGCGGTCGCCGAAGGCAGGCCGTCGCCGCCAGGGACGAATGTGTCGCAGATCGCCGCGAGCGCCCGCTCGCGATCGCTCATTGGATGCGCTGAGACGCGCTCACGCCGGCCACGCGCCGCCATGCTAGGCGGGTGGGCAGACGGGCTGGTTAGCTAACGCTCTCCAGGTCGCGCGTGCGCTTCTGGCGCGGACGGGGACCGGCGGCGAAGTTCGGCCGCTCGATGGTCGTCACCCGGTGCCGGTAGTCGTGCGCCTCGATCTCGTGGGCGTCGCGAAGCTTCGCCGCCTCAAGGAGGGAGGCGAGCGTCGACTGATCCGCGGGCGTAAAGACCGCGTCGCAGTCCGGGGTCGCGCGGCAGAGGAGTCCGGAAGTCTTCATACGCTCTTTAGAACACTCCAGAGGAGCCATTTGTTCCGACAAGCGAGAGCTAGATCGGGCGCTTGGAGCGCCCTCAGGTACTGAGCGGTGGACGGGTCTCGAACCCGCGGCCTCGACCTTGGCAAGGTCGCGCTCTACCAACTGAGCCACCACCGCATGCCGGCGACCCGGAGCACGTTGAATTATACGTCGCTAGCCTTCCTTTGGAGATAGGCCCGTTTCTTCAGGAGCGTTCCCCGGCGATGCGCTCCGTCGGGGCGGCGTTTCCCGAAGCGTGGTCACGCGCTTCAGGTCGCGCGCACTCACGTAGGCCCGGATGTCCCCCGCGCGCTTTGCCCTCCGAAGCTTTCCGTCCGCGATCAGTCGATAGAGCGTTGCTCGGGATAGGCCTGACCGCCGTAGCGCTTCGGCGATTGTCAGCCAGTCGCTCATCTCACAATATCCTACTTTGTCTCATAATGTACCGCAGCGCAGTCTCGGGACGGTCGTTCCTTCTCGCAAAGTCGAGCCGATACAGGGAGCAACAACATGCTGCCGAGGAAATATGCGAGACACAACATCGCGCGGCGATCTGACTGAACTCGAAGTCGCAACCGCGCTAATGCGCGCGGGGCGCCGCGTCCTTCGGCCGCTATCGAATAGCTCGCGGTATGACCTGCTTGTTGATAACGAAGACGGTACGTTTCTGCGCATCCAGTGCAAGACGGGCATCCTCCACGAAGGCCGTATCGTCTTCCGCGTTTACAGCATCAGCGGCCACAACACGCGAGCAGTCCCATACCACGGGCAAGCCGACGCTTTCGGTGTCTACTGCCCGCAAACCCACGGGACCTACCTCGTCCCGATGGAAGCGATCGCCCCTTGCAGGACGATGGTCTCTCTGAGAGTTGACCCGAGCCGCAATGGTCAGATGCGCGGTATCCGTTCGGCAAACGACTTCATCATCACTGACTAGGAGTCACGCACCCGTGCTGTCGCGCTCGCGCACGAGCAGCACGGATGCGGTGAAGCCGTGGAGGAAGTTCCGGCCGCCGACCGGGCCGAGCTCGCCGGCGGCGAAGAACCCGGCGACGGGCACTTCGCCGAACGCCGCGCGGAGCGCACCCACGTCGTGGTCCGGCTGGCCAAACAGCGCCTGACCGCGACCGTTGCACGAGAAGAGCAGCGCCCCCGCAACGCGACCGGCAGCCTCGCGGCGCTCGCGGTCCAGGAGCATCCGCAGGTCTTCGCGCGCCGACTCTGCGTCGCGGACCTGGAACTGGACGGTCTGTCCGACCTCGACTACGCCGCTGATCACGATCGCCCCCGTCGTCTGATCGACCCCGACGAGGTTGCGGATCACGAAGTCACCACGACGCAGCTCGGGTTTGAGCTCCGATGCGGCGTGACCGACGTGCAGGCCCCGCCGGACGAGCAGGCGATCCCGTTCGCTGGCGGAGGCGTAGAGCTCCTCGATGCGCTGGATCGCCGGCGCGCCACCGAGCTCGAACACGATGTTCCGCTCCGCGCGGGTCACCGCGAAGGTCTCACCGATCGGACGGCAGCCCTGCGAGACCACGCTGCGCAGCGCGATGTCACCTTCGAGCACCACCCCGACCGCGCCGTCGCGGTGGATCTCGTCGCCGAAGATCAGGCGCGTGCGGCCGGCCGCGAGCGCGCCCGATGCCATGCCACCGAGCACCGGCACGCCGGGCGCCCGCTCGTTCATGTGCTCGAGCAGGAGATGCGCCGGGAACGTGAACGGGTCCGCGAGCATCACCATGACCGCGCCGCGCTTGCGCGACGGCAGCTCGTCGAAGCCGTCGAAGTACCCCTGCTCCCCGTCCTCGCCGAACGTCGCGCGGAATGGACGGATGGTGACGCCCGGCAGGCGCGCCGCCCATGCCGCGACCGCGGGCGCATCCTCCACTTCGCGCGACTCGCCGATGACGCCTCCGGCGACGCAGCCGAGGACGATGGCCGCGCCGCAGCGGTCCTTCGCGTACGACACGATCGCAGGGAGCTCGTCCTCGTACTGCGGGGCGATGAAGAGGAAGACGAGATCCGCCGGAGCGGCCTCGAGCGGGGCGAGGGCGCCGTCGAGGGCCTCACGGATTGCGGCCCGCCCGTCGTCGCGGGTGGAAATGCCGGCACCGACGCGCGGCGAGCCGACGGAGGTCACCACGAGCGGAACATTACGCGGAGGGCCGGGCTGTGCCGAGGGCCGGGATCGAACCGGCGACACATGGTTCTTCAGGTCATGTCCC
>WNGB01000236.1_pt1 | contig 114224 bp, 104 predicted proteins | sample 5400681 | NCBI WGS metagenome assembly WNGB01 (sample SAMN13153367, study PRJNA577476) | soil metagenome | isolation source: 115 cm soil or saprolite under grassland replicate 2 | place: USA:California | collected 2016-06-15
AGATGTCGTAGTAGAGGTGGAACTCCCACGGGTGGGGGCGGAGGCGGACGGCGTCGACCTCGCGCTCGCGCTTGTAGCTGATCCAGGTCTCGACCACGTCGGGGGTGAACACGTCGCCCTCGAGCATGAAGGCGTGGTCCTTCTCCAGCGCGTCGAGCGCGTCGTCCAGCGACCCCGGCACCTGCGGGACCGCCGCCATCTCCTCGGGCGGCAGCTCGTAGAGGTCCTTGTCGAGCGGCCCGTAGGGCTCGACCTTGTTGCGGACACCGTCGAGGCCGGCCATCAGCATGGCCGCGAAGGCCAGGTAGGGGTTGCAGGACGGGTCGGGCACGCGGAACTCGACCCGCTTGGCCCTGGGGCTCTTGGAGTACAGCGGGATGCGGCAGGCGGCCGAGCGGTTGCGCTGCGAGTACACCAGGTTCACCGGCGCCTCGTAGCCCGGGACCAGCCGCCGGAAGCTGTTGGTGGTCGGGTTGGTGAGCGCGGTCAGCGCCGGCGCGTGCTGCAGCAGCCCGCCGATGTACCAGCGTGCCGTGTCCGACAGCCCGGCGTAGCCGTTCTCGTCGTAGAACAGCGGCTCGCCGTCGGTCCACAGGCTCTGGTGGGTGTGCATGCCCGAGCCGTTGTCCTCGAAGATCGGCTTGGGCATGAACGTGGCGGTCTTGCCGTTGCGCCGCGCCACGTTCTTGACGATGTACTTGTAGAGCATCACCTTGTCGGCCATGCGCAGCAGCGTGTCGAAGCGCATGTCGATCTCGGCCTGTCCGGCGGTGCCGACCTCGTGGTGGTGCACCTCGATCTCGATCCCCGCCGAGCCCATCTCCAGGACCATCTCGCTGCGGATGTCCTGGTAGTGGTCGGTCGGCGGGACCGGGAAGTAGCCCTCCTTGTAGCGGGGCTTGTAGCCGAGGTTGTGCCCGCCCTCCTCGGCGCCTGAGTTCCAGGCGCCCTCGATCGCGTCGACGAAGTGGTACGCGGAGAACTGGTTCTGGTCGAAGCGGACCGAGTCGAAGATGTAGAACTCGGCCTCGGGGCCCCAGTACGAGACCTCCGCGATGCCGGTGCCCTTGAGGTACGCCTCGGCCTTGCGCGCGATGTGGCGCGGGTCGCGGGTATAGGGCTCGCCGGTCACGGGGTCGCCGACGAAGCAGTTGAGGACCAGCGTCGGGTGCTTCGCGAACGGGTCGATGATCGCCGTGGTGGGGTCGGGGAACAGGAGCATGTCCGACTCCTGGATCTCCTGGAACCCGCGGATCGACGACCCGTCGAACCCGAACCCCCCCTCGAACGACGCCTCGGTGAGCTCCGAGGGCGGGACCGAGAAGTGCTGCATCAGCCCGGGAAGGTCCGCGAAGCGCAGGTCGATGATCCGGACCCCACGATCCTTGACAAGGCTGAGAACGTCGCCGACCGATTCCGTCACGCCGGATGCCTCCTTCATGTATGGGATCGCCCCGGGCGCCCGCCGAGGTCACGACGACGCTAGCAACGCGGCTTTGCCGCATGGTTGCCGAAGTGTTTCACGCCCGTTAACCGGCCCCCCGGCCGGCGGCGCCCGCTCCGGCCGATCATCCCGCCTGCCGGCGGAGAAAGTCCAGGCCCACCCTCGAGGTGGGCGGCGGCCAGCGGCGGCTGCCCCGGGAGGCCGACTGGCAGGCCCGCCGACGCGCTTCAAGCGCCGGACACTTCGGTGGGCCCGAGCCGCACCTCGTGGCCCTGGCATGCGGGGGGTTTGACTTCTGCAATAGCTGGGCATGCAGGAAGTTTCGGAGGCTCGCAGTGGCGGGCCGCGAATGTGCAGACTGATCCAGGACATAGCCGCCGACGGATGACTTCGTCGTCCCCGCGTGGAGTGCGGCCGTCGGGCGGTCGTCCCGAGGCAAGAAAGGGGGGCAAGGGGGGTTCGCTTACCAGCGCGGGGTACGGCAGCCGAGGATGAAGCGAGTTCTTCGATCACGGCGAGAGGGGGCAAGTGATGACGAAGGCGAAGCGAATCATCGCCATTCTGTCGCTCGTTGGGGCGCTGATGGCGGTCGCGCCGGCTGCCTACGCCGATGCGGGGGGTGGTCCCGGCAGCAACGCCGGGTGCGCGGGACATCAGCCACCGCCACCGCCAGGTGGAGGATGCGGCGGTAAGTAACGCCTGTTAGGTGAAGAGCCCCGCGCTCTACCAGGCGCGGGGGCTCGACTATTCAACAGCGCGGACGGTGCGGCGATGCTTGCTGATCCAGGCAGGCGTCCGGTGGCAGGGGCTACAGGAGCCGCACCCTGGCTGGGAACACCGCTGCGAGTGCTCGAAGTCACAGGCTCAAGGTGCCCTGCAACATAAGCTCTTCCCTACCGCCTGCTCGACGATTACGATCTCTCCGTTATCGTCAAGCGTTCCCTGCTGCCGAGTTGGCAGAGGCCGCTCCGGTGGGCGGCTCAGTGCCCGACGGTTCGAGGTTGGGCACGCTGAGGACGAGGGTGGAGAGTGGCGAGGGAGGGGTCATGGGGGCATCCCCTCCGCCCGCGCCGGGTCGGATCTTTATGAGCTACCGGCGGGAGGAGACGGCCTACCCGGCTGGCTGGCTGTTCGCCCAGCTCGCTGACCACTTCGGCGCCGGTCAGGTCTTCAAGGACGTCGACTCGATCCAGTTGGGCGACGACTTCGTCGAGGTGATCACCAGAGCAGTCGGCTCCTGTGATGTGCTGTTGGCGCTGATCGGGAATGAGTGGCTGACGATCACCGATGAGCATGGGCGGCGTCGCCTTGACGACCCCAATGACTTCGTGCGGCTGGAGATCGAGGCGGCCTTGACGCGTAACGTTCGCGTCATCCCGATCTTGGTTGATGGAGCCAGGGTACCGCGCGCCGATGAGTTGCCGGACAGCCTGGTCAAGCTGGTGCGCCGGCAGGCCCTTGAGCTTAGCCCGGCCCGCTTCGATTTTGACACCGGTCGGCTGCTTAAGGTGCTGGATAGGACCCTTGCCGACGTGCGGGCGACACAGGGGGATGCGGCCGCGATGCCGGCGCCGACAGGGACGGCACCAGACCCCAGCGCGACGGAGCTCCCGAAGGCGTCTAAACAGCGGGAGCAGGCGGAACGGAGTCCGACGCCCAGCATCCCATCAGTGGCTCCTGCCACACCGGCCGGGCCTTCACCTGCGGACTCAGGCAAACCGCCAGGCAAGCAGCGTCGACGCCTCTCCACACGGGCGTGGGTCCTGGCGGGGGTCGGAGTCGGGGTTGTGCTGATCCTGCTGATCGTTGCCATCGTTGCCAACTCCGGTACGACGCCCTCACCGACCGGCGCGATCACGACGTCCCCAACGACGAATAAGGTCATCTTGCAGGACGACTTCTCCAGCCGAACGTCTGGATGGGAAGATGACGGCAGCAAGCCTGGGAGCGGTTACACGAATGGCGCGTACCGCATCTCCTCCCCACCATCTGCTGCTGGTGGTGGCGCGGGGGGTGTTCCCACCAAGGCAAGCCGCGTGTACCCATCCGCCCCTCCAAACCTTCGCATTGAGGTCGAGGGGCGCAGGCTTCCAACCTCAGATCAGAGCATGGATTATGGTGTGTTATGTCGGGTAAACGGAGATAATGCTTACGCTCTCACAATATCTGACGATTATGCCAAAATCGAGCGATTTGGGGCCTATAAGATATTGAAGGATGCCCAAACTCAGGTGAATCCGAATTCTACAAACCAGCTGCAAGCAGTGTGCACGAGTGTCGGAGGACAGCGGGCTGTACACCTGGAACTCTGGGTTAATGGTCAGAAGGCCATCGAAACGACCGACAGGGATAGTCCACTCCCGACCGGCACCGTCGGCCTCGTCGTTGGGATCTACCAAACAAAGCGTGCAAGCGTCGCGGAGTTCGACAACTTCGTCGTCCGGCTCTGACCAAAGGGAAGGCGGATGGCACGCCGCGAGGACGGACCGGGAGCGGCGCGGCCGATCGAGGCCGTGCGCTTTGTCGCCCCAGAGGACCCGACCTGGGAGCGGTTGGAGGACCAGATCCGCTGGTATGACCGTAAGAGCGGCGACAACCAGCGCTGGTACAAGTGGCTCAAGCTGGTACCGCAACGTCCGCTGCTACACCGGCGGGCTCGCTGATTGGGAGGATGCTGGCTACCCGGTCGAGGGCACAAGCGTCGGCTCGACCGCCGTCCACCGCTGGCCTCATGGGCACAGCCCTCGTGGTCTTGAGCTGGATGGCGGTTGCCCGCACTGCGACAACGGCTGGTCGGGTTATGGATGGCCACCGCAGGAACCGCGGACGACGGCTGCTTGGGCGGTCGTCAACGACAGACGACAGGTAGTGGCCCTGCGCTGGTTCGGTGGACAGCGCACGCGCACGAGCTGGCCCATTGCTTGGGCGGCGTGGACCTGGGGACGGCCGGCCGCGGCTCTCAAGGAGCTGCAAGTCCTGGCCGGCAATCCATCACGCCTCTCGTCAACGTGGGCCGAATGACAGTCGGGTGTCCGCACCGCCGCCACCAGCAGCACGGCGCTCCTACCGCACCACCCTGCGTGACAACCAGGACAGGCTTGAGATTTGCTGTCGAAGGCGGCGCAGGCCGAAGCTCCGCTCAAAGGCGCGGACGCGCCGATGGGGTCAATCGCGCGAAGCGCACCACTGGACAGTGGCGCTCTGCTCCCCCAAGGGCCACGCCAGCATGCGCTCCGACAGAACCCAGCGAGCGAGGCGGGAGGTCGAGTGGGCGTCTGTCCGGGACTGCTACGACAACCCCCATCGTCGGAGTCTCACCGGCGGCACCCACTCCTCGTCCCGCCTCGTCCCCGCCTCGCTGCAATGCCCTTACCCAGTCGTCCCGGTGACAAACCTCACTGTTCGTGTCCGCGTGCATCCAAAGTCGGTCGGACCGTCACCCTGGCGGCTCCGCCCAATCGCGTAAATGCCGCATGGGCTTCCTCTCCCAGCAGCCGGCAGGGTCTCGGCAAGTTGCGGGATTGTCTGACTCACGGGCTTGTGATGCCGAGGAGCGGCAGGACTCGGGTGGCGTCGCGGGCGTTGTTGCGTAGGGCGGCGGCGATGGTGCGCCGGCCATGGCCCGTGGGGGGTCGTGCTTCAGCAGCGTGGCGACCTCCAGGAGGCCGAGCGCTGGGGGTACCCGCCGAGCCGCCGGCGCCGGTATGGCCGGCCGCGCAAGTCACCAGGCAGTCCCATCGACCCCTCATCGCGGCTCATCTGGGCGACTGCTGTGCCTCGCTGACGGGACGATCCGTCAACCAACGGCAGGACATTCTGTACGAACGTAGTAGCCTAGCCGCCGCGGGCGAAGTCGAAGGGGACGGCCCGCTTGGGCGCCAGCGAGGCGTCGAACCAGTGCAGCACCGGGGTGCCGTGGGGGTCATTGGAGGCGTTGTCGGTGGCGCGCGTGACGATCGCCTCGAAGATCGTGGGTGGCCGGAGGTCGCCGGCGAAGCGGACCTGGGCGGCACCGTGCGGGTCACTGCTGACCGCACCGGCCAGCAGCCAGCCGGTCCAGTTGTGCAGGAACACGAGATAGCGCTCGCGGCCGCTGGTCGGCGGTAGGCCCCGCAGGCTCACCACCGTCAGCCAGGTCCCCGGCCGGTACTGCAGGCGGCCGCGCACACCCTCGCGCTGACCGGTGCCGACCGGCGGCAGTTCTCTGGTGACGGTGTCCGGGGCGGCCGTCACCTCGCGCGCCAGCGCAACCTGACGCTGCCGGTCGAACGCGTGCGCGCCGCGGGCCCCGAGCCCGGCCACCGCGCCGAGCGCCACGACGGCGAGCGCTGCTCTGGCCAGGCGCTGGCGCGCGATCGTGTGGGCCACCGGTGCCGCTACGCCTCCGCCGCCGCGGGGGCCGCGGCGGCCTCGGCCGCGACGGCCCAGCGGGGCAGCACGCCATGCTGCTTGGAGTAGGCGGCCTTGTGCATCTGGCCGGCGTGGTAGCTCGAGCGCACCAGCGGGCCGGACTCGACGTGGGTGAAGCCCAGCGACGTCGCCATCTGCCCGAGCTCGGCGAACTCCTCCGGCGTGACGAAGCGTTGCAGGTTCAGGTGCTGCCTGCTCGGCTGCAGGTACTGGCTGATGGTCAGCAGCTCCACGCCGGCCTCGCGCAGGTGCCGCATGGTCTCCTCGACCTCGTGGCGCTCCTCGCCCATGCCGAGGATCAGGTTGGACTTGGTGGCGTGGCCGGGTGGCAGCCAGGCGCGAGCGCGGGCGAGCAGCTCCAGGCTGCCCGCGTAGGTGAAGCCCGGGCGGATGCGCTTGTAGAGCCGCGGCACGGTCTCGACGTTGTGCCCGAGCACGTCGGGCAGGGCCTCGCTCACCTGCCGCAGCGCCTCGGAGCGGCCGTGGAAGTCGGGGACCAGCACCTCGATCCCGCAGGTCGGCAGGAGCCTGCGGACCTGGCGGATCGACTCGGCGAACAGCCAGGCGCCGCCGTCGTCGAGGTCGTCGCGGGCCACCCCGGTGATGACCGCGAAGTTCAGCCCCATCCGGGCGACCGCGTGGGCCACCCGCCGCGGTTCGTCGGTGTCGTACCCCTCGGGCCTGCCGTTCGAGATCTGGCAGAAGGGGCAGGCCCGGGTGCAGTGCTCGCCGCCGATCAGGAAGGTCGCCTCGCGTGCCTCCCAGCACTCGAAGATGTTCGGGCAGCCGGCCTCCTCGCAGACGGTGTGCAGCTCGGCGCCGCGCATGAGCGACTTCAGCTCGCGGTAGTTCGGCCCGTAGGAGGCGCGCACCTTGAGCCACGACGGCTTGCGGGAGAAGGTCGCCTCCGTCGGCGGAGGCGCCGGCGTGCGTGGCAGCACCGACAGCGTGCGCACGCCGGGCGGGATGACCGGCTCAGGATCAGACTGGGGCATCGGTGTGTTCCTCGGTGTGTTCCTCCGCCGGCAGGTCCAGGTCAGCAAGGTCCAGCAGCGCCGGCGCGCGCTCGAGCCGCTCGGCGAGACCCCGCTCGACGAGCGGCACCGTCTCGGACACGGTGACCGTGCGACCGAGCAGCCCGGACAGGGAGCAGGCCGGCTTGTCCGGCAGCCCGCAGGGAATGATCGCGTTGAACTTCGCCAGGTCAGTCGAGCAGTTCAGGGCGAAGCCGTGGCTGGTCACCCCACGGGAGACGCGCATGCCGATCGCGGCCAGCTTGGCGTCGCCGACCCAGACCCCGGTGAGCACGCCGGACTCGCCGCGGGCCTCGAGGCCGAAGTCGGCGGCCACGTCGACCAGCGCCTGCTCGACGCGGCGCAGGAAGGGCCAGATGCCCTTGGCCTGGTCCAGCCTGGTGACCGGGTAGCCGACGAGCTGGCCGGGACCGTGATAGGTGACCTGGCCGCCACGGTCGGTGTGCACCACCTCGGCGCCCTGGGCCGCCAGCCACTCTGGGCTGACGAGCACGTCGCCGTCGGAGCCGCGCCTGCCGATGGTGTAGACGTGCGGGTGCTCCAGCAGCAGCACGGTGTCGGGGACCTCACCCGCCACGCGCCGCTCGACCAGCGCGCGCTGCCAGGCCCAGGCGCGCCGGTAGGGGACCAGCCCGGCCCGGACCAGCCACAGCGTGGGCCGGCTCCCGCTCATCACGCCAGCCCCAGCTCGGCGTCGAAGTCGGCCTCCTCCAGCACCTCTTTGATCTTGACGAGGAAGCGGGCGGCGTCGGCGCCGTCGATGATGCGGTGGTCGTAGGTGAGGACGGCGTACATCACGTGGCGCACCGCCACCACCTCGCCGAGCTGCGGGTCGTCGACCACCATCGGGCGCTTGACGATCGCCGGGGTGGCGAGGATGGCCGCGTTGGGCTGGTTGATGATCGGCGTGTCCCACAGCACCCCGCGGCTGCCCGTGTTGGTCACCGTGATGGTGGAGCCGGTCAGCTCGTCGGGACTCACCTTGCCGTCGCGCGTGCGCCCGGCCACGTCGGCGATGGCCTTGGCCAGGCCGGCCAGGTTGAGGTTGTCCGCGTGCTTGATCACCGGGACGTACAGGCCCTTGGGTGTGTCGACCGCCACGCCGAGGTGCACGTCCTTGTAGACGTGGAGGTTGCCGTCCTGGTCGATGGCGGAGTTGACGTTCGGGTGCTGCTTGACGGCGGCGATCATCGCCTGGATGCAGAAGGGCAGCGGCGACAGCGACACGCCCTCGCGCTCCCGGAACCCCTCCTTGGCACGCCCGCGCAGTCGCATCACGGCGGTCATGTCGACCTCAACCGCGGAGGTGAGCTGGGCGCTGACCTGGAGGGAGGTCACCATGCGCTCGGCGATGAGGCGGCGTATGCGGGTGGTCTTGATGACCTCCTCGCGCACGCCGGAGGGCAGCGGCACCGCCACCCGGAGGCTGGACGCGGTCGCCGTGCCTCCGGGTGGCGGTGCCGCCGCCTGGGCCGGGGGGGCCGGGGCGGCCTGGGCCGGGGCGGCCGGCTGGCGCCCGCGCTGCTCGAGGTAGGCCTCGACGTCCTCGCGGCGCACGCGGCCGCCGGCGCCGCTCCCGCGGACCTGCGACAGGTCGATGCGGTGCTCACGCGCGAGCCGGCGGACCAGTGGGGAAACCACCATGCCCTCGGGCACCACGCCTTGCCGCCCGCCGTCGCCCTGCACCGCTGGGGCGGTCGGGGGGGCGGCCTGAGTCGCCGGGGGCGCCGCGCCGCCCGCGGCGATCTCCACCAGCTCGGCTCCGACCGCGACCGTCTCGTCCTCGCCGACCCTGATCGACTGGACGACACCGGCGACGGGGGAGGGGACCTCGGTGTCGACCTTGTCGGTGGAGACCTCGAACAGGGGCTCGTCGACCTCGACGCGGTCGCCTTCCCGCTTGAGCCAGCGGGTGATGGTGCCCTCGGTGATCGACTCGCCGAGCTCCGGCATGCGCACCGTGACCGTCCCGCCCCCCTCGGCCGCGGGCGCTGCCTGCTCGGGCTGCTCCTTGGCGGCCTCAGCGGGCTCGGCCTCAGCCGCGGCGGCCCCCTGGGGCTCCTCCTCGGCGGCCTCTCCGCCGGTCTCCGCGCCAGGCCGCTCGCCGGCCTCGTCCCTTGCCGCCGGCGCCTGGCCGTCGTCCGCCTCCGCAGCCTCGATCTCGGCCAGCTCTGTGCCCACCGGCACGGTCTCGTCCTCGTGGACCTTGATCGACGTCAGCACTCCGGCGACGGGGGAGGGGACCTCGGTGTCGACCTTGTCGGTGGAGACCTCGTACAGGGGCTCGTCGACCTCGACGCGGTCGCCTTCCCGCTTGAGCCAGCGGGTGATGGTGCCCTCGGTGATCGACTCGCCGAGCTCTGGCATCTTGATTGGGCTTGCCATCGTCGCTCCCTCTCCCTGCCGCCGCCTGCACGCCGTGCTCCCCGCCGTATCGCCGCCGTCAGCCCTGGTGCAGCGGGCGTCCCGCCAGCGTCAGGTACGCCTCGCCGACCGCCTCGGAAAGGGTCGGGTGGGGGTGGATGAACTGGGCGACCTCCGTCGGCAGCGCCTCCCAGTTGTAGACCAGCATCGCCTCGGAGATCAGCTCGGTCACCCGCGCGCCGATCAGGTGCACGCCGAGCACCGGGCCGTCCTTGGCCGCGACCAGCTTCACCATTCCGCCCTGCCCGTACATCATGCCCCTGGCCACGCCGTTGAAGGGGAAGCGGTTGGTCACGACCTCGTGGCCGCGCTCGCGTGCCTGCCGCTCGGTGAGACCGACGCTGGCCACTTCCGGTGTGCAATAGGTAACCCTGGCCACCCCGGCGTAGTCGATCGGCGGCGGCTCCTGGCCCGCGACCCTCTCCGCCACCAGCATGCCCTCGGCAAAGGAGGCGTGGGCGAGGGCCAGCGACGGCGGTGGCAGGAGGTCACCCACCGCATAGACGCCTGACGCGTCGGTCTCCAGCGTGTCCCAGTTGGCCGGCACCACGTAGCCGCGGTCGAGCCGCACGCCGATCCGCTCGTAGCCGAGGTCCCCGGTGACCGCGCCGCGTCCGGTCGCGACCAGTAGCAGCTCCGCCGAGACCTCGCTGGTCCTGCCCTTGCTGGTGACGGTGACGGTGACCTGGTCGTCGCCGACCTTGGTGTCCTCCAGCTTGGTGTCGACCATCGCCTCGATGCCGCGGCGGCGGAAGGCGCGGCTCAGCTCGCGCTGGACGTCCTCGTCCTCGAGCGGCACCAGGCCCGGCAGGATCTCCACGACCGTGACCTCGGCGCCCATCGAGCGCCAGAACGAGGCGAACTCGACCCCGACCGCGCCGGCGCCCAGCACGATCACCGACTTCGGCAGGTAATGGAGCATGAGCGCGTCGTCCGAACTGATCACCCGGCGACCGTCGATCTCCAGGCCCGGGATGGACTTCGGCGCCGAGCCGGAGGCCAGGACCAGCGCCCGCTCGGCGGTGATGCGCCCGGCGCCCTCGACCTCGACCTGCCTGGGACCGCTCACCCGGCCACTGCCCTTGATGACCTCGACCTTCTCCTTCTTGAGGTGCGCCTCGAGGCCCTTGAAGTTCTTGTTGACGATCTCGTCGCGGTTGGCCACGGTAGCCGAGTAGTCGATCGACTCGATCGCAGCCTTCATGCCCCAGCGCTCCGCGGCCTCCCGCACGCCGTCGGCGAGCTCGGCCGCGTGCAGCAACGCCTTGGTCGGGATGCAGCCGAGATGCAGGCAGGTGCCACCGACCTTGTCCCGCTCGATGAGGGCCACCTTGAGGCCGAGGCCGGCGCCCCGCAGCGCGGCCGAGTACCCGCCCGTTCCGCCGCCCAGGATCACCAGGTCGTACGAGTTCGAGGGCATGTCGTCGGCTCCTTTGATTCCGGACTTACGGGGCGCAGTCTAGTCTCGGGGATGCTGGACGGCCATGATGACGGAATGCCCGGCCACTCAGGGGGCAAACTGGGCATCGGCGGCGTGCGGAGAGGGTCCCAATTCGGGTCCGGCGATGGTCCGGGTAGCGACCCTGAGGTACGCTCGGTCCTCATGGTTGGCTGGTTGGGTTGGGTGGTTCGCGGCATCGCGGTAAAGGGAGGACTGCCTCGTGGAGGTCTCCGAGATCATGACCAAGGAGGTCGTCACCGTCGGCCCGGAGTACAACGTGGCCGACGTGGCGAGCCTGATGCATTCCCGTGGGATCGGCTCGGTGATCGTGCTCGAGGACAACCGCGTGCTCGGCATCCTCACCGAGCGGGACATCATCGAGGTCGTCGGCTCCGGTGAGGATCCCAAGAACGTCGCGGCTCACGAGGCGCTCACCGACGACCTGATCACCACCGGACCGGACGCTCCTGTCGAGGAGGCCGCGGACGAGATGGTGCGGGCCGGTGTGCGCCACCTGCCGGTCATCTCCGTGCAGGGCCTGATTGGCATCGTCTCCATGCGCGACCTGGTGCGCTGGAGCGTGCGGGGCGTGGCCGAGTCCACCGATCTGCCCCACATCGAGCTGTCCAAGCAGGTCCTCTCGCTCGTCCACCAGGCGGCCAAGTGAGCTTCCTTGACGCCTTCCGGATCCGGCGCACGCGCGGTGACCGGGTCGCCTCGATGGACCGCGAGGCCACGCCAGAGGACCTCGACGCGCTGCGCGCCTTCGCCCGCAGCCGCACGGGCGTGGAGTTCTTCGTCGAGCCGGAGACGATGGTCACCGACACCACCGCGGTGGCGGTGGCCGCCGACGGCGAGTGGACCCGCCGGCGGGTGGGCTCGCCCAAGGTCATCCAGCGGGTCGCCCGGGAGCTGAGCCTGCCCGTGTACGACGTGCAGATCGTCGGCTACCCCGAGCGCATGCGCGAGTACAACGCCAGGCTCAAGGCGGAGGGACGGACCGACCGGCAGCTGTCCAGCGAGGGTCCGCCGCCGGTGCGTACCTCGCGCCCGCCGGCGCGCACGCCGCGCCCGAGCCGACCGCCGCGGACCTCACCGGGCCGCAGCGGCACGCCCCCGACCTCGCCTTCGGCGAAGGAGGACGATTGAGCACCGCCGCCGACCTCGTGCGCTCCCCGCTCGACCCGGTCCACCGGAACCTGGGCGCCAAGATGGGCGCCTTCGCCGGCTGGGAGATGCCCATCGAGTACGCCGGCACCCTGAGCGAGCACCGCGCCGTGCGCGAGGCGGTCGGCGTGTTCGACCTCACCCACCTGGGCAAGGTCGAGGTGCGCGGCGAGGGAGCGCACGACGTGCTGCAGCATGCGCTCTCCAATGACCTGGACAGGCTCGCCACGCCGGGCGCGGCCCAGTACACCCTGTGCCTGACAGACCGGGGCACGATCGTCGACGACCTGATCGTCTACCGTGAGGTCGCCGGCTATCTGCTGGTCCCCAACGCGGCCAACTGGCCGAAGGTGGCGGATGCGGTGGCCGCCTCGGCCGACCTGGTGCCAGCCAGGACGGAGATCACCCCGCGGCCGGACGTGGTCGTGCTCGCGGTGCAGGGGCCGCGCGCGCCGGAGCTGGCCGGAGCGCTGTTCCCCGCCGAGGCGGGCGCGCTCGGGTACATGCGGTTCGCGCCGGTCAGCTACGCGGGCGAGCCCGTACGGCTGGCCCGCACCGGCTACACCGGCGAGCGCGGCTTCGAGATCCTGGCTCCCGCCGCAGTGGCCGGCAAGCTCTGGGACGAGGTGTTCGACCGCGGCGCCCCGCTCGGAGTGGTGCCGGTCGGCCTGGGCGCGCGCGACACCCTACGGCTGGAGATGGGCTACCCCCTGCATGGCAACGACATCTCCACCGGGACCGACCCGTTCGAGGCGCGCCTCGGCTGGGCCGTCGCCGTGGGCAAGCCCAGCTTCCGCGGGCGGGAGGCGCTGGTCGCGCGCAAGGCCGCCGGAGCGCGGCGGCTGCTGGTGGGGCTCGACTCGACCGACCGGCTGATCCCGCGGCACGGCATGGCCGTGCTCGCCGGCGAGCGGCCGGTCGGGGAGGTCACCAGCGGCACCTTCTCGCCGACCCTGCGCCGCGGCATCGCCCTGGCCTATGTCGAGCGCGAGCTCGCCGAGCCCGGCACCGAGCTGGAGATCGACGTGCGCGGCCGCCGCGGCGGCGTGCGGGTCACCCGCCCGCCCTTCGTGAGCGCCTCACCCAAGGACTAGCGCCCGGCGCCGCGGCTACGGCACCTCGGTGGTCGCCTCTGGGTCGAGGCCGTAGCGCTTGATCGCCTCGGCCACCGTCTCGCGCTTCAGCTCGCCGCCGAGGGCGAGCTCCTGGAGAACGGCGACCACCACGTTCTCGGCGTCGATCTTGAAGTGCCGCCGCAGCGCCGCGCGCGTGTCGGAGCGGCCGAACCCGTCGGTGCCCAGGATGGTGTAGGGACGCGGCACCCAGCGCGAGATCTGGTCGGGGACCGCACGCATGAAGTCGGTGACCGCCACGATCGGCCCGTCGACCTCTGCGAAGGTCCGGTTCACCAGCGGCACCCGAGGCACCTCGGTCGGGTGCAGGCGGTTCCACTCCTCGCACTCCAGCGCCTCCTGGCGCAGGCGCTGCCATCCCGGCGCGCTCCACACGTCGGCGGCCACGTCGAAGTCGCCTGCCAGCAGTTCCTGGGCGCGCAGGGCGGCAGGCATGGCGCTGCCGCTGGTCACCACCTGCGCCCGGTGGGCGTGGCGGCTCTCTGCCGCCTTGTAGCGGTACAGCCCCTGGACGATCAGCGCCTCGTCCAGCCCGTCAGGCATCGGCGGCTGCACGAGGGGCTCGTTGTAGACCGTGAGGTAGTAGAAGACGTCCTCGGCGTTCTCGCCGTACATCCGCCGCAGGGCGTCCTCCATGATCACCGGGATCTCGAAGCCGAACGAGGGATCGTAGGAGACACAGGCGGGGTTGGTGCTCGCCAGCAGCGGCGAATGGCCGTCCTGATGCTGCAGGCCCTCGCCGTTGAGCGTCGTCCGCCCCGCCGTTGCGCCGATCAGGAAGCCCTTGCAGCGCTGGTCGGCGGCGCTCCAGGCGAGGTCTCCGGTGCGCTGGAAGCCGAACATCGAATAGAAGACGTACAGCGGGATCATCGGCTCGCCGAAGGTGGCATAGCTCGAGCCGGCGGCGTGGAACTCGCTCATCGAGCCGGCCTCGGTGATGCCCTCGTGCAGGATCTGTCCGCGTGTGTCCTCTTTGTAGGAGAGCACCAGCTCGCGGTCGACCGCGTCGTAGGTCATCCCCCTGACCGAGTAGATCTTCAGCTCGGGAAACAGCGAGTCCATGCCGAAGGTGCGGGCCTCGTCGGGGATGATCGGCACGATCCGCTTGCCGATGTCCTCCCGGAGCAGGTCCTTGACCAGGCGCACCAGCGCCATGGTGGTGGCCACCGGCTGGCGCCCGGAGCCCTTCTTGAGCCGCGCGTAGGTCTCCTTGCCGGGCAGCTCGAGCGGCTTGGACCGCGGCACCCGTCTGGGCGCCGCGCCTCCCAGTTTCTGCCGCCGGTCCATCAGATAGCGGTGCAGGTCCGAGTCGGCGGGCGGGCGGTAGTAGGGCGGGTAGCCCTCGGCGAGCTGCTCGTCGGGGATGTCCAGCCCGAGACGGTCACGGAAGCTGTTGAGCGTGCCGCGCACGAACTTCTTCATCTGGTGGGTGGCGTTGCGGGCCTCGAACTCCGGGCCAAGGCCCCGTCCCTTGATGCTCTGGGCGATCACCACGGTGGGCTGGCCCCGGTGCTCCACGGCGGCCTTGTAGGCGGCGTAGACCTTGCGGATGTCGTGGCCGCCGCGGTCGAGCGAGAGCTGCACGACCTCGTCGTCGGACATGCCGTCGACCAGCTTGCGCAACGGCTCGGAGTCGAAGAGGTGCTCGCGGACGTAGGCGGCGTCCTCGGCGGCCAGGGTCTGCAGCTCGCCATCGGGCACCGAGTTGAGCTTGGCCACCAGCGCGCCCGAGGTGTCCCGGCGCAGCAGCGGATCCCACCGCTGGCCCCACAGCACCTTGACGACGTTCCAGCCGGCGCCGCGGAACACCCCCTCCAGCTCTTGCACGATCTTGCCGTTGCCGCGTACCGGGCCGTCCAGGCGCTGCAGGTTGCAGTTGATCACGAAGGTGAGGTTGTCCAGCTCGTCGCGGGCGGCCACGCCCAGTGCCCCGACGGCCTCGGGCTCGTCCATCTCGCCGTCGCCCAGGAAGGCCCAGACTCGCGAGCCGCCGCTGTCGCCGATGCCCCGCCGCGCCAGGTACCGGTTGAAGCGAGCCTGGTAGATCGCGTTGATCGCGCCGAGCCCCATGGACACCGTCGGGAACTCCCAGAACTCGGGCATGAGCCGGGGGTGAGGGTAGGAGGAGAGCCCGCCGGGCCTGGCCTCCTGGCGGAAGCGGTCGAGCTGCTCCTCGGTGAGGCGTCCCTCGAGGAAGGCCCGCGCGTACACGCCCGGCGACGAGTGGCCCTGGAAGAACACCTGGTCGCCAGGGCCGTCGTCCTTGCCCCGGAAGAAGTGGTTGAAGCCGACCTCGAACAGCTCCGCGGCGGAGGCGTAGGACGCCATGTGGCCGCCGAGGCCGAGCTCGGGCTTGTTGGCCCGAGAGACGATCGCGGCGGCGTTCCAGCGCACGATCGACAGCAGGCGGCGCTCCAGCTCCTCGTCCCCGGGGAAGGCGGGCTCCGCCGACGCCGGGATGCTGTTGACGTAGTCAGTCGAGGTCAGCGGAGGCAGCCCGACGTCCAGCGAACCGGCGTGCTCGAGCACCCGCCGCAGCAGGAACCGGGCACGGTCCGCGCCCTCGCGCTGGACCACGTCGGTGAGGGCATCCAGCCAGTCCCCGGTCTCCTGCGGGTCCGGGTCGGCAAGCTGGTCCAGCATCCGGCCCGTGGTGACGTCGTTGTGGTCGCTCACCTCGTGCTCCCAGGCTTGGGTTGTCGCCGTCGTACTTTCTTCTCCTACCTTAGTCGCGACGGTCACCTCGTCCCACCCCACAAGGGAGGTCCGTCCGAGAAGGCCCCGTCCGACCCATCGAGCGGCCGATCCTACCCGTTGCGTGCTGCCTCGCCCGCCAATCCGCGTCCCAACCGTCCGGAACGGCGGCCATCGGCCTGCTGACGTGCCCTGCCGAGGTCGCCTCGTCGCAGGAACCGCCCCGGGCCATGCTCCAGGCTGTTAAGTGTCAATGCGGCATGGCACTGTGCGAGCCAGCAGCCACGCTGTGGCAGGGGCGACCGTCACGACCCGGCAGGCGTGAAGATCATGCCGGTATGGACGGCCGGCGTCGGCCACGACCTTCCGCCCCAGACCAGCGCCGCCCACCGGTCGGCGGCGGGGTCGTAGGCCCAGACGTCGAGCCCATCCCGGGTCTCCGTCTCGACGCCCCGCTCCCCGTTGGTCAGCGTCGCCGCGTCCGAGCCGAGCGTCTGCCGCCAATCGCTCCACACCAGCAGCCGCGTGCCCGTCCACACCAGGTGCTGCGCCATCAGCGAACCTCGCGGCTGGGGGCTTGGGGCCAGACGCCGCCAGGTGTCGCGCGCCGGGTCGTAGGCGGCCCCGTCGGTGAAGCCGCGGTCCTGGTCGGTCCGCACTGCCGGAATGCCGCCGACCACCAGCACCTCCCGCCCGGTCCACACCGCGGTGGCATCGGCGCGGGCCGACAGCGGCGCCGGCGGCAGCCGCCGCCAGGCCTGCCGGGCGGGGTCGTAGGCGGCCCCATCCCCGGCCACATGCAAGCCGCCGGAGTCCAAGGGGTCGTAGCTGCCCCACACGATCAGCTCCCGTCCGGTCCACACGGCCGCCGCCGCGGTGCGGGGCGTCAACGGCGCTGATGGCAGCTCCCGCCAGACGCGGCGGACCGGGTCGTAGGCGGCCCCGTCGCCGTGGACGACCGCGTCGTGCGGGCCGGACTGACCACCCCAGACCAGCAGCTCGCGGCCTGTCCATACCCCGACAGGGTCGTCGCGGTCAGGGATCGGCGCGGCCGGCAACCGGCCCCAGCGGCCGCGCGCCAACTCATGGGCCGTGACGCCCTGATAGCTCGCCAGCGTCGGCGTGCGGGTCGCTGCGGGTGGCTGGCGCGACGGGACCTGGCACGCGGCCAACGCGCAGGCCAAGAGCAGGAACGCGGCCGCTCTGATCGGCCAGCGGCACCGCGACCGCCAGCGGTGATCCAAGTCACCGAGCACGCGTGCCTCCTGGCGCCTTGGACGCTGGAAGCCGCAGTGCGGTTCCCGGCCCGCGTCGCACCTGCCGACACGCCGACAGTGTCGCACGACCGGTCCAACGTCGGACAGCAGCCAGACCCGAGCTAGGACCGCGACACTTCCCGGCTAGGGGGCTTGGGTTAACGGAGTCGATGGTAGCGATGGGTGGCGGGGATGCGCTCGATCAGCCCGTGGAGTCGAAGCCGGCGAAGGTCGTAGGTCATTTGCCCGCAAGTCAATGCGCTGGGGTCAAGCCCGAGCAGGGTGCCAGGAGCTGGCGCAGGTCATGGTTGGTGAACCCGTTGGGCAGCAGGCGGAACATGACCAGTGCCGACAGCAGCACGGGCAACGCTGAGCAGCAGAGCGGGCAATCATCCTGTCAGGGCGTCGCTTGGTCTGCGGCGGAGCTTGCACACGCTGCGCAGCGGCAACGTTCTGGCCTACACCCGCCCAGTGATTGGGGATTGACGGACCCGATCAGTGTGCAGTCTGATAGTCGTTTGACCGCACGTGTCTCACCGGAGAGGCGCCGAGCCGAGGCGAGGACCCATGGTCCACCAGCCTTCACGAACCGGCGTGCCGCTACCGCGCGGCCCCCCGGGACCCCGCCGCCCAGCAAGCGACCCACACCGCCACCCGACTGCCGTCGCAACGACGCGGCAGTCGAACGCGAGGTGAGGACATGTCTGGCAACAGGTGCGTCGTCTACACCGGCCCCGGCAAGGTCGAGGTCGAGACCATCGACTACCCCAAGCTGGAACTGCCCGAGCAGAACCACCGACAGTTGCAGCACGGTGTCATCCTCAAGACGGTCGCTACCAACATCTGTGGCTCTGACCAGCACATGGTCCGTGGCCGCACCACCGCACCGGTGGGACAGACCCTGGGCCACGAGATCACCGGCGAGGTGATCGAGAAGGGCCGCGACGTCGAGTTCATCGACGTCGGCGACCTGGTCAGCGTCCCGTTCAACATCGCCTGCGGCCGCTGCCGCAACTGCAAGGAGGGCAACACCGGCGTCTGCGAGAACGTCAACCCAGCCCGCGCCGGCGCCGCCTACGGCTACGTCGACATGGGCGGCTGGGTTGGCGGTCAGGCCGAGTACGTGACCGTCCCGTATGCCGACTGGAACCTGCTGAAGTTCCCCGACCGGGACCAGGCGATGGAGAAGATCCGGGACCTCGCGATGCTCTCGGATATCTTCCCAACTGGTTATCACGGTGCTTTTTCAGCAGGGGTGACGACCGGCTCGACCGTGTACGTGGCCGGCGCCGGCCCAGTGGGCCTCGCCTGCGCCACCGCCTGCTTCCTGCTCGGCGCGGCAGTGGTGATCGTGGGGGACATGAACGCCGACCGGCTGGCGCAGGCGCGGAGCTTCGGTTGCGAGACCGTTGATCTCAGCCAGACCGACGACCTGCACGGCGCGCTCGCCCAGATCCTCGGCGGTTCTGGTGAGGTTGACAGCGCGGTGGACTGCGTTGGCTTCGAGGCGCGCGGCCACGGCAAGGAAGGCTCCGAGCATGAGCAGCCAGCGACCGTGCTCAACTCGGTCATGGACGTGACCCGCGCGGCCGGTGCGATCGGAATCCCGGGCCTGTACGTCACCGGCGACCCTGGTGGGGTTGACGAGGCGGCCAAGGTCGGTTCGCTCAGCGTGCGCATCGGCCTGGGCTGGGCCAAGTCCCACCGCTTCCAGACGGGGCAGTGCCCGGTGATGAAGTACAACCGCGGGTTGATGATGGCGATCCTGCACGACCGGACGCAGATCGCCCGGAACGTCAACGCCACGGTGCTCCCGCTGGAGCAGGCGCCCGAGGGGTATCAGGACTTCGACCGCGGGGCGGCGAGGAAGTTCGTGCTCGACCCGCATGGCGAGCTCGCCGGCGTCTGACGTCTGACCCTGCAGCCGTCTGAGACCGCTCGACGCGCCGGGGCCGGGGAGCGCTTCCCCGGCCCCGGCGCGTCCGCGACGCGACGCCCAGCTAGCCTGCCGGCAGCGCCAGCATCCGCTCGAGCGCCAGCAGCGCGTTCGCCCTGGTCCCGGGCTCGACCGTGATGCGGTTCGGCACCCGCCCGGCGACCAGCTCCTCCAGCGACCAGACCAGGTGCGGCAGGTCGATGCGGTTCATGGTCGAGCAGAAGCACACGGTGCGGTCCAGGAAGGCGATGGTCTTGTCGGGATGCTCGGTGGCCAGGCGGTGGACCAGGTTGAGCTCGGTCCCGACCGCCCACCTGGAGCCGGCCGGCGCCTCGGCGAGGACCTTGACGATCCGCTCGGTCGAGCCGACCTCGTCCGCCCTGTCCACCACCTCGTGGCGGCACTCGGGGTGGACGATCACCCGCACGCCGGGGATCCGCCCGCGGACCCGGTCGACGTGCTCGGGCAGGAAGCGGTTGTGCACCGAGCAGTGCCCGCGCCACAGGATCACCCGGGCCCGCTCGACCTGCTCGGGGTCCAGGCCACCCTCGTCGCGGTGCGGGTCCCAGACCAGGCAGGCGTCGGGCTCGAGGCCCATGGCCAGTGCGGTGTTGCGGCCCAGGTGCTGATCGGGCAGGAACAGGACCTTTCCGCGCCGCTCGAACGACCAGGCCATAGCGCGGGCGGCATTGGACGAGGTGCAGATGGCGCCGCCCTGCAGTCCGGTGAACGCCTTGATGTCGGCGGAGGAGTTCATGTAGCTCAGCGGCAGGACCTCGCCCGGGACCCACTCCTGGAGGATCTCCCAGGCCTCTTCGACCTGCGGGTAGCTGGCCATGTCCGCCATGGAGCAGCCCGCCGCGAGGTCGGGCAGCACCACCTGCTGGTGGTCGGCGGTCAGGATGTCGGCGGACTCCGCCATGAAGTGGACGCCGCAGAAGACGATGAACTCGGCCTCGGGCCGGGCCGCCGCCTGCTGGGCGAGCCGGAAGGAGTCGCCGCGAGCGTCGGCGAACTGGATCACCTCGTCGCGCTGATAGTGGTGGCCGAGGACGAAGGCGCGCTCGCCGAGGGTCGCTCGGGCTGCCCTGGCGCGCTCGACCAGCTCGGGGTCGGAGGCGGGCGGTAGCTCGCCGGGGCAGGTCGTGCCCTTCTCGGATGCCCGCTGGGGACCGAGAAGGTCGAGGAACACGACGGTGTCAGCGCTGGTGGCCGGCATGTTGGCGACTCCGTTCCGGATCGCTCCAAGTTCGTGAAAGCATGCACATTCTAGTCGAGAGCTGGCGGCGTCCCCAGTTGCGGCGGGTCATGCCAGAGAATGGAGCGTCGCGGCCACGTCGGCGGCGAGGGTCTGGTCGCCGCTGGCACGCCAGGGGTCGGACCGGGTCCGTCCGGCCGCGCGCAGCACGAACGCGAGCGGCTCAGCCTCGAGCACCAGGTCGGGTTCGCGGCCCGGCTCGGGGCGCTCGCCCACGGCGCCGCCGACCAGCCACTCTCCGGTGTCACCGAGCCGCACCACGATCGCGGCGCCCGGGTGGGGCCGGCCGCGGCGCGACAGGCCTCCCGGGATCACCCGCGCCGCCAGGTCCGCCATCCAGGCGAGCGTGGCCGGGTCGACCTCGAAGCCGGCACCGACCGCCTCGGCGATGTCACGGCCGTGCAGCCACGCCTCGTTCAGCCGGAGCTGCGCCAGGGTGCGCAGCGCGACCGGCCCGAGCACCCAGGGCACCCGCTGGCGCCAGCCATCGCCCTCGACCGCGGAAAGGTGCCAGCGCCAGGCGTCCGCGGCCGCCTCCCACGCGTGCAGACGCGCCGTCGGCGTCTCGCCGGCGTGCGCGGCGACCTGCCCGGCGGTCCACTGGTCGATGCTCGCCGCGGTGGGGTCGCCGCCCACCGCTCCCTCCAGCGGCTGCCTGGTGGCCACCGCCAGGGCAGCCCGCTCGCCCTCCGCGAGATGGCTGACCACGTCCCCGACCGACCATGCCGGCGTGGCTGGCACGGTCGCCGTCCAGGCATCCGGAGCCAGGTCGGCCAGCAGCCGCCCGACACCGCGATGGGTCACCTTCAGGCCCTCTTGCAGCGACCGGACGTCCCGCTCCACGGCCATGGGACCTACCGCATCGTGGCCGACCGCGCGCCCCACAGCAGCGCGAGGATGGCGGTGAGCAGAGCGGGCTGGAGGTAGGCGCGGCTGAGGAGGAGCCCGAGCACGACCAGGACCAGGCTCAGCACGGCGAACATCGCGGCGGCGGCGCGCACCCGGGACTTGCTCGGAGCCCTGCGCGGGTTGAACAGGCCCAGCAGGCGCCGGCCCGTGGAGTCGCGGCGCGCGCTGGAGCCGCCCGCCGTGACAGGTGGGCGGCTGGCAGTGCGGGGACGTGCCCGCGACCGGCGTCCCATGGGCAGCTATCGTACCCGCCGGGCGGCCGCTGGGGGGGCCGCTTCGGCTATCGTTTCGCCAATGCGCGTCGTGGTGGCACCGGACAAGTTCGAGGGCAGCCTGACGGCCGATCAGGCCGCCCGGGCGATCGAGGCCGGCCTGCTGCGTGCCCGCCCCGACGCCGTGGTGGCCCGCCTGCCGGTCGGCGACGGCGGGGCGGGCACGCTGGCGGCGGTCGTCGCCGCCGGGTTCGAGCGCGTCCCGGTCCGCGCCACCGGCCCCACCGGCCAGCCGGTGGACGCCGCCATCGCGCTCCGCGGCGACCGCGCGTTCGTCGAGATGGCCGAGGCGTCCGGGCTGAAGCGGCTGCCGGGCGGCCGGCGGGCGCCGCTGGAGGCGACCACCTACGGCACCGGTGAGCTCATCCGCGCCGCGCTCGATCGCGGCGCGCGCGAGCTGGTCCTCGGCATCGGCGGCAGCGCCACCACCGACGGTGGCGCCGGCATGGCCAGCGCCCTCGGCGCGCGCTTCCTCGACGACGCCGGCCAGCCGCTGCCACCAGGCGGCGCCGCCCTGCTGCGGCTGGCCCGCCTCGACGCCGGCGGGCTGGACCCCCGCATCGGGCAGGTCCACGTCACGGTCGCCGCCGACGTCGACAACCCGCTGGTCGGCCCGCAGGGCGCCGCAGCCGTCTACGGACCCCAGAAGGGCGCCAGTCCCGAGGACGTGCTGCTGCTCGACTCCGCCCTGCGCCGGTACGCCCGCGTCCTCCAGGCCGACCTCGGCATCGACCTGGCCGACACCCCCGGCGCCGGCGCGGCCGGCGGGCTCGGTGCCGGCGCGATCGCCTTCCTCGGCGCTGACCTTCGCAGCGGCATCGACCTGGTCCTCGAGCTGATCGGCTTCGACACCGCCGCCGCCGGCGCCGACCTGGTCATCACCGGCGAGGGCAAGATCGACTTCCAGAGCCTGCGCGGCAAGGCGCCGCTGGGGGTGGCCCGCGCCGCCGCCGCCCACGGCGTCCCGGTGGTCGCCCTCGGCGGCGTGGTCGAGGTCGCCGAGCGCGAGCTCCGCGCCGCCGGCATCGAGGAGGCCCACGCGCTCACCCAGCTCGAGCCGGACGTCGAGCGCAGCATCGCTGAGGCCGCACCGCTGCTGCAGCGCCTCGCCGAGCGCGTCGGGCGCGCCTGGGCCTCGCTACCCTGAAACGCACTGCTGGAGCCATCCAACCGCTGGAGCCACCGTGAACGAGCTGTCGATGAACGAGCTACCGAGGCAGGCGAGGAACGTGCTGCAGGCGGGCCGAGCGCTCGGCCTCGAGCTGGCCGTACGCGAGTTCCCCGACGGGACCCGCACCGCGCTCGAGGCGGCCAGGGCGGTCGGCTGCGCCGTCGAGCAGATCGTCAAGTCGCTGGTGTTCATGGCCGACGGGCGGCCCGTGCTGGTCCTCACCAGCGGGGCGAACCTGGTCGACCCAGCCAGGGTCGCGCACCGGCTGGGCGCGGCCAGCGTCCGCAAGGCCGACGCCGACCAGGCCCGCGCCGCCACCGGCTACGCCATCGGCGGCACCCCGCCCTTCGGCCACCCGCAGCCCATCGAGGTGCTGGTCGACCGCGACCTGACCCGCCTCGACACCCTCTGGGCCGCCGCCGGCACGCCCCGCCACGTCTTCCCGATCTCCTCCCGTGACCTGCTGCGGGTCAGCGGTGGCCACGTCTGCGAGGTGGCACAGGAGCGGCGAGGCTGACAGGCTGCCGCAGCCTCTATGGTCGCATGTCGTTGGAGCGCTATCATCGGATCATCGTTAGCATGTCGTTGTGGCGTGAACGAACCCCTCCCGGCCCAGCCGGGTGTGAAAGGAGCACGATGTCTGAGGCTACGCAGACCGTCACGCCGGTTCTGAACCTGACCGAGAGTGCAGCCGCCAAAGTGCGCGACCTGCTCACCCGGGAAGGTCGCGAGGACCTTGCCCTGCGTGTCGCAGTCGAACCGGGTGGTTGCTCCGGTCTCCGCTACGCCCTGTTCTTCGACGACCGCTCGCTCGAGGGCGACGTCCGCGGCGAGACGCTCGGCGTCCAGGTGGTCACCGACCGCATGAGCGCTCCCTACCTCGGCGGCGCCTCGATCGACTACATGGACACGCTGGAGAAGTCCGGGTTCGTGATCGAGAACCCCAACGCCCAGGGGTCCTGCGCCTGCGGCGAGAGCTTCCACTAACTCCCCGGGGCGGGGCGGCCCAGCCGCTGGGCAGCTCTTCAACGCGCCACGTGCCGCCTGGCGAGTCGCCAGCGCGTGCGCCTGTCCACCCTCTGCGAACGCGTGCTCGCGCCCGCTCCGAAGCCGGCCGCGCGCAGGCGGGCGGCATGGAGCGCTGCGCCGGGGTCGGGCTCGATGGGGGGGAGCTGGCCAGGCTCGCCACGGCGCTCGAGGATGGCCCCGGCGAAGGCGTCGGCGAGGACGGGGTTACGGGCGAGCACGGGTCCGTGGAGGTAGGTGGCGATGAGGTTGCCGCGGCGGGCCCCCTCGCTGCGGTCCTCGCCGTTGTTGCCGTTGCCGTGCAGGACGGTCGCCAGCGGTTCGGCGCCGGTTCCGAGCCGGCTGCGCCCGCCGTGGTTCTCGAACCCGCTGAGCAGGGTGCCGTCCGGCATCTGGGCGATGACCTCACCGACGCAGCGTGGCCCGGTGGCGGTGGTCTCGAGGTCAAGGAGATGCATTCCTGGCACCTTCTGGCCCGTCCTGTCCAGGTAGATGCTGCCGAGGAGCTGCAGGCTGCCGCAGACGGCGAGCGTCGGGGCGTCGCCGGCGAGCGCGGCGCGCAGGCCGCTGCCCTGGTCGCCGAGGAGAAGCCGGACCGCGGCGGCCTGGTTCATGTCCTCGCCGCCGCCGAGGACGTAGGCGTCGAGCCCGGCGGGGATGGCCTCGGGCGCGGGCAGGTCGACGACGATGGCGTCGTGGCCGCGCTGGCGCAGCCGCCAGGCGAGCACCTCGGCGTTGCCGCGGTCGCCGTAGGTGCCGAGGAGCTGCGGGTAGACGATGCCGATGCGGATCCGCTCAGCCATTGTCGAGGAGGTCCCTGGCGGCCTGGAATGAGGTGTAGTCGGCCAGCAGGTCCATGGCCTCCCCCGGTTCGGCCGCTCGGAGCAGGGCGTCCTCGAGCTGTGGCTCGAGGACCGGGTCGATGCCGGCGACGGTGAGGCGCAGGGCGGCGTCGGCGGCGCGCTCGCCGGTCGCGACCACGACCGGGCGTCCGCGGAGCGCGCCCATGTCGACGTCCCAGATCCAGGAGGTGTCGCGTCCGTCCGGGATGCCGGCGTTGATCGATACCGCGGCGGGCCGCCTGCTGGCGGCGACGGCGGCGAGGACGTCGTCCCAGCCCGCGGGGTTCTTCGCGAGCAGGAGCCGGATGGTGCGCCCGCGCCAGGCCGCCTCTCCGTAGCGCGACTCGATCACCCGGACGCCGGCGATGGCCCGGATCGCCTCCCCGGGTGGGATGCCGAGGCTGACCGCTGCCGCCCAGGCGGCGGTGGCGTTGGCCGTGTAGCCAGGGCTTGGCACGGGCAGGGTGGCCCGGACGTCGGCGCCGAGGCCGCGCAGGTGCACCTCGGACCCGTGCCATTCGGCCTCGACCTGCCGAGGCGGGGGCCGCCAGCCGCAGGCGGGGCAGCACGGACGGCCCGACCCGGACCGGACGAGCAGCTCGCCGCAGGCGGGGCAGCCGGCGGCGTCGCGGCCGAGGGGGGCGCCGGCGATGCCGACGGTGATGGTCTGGGGGGCGTTGCCGGCGGCGTGACTGACCAGCGGGTCGTGGTCGACCGCCACGACCTTGGCGCCTGCTGAGAGCCTGCCGGCCGCTGCGCGCCAGCGTCCGGCGAGCGAGTGGACCTCGTAGTAGCGGTCGAGCTGGTCGCGGCTGAGGTTGAGGAGGACCAGCATGTCCGGATCGAGCTCGTCGATGATCTTCGGGAGCGTGGCCTCGTCGACTTCGAAGACGGCGCAGTCGGCGCTGCCGCGTGAGCAGAGCACCGCGGTGGTCAGGCCGCGGTGCAGGTTGGAGCCGGTCGAGTTGCTGAGCACCCGCCGCCCGCCGGCCTCGAGTGCGGCGCGCAGCAGCGCGGTGGTGGTGGTCTTGCCGTTGGTGGCGGAGACCAGCACGATCGGCTTCAGGCCGCGGCTGGCACGGCCGAGGACGCCCGGGGCGATCCGCTCGGCGAGACGGCCGGGCAGGGTGCTGCCGGTGCCCGCGCGGCTGGCGCGGATGGCCGCGCGGGTCAGGTGGGCGGTGATGGCCGCGAGCCGGTCGCGTGGGCTGGCGGGCCTCGGCGGCCGTGCCGGGACGGCGCTTGACGGCCGCGGCCGGCGCTCTCCCGCCGCGGGTCCGGAGGTTGGGAGCGAGGTCGACATGTCCCTTCCCAAGCTGCGCGAATCGTGGCTCCGGCGGCGATGACCGGCGACGTGGAGCCGACCCGGAACTAAAAGTGTAGTGACCCCCATGGCCTTCGGCGAGCGCTGGCGCGCAGCCGTGGGGGATTTGCCGGGTGTGTCAGATGCGGCGCTGATGTGCCCGCCGCACCCGGAAGCGCCAGCCGCCCCCGGGGTTGTCGTCGCGGCCGAGCAGCTCCTGGTCCTTGAGACGGCACCAGACCGGGATGTCCACCTTGGCGCCGGGGTCGTCGGTGAGCAGCTCCACGACCTGGCCGACCTCGACCTGACTGATCGCCTTGGCCAGTCGCACCACCGGGATGGGGCAGGCGAGCCCGAGGCAGTCGACCACGGTACCCATAGGCGCGGTCACGGGCCCGCACCGCCCGCCGCCCGCTCGACCGCCTGACTGTCGAGCTCGGCCATCTCGCGCAGGTCCTCGACCGCGCCGGGCAGGACCTCGAGCAGCCGGTCGACGTCGGCCTCGGTGGCGTCGCCCAGGAACGACACCCGCACCGAGCCGTGCGTGATCGCGCCCATGGCGGCGAGCACGTGCGACGGCTCCTGGGTGTCGGCGGTGCAGGAGGAGCCGGAGTGGACCGCGATCCCCTTGGCGTCGAGCAGCACCAGCAACGCCTCGCCCTCCACGTACAGCACGCTGAAGGCGACCAGCTGGGGGAGCCGCTCGCTGGGATGGCCGTGGACCACCATGTCGGGGATCGCGTCCAGGCCGCTCCGCAGGCGCTCGGCGAGCCGCTCCAGCCGCGGCCGCTCGCCCGGGCCGTCCGCGACCCGCGCCCCGAGCGCGGCGGCCATCGCCGCGATCCCGGGCAGGTTCTCCATGCCGGCGCGGCGGCGGTGCTCGCGCTCGTCGCCGAGCAGCACCGCCTTGAGGCGGGCGCTACGCCGCGCCACCAGGCAGCCGGCGCCCGGCGGGCCGTAGCACTTGTGGGCGCTCACCGCGAGCAGGTCGGCGCCGAGGTCGTCGACGTCCACCGGCAGGCGGCCGACAGTCTGGCAGGCGTCGACCAGCAGGACCGCGCCGCGCGCGTGGGCGGCGTCCGCCGCCTCGCGCACCGGCTGCACCGTGCCCACCTCATGGTTGGCGTGCTGCAGGCAGACCAGCAGGGTGTCGTCGCGCACGGCCGCCTCCAGCTCGGCTGGATCGACCCTGCCGTGGTGGTCGACGCCGACCTCGGTGACCTCGAAGCCCTGCGCGGCCAGCGCCCGGGCGGCGGCGAGCACGGCGGTGTGCTCGACCGCGGAGACGACGAGGTGCCGCCGCCGCCGGGCGCCGCGGGCCATGCCCGCGACCGCCAGGTTGAGGGCCTCGGTCCCGCCAGAGGTGAAGACCACCTCGTCGGGCCGGGCGCCGAGCGCCACGGCCACCTGCTCGCGCCCGCGGTCCAGTTCGAGCCGCGCCCGCCGTGCCCGGCCGTACATGCGCGCGGGGTCACCGAAGGCATCCAGGGCGCGCTCGAACGCCTCGCGCGCCCTGGGATGCAGCGGAGTGGTGGACGCCGCGTCGAGGTACGTCTCCATGGTCCTCGATCTTTACACCAGCCCCTTCTCGGTTGCGAAGTCCTTGGCCACCGTCTCGGCGTCATCGTGGTCGATGTCGACCCTGCCGTTCAGGCCGGTGATGTCGTCGGTGGTGATGGTCCCGCTGACCTTGTTGACGGTGCTCTGGAAGTCGGCGGCGGCCTTGCCGAGGAAGTCGTTGCGCACCACCGGCACGGCGTGGTCGGGCGGGAACAGCTTCTTGTCGTCCTGCAGGATCACCAGCTTCTGCTTGGCGATGATCCCGTCGGTCGAGAACGACAGCGCCACCTGGATCTGGTTGGACAGCAGCGCCTGGTACTTGATCGAGCCCTGGGCCAGTCCCTTGAACTGCTTGAACCTGATGCCGTAGGTGTCCTGCATGCCCTTGTAGCAGGTCGCGCGGTTCTCGCACTCCGGCGGGCCGCCGAAGACCAGCTGCGGAGCCACCTTGGCCAGGTCGGACAGGGTCGTGAGGCCGTATTTCTGCGCCGTGGCCTGGGTCACCGTGATGGCCTGCTGGTCGCTCATGGGCGCCTGGTCCAGCACGGTGACGCCCTTGGGCTGCAGCTTGGTCTTCAGATCGGCGAGCACCTTCTGGTCGTCGGAGGTGGGCGTGCCACCCAGGAAGGTGAGGTCCGAGCCGGCGTACTCGATCAGCATGTCGTACTTGCCGGAGAACAGCGCCGGGTCGGCCAGCTCCCTGGTGGCGTACTTCTGGTAGGAGACCTGGTAGCCGGCCTTGGTCAGCGCCTGCCCGTAGATCTGGCTCAGGATGGCCTGCTCACTGAAGTCGACGTAGCCGATCCGGACGGTCTTGGTGCCGCCGCCCTGCGACCCGCCGCCCGAGCTGTTGTCGTCGCCGCCGCAGGCGGCCAGCGCCAGGGACAGCGCGGCCAGCGCGGCCACGATCGTCCAGCGACGTCTCATGCTCATGGTTTGCGCTCCCTTGTCGTGGTTTCGTACGTCTTGGCCTCTGGCAGGCTCCCTAACCCGCCGTTATCCCGCCCTGTCGCCCGCGCCGGCCCCGGCGCGGGCCTCGGTCAGGGGCTCGGCGACCGGCGCGGCCTCCAGGTCGCGGCTGCGCTCCAGCCGCACCCCGGTGGGCGTCACGGCGCGCTCCAGCGCGCCGAAGCCCGCGTCGGCCAGCACCGCCAGCACCGCGACCAGCAGCGCGCCAGCGAGGACGCTCGGTTTGTCGCCGACGGCCAGCCCATTGGTGATGAAGGTGCCGAGCCCGCCGACGGCGACCAGGGCGCCCAGAGTGGCGGTGGCGATGATCTGGACCGAGGCGGTGCGGATACCCGCCATGATCACCGGCGCCGCCAGCGGCAGCTCGACCATGCGCAGCACCTGGAGCGCGCGCATGCCCATGCCGCGGGCGGCCTCGACCACGTCCCGGTCGACCTCGCGAACGCCGACGTAGGCATTGGTGACGATCGGCGGGATGCCGAGCAGGACCAGCGCGAAGATCGCGGTGCGCGGCCGCAGCCCGCCCCAGGGCACGGCGACGGCGATGAGCGCCAGGCTTGGCAGGGCCCGGCCCACGTTGGAGGCGTTGATCGCGAGAAAGGACCCGCGGCCGGTGTGCGCCAGCCACAGCGCCAGCGGCAGCGCCAGCAGCAGCGCGATCGCCAGCGCCAGCGCGGAGATCTCGAGATGCTGGGCCACCGCCTGCAGCACGTCGGCGCGGTGCTGAACGATGAAGTCCACCACGCCGCTCATCCGGCCGCTCCCGCGGTCTGCCGCGACCAGGGCGCGATCAGGCGCTGGACGGCGAGCAGGGCGAGGTCAGCGACCACCGCCAGGGCGATGGAGAGCACCGCGCCGAGCAGGATCTCGGTGATGAAGAACTGCTGCAGACCCTGGCTGATAAAGGTGCCGAGGTTGTCGACGTTGATCAGCGCGGCGACCGTGACCAGGCCGATGGTGGTGACGGTGGCCACGCGCACGCCGGCCACGATCACCGGCAGGGCCAGCGGCAGGTCGACCTTGAGCAGCACCTGGAGGGGGGAGAAGCCCATGCCCACGGCCGCCTCGCGCACGTCGCGCGGCACGCCGTCCAGGCCGGTGACGATGTTGCGGAGGAGGATCAGCAGCGTGTAGCTGACCAGCGCGATCTCGGCCGTGGTGATGGTCGGCCCGGTGATCGTGACCAGGACGGCGAACAGCGCCAGGCTCGGGATGGTGTACAGGATGCCGGCGACCGACGCGACCGGCGGGTACAGCCAGCGCCAGCGCACGACCAGCAGCGCGAGGGCGGAGGAGATCGCGAAGCCGAGGCAGACGGCGATGACGGTGAGCTCGACGTGCCGCAGCAGCAGCCTGACGATGTCGTCGACGTGCCCCCCGATCCACGGCCAGTCGACCAGCGGACCCTGGCGCACCTGCGCGAGCGCGGGCCTCACGGCGGCGCCCTAGAGGAACCAGCTGGGCTGCAGCAGGGGCTTGTTCACGTCGTTACCTCCCGTGCGCGACGGGTCATCGTCCCACCTGATTGCCGGGGGTCTACGTTACCCGGAAGCGGGGACAGTCAGGCCCCCTTCCTGTTGCAGCACGCTCGAGATCGCCTCGATTGACAGCGACCCGAGCAGCCTGCCGCGCCCGTCGACGACCAGGCCCTCCCGGACCGCGGAGCCGAGCATGGCCGAGAGGGCGTCGTGCAGGGTGGACTCGCCGTCGAGCAGCGGCTCCGGGCTGGAGGCGCGCTCCGCCACGATCGGCCCGGGGCGGGCGAGGTCTTTGGGCCCGAGCCAGCCGACAGGCCGCTCCTCGTCGTCGACCAGCAGGACGTAAGCGGCCGTCGCCGCGTCCAGCACGCGCGCGGCGGCGGCGGCGTCCTCGCCGACCCTGACCGTGACGGGCCGGCCGAGCGGTATCTCCTTGACCCGCGACAGCGACAGGCGCTTCAGCCCGCGGTCGGCGCCGACGAAGCGGGCGACGTAGCCGTCGGCGGGCTGCTCCAGCACGGCCACGGGCGTGTCGTACTGGGCCAGCGTGCCGCCGGGCTTGAAGACCGCGATGCGGTCGCCCATCTTGATGGCCTCGTCGATGTCGTGGGTCACGAACAGGATGGTGGTGGCGAGCTGCCGCTGCAGCCGCAGGAACTCGTTCTGCAGCCGCTCGCGGGTGATCGGGTCGACCGCGCCGAAGGGCTCGTCCATCAGCAGCACCGGCGGGTCGGTCGCGATCGCCCTGGCCACGCCGATGCGCTGGCGCTCCCCACCGGAGAGCTGCGCCGGGTAGCGGTCGCGGTACCTGGCCGGGTCCAGCCCGACCAGCTCGATCAGCTCGTCGACGCGCGCGCGCGTGCGCTGGCTGTCCCAGCCGAGCAGGCGCGGCACGGTGGCGACGTTGGCGCCCACCGTGAGGTGGGGGAACAGGCCGGTCTGCTGGATCACGTAGCCGATGCGCCGGCGCAGCTCGACCGGGTTGCGGCGGGCGATGTCGTCGCCGTCCAGCAGCACCCGCCCGCTGGTCAGCTCCACCAGCCGGTTCACCATCTTCAGCGTGGTGGTCTTGCCGCAGCCCGAGGGCCCCACCAGCACGCACACCTCGCCGCCGGGGACGTGCATGGACAGCTCCTGCACCGCCGGGCTGTCGCGCTTGCCGCCGTAGCGCTTGGTCACGTGGTCGAAGTCGACCACGGCCCCGCGCCGGCCCGCGGCGGGTTGGATGGGCTCGCTCATGATCCTGCATGGTTGCACACCGCCGAGCGGGACGCAGCGACGCGACCGCCGTGATACCCCTTGAGCAGGGCGTTTCCCTCGATTCGCCTTTGCGCCGCCAGGCTCGCAAGTGGCAGACTGATCCGGCAGCTCAAGTGTCGTAAGGAATGGGATCACATGCCTTCCAAGGGACGTGCGGTGCAGGGCGCCAGGGCCCAGGCGAGCCCGGCGAAAAGCGTTCAGAAGACCTTCCCGGGCGGTCGGTCCTGCCCCCAGTGCGGCGAGCCGCTCTCGCAGTACAACCCAGGCCCGAACTGCTGGAAGCACACCATGGGCTACCCCTGGCGGGGGCCCACGGCCAAGCCGAAGAACTAGCGCCATGCCCGCCGCTCAGGAGCATCCAGCGGTCGAGGCTTGGACTCCTGAGCCGCCGCCTCCCCCACAGGGCCGCGTCGGCCCAGGCCTGATCGCCAGCCTCATCGCGCTGCTGCTCGTATTCGGCATGATCGGCTTGGTGGCCGCGCGCCAGCACGGCGTCGCCGGCTCGGGGGCGGGCTCGCCGGAGGCTGCGGCGAGCGGGCTGCTGGCCGCGCTGGACCGCGACCAGCTCGACGCCGCCGCCCTCACCCGGGCCGCCCGTTACCTCACCGGCGAGGAGCGCCTGCTGGTCACGACGTACGCCGAGCGCGCCGCCAAGCTGATCGCCGGCCTGCCCGCCGGCCGCGACCCGATGGGGATCGTGGGCGCCAGCGCCCGCGACGTCCGCTTCAGACAGGTCGGCGGCAGCGACGACGTGGCCGTGCTCGAAGCGGTGTCGGGGACCGTGCGTCTGCGCTCCAACGGCGGCTCCGGCGTGGAGCTCCCGCTCGACGAGGCGCGCCGGCGCGTGGCCGAGGGGACCGACAACCGGGTGACCTCCCTGCGCGTCGTCACGGTCCGCGCCGGCGGCCGCTGGTACGTCGCCCTGCTCCCCACCGCGCTGGAGTGGTCCCGGCTGGCGACCACCGGAGACACGGTCGACTACGCCAGGCTCACCGCTGCCCCGACGCCCGGCGCGTCCTCGCCCGAGGCCGCGGTGAGCGCCCTGCTGGCAACGGCCGGCCGGTCGGTCGCCGAGGTCGCGGCGCAGCTTGCGCCCGACGAACGCAACGCCGTCGAGGCGTACAGACCGGCGCTGCCGCCGCTCCCGGACGGGCTCGGCGGCGACCTCCTCTTCGGGCTCCTCCCCTCACCCCGCGCGGATCCCCTCAGCCCCCTCAGCCCCCCTGGTACCCAGAATCGCCCCGGTCCCCGGAGCCACGCGGCTGCCCCTGCGGTCACCGGGACGGAGCGGGTGGCCGACGGGGTGGTGAGGGTCAACCTCGGCGCCGACCCGTCCGGCTCGGTGATCGCGGTCCGCCGCGACGGGACGTGGTACCCCTCGATGGTGTTCACTCTTACCGAGGTGACATTGACCGGCGCGGAAGAGGGGCATTCGTGATCAAGGTCCTCCTGGTGGCGAGCGACCAGCGCGCTCGCGAGCGCTATCGGCTGGCCCTCGAGCGGCTCGAGAGCGGTCGCCCGGCCGATGAGGTCCAGTTCCTCGAGGCGGCCGACGGCAACGACGCCGTCGTCCTGGCCGAGGCGCGACGTCCCGACCTGATCGTCGTCGAGGTCGGGGTCACCCCCTACGGCGCCTTCGGGATCACCCGGGACGTCAAGGCGTCCCCCGGGACCGCCTGTCCGGTCATCGTGGTGCTGGAGCGGCCCCAGGACGACTGGCTGGCGCGCTGGGCGGGCGCGGACGCCCTGGTCTACCGGCCGGTCGATCCGTTCGCGCTGGCCCAGGTGGCGGGTCGCCTGGTGGACGAGCATCGCGGCGCGGTGCCCGCGCTCGAGGAGGGGGCCGCCTCATGAGCATCTCCGCGCACTGCGGGTCCTGTCACCGCGAGCTGCTCCTCGACCAGCTCATCCGGCCATTCGACGGGTTCCGCTGCCCGTTCTGCGGGTTCGCCTTCGCCCCCTCCTACGCCACCATCACGCCGAGCGTGGCCGAACGCGTGCTCGCCTCGCACGAGGCGCTGGTCAAGAGCCTGGCCGAGCTGCAGTCGATGACCGGTGACCGCCTCCAGCTCGACCGCGACAGTGTGGTCGACATCGTCCTGGGCGCCCTGGGCACCGAGGCGCAGCCGGCCTGAGCCGGGGAGCAAGCCGCTTGGACCGCTGCCCACGCACGACGTTGCGGGCAACTTGCACCACTGAGCTAGGCTTGCGCCGAAAACTGCGACCTCATCGGGACCTCAGCGGGGAGCTCAGCGGTGGCCGACCAAGACCAGACCTCTTTCACCTGGCCCGGCGTGCTCGGGCGGCTTCTGCGACATGAGGACCTGACCGAGGCCGAGGCGGCGGCGGCGATGGGCGCGGTGCTGTCCGGCGAGGCCACCTCCGCACAGATCGCGGCCTTCGCCGTCGGCCTGCGCATCAAGGGCGAGACCGTCACCGAGATGACCGGCCTGGTCCGGGCGATGCTGGCCGCCGCGACCCCGATGCGGGTCGAGGGCCCGCTGGTCGACGTCGTCGGCACCGGCGGCGACCGCGCCGGCACGTTCAACGTGTCGACCCTGGCCGCGCTGGTCGTGGCCGGCGCCGGCAAGCGCGTGGCCAAGCACGGCAACCGCGCCGCCTCCAGCCTGTGCGGCAGCGCCGACCTGCTGGAGGCCTTCGGGGTCGCCATCAGCCTGCCGCCCGACGGCGTGGCCGCCTGCATCGACGAGGTCGGCATCGGCTTCTGCTTCGCGCCGGTGTTCCACCCCGCCATGCGGTTCGCCGGCCCGACCCGGAGCGAGCTGGGCGTGCCGACGGTGTTCAACTTCCTCGGCCCGCTGACCAACCCCGCCCGCGCCGGCCACGCGGCCATCGGCGTCGCCGACCCGCGCATGGCCCCGCTCATGGCCGAGGTGCTGCGGCGCACCGGCATCAGGCACGCGATGGTCTTCTACGGCCACGACGGGCTCGACGAGCTGACGCTGACCACCACCTCGACGATGCTCGAGGTCGGCCCGGACAGCCTGCGCGAGCTGGAGGTCGACCCGGAGGCACTGGGGCTCGCCAGCGCCTCCAGGGAGGACCTGCTCGGCGGGGACGCCGACCGCAACCTCGCCATCGCAAAGTCGGTCCTGGCGGGTCATGGCGGCCCGCAGAGGGACTTCGTGCTGCTCAACGCCGCCGCCGCCCTGGTCGCCGCCGACGCGGCGCTGAGCCTCGTCGACGGCCTCGAGCTGGCCGCCCGCTCGATCGACGAGGGCAGGGCCGCGGCCAAGGTCGACGCCTGGGTGGAGGTGTCGCAGCGGGCGGCCTCGTCGTCCTAGTCCGGCTGGCCGGCGGCCTCGAAGCCGACCGAGAACATGCGGTCGAGGTCATGGCGGGAGTAGGTGCGGAAGGCGATCAGCGTCTGGGTGGCGGCCACCCCACGGGTCTTGCGGACGTGGTCGGTGACCATCTCGGCGAGATCGTCGTGGCTGCCGACGCGGACGACGGCGACCAGGTCCCAGTCGCCCGCCACCGAGTACACCTCGCTGATGCCGTCCAGGTCCGCCAGCGCCTCGGCCGTCTCCGACGTGCGGTCGACCTCACAGGTGATGAGCACGATCGCGGTGACCATGTGCGCTCCTCCGCTCGTGGGCCGTCGGGCGGCCGCTGCCCTGTCCGCTTCCCGGACCCTACACGAGGTACGCGAGCCACGCCTGGACCGGGCGGCCAGGCCCGCCGGGCGGCGAGCGCCCAGGCCGGGTGCCGGCCGGCGGGAGCGGGGTCAGCCGGTCGCCTCGAGGGCAACCGCCATGCCCTGCCCGCCGGAGATGCACAGCGTCGCGAGGGCCCGCTGGCCGCCGCGGCGCTGCAGCTCGTGCACGGCCGCGCCGACGATGCGCGCCCCGGTCATGCCGATCGGGTGGCCGATGGCGATCGCGCCGCCGTTGACGTTGGTGCGCTCCCAGTCGAACTTGAGCTCCCGGTCGCAGGCCAGCACCTGCGCCGCGAACGCCTCGTTGACCTCGACCACGTCGATCTCCGGCAGGGACCAGCCGAGCTTGGCCAGAACCCGCTGGGTGGACGGCACCACCCCCCAGCCCATGATGTGCGGGTCGACCCCCGCGCTGGCCCAGCCGACCACCCGGGCCAGCGGCCGGATGCCGCGCGCCCGCGCCGCCTCCTCGGCCATCAGGACCAGGGCGGCCGCCCCGTCGCAGATGCCGGAGGAGTTGCCGGCGGTGACCGTGCCGGGGTCGCGGAACACCGGTGCCAGCCTGGCCAGCCGCTCGAGTGTGGTGCCCGGGCGGAGGTGCTCGTCCCGCTCCACCGTGAACGTGCGCGACCTGGCGTCGAATGTGTCGACCGGGATGACCTCGTCGGCGAGGCGGCCACGCTCCCAGGCGGCCACCGCCCGCCGTTGCGACTGCAGGGCGAACTGGTCCTGCTCCTCGCGCGTGACCTTGTACCGCTCCGCCAGGTTCTCCGCGGTCTCGCCCATGGCCTCGCCGGCCAGCGGGTCCATGAAGCCGTCGGAGCTCATGCCGTCCTCGATCGGCGCGTCGCCCATGCGAAGGCCGCCGCGCAGGTGCCGCAGCAGGTACGGGGTGCGGGTCATGTTCTCCATGCCCACCACCAGGGCCACGTCGATCTCACCGAGGATGATCGAGCCGGCCGCGAGGGTGAGCGCCTTGGTGCTCGAGCCGCATGCCTTGTTGACCGTGTAGGCGGGCACGGTCTCGGGCACGCCGGCGCGGACCGAGACCTGCCGCCCGGGATTCGGGCCGTTGCCGGCCTGGCGGCCGTGACCGGCCACCGTCTCCTGTATCTCGCCGGGATCCAGGCCGGCATCGTCGAGCGCGGCGCGGGCCGCGGTGACGCCGAGGTCGACCGCGGGGACCTCGGCGAATGCGCCCATGAACTTGCCGATCGGCGTGCGCCTGGCCGAGACGACGACGACAGAACGCTGCTCCATGACCGATCCCTCCAGCGACTGGTCCCCTCCCGGGCATTGTAGGGATGCGCGCTGTCACGGCCGTCCGGTCCCTCCAGCGATCTCAGACGTGAGGCGCCTTGGGCGCGCGCTCGGAGCGGCGCCCGGGAAGCGCCCGAGGTCGAAGCATCGGTCGGCCTCGGGCGTCGCCAGGAACGAGGTGGCGTTGCCTTCCAGGGTCGTAGCGGACCTGGAGTGCGGCGCCACCGATTGCCGGGCTGGCGAGCGTGCCACTGACGGCGACCACCTCCGCTTCGCCGGCGACCTGGTCGAGCCACCGCGCCGCCAGCCGTATCTCGTCAACGAGATGCCGCGGCGGGGGGCCGGTGATCGGCTCGGGGCCATGCTCCGAGGCGCTGGTCGCAGGCTGGATCGCGTCGCCTGCCGGCACGATCGTGACCGAGACGAGCTGGCCGTGGCGCAGCACGGTGACCTCGCGCCCGCGGGGATGCGGCGTGGCCAGGACCAGCTCGCCGGCGGCGCGGATCGTGGCGATGCGTCGCCGGTCGTCGAGGGCGCGGCGCAGCGCCTCCAGCCGGTCGCGCGTCACAGCCGCCTGCTCGTAGCGTTGCTCTGCGGCGTAGCGGCGCAACCTCTCCCGGAGCGGTGCCAGCAACGGTTCCGGGTCGCCGCCGTCGAGGCAGCGCGCGAGCCTCGCGACGTGGCCCGCATAGTGGCCGGCGTCGGCCTCGCCCGTGCATGGACCTGAGCAGCGGCGCAGTTCCAGCAGCACGCAGGCGGAAGCTCGCTTGCGAGCGCCGATGGCCTGGGTGCAGCGCCGCAGCGGTACGGCATCCTCGATCGCGTCCTTGACCAGCTCCGCCTGGGCGGTGCTGGTGAACGGGCCGAGGTAGTGGGCTCCGTCATCGAGCGGCTTGCGGACGATCGAGAGCCGCGGCCAGCGCTCGCGCGTGAGCTTGAGGTAACAGTAGCAGCGCTCCGGATCGCGGCTGCGCCGGTTGTAGTAGGGCCGGTGCCGCTGGATCAGGCGCACCTCGCGGACGCTTGCCTCCAGGTCGTTGGCGCAGACGACGTGGTCGATCGTCACCAGCGCGTCGAGCAACTCCTCCACCTTGGCGCGTCCGTCCCCGGAGAAGTACGAGCGCACACGGCTGCGCAGGTCCTTGCTGGTCTTGCCGACATAGAGCACTTCGTTGTTCCGGCCGCGGAAGAGGTAGACGCCTGGGGCACGAGGCAGTCCGTCGGTCAGGTGGATCTTCCGGTAGCTGTGCCGCTGCTGGGTGCGGATGGTCGGGAAGGTCAGGAGGTCGTTCAGGGCGAGCACACCGAAGCCGGCGGCTCGCTCCAGGAGTGCGTGCAGGACGTCCACGGTGGCCTCGGCGTCGATGAACGCGCGGTGGCACGGCTGGGTCCCGGCGCGCAGGTAGCGGGCGAGGGTGGCGAGCTTGACGTTCGGTACCTCGTCGCGAGGGAGGAGGACCCGGGCCAGCCGCGCGGTGCAGACGACCTTCGATTGCAGCCGTGGGTAGGCGTGCGCCCGGAGGGCGGCTTGCAGGAAGCGCACGTCGAACGAGGCGTTGTGCGCGACCAGGACCGCATCGCCGAGGAACTCCAGCAGGCATGGCAGCACGACCTCGATCGGTTCCTGGTAGGCGACCATGGTGTCGGAGATGCCGGTGATCGCGGTGATCATCGGCGGGATCGGCATCCGGGGGTTGACCAGTGTGTGGAAGGTGCCCGTGACCTCGCCGCCGCGGACCTTGACGGCGCCGACTTCGGTGATGCGGTCCGCGGCTGGTGAGCCGCCGGTGGTCTCCAGATCGAGGACCGCGAACTCGACGTCGATGAGGGGCGTACCGAGATCATCCAGGGACTGCTGGACTGCTCGCACGCTCGCGGACCTCCGTTCCGGAAGCTTGCCCTCTACCTACCCATTCCTGCCCCTTGGCGGGTTGACGATATGGCGAACACCCGTTCGGGTCAAGCGTCCGGCGAGGGCACCGCGGGTGGGCCGCAAGGCAAGAGCCATTCCGGCTGCGGTCTCACGCAGAGGTTGGTTTCCGGCTCCAGACGACCCTGCCGGTGGCTCAGCCGTACCAGACCAGCGCCCAGGCGACGCAGGTGGCGACGATCCAGATCAGCCCCGAGAAGGCGGAGGCGAGCCGCCCGTCGCTGCGGTCCGTCCAGATGCCGATGCCGCCCACCGCGAGCAGCGAGCCGATCCCAGCCTCGGCGAGCGACCGGACCGGCGCCGCCAGGGCCAGGACCATGAGCGCGAGCAGCATGCCCACGTGGACCGGCGGAGGCAGCGCACGCACCAGCACGCCGCCGAGGTCCGGGGCTGGCAGCCCGCCGCGCCGCATCAGCCGCCTGGCGACCAGCGCCTCCGGCAGCCAGCCGTGCGTGGCCGCCTCCACCACCAGCCGCCGCCAGAAGGGTGGCGGGCCGCTGGCGTGCCCGACCTGGCGCAGCAGCCGCCGTACCCCGGCGCGGTCGTCCTGACGCAGCTTGGCGATCGCCCCGATGGCGGCAGCCGCGTCACCGTCGCTGGCGCTCGCCCTGCTGGCCAGCTCGTCCGCGAACGCCGGGTCGCCGGCGGTCAGCGCGACCATGGCGCAGCGGGTCAGGTGCTCGCGATCGGCGGCGGGGTGGCGCGCGGCCCGGTGCGCGTTGGCCAGCGCCAGCTCCGGTGCGCAGGCACCGGGCAGCAGATAGGTTGCGGCGAGCAGGCTCAGTGCCTCGGCACCCTGCTCGGGATCGTCGGCGGCACGGGTGAAGCAGGCCATCGCCTGACGCACCTGGCCCCTGGCGACGTGCCGTCGACCGGCCTCGAGCAGCTCGTACGCCTGCAAAGCAACGCCCTCCTGTGGCTGCTCCTCCGTCCGGCTCCGACAGAGGTGGGGAGGCGAATGGTATGCGATTTAGGGGTACCGAAGCGACAGCGAATCGACGAGACGATCCCGATTCACCGCGACAATTCCTGATGTCACATCGGTGGCGGTTCGTCCTGCCAGGGGGGTTACGGGCCTCCCAGATCGGCGGTTGCTGGTGTCCGTTGGCGGAATCGGAAACTCAGGCGCGGACTGAGGCTGCGAGCGCGCGGACCTCATCCGGCGTCGACGCGATCGCCACGATCGCACGCGGATCGATTCGCTGGATGAGCCCTTCGAGCACCTTGCCAGGGCCGAGCTCGACGTAGCGGGTGGTGCCGAGCGAGCGCAGCCGCTCCACGCAGGCGGTCCAGTCGACCGGGCTGGTGAGCTGGCGGGCGAGCAGCCGGCTCGCCCGGCGGCCGCTGCGCACCACCTTCGCCTTGGCGTTGGAGACCAGTGGAACCTCGAGCCGCCGCCGCGGGATGCGGTCGAGCGCCTCGCGGAAGGGCCGGCGCGCCGCCTGCATCAGCGGGGTGTGGAAGCCGCCGCCGATCGGCAGGTTGAGGACGCGCTTGGCGCCGGCGGCCAGCGCCCGCCGGCCGGCCTCCTCGACCGCGGCGGACTCGCCTGAGATCACCACCTGGCCGGGCGCGTTCGAGTTCGCCAGGAACACCTTGCCGACCTGCCTGCGCACCTTGCGGCACAGCTCACCGACGGTCTTGTCCGGCAGGCCCAGGATCACCTGCATCACTCCGCCGCCGGCGGCGTCGTAGGCCAGCTCGGCCCGGCGGACCACCAGCTCGATGCCCTCCTCGAAGCTGATCCCGCCGGCCGCGAGCATCGCGGCGAACTCGCCCAGCGAGTGGCCCGCCACCAGGTCGGGGTGCAGGCCCTCCTCCTTGGCCAGCAGGAAGCACGCGGCGGAGTGCGTGTAGATGGCCGGCTGCGCCTTGCGGGTGTCCGTCAGCACCTTGTTGCCGGCCTCGATCGCCTCCAGCACGTCCCAGCCGAGAAGCTCGGAGGCGCGCTTGAACGGCCAGCTCGCCGGGTCGTCGACCCACGGCGTGCCGCTACCCTTTGCGATCCGTCCCTGACCAGGGAAGGTAAAGGCGATTTTCTCCATCGTGGCTGCATGGTACCCGTAGCTGGCCCACTCGCAACAGAAAGTGCGCGAACGAATTCACGAGCGCGCTGATCCGGACTGGTGCGCAGCCACTTCGGGCGTGTCGCGACTACCCTTGACGGTAGCCGAGAACGTCTGCCGGAGGAGGACGCTTGCCCAGCCAGCCACGCCACCAGTGACTGACCCGATCGCCGCGCCCGGGCAGCTCTCGGAGGAGCGGGAGGCCGGTCCCGCGTCCAGCCGGGAGCCGATCCCGGCGCCTCTGCCCGACCTGCCCGAGCCGCTGCTCGCCGGGTATGTCGACACCGCGCTCGCCGCGCTACGGGCCGCAAGCTCCACCGACCTGCCCGGGCCGCTGCGCCAGTACCAGACCTGGACCCCGCGCCGCCTCAAGCACCCCCGCGTGCTTGCGCTGGTGCGGCGCACGCTCGATCTGGATCCGGGGTTCAGGGCCGCCGTGGACGAGCGGGTGCTTCAGGAAGAGGAGGCGCTCGCCAGGCTGGTCAGGGCGGGCCGGTACGGCGAGGCGCTGGCCAGCGGTGAGTCGCCCGAGGCCGTTGCCCGCGTCGGCATCGCGCTCGGGCCAGAGGGCGATGCCGCTGTCCAGGCCGCCGTTGACGCTGCCGCCAGGAGCCGCGCACAGGCCGAGGCGGCCGCTGCCCGTTCCGCCCTGGCGGGAGCAGAGACCGAGCTGGAGCAGGCGCGCGCCCGCGCCGACCAGCAGGCGACCGCCGCGCGGGGCGCGCGCGAGGCGTTGCGCACCGCCAGGCAGGAGCTGCGCCGCGCCGAGCGCGAGATCCACAGCCTGAGCCAGCGCGGCCGCAGCCTGGAGCAGGACGTGGCCAGGGCCGAGGCCGCCCTGCAGGCAGCCCGCTCCCAGGCGGCGGACGAGCAGCGCCGGCTCGGCGGGAGGATCGCCGAGCTGCAGGCGCTGCTGTCGGAGACCCAGCGGCAGTACCGCGCCCTACGCCGCTCCACCATCCAGGTCGACCCGATGGTGGCCGAGGCCGTGGGCGCCCTCGAGCGCGACCTGACTGCGCTGCGCCGTGCCACGGGCCTGGCCACCGAGGGAGGCAAGGCGCCCGCTGGCGGCGGGCCGGCGACGCCACCGGAGCGCCGCGAGCCGCTGCCGGTCCCCGCTGGCCGTGGAGCCGACGATCCCGAGACCCTGGGCGCGTGGCTCGCGGTCCCCGGCGTGCTCCTGCTGGTCGATGGCTACAACGTGAGCAAGCACGAGCGCGGTTTCCCCGACCGGACCCTGGAGGATCAGCGCACGCTGCTGCTCGACCTGTCCCGTCGGGTGGCGCGCCGCTGCGGCGCCGAGGTCACCGTGGTCTTCGACGGCGCCAGTGTGGCGCCGGTGCCGACGAGGCTCCCGCTCGGCCCGGTCGGAGTGGTGTTCACCGACGCGGGCCGCACCGCCGACGACGAGATCGTCGCCCGCGTGAACGCCGCGCCCCCAGAGCGGCCCGTGGTGGTGGTGTCCTCCGACAACGAGCTGCGCGAGCGCTCCGCCGCACTGGGTGCCAGCGTCACGCGTGCCCCCACCCTCCTCGGCCTCGCCTTCGGATTCCCACGCGCCTGAGGCTCAGCAGGCGTCCACGGCGGCGCGACACCGGTCGCCGGGGCCGCTGCCGGCGACGAGCTCGGGCTGCTCATGAGGCGCGGGACACGCCGCGGCGGTTGGGACGCACGGCGAGCACCTCGGGCTCCAGCCCGGCGGCCGCGATGGTGCTGAGCGCCCGCTCCAGCTCGGGGTCGAGGGGACGCCGGGACCTGGGCTTGGAGCGCCCGGCGTCGTCGCCGTCCAGCCGGACCACGCGGGCGTCCCGCTCGGTGAAGAACTCCACCAGGCAGTCGTGGCAGCCGCCAGGGCAGCCGTCGCAGCTGATCCGCAAAGGCTCGTGATCTGCCATCTCGTCCGTGTCCTCCTAGGGTGCCGTCGGGTCCGGCCTGGACAAGAGCCACAGTAGCCGGGGGGTGTGACAACAGCTCCCGCTCCCGCGCGGGCGTTTCGAGTAATTTCAGGCGAATGAGCCGATCGGTTAATTTGCAGTTCGGCTCATCTCCTCGTTACGGTTCGGCACCAGTAGCGACCGCGCTGATCGTCATTCCCCCAGCGCGGTCGGCTTCCCCCGCTTCATGTCGGATCGTTCGACGAAGGGAGAGCAGAGCGCGTGCCCGTCCCCCAGCGGGCGCGGAAGTCACGGCGTATCCCCGTACCCGTGGTCCTCCTCGCCGCGGCGATCGTCATCGCCGCCGGCTTGATGACAGTGCTTCCCGCCGCCACCGCCGCCCCCAGCGGCCCTGCAGACCTCGAGCGGCTCGGCACCCAGATCTCCCAACTGGATGAGCAGCTCAACCAGGCAAAGATCGTTGTCAGCCGTCTCGACGTGCAGCTTGCCGACGCCGAGCACGTCGCCAAGGCCCAGTACGGCCAGCTCGCCGCCATCCAGCGGCGCATCGCCGTGCAGGCCGCCGCCGAGTACAAGGGCAGCGGTATCGGACCCATCGCCGCGCTGCTGTCCGGCGAGGACACCCTCACCCTTGTGCAGAAGGCCGAGACGCTGAACCTGCTGGCCCAGTACGACGGCGACCTGCTCGCCGCCGCCCTGGCTCAGCAGCGGATCTACCGCACCGCCGTCCACCAGGTCGGGCAGGCCAAGTCCGCCCAGGCCAGGGAGGTCGCGGAGATCGCCAAGCGCAAGCGCCAGATCGAGCGCAAGCTCAATCAGCTCGAGCGCCTCCGCTCGCGGATCGGCGACCCCCGCTCGGTGAGCCTTCCCGCGGACCTGCCGTCGCCGAGTGGCGCCGCCGCGATTGCGGTCCACACGGCGCTCGCGCAGCTCGGCGAGCCGTACGTGTGGGGAGCCGACGGGCCTGGGTCCTTCGACTGCTCTGGCCTCACCATGTACGCGTGGGCAGCCGCGGGCGTGAGCCTGCCGCACTCGGCGGCGGCGCAGTACGACGGGCTCCCGCACGTCTCCCAGAGCTCGCTCGAGCCTGGTGACCTGGTCTTCTTCGGTAGCCCCATCCACCACGTCGGTCTGTATATCGGCAAGGGGCTGATGGTGGCCGCACCGTCCAGCGGCCGGGTGGTCCAGGTCCAGCAGGCAATCCGGAGCGACTTCGCCGGCGCCGCCCGGCCCTGACCCCGCCCCGCTGCAGGTCCGGCGGCGCCGGCCCTGGAATCCCGGGTCGCCCATCGCCAAGCCCACGATGGCGACATTGGGATGAATGAGCCCGGACTTGTACCCGCCAGGGCCGGACTCTTCGCCCGCACAGGCAAACTGTGCCGAGAGGGCATTACGATTCCACGATGATGGATACGAGCGACCAGGACCCGCAGCCGTCCCCGGAAGAAAGCCCGCCGCCTCCGCCGCCGGCGATGACGGACTGGGTGTGGCCGGCATACCCGTCGGACCTTGCGGCTCACGCGGAGGCGCCAGCGGCGGAGCCGGCGGCGGAGCCGGCGGCGCCTGAGGAGGCCCAGGCGTCTGACCAGCAGCTGGCGGCCGAGTCGCCCGAGCCTGGGCCGTCCCCGCCGCCTCCCCTGGTCGTCCGGCTGGAATCGCCAGCCTCCGACGAGGTGGGCGAGGGCGCGCCGCCGGAGGACCCGACCCTTCCGATGCCGGCGATCGGGCCGGCTCCGCCTGAGCCCAGTGCGGCCGCGCCGCCTCTGCCTGTGCCCGCTGAACCGCGGACGGGGCCCCCTCCTCCGCCGCCGACCTGGGGTGCGCCCTATGGCTGGGGCCCGCCGCCGGGCAGGCCCGCGGGACGCCGGCGGCGCGGCTGGATCATCGCGCTCGCGCTGCTCGCCACGGCGGCGGTGGCGGCCGCCAGCCTGACGGCGCTGGGCGCGGACCTGCTCGGCGGGCGCGGCTCCGTGCCGGCCGCGACCGGCGGGACGGGCGGAACGGCCCAGTCCGCGCCAGCGCAGCGGGGCGGTGGGCAGGTCGGCCAGGTCGACCCCGGCCCGGCGGCGACACAGGTCCTCGCCGCGCGGGCCGACGCGGTGCTGCACCACAACCGGGCCGCCTTCCTGAGAACGATCGACCGACGGCGGACGACCTTCTACCGGGCCCAGGCGGCGCTGTACGACCGCATGGTGACCGTGCCGTTCTCCGCCCTGGAGTACCAGGTGAGCGCCTCCGGGCAGGACCTGGCCACCGCGCGCGTGCGCCGCCGCTACGCCCCCTCGCCGGTGTACCTGCCCGAGGTGGAGGCCAGCTACCGCTTCCGCGGGCAGGACTCGACCCCGGTGACCTCCCACTACTTCTACACGTTCGCGCTGACCCCGGCCGGTTGGCGCCTTGCCGGGCAGGGAGACCTGCCGGCGCCGCTCAAGGACGACGTGGAGATCTGGGACAGCAGTCCCGTGCGCACCCTCGCCAGCGCCCGGACCCTGATCGTGTACCACCGCGGCGACCGCGCGCTCGCGGAGCGACTGCTCGCCGCCGCCGAGCGTGGCTACGGCCAGGTCGACGCGTCGTGGTCCGGCCTGTGGGAGCACAGCGTGGTGATCCTGGTCCCGAGCGGCCAGGAGGAGGCGGAGCGGCTGGTCCACGGCCGCGACCTCTCCGACGCCGCGGCGGTGTCCGCGAGCCAGGTCGAGGCCGGGGCGGCGCACCGCGTCCTCGGCAACCGGGTCATCGTCAACACCAGCTTCATCAGGCGCTACAACCAGCTCAACCTGCAGATCGTGATCACCCACGAGATGACCCACGTCGCCACCCGCAACGTCGGCGTCGGCGTGCCCCTGTTCCTGGTCGAGGGGTTCGCCGACTACACGGCCCTACGGCCGGTCGACGCCCCGCTGCGGATTACCAGGCCGTTGCTGGCGGCCGCTGTTCGTGGCGGGCATTTCAAGGGCACGCTGCCGTCGGACGAGGAGATCCTCGGCCACAACGGCGCGCTGGCGTACGACGAGGCGTCGTCGTTCTGCCTGTGGCTGGCGCGCAGCTTCGGGCGGGAGAAGCTGCAGACCCTGTACTTCTCGTTCGCGGGGACGGAGGAGCCCACGGCGGAGGTGGTGGACCAGCGGCTGCGCGAGGAGCTGGGGATCTCGCTCGCGACCGCCCAGTCACGCTGGGCGAGCTTCGTGCGTCGAGCGCTGTGAGCCGGGGTGAGGGAGCCGTGACCAGGTGACGTGGCGCTGGCGGGTGCCGCGACCACCCGCGGCCGACCCTCTGCGGGCGTTCTCGCTCGAGGAGGTCGAGGTCTGCGTCGGCCATGCCAAGCCACGGCAGCGCTGGGGGCTGGTGGCCTTCGCTGCTGACCTGCTGCTGCTGGTGGCGCTGAGCGCGCCGGGCCGGCGCCTGGTGGCGTGGGCTGCGGGACCGGCCGGAGGATTCGTGTTCGGCCGTGCGGCGCTGACAGTCGCCACGGTGGTGGTGGCCCAAGCCCTGGTGGGGCTGCCGTTCTCGCTGCGCGCCCACCGCCAGGACCGGCGCGACGGGCTGGCGACGCAGCGGCTGCGCGGTTTCCTGGCCGACTGGCTGAAGAGCCGCGGCGTGGGGCTGGTCCTGACGGTCCTGCCGCTTGCGGGGCTGATCGCGGCCGCGCACTGGCGCCCACCGGGCTACCCGTGGGCGGCGGCGGCGGTCGGGGGGCTGCTGGTGGTGGTCCTCGGGCTGCTGGGCCCGGTCGTGCTCGAGCCGCTGTTCAACCGCTTCAGGCCGCTCGAGGCAGGGCCGCTGCGCGAGCGTGTGCTGGCGATGGCGGCCCGGATGCGAGTGCCCGTCCGCGACGTGCTGGTCTCGGACGCGAGCCGGCGCACCACCAGGGTGAACGCGTACGTGAGCGGGATCGGCCGGACCCGGCGGGTGGTGCTGTACGACACCCTGCTGGCGGACCAGGCGGCGGGGGCGGCTCCCGCCGTGCCGGCCGCGGCCGCCGCCAGGCCCGCCGGCCAGGCACGGACACGGGAGGACGAGGTGGCGATGGTGCTGGCGCACGAGCTGGCGCACGTCCGCCATCGCGACGTGCCGCTGGGCACCACGGCCGGCGCGCTGGCGGCCGGCGGCGGCGTGCTACTGCTGAACTGGGTGCTCGAGCGTGACTGGCTGCGCGGCTGGCTGCAGGTCACCGGTCTCGGCGATCCCAACGTGGCGCCGGGGCTGTTGCTGCTCGGCGCGGTTGGCGGGCTGCTCGCCGCGCCGCTGGCGAGCGCGATCAGCCGTTGGTCCGAGGCGCGTGCCGACTGGGTGGCGCTTGAGGTCTCCCGCGACCCGGACACCGCCGTCGCGATGGAGCGCCGGCTGGCGCTTGAGAACCGCGCGGACCTGCGAGCCAACCGACTGCTGATCGCCCTGTTCGCCAGCCACCCGCCGACCATGGCGCGGATCGCCCAGGCATGGCTGTGGGCAGCTCGCCACGGCACCGAGCCGGCAACGGGCGCCGGTGAGCCGGCGTAGCCGGCCAGGGTGGACGGAGGTCGCGGGACGGACGTGAGCCGAGCGTTACGCGGGACGCACGAATAGAATCGCGCGCCGTGAGCATTCTCCTGATCACCAACGACTTCCCGCCCCGTGCCGGCGGGATCCAGCAGTACTGCCACAGTCTGGTGCGCCGCCTGCCGCCCGGCGACGTGGTGGTGTACGCGCCCGCCTGGCCGGGTGCGGCCTCCTTCGACGCGGGCGAGCCCTACCGGGTGGTACGCCACCCGACGAGCCGCATGCTGCCGGTCGCCGGCGTGGCCCGCCGGGCCGTCGAGCTGACGAGGCAGGTTCGCCCCGACGTGATCTGCTTCGGCGCCGCGTTCCCGCTCGGGCTGCTGGCGCGCCGGCTCACCCGCGAGACCGGCGTGCCCTGCCTGAGCTTCACCCACGGGGTGGAGGTCGCGGTGAGCGGGGTACCGGTGGCGCGGCGGCTGCTGGCGCGGGTGGCGGCGGACATGCGCCTGCTCACGGCGGTGAGCCGCTGGTCGGCTGCCAGGGTGGAGCGGGGTGTGCGCGGCCGCTGCCCGGTCGAGCTGCTGCCCTCCGGCGTGGACGCCGGGATCTACCACCCCGGGGTCGACGGCGCCGCGGTGCGGGCGCGCCACGGGCTCGGCGACGACCCGGTGTGCGTGTGCGTCTCACGGCTGGTCCCGCGCAAGGGCCAGGACCGGCTGATCGAGGCATGGCCGCAGGTGGCCGCGCAGGTGCCACGCGCCCACCTGCTGATCGTCGGGCCCGGCCCCTACGAGCGGAAGCTGCGGCGCATGGCCGCCGCCAGCCCGGTGGCCGACCGCATCCACTTCAGCGGCGAGCTGCGCTGGGGGGAGCTGCCGGCGCACTACGCCGCCGGGGACGTGTTCGCCATGCCTTGCCGGACCCGCTGGCTGGGCATGGACCTCGAGGCGCTGGGCGTGGTCTTCCTGGAAGCGGCCGCGAGCGGGCTGCCGGTGGTGGCCGGCCGCTCGGGAGGGGCGCCGGAGACGGTGACGGAGGGCGTCACCGGCACGGTGGTGGACGGCCGCGGCGCCGGCGAGGTCGGCCGCGCCGTGGCGGAGCTGCTGGCCGATCCCGCGAGGGCGCGGGCCATGGGGGAGGCCGGGCGCGCCCGGGTCGAGGCCGAGTTCGCCTGGCAGGCGGTGGTGGACCGGCTCGAGAAGCTGATCGTGAGGGCGGCGCACTAGTGTCGCTCCGCGCCAGCGCCTCACTGCGGATCAGCTTCGCGGGCGGCGGGACCGATGTGCCGCCCTACCCGGCCAGCCACGGCGGGGCGGTGCTGTCGGCCACCATCGCCCGCTGCGCCAGCGCGCACGTGCGTACCAGGGCCGACCGCGACTACCACGTCGAGTCGCTGGACCTCATGGCGCGGGCCGCGTTCGCGCCCGACGAGCTGGTGTTCGACGGGCATCTCGACCTGGTCAAGGCGGTGCTGCGCGACCTCGCCCCCGAGCGCGGGCTCGACCTCACCCTGGCGACCGACGCGCCACCGGGCTCGGGGCTCGGCTCGTCCTCGGCGCTGGTGGTGGCGATGCTGGCAGCGGTCGGGGCGGTGAGCGGGCGGATCTGGTCGCCGGCGGAGCTGGCCCGGCGCGCCTACCAGGTCGAGCGAGTCGACCTGAAGATCGAGGGCGGCATGCAGGACCAGTACGCAGCGGCGTTCGGGGGGCTGAACCTGATCGAGTTCCACGGCGACGACGACGTCGACGTGCGGCCGCTGCCGGTTCCCCCGGGGATGATCGAGGAGCTGGAGCGCTCGCTGCTGCTGGCCTGGTCGGGTCAGAGCCGTACCGACGCCGGCATCCTGCGACGGCAGGTCGACGGCGTGCTCGGCGGCTCGGCCCGCAGTCTGGAGAGCCTGGCCGCGATCAAGGCGCTCGCCGTGGCGATGGCGGCCGCGCTGCAGCGCAGGGACCTGGCGGCCTTCGCCGACGGGCTGCACGAGGGCTGGGAGCAGAAGCGCCGCTTGGCCTCGGGTGTCACCACCCCGCGCCTGGACGAGCTCTACGCAGCGGGTCGCCAGGCCGGCGCGGCTGGGGGTAAGGTGCTCGGCGCCGGCGGTGGCGGCTTCCTGCTGTTCGCAGCCCCGCCCGAGCGGCGGGCTCGGGTCGCGGCGGCGCTGGAGGCGGCCGGCGCCCCGTGCTCGTTGGTGGAGTTCGACTTCCGGGGAGTGCGCTGGTGACCGATATTGCCGCTTATCTCGCCACCTCCGCGGCCGCGTCGGCGGCGCTGGCCGCGCGCCCGGGCGCTGCCGCGGTCGAGCGGGCGGCCCGCCTGGTCGGCGAGGCGCTCGCCGCCGGCGGGCAGTTGCTGCTGTGCGGCAACGGAGGCAGCGCCGCCGACGCCCAGCACCTGGCCGGGGAGCTGATGGGGCGGCTGTTCCTGGAGCGACCGGCGTACCGGGCGGTCGCGCTGACCACCGACACCTCCGTCCTGACGGCGGTCGGCAACGACTACGGCTATGCCGACGTGTTCGCGCGCCAGGTCGAGGGGTTGGGCCGGCAGGGCGACGTGCTGCTGGCCATCACCACCAGCGGCCGCTCCGAGAACGTGCTGCGAGCCGCGGCCACGGCCAGGGACCGCGGCCTCCGGCTGGTGGCGTTCCTCGGCCCGTCCCGCTCGCCGCTGGACGAGCTTGCCGACGTCGCGCTGCATGTGGACGGCCAGAGCCCCAATCTGGTCCAGCAGGGGCACATCACCATCGGCCACGCCCTCTGCGGCTGGGTCGAGGCGTACCTGGCCAGCCGCGGGTGAGCCGGCCGGCGGTCTTCCTCGACCGCGACGGCACCCTCGTCGAGGAGCATCCGTACCTGCACGATCCCGAGCGGGTCGCGCTGCTGCCCGGCACCACCGCGGCGCTCGCCAGGCTCGCGCGCGCGGGCTTCGCCCTGGTGCTGGTGACCAACCAGGCCGGGGTCGCGCGTGGCCTCTACGGCGAGGAGGCGGTGGAGCTGGTGCACCGCCGGCTGCGCGAGCTGCTGGCCGCCGGCGGGGTGGCCCTCGATGGCGTCTACTACTGCCCGCACCATCCCGACGGGCTCGTGGCCGCGTACGCCCGCGGCTGCGGCTGCCGCAAGCCGGCACCGGGCATGCTGCGGGCGGCCGCCCGCGACCTGGACCTCGACCTGGCCGCCTCCTCTCTCGTCGGTAACGACCCGGTCGACGTGGGCGCGGCCCGTGCCGCCGGCGCGGCGCCGCTGTTCGTCACCACCGGCCAGGCCATGGGCCGGCCGGCGCCGCGAGGTGTGCGGGCATTCCCGTCGCTGGCGGCCGCGGCCGACGCGGTGCTCGCGTCCGGGCAGGCGGGCCCGCCGCCCTGGGCGGCGCCTGGTCCGGCTGACGCGAAATGAGGGCCAGGCCCACCATCGGCCGTGACGAGGCAGGCCTGGCCCGCGATGCCGGCCGGCGCGAGAGCGGGCTCGCGCCGTAGCCGGCATCAGCTCGCGGCCTGGCATGCCCGGCGATCCCCCCGTCGCCGGACCGCCGCGCGGCCGCGCAGCCTCTCGCGTCCTGGCGGGCTCCTCCTGGTGTGAACCGTCAGGGCGCGGGAGGACACTGGCAACGTACCGGTATGCCCGCGTTGCTGTCGGTGACGGGCATCACGCTGCGACTGTGCCGTTCGGCACACTGAGGCCGGCACCCTGCTCAGGTGAGGCGGCGCAGCGACTCGGGGTCGAGCAGGCGGATGGCGGTGGCGTCGTAGTCGACCAGACCGCGCTTGCGGAACGCCGCCAGCGCCCGGCTGACGTTCTCGCGGCTGGCTCCCACCATGCCGGCCAGGTCACGGTGGGTCAGGCGCACGCCGATCACGGTGCCGCCCCGCTCGCTCGGGTGCCCGTGGCGCGCGGCCAGCCCCAGCAGCGCCTTTGCCAGGCGACCCTTGACGTCCAGGGAGAGCAGGTCGTCGATGAGCGCCTCGCGGGAGGCCAGGCGCTCGGCCACCTGTCGCAGCAGCGCCGATGACCCGCTGGGGTTGGCGTCCAGGAACTCCCAGAAGGCGTCCCGGCCGATCGCCCAGGCGACCGTCGGCGAGGCCGCCCGCGCGCCGGCGGTGCGGCGGCCGTTGGCCAGCAGAGCGAGCTCGCCGAGCAGCTCGCCGCGGCCGACGATGTTGTGCACCTGCTCGGCCCCGGCTCTGGCGGGGGAGACCACCGCCACCTCTCCCTCGGTGAGCACGTACACGTGCGCCGCCGGCTCGCCCTGGCGGAACAGGAACATGCCGGCCGGATACGAGAGCGGCGCGGCCTGCTCGGTCAGCTTGGCCAGGGCGGCCTCATCGCCGCCGCTGAAGATCGGGCTGACCCGCAGCACCCGCACCAGGCTGCTGGCGTCCGCGGCGCCGTGCCACCGGCTCATCGCGCTCCCTCCAGCTCGCGGGCGAAGGCGTGCGCCGCGATCGCCCGTGCCTGCCGCAGGGCCTCGGCGGCCCTGGCGGCGGCATCCGCGTCGCGGCCGATGCGTGCGAGCGCGGGGACCAGGTCGACGACGACGCGCAGCCGCTCGAGCCGGTAGTCGGTGTCGTCGAGCGCGGCCAGCGAGCGCTCGAGCAGCTCGCCAGCAGCCTCGTGCCGGCCTCGGGTGCTCGCCAGGCCCGCCTGCAGGCGCAGCAGGTGAGCGTTGGCCACGACGTCGCCAGGCTGGAGGCTGGACCTGGCGAGCACGATCGCCGCGTCCGCGCCGGCGCCGTCGTTGCCGGCCAGGCACGCCTCGGCGAGCGCCAGGAACGCGTCGGGCTCGGCAACGCCGTCGGGCCGGCTGGTCACCGCGATCGCCTCCGCCGCGAAGCGGCGCGCCTGGCCGGCATCGCCACGCCCCACCGCGACCCGCGCCAGGCCCAGCAGCGACCAGACACGCTGGGCGGTCAGGCCCATGTCGCGTTGCTGGCGGTCGGCCGCGCCGTAGTGGCGCTCGGCGCCGGCCAGGTCCCCTTGCAGCAGGCGCACCTCGCCCAGGACCACGTTGGCCCCGGCCTCGGCGTTGCGGCGGCCGTGGGCACGAGCGGCGGCGGCGAGCCGGCGCGCCTGGCGGGTGAGCTCCTCCAGCGGGGTGGCCAGGTACAGGCGCACGGGCAGCAGGGTCGACTGCAGGTCGATCGCCAGGCCCGGCTGGTCGCCGGTGCGGGACAGCTCCAGCGCCTCCTCCAGCAGCGCGACGGTCTCGACCAGGTTGCCGGCCAGGTACGGCCGCAGCGCCTTGGCCCGCAGCGCCCTGGCGACCAGGCTCGGGCTGCCGGCCGCGCGCGCCTCGACCAGGGCGCGCTCGGCCAGCGCCGCCGCCGCCTCGTAGTCGCTCAGCGTGCCGTGAAGGTTGCTCAGCTCGATGTGGGCCTGCGCGCGGATGGCAGCCCGCCCGGAGGCCGTGGCGGCCTCCAGGTCCCGCAGGGCACCGTCCGGATGGCCGGTCACAGCCCGCAGGGTGCCGCGCATGGCCTTGAGCTCGGCCACGTCCTCGGGCGCGGTGCCGGCGATCTCCGCCATCTCCAGCGCGTCGTCGAGCAGCGCGGCCGCCGCCACCAGCGCCTCCTGCTCGCGCAGGCGCTGCGCCCCCTGGCGGCAGATGGCGACGGTGCGGCCGGCCAGCGCCCGGTCGGCGGGGGTGGGCGGGCGGATCTCGCGGGCCAGCCGCACCGCCTGGACCAGGTGGGGAGCGACCGCCTCGGGCGGCTCCGGTGCCGGCTCGCCGGCCACGGCGAGCCAGGTCGCCAGGCGCTCGTGCAGCGCCGAGCGCGCCGCCTTGGGCAGCAGCGAGTAGGCGACCTCCCGGAACAGCGCGTGGTGGAAGGCGAAGCTGTTCTGGTGGCCGGTGAGGCGGGCGGGCAGGCGCTCGATCAGCCCGGCAAGGGCGAGCTCCTCCAGATCGTGGTCCAGGCCCTCCCCGGCCTCGCCGGTCATGCCGGCCAGCGCGGCCGGCGAGAACCAGCGCCCGATCACCGCCGCCCGGCAGAGCACCTGCTTGCGCGGGGACGGCAGGCGGTCCAGGCGCGCACCCACCAGGGCCCGCAGCGAATCGGGCAGCGGCAGGGAGACCGGCCGGTCGCGCAGCTGGCCGGTGTCGCGCAGCGCCAGCGCCAGCTCCTTGATGAACAGCGGGTTGCCGCGGCTGGCCTCGAAGACCCGGACGCGGAGACCGGGCGCGACCGGGTGGCCGCCCAGCGTGGCGGCCAGCAGCTGGGAGGTGGCGGGCTCTGGCAGGCTGCCGAGATGGATGCGCTCGGTGCCGGCGCGGGCGAGCCACTCCGGGTCGAGGGTGGGCGCGTCGGGCCGGGTGATGCCCAGGAAGCCGAGCTGCCCGCCCAGATGCCTGCTGGTGCTGACCAGGATCGCGGCCACCTCGAGCAGGTCGCGGGTGGCGCAGTGGATGTCCTCGAGCACCACCAGCGTTGGCTGGCGGCTGGCCAGCCGGCCGAGCACGCCCGCCAGGGTCGCGGCCAGCTCGCGGACGCCGAGCTGGCTTGGTGGCTCACCCTGCTCGTCCGGCTCGAGCCCGATCAGGCGGCAGACGGCTGCCGCGGCGGTGGCGGCGGTCGCTGGCTCTGGCCACGCCTCGGCCACCAGCCGGCCGATCGCGCCGGCGGTCTCGGTCACCGGCACGTCGGCCGCCGCGGCCAGCACCTCCCGCACCGGCCACAGCGGCAGGCTCTGCCACTCGGGCAGGCAGCGTCCCCACAGCACCCGCGCGGCGTCGCCGAAGCGTGCGGTCGCCGCCCGCGCCAGCGTGGTCTTGCCGACCCCGGCCTCGCCCACCAGCAACACCAGCCGGCGCTGCCGCACCGCGTCGTCCAAGGCGTGCACCAGCCTCGGCAGGTCCTGCTCGCGGTCCACCAGCACGGTCCCGGGCGGCTCCAGCGCCGGTGGCTGCAGCGCCTGCTCCAGCCCGCTCACCTCGATCACCTCGACCGGGCGCTGCTTGCCGCGAGCCATGATCTGGCGTGGCTGGCCGGTGTGCACCGGCCCGCCCACCGCTCGCAGGGTGCGGGTGGAGATCAGCACCTGGTCGGGCTCGGCCGCCTGCTGGATCCGCGCGGCGGTGAACACCGCGTCGCCGGCCACCCGCAGGTCGCCCGCCCAGGCGCCGGCGACGACCTCGCCGGTGTCCAGGCCGACGCGCAGGCTCGGCTTGAAGTCGCCCGCCTCCGTCGCCAGGGCCCGTGCCGCGTCGCGCATGGCCAGCGCCGCCCGCACCGCGCGGGCGGCGTCATCGCCATGCCCGATGGGAAAGCCGAACACGGCCACGATGGCGTCGCCGATGTACTTCTCGACGGTCCCACCGCAGCGGTGGACCTCGGCCGCCAGCCTCCGGAACAGCCCGTCGAGCAGCCCGCGGCTGGCCTCGGGGTCCAGCGACTCTACCAGCCGGGTGGAGCCGACCAGGTCGGCGAACAGGACCGTGACCACGCGCCGCTCCTCGCCGCCGCTGCTCAGGCGCACGCCGCAGGCGGGACAGAAGCGCGCCCCGGCCGGGACGTCCGCCGCGCACGACGGGCAGGCCGGAGCGCGCTCCCGGTGGGTCACGGAGATCTCGCCCATCGCCGCCGGGCGGTGCTACCGCGAGGTGTCCTCATCCGGCTCGTCCGCGGCGTCGGTCGGCTCCTCGGTCGGCTCCTCGGTCGCCGCGGCCTCGTCCTGCCAGATGCCTTTGTCCGGCTGGGCGATCGACTCGCTGCTGGTCCCCGTTTCCTCAGGGTCCGTCGTGCTCATTTTCGTGACCTCCTGGTCCATGCGGGCGGCGCACGCCGTTCGTGCGACTGGAGGAGTCTACTAAGATCAGGAAGGCGCAATGCGCGCCCATCTGCGCTCCCCTGGGAACCTCGTTGTGTCCACCGCGGTCATGACTGGTCTGGCCAGGTCAAGAGCGCCATCGAGCGGAGTTGCGCTGCCGAGGGTCTCGCAGCCGCTCCGCTGTCGTTCAGGAGATTCCCTGAATGCTCTGGGTCTCCTCTCACCCGCAACCTGCCTCAGATCTTGTGCCCGAATTCGGCTGGGAGATCGTACTCATCGCCCTGGATCGGCTGGCCTTCGGAAAATCTGGAGAGCCGGAACGGGGTGATGTCGACGGTGACGGCGCCGCCGTCGACAATCAGCTCGGCCATGCTGGCGCCGACCGCGGGGGATTTCTTGAAGCCGGTGCCCGAGAAGCCCCCTGCCAGGTACAGCCCCCCGATTCCGGGCGCGCGGTCGAGCACCGCCCGGCTGTCCCGCGAGGTGTCGTAGACGCCGCGGTGGCCACGGACGAAGGCGGCCTCCGCGAATGCGGGCACGCGCCGCGCCAGGCGCGCCAGCGCCGGCGCCACCGCACCGTGGTCGAAGCCCTCGACCTCGCGGTCGATCGCATCGACGTCGACGCGATGGCCCGCCTCGATGCCGAGCAGGGACAGCTCGCCGCCGTGCGGGCGGAAGTAGGTGCCGAGCACGCCGTCGATCACCACCGGGTGCCGCCGCGCCGCCCGCGGCCGGCGGAAGAAGGCGACCTGCGCGCGCTCCGGCGTGATCCCGAGGTCGAACCCGGCGGTGCGTGCCAGCGGGTCCACCCAGGGTCCGCAGGCGAGCACGACCGCATCCGCCCCGACCTCGCCCTCGCTGGTGTCGAGCCCGGTCACCCGACCGCCAACTGTCCGGATGGCGCGCACCCGCACCCCTTGGCGGATGCGGGCGCCGAGGTCGACCGCGCGGGAAGCGAACGAGAAGGTGGTCGCGACCGGGTCGGCATAGCCCGAGCCCGGCTCGACCGCGGCCAGCCCGATGCCGTCCAGGTCGAGCTCGGGGTGCTCGGCGGCGAGGTCGGCGGGCTCGGCCACCTCGGTCTCCACGCCGATCCCGCGAAGCATGGCCACGTTGCGACGCAGCCGCTCGGCGTCGCCGGGGCCGACCAGCGTGACGAAGCCGGTCACGGTGAAGCCGCACCAGCCCCCGACCCGCTCCCGCCAGTCGCGGAAGTAGGCCAGGCTGGCGAGCGCCATGCGCGCCTCCGGCTGGTTGGTGTAGTGCATGCGCACCAGCGCGCCCGAGCGGGCCGTCATCCCTGAGCAGACCGTGCCGCCCTCGAGCAGCAGCACGTCCGTGCCGCGCTCGGCCAGGTGAAAGGCGATCGAGCAGCCCATCACCCCGCCGCCGACGATCACAACGCTGGCGCCCGCCATGGTCACAGGTTCGCTCACGGCTCGAACCCAGGCAAGGGGGGCGCCGGCCACAGGCTCACCGGCTCGGGTGTGGGCTGACCGAGGCGGCGCCGCAGGGCCGCCGCGGTGACGAAGCCGGCGCCCTCGAAGCGGTTGTTGGCGAAAGCCGCAGCCGGTCGCCCGGCCGCCTCGCCGCGGGCCAGCAGCCTGGACCAGCGGTCGAGGTCGGCGGAGCGGTCGCGCACCGGCCGGCCGATCACCGGGGTCGCACGGCGGTCGCCGAGCAGTCGCAGGTAGCGGACCGGCCCCGGCGAGGCCGGCCAGGGCGGCTCGCCGGGCCGGTCGGCCAGGGCCAGCTCGGCGCCGCCCGCCCGCAGCAGGTCGGCCAGCCAGGGCCGGTCCCATGAGCGGTGACGCACCTCGACCACCACCGGCAGTCCCCGCGGCCGCGTGCCGAGCAGCCGCGCCAGGCGCTCGCGCCCCTCGCCCGCGTCCAGGCTCGGCGGGAGCTGCAGCACGACCGCGAGCAGCCGGTCGCCGAGCGGCTCGAGCGAGCGCGCGAACGCGCGCAGCATGGCCGCGGCGGCCTCGCCCTCGAGCCGCGCCTCGTGGGTGATGGCTCGCGGCACCTTGGCCGCCAGCGCGAAGCGGTCGGGCAGCGCCGCCGCCCAGGAGGCGACCACCGAGGGATCCGGTGGTCGGTAGAAGGTGCCGTCCAGCTCGACCGCCTCGAAGACCTCGGCGTAGAACCGGAGCCATTCGGCCTGGGGCAGCTCTGGCGGATAGAAGCGGCCGCGCCACTGCTGGTAGCTGAACCCGCAGGTTCCCACCACGGACCCCCTCGGCAGCGGCACGCCACCCTCCCCGAGCTCGCGTCAACGAGGAGCCAGGGTATCGGTGACGATGGCCGCCATGGCGCCGGTGGCGTGCCGTAGCATGAGGTGGTTCACGCCTCGCGGCCATGCGGCGCAGTCGGAGGGAACCGCCATACATATCAAGGTCGTTTCGGACATCCACGGTGCCGCCGAGCAGCTCCGCAGGGAGGCGGCCGAGGTCGACGTGCTGCTCGTCTGCGGCGACCTGCTCAACCTCATCGACTACCGCACCCTCGAGGGGGTCATGCCGGACGTCTACGGCACCGAGGCGACCCGGCGTTTCGTCGAGCTGCGCGGCGCCGGCCACTTCGACGAGGCCGGCAAGGTGCTGCGCGCCGGCGTCGTCGGGCGGGAGGCGGAGGTCCGCACGCTGGTCCGCGCCGCCTGCCGGGCGCAGTACGAGGCGGTGTTCGCGGCCTTCCCCGACCGCACCTACCTGACGCACGGCAACGCCGACTTCCCGGAGCAGTTCCGTGACCTGCTGCGCCCTGGCGTTCGGCACCTCGACGGCGAGGCGGTCGAGGTGGACGGGCTGCGCATCGGCTTCGTCGGCGGCGGGCTCCCGCGTGGTTCCAGGCCGCACGTCGCCGAGGAGACCGAGGACGAGTTCGCCGCCAAGGTCGCTCGCCTGCCGCGGGTGGACGTGCTCTGCTCGCACATGCCGCCCGCCGTCGAGGACCTGTGCTTCGACGTGGTGGCCGGCTGCTCCGAGCCGGGCAGCCGGGCGCTGCTCGACTACGTCGAGGAGCACCAGCCCGACTACCTGTACTTCGGCCACGTCCACCAGCCGCGGGTGAGCCGCATGCGCCTCGGCCGGACTCAGCTCGTCAACGTCGGGCATTTCCGCGCCACCGGCCGCATGCTGCTCCATCCCGTCGAGTAGCAGCCGAGGAGCTGGAGGAACAGGGGTATGGGTGAGCATGCCGAAAGCTCAATAGAGGTCGAGGCGACTCCGAAGGAGGTCATGGCGGTTATCGCAGACTTCGAGTCCTACCCCGAGTGGGTCGGCAACCTGGAGGAGGTGGAGGTGCTGGAGCGCGACCGCCGTGGACGCGGCTCGCTGGTCGCCTTCAAGCTGCGCACCGCCGTCATCGCCGCCGCGTACACGCTTGCCTACCGCTACGCTCCCCGCGACCGCGGCATGTCCTGGAGCTACCACGAGGGCACGCTCCAGGACCTCTCCGGCAGCTACGAGCTCGAGCCGCTCGATCAGGCGACGCAGGTCACCTACCGAATCGACGTGGAGCTCGGCATGCCCTTGCCGGGACTGGTCAAGCGGCAGGCGGCCAGACAGATCGTGCGGTCGGCGCTGAACGACCTCAAGCGCCGCGTCGAGTCGGGCTGACTTGATAGGCTGCCAGCGAGACCCGTCAGACCGGCCGGAACCTGGGGGCATCTGTGCGGATCCTGTTGTTCACCGGCAAGGGTGGTGTCGGCAAGACCACCGTGGCGGCGGCGACCGCCGTCCGCGCGGCGCGGCGGGGTCACCGGACGCTGGTGATGTCGACCGACCCGGCCCACTCGCTGGCCGACTCGCTCGATTTCGAGCTCGGCTCGGAGCCGACCCAGGTGGCCGACAATCTCTGGGCGGAGCAGATCGACAGCCAGGCCAGGCTCGAGGCCAACTGGCGGGCGATCCAGGACTACGTGGTGAGCCTGCTCAACTGGGGTGGAGCGGACGTGATCGAGGCCGAGGAGCTGTCGATCGTCCCCGGGCTCGACGAGCTGTTCAGCCTCATCGACATCAACCGCTACCACGAGCAGGGGCGCTACGACCTCCTGGTGGTGGACTGCGCGCCGACCGCGGAGACGCTGCGCCTGCTGTCGCTGCCGGATGCGCTGAGCTGGTACATCGACCGCCTGTTCCCGTCATCGCGGCGGATCGCCACGGTGGCGCGTCCGCTGCTCGGCCGCTTCGCCAACCTGCCACCGATCGCCTCGGACGCGGTCTTCAGCGCGATCGAGCGGCTCTACCGCAACCTCGAGCGGGTGCGCGCGCTGCTCGCCGAGCCGGAGTCGTCCACCGTGCGGCTGGTGGTGAACCCCGAGAAGATGGTGGTCGCCGAGGCGCGCCGCACCTACACCTACCTCTCGCTGTTCGGCTACCGGGTGGACGCGGTGGTCGTCAACCGGCTGCTGCCCGACGACGTCACCGACCCCTACTTCGGCAAGTGGAAGGAGATCCAGGCTGATCACTTCCGCACCATCACCGAGTCGTTCGCGCCGCTGCCGATCCTGACCTGCCGGCTGTTCGACAACGAGATGGTCGGCCTGGAGCGGCTCGACGAGGTGGCGGCCGCGGTCTACGCCGATCGCGACCCCGCCGCGGTGCTGGCGCAGACCAGGCCGATGCGGGTCACCAAGGAGGAGCGCGGCGGCTACGCGCTGCGGCTCGACCTGCCCTTCATCGAGCACGGCGACCTCGACGTGCTGCGCAAGGGCGAGGAGCTCTACGTCAGGGTCGGGTCGTTCAAGCGCAACGTGCTGCTCCCGCAGGCGCTCCAGTCGCTCGAGGTGGTGTCCGCCACCCTGCGTGCCGGCACCCTCGTGGTCCAGTTCGGACCGCTCGAGCCCACGCAGCCGGCCGACGCCGGCCATGTCTAGCGCGGTCCCCGCAAAGCTCCGAAGGAGATGCTGCCATTGACCCATCAGGAGACCGAGGAGACCAACTCGGCCGGAACACCGCCTGAGTGCCTGGTCTGCCCACTGTGCATGGGCATCGCCGCGTTGCGCCAGACCCGGCCGGAGGCGATGGAGCACCTGCTCAAGGCCGGTGCCGAGCTGCTGGCGGCGTTCCACGCCCTGGTGGACCCGGCCCCAGCCGACGGCGACAGGCGCCGACCGACCGGCCTGCGGCGCATCGACATCGGATAGGTCATGCCGGAAGGCCGGTGCCCAGCGAGCGGGAGAGGGGGTCTCCGTGCTGCGATCGACCCTGACCGAGCGACTCCGAGACCTGAGCGACCTTCGGGCCGACCGACCGGTGGTGGTGAGCTGCTACCTGGACACCGGCGGCCGCAATCGACCCCGTCACAGTCAGCTCCTGCAGGCGGCCGAGCAGGTCGCCCGCTCGACGCGGGCGGAGATCGAGCGCCTCGACCTCTCCAGGGACGAGCGCGCCGAGGTCGAGGCTGACCTCGGCGCGCTCGTCGCGACGGTCGGCGAGCTGGTCGACCGCGGCAGCACCCGGGGCCTGGCGACCTTTTCCTGCCGCTCGCTCGGGCTGGCCGAGGTGCTGCGCCTGCCCGTCCCTCTGGGCGACCGTGGTGCGATCGGGCGGCGCCCGTTCCTGCTCCCGCTCGAGACGGCGCTTGCCGAGGACGGGCCGGTCGGCCTGGTCCTGACCGGCCGGGAGCGCACCCGCCTGGCCCTCTACCAGCTCGGCGAGCTGCAGGAGCTGCCTGAGGTGTTCGACCAGGTCCCGGCGCAGACCTCTGGCGGCGGCCGCGCCCAGGCGCGCCTGGCCAGGCACTCCGACAAGGTCGCCCACCAGCATGTGAAGCGCGCCGCCGAGGCGGCCTTCCAGGCGTTCCGCGGTCTGGACGGGCTCGAGCTGGTGCTCGCCGGCCAGGAGCCCGCGGTCAGCGATCTCGCCGTCTGCCTGCGTCCCGAGCTGGCCGACCGGGTCGTCGCCGAGCTGCGCCTGCCGCTGACCGCCACCACCCTTGAGCTGACCCAGGCGCTGGCGGAGGTGGCGGCGAGCCGCGCCGCCGCGCGCCGTGGCGAGCTGGTCCGCCGGGTGCGGGAGGAGGCCGGCTCGGCCGCGGTCGCCACCGGGCTCGGCCCGGTCCTGGACGCGCTGCGCGACCGCCGGCTGGCGACCGTGGTGGCCACGGCTACGATGGCCACGCCAGGTGCCAGCTGCCCGCGCTGCGGGCTGCTGGTGCTGGCGCTGGAGTGCCCTGCCTGCGGGACGGCCACGGTGGCGCTGGACGACGTGGTCGAGCCCGCCCTGGAGGAGGCCCTGCGCCAGGGAGCGACCGTGCTGCAGGTGCCGGTGGACGCCGGGCTGGAGGCGGTCGGCGGGGTCGGAGCGGTGCTGCGCTACTGAGCGGCTGGAGCGGAGCGGACTGGAACAGCGGGTGGCCATGGGACCTGAGTTGCCAGAGTTGCCAGAGTTGCCCAACGGCGCGGCCGGCGGGCTGGCCGGGGATGCCGCGCTGCCGCCTGACCCGTCGCGCCCACGGGCGGTCGGCATCGACATCGGCGGTACCAAGATCGCCGCCGGCGTGGTGACCGCCGATGGCCACATCGTCGAGCTCGCCCTGGTGCCCACGCCCATGGACGACGAGCCTGCCACCGTCTCGGCCATGCTGCGGGCGATCGAGGAGCTGCGTGCCCGCCACCCGGGTGTGGAGGCGATCGGGGTGGGCGCCGCCGGCCTGGTCGAGTGGCCGAGCGGCCGGGTCCGCTGGGCGCCTCACAACGCCTACCGGCAGCTCGCCCTGCGACGCCTGCTGTACGAGGCCACCGGGCTGCCCACCGTGGTCGACAACGACGCCAACGCGGCCGCGTGGGCGGAGGCGCGCTTCGGCGCCGGCGTTGGCAGCGACCACATGGTGCTGCTCACCGTGGGCACCGGGATCGGCGGTGGGCTGGTGCTCGGTGGCCAGGTCTACCGGGGTAGCGCGGGGCTGGGCGCCGAGGTCGGCCACATGATCGTCGACCCCGACGGCTATCCCTGCGCCTGCGGCAACGTCGGCTGCCTCGAGACGGTGGCGTCCGGCGGCGCACTGGGGCGGACCGGCCGCGAGGCGGCTCAGGCCGACCCGAATGGGCGGCTGGCCCAGCTCGCCGGTGCGCCCGAGAAGGTCACCGGCGAGGTGGTGTTCCATGCGGCCCGCGAGGGCGACCCGGCCGCGCGTGAGCTGTTCGAGCGGCTCGGCTTCTGGCTCGGCGTGGGGATCGCCTCGCTGGTCAACCTCTTCGACCCCGAGCTGGTCGTCATCGGCGGGGGACTGGTCGCCACCGGCGACCTGCTCCTGGTGCCCGCCAGGGCGAGCCTCGAACGCTACGCCTTCGGGCTCGAGCATCGGGAGCTGCCGCCGGTGGTGCCGGCACGGCTGGGCCCGGAGGCAGGTCTGGTGGGAGCCGCCAGCCTCTCGCTGCGGTCAGGGAGCTGAGTCGCCCTGCCACCGAAGCTGCCCGCGCTCGCGGTCACGCTGCCGCAGTTCCGGCGGCAGCCGGACGCCGCGTTCGCAACCCTCGACCAGGCCCACCGCCTCGGCTTCGCCGGGGCGTTCCTGTTCGACCACCTCTGGCCGCTGCGTGAGCCTGCCCGGCCCGCGCTCGAGTGCTGGACGCTGCTGGCCGCCCTGGCGGCTCGGCTCGGTGCCGTCACCGGCCAGGCGGCGGGCGCCGGCCTCGCGTCCAGCGTGGCCGGGCCGTTCAGCCTGGGAACGCTGGTCACCCGGGTCGGGCTGCGGCCGGCAGCGCTGCTGGCGCACATGGCGACCACGGTCGGCCAGGTGGCCGGCGCCCCGCTGATCGTCGGGCTCGGCATGGGCGACGCCGCCAGCCGCGCCGAGAACGGGGCCTTCGGGCTGCCCTACCAGCAGGACCCCGCCGCGCGCGGCGCCGAGCTGGTGCGCTCGGCGTCGGCGCTGCGCGGCCGCGGACCGGGGCACGCCGTCGCCGAGGTCTGGGTCGGTGGCGGGGGCCATCGCGCCCGTGGCCTGGCCGCCCGGCTGGCCGACGCCTGGAACGGCTGGGGCCTGACCCCGGAGGAGCTCGCCGCCGGGCTCGTCGAGGTGCGCCGGGCGGCCGGGGACGCGGGCCGCGACCCCGCCGCGGTCGCCGCCACCTGGGGCGGGCAGGTCCTGGTGGGGGAGGACGCGGCGCAGGCGAGGGCGCTGCTGTCGCGCTGGGGCGCCGGCCGCCCGGCGGAGGAGGTGGGCCGGACCGTGGCGGGCGACCCGGCCGCGGTGGTTCTCCGGCTGGCCGAGCTGGGTGAGGCGGGCGCCAGGTGGTGCGTGGCCGCGCCGGTGGGCGGATCCGGCGCGGCCATGCGGGCGCTGCTCGCCGAGGCGGCCGCGCTCGCTCCGCGGATTGCGCGCGACCAGGTAGCCGGCGGTTAAACAGAGCAAGAGATTTCAAGCTGTCGAGGGGAAAGGCCCGATTTGGCGACGATGCCCTTGACTGAGCCGTCGGCGGGTTGCCATCTTCCTCGCACAACAGGCGACGCCAAGGGTCCTGCGTCGCAGCTCGCGCGGTACGGGAGATAACTAGCAAAAAGAGTCCTAGATGTTCTAGAGTCACAATTGTTGCGCTTCCTACCCATCCGACATTGCATAACTGCGCGAGCGCAAAGAAAATCTTGGACTTCAACCCTGCCCATCGTCGCTGCGTCGACCGTTCCCCAAACGGCACGCACAAGGGAGGAATCATGACCGCTTCTGCTCGGCCTGCCGTCTCCGCCAACCCGTTCGGTGCCCTGCTGGCCGTCAAGTGGACCCGTCCGGCCCTGGCCGTCAAGTGGACCCGTCCGGCCCTGGCCGTCAAGTGGACCCGTCCGGCCCTGGCCGTCAAGTGGACCCGTCCGATGCCGTCGGCCGGCCCGGTCTGGGCGGCGGCATTGACAAGCTGATCAGGTCCGATAGCTTGGCGCCATGATCCTGATCGATCGCGCCCGGAGCCCGGCCGCGTGAGCACAGGCACGCGGCCTCCCCCGGGCCAGCCGAACGGCGGCGCGCAGGTGGAGGAGCCCGCGCTGCCCGCGAGCACGCGGAGCGCCGTGCCCGGCCGGGCGCTGGCATTCGTGCTGGCAAGCTCCATGGTGGGGATCGTGGTCGTGGTGGCCCTCGTGCCGGCCGCCGTCGCCGAGGTCGCGCACCGCGAATGGGAGGGCCTCTGGCCGGTCCTCCTCTACGCGGCTGCGCTCATCATGGTCGAGCGCTTCGTGGTCAACGTGCCCATCCGCAACCACCGGTTCGGGGTCAGCGTCACCGACATGGTCATCGTGCTCGGCGTGGTCTTCATAAAGACCCCGCTGCTGGTCGTGGCCACGCTGGTGAGCATCGCCATCAGCCAGTCGGCGTTCGAGCCCCAGCCCGTCAAGCGGCTGTTCAACGTGTCCCAGTACGTGCTCTCGGTGGCGGCCGCGGCGGCGGCGACCTCCGGCCTGCTCGCCCTGGTCAGGCACTGGCAGCCCTTTGGCGTGGTGGTCGAGGACGCGCCGAGTGGCGGCTTCAACCCCACCCTCACGGTCATCTGGGTGCTGGCGATGGCCGCGTTCTTCCTGGTCAATCAGTCAATGGTGGCGATGGTGCTGAGCCTGTCGACGGGCGAGGGCCTGGCCCACTGCTGGCGGCGGGCGGCACCGCTGGGCGCCGCCGGCTGGGCGACCAGCACCGCCTACGGGCTGGTGATCGCCGCGTTGCTGGCTCACGACCGGGCGCTGCTGCCGCTGCTGGTGGTGCCCATCGGGCTGAGCTTCATCGGCAATCGCGCCTGGGCGCGCAGCCTGGAGCAGGGCCAGCGTATGCACTCGCTGTATGCGGCCGGGCGGGCGCTCTCCAACCAGCTGGGCGACACCGACGTCTGGCACGAGTTCGTGGCGCAGGTGGCCGGGGTACTGAACTGCGACGGCGCCGCGGTGTTCCTCGGCCGTCCCGAGGACGGCGCGCTGGACGTGATCTCCACCGGCGGGCGGCACGACCGGCTGGTGGTGTCGGCGTCGCCGACCGCCTGGGAGCAGGCGGCCAAGGGCTACATCACCCGCTCGCGCTGGCCACGCAGCGCGATGGTGATGATGGAGGCCGACGGGCGCGTGGTCGGCTACGCGGTCGCCTTCGGCCCGCGGGTGGAGGCCGACTTCACCTCCGACGACCGCGGGACCCTGCTCACCCTCGCCAATCAGGGGGCGGCGGCGCTGCTCAACGAGTCGCTGTACCGGGAGGCGGAGAGCGAGCGGGCGGCGCTGCGCGACATCGTCGGCCACTCTACCGACGGGATCTACACGGTCGGGCCCGACCGCACCGTGCGCTCCTGGAACCCGGCCATGAAGGCGCTCACCGGCTACACCGAGGACGAGGCGGTCGGACAGAAGTGCTTCAACCTGCTCCGAGCCCGCGACACCGAGGGCGTCGACATGTGCGCCGCCGACTGCCCCATCCTGGCGGCCGCCAAGTCCGGCCGCGAGGAGGTCCGCGATGCCTCGGTGCTCAACAAGGACGGCGTGGCGCGCTGGATCCACTACGCCCACGCCCCGATCGTTGGCGCGGGCGGCGAGATGGAATCCGACGTGGTGGTGGTCCGCGACGTCACCCGCGAGCGGCAGACCGACGAGCTGAAGGCCGACTTCGTCGCCAGCGTCTCGCACGAGCTGCGCACCCCGCTGACGCCGATCAAGGGCTTCCTGATGACGCTGCTGCGCGAGGACCGCGACTTCACCCAGGACCGCCGCCACGAGTACTACAAGCTCATGCTGATGCAGGCGCAGCGGCTGGAGCGGCTGATCGAGGACCTGCTGGAGGTGACTCGCCTGGAGACCGGCGCCGGCCTGGTCGACTCCACCGCGATCGACGCCATCGACCTGGTCCGCCAGGTGGCCGACCGTTTCACCGGCGAGGACCCGGCGCGGGTGGTCACCGTGATCGCGCCCAACCATGCCGTCTACTGCCGCGGCGACTGGATGCGTACCGACCAGGTGATCGCCAACCTGCTGTCCAACGCGCTGCGCTACTCGCCGCCCAACGAGCCGGTGGAGGTGCGGCTGGTGCCGCAGGGCCGCGAGGTGGTGTTCGAGGTGCGCGACTCCGGCCCCGGCATCCCGATCGACGAGCAGCCGCGCATCTTCGAGCGCTTCCACCGCGGCGGCCACTACCTGACCCGCGAGCAGGGCGGTGCCGGGCTGGGGTTGTATCTTGCCAAGCGGCTGGTGGAGGCGATGGGCGGCCGAATCTGGGTGTCGAGCCGGCTGGGCCACGGCTCGGTGTTCTCCTTCGCCCTGCCGGCCGAGCCGAGCCTGCACGTGGTGTCCCCACGCGAGCGCCACATCGGATAGGGAGCGAACTCTGTATGAGCGGTCACACGTACACGGATGACTACCGCGTCTTTCTCGAGGACCAGGAGCTGACCACCCTCCGGGACTGGGCGCTCCACCTGGCGCGCGAGCGCCGCGACGTCCGCTTCCTCTGGGGCCTGGCCAAGCACCTGCCGGACACCGGGGAGGCCAACACCGACTGGGCCGCCTACGACCCGGTCGACGCGGTCCGTGAGCTGGTCCACCTGGTCACGCACTTCCGCGAGGAGGCCGCCAGCCCCGAGATCGCCGCCCTGCTGCGCGCACGCTACCTCGACTACCTGCTCATCCACGTCGGCGAGCACCGCTTCGACCGCTGACACCGGGTCGCGGCGGCTCCTCGTTCCGGTGTCACAATTGCGTCATGGCTATCGACCTGCGCTCAGACACGATGACGCGGCCGACCCCGGCCATGCGCCGGGCCATGGCCGAGGCCGAGGTCGGCGACGACCTCTGGGGCGAGGACCCGACCATCAAACGGCTGGAGGCGGCCGTCGCGGAGCGGTTCGGTCGCGAGGCCGCGCTGTTCGTGCCGTCCGGCACCATGGGCAACCAGATCTGCCTGCGGCTGGCGGCCGCGCCGGGCACCGTGTGCCTGGCACACGAGGACAACCACATCCTCTGGCACGAGTCGGGCGCGGTCGCGCGGCTCAGCGGCGTCCTGCTCCACACCCTCTCCGGGCCGCGCGGTCTGCTCGACCCCGACGAGGTCCGCGCCCGCATCCGCTCGGAGCCGTACGGCGTGCCCACCAGCGCGATCGCCGTGGAGCAGACGCACAACCGCGGCGGCGGCTCGGTGTGGCCGCTCGAGACCCTGCAGGCGCTGCGCGCGGTCGCCAGCGGCAGCGGGCTGCACCTGCACTGCGACGGCGCCCGCATCTGGCACGCTCACGTCGCCGCCGGCGTGCCGCTGGAACGTTACGGAGCCCTGTTCGACAGCCTCTCGGTGTGCTTCTCCAAGGGCCTGGCCGCGCCGGTGGGGTCGGCCGTGCTCGGCGACCGCGAGCTGGTGGAGGGGGCCCGGCGCGAGCGCCAGCTTCTCGGCGGCGGCATGCGCCAGTCCGGGGTGCTGGCCGCGGCCGCGCTGGTCGCCCTCGAGCAGATGGTCGCGCGCCTGGCCGACGACCACGCCAATGCCCGGCGCACCGCGGAGACGGTCGCCGCGGCCGTGCCCACGAGCGTGCGGCCGACCGAGGTCGAGACCAACATGGTGCGGCTGGCCGCCGGCGCGTTCGGCACCGACGGCCCCGGCCTGGTGAAGCGGCTGGCCGATCTCGGCGTGCTCGCCTGGGCCAGCGGCCCCGACGAGGTCCGCCTGGCGTTCCATTACGAGGTGAGCGCCGACGACGCCGACCGGGCCGCCCAGGCGGTCGTGGCGGCCGCGGGATGAGTCTCCCGGACAGGTCAGGGGGGGCCCAGCGGGGCGCCCCGGTGGATCGGCTCTTCGGGCTCGCGGAGGTCGAGGCGGCGGCGGCGCGGATCGCGGGCCGGGTGCGCCGTACCCCGGTGCTCACCTCGCGGCTGCTCGACCGCGAGCTCGGCTGCCAGGTGGTCGCCAAGGCCGAGCACCTGCAACGGATCGGGGCCTTCAAGGCGCGAGGGGCGTTCAACGCGCTGCTCGCGCTCGACGAGGCCAGGCGCGCCCGAGGGGTGATCGCGGTCAGCTCCGGCAACCACGGCCAGGCGGTGGCGCTGGCCGCGGCGGAGACCGGCGGTCGCACGGTGGTGGTCATGCCCGAGGGGGCCAATCCCGCCAAGGTGGCGGCGACCCGTGGCTACGGCGCCGAGGTGATCACCGCGGGCGTCACCGCCAGCTCGCGCGAGGCGGTGGTGCGCCGGCTCGCCGAGGAGCGCGGGCTCCACCTGGTCCATCCCTTCGACGACCTGGACGTGATGGCAGGGCAGGGGACCGCCGCGCTGGAGCTGCTCGAGGAGGTCGGCGGGCTGGACGTCGTGCTGGTCCCGGTGGGCGGGGGCGGGCTGATCAGCGGCACCGCCGCGGCGGTCAAGGGCCGCTCGCCGGGCACCCGGGTGGTCGGGGTCGAGCCGGCCAGCGCCGCGGACGCGCAGGCATCGCTGGCCGCCGGCCGCCGGGTCGCGCTGCCGCACGCGCCCGCAACGATCGCCGACGGGGTGCGCTCGCTGTGCGTCGGCGAGCGGCCGTTCGAGGTGATGCGCCGCCTGGTCGACGAGATCGTCACGGTCACCGAGGACGAGCTTCGCGACGCTCTCGCCGTGGCGTGGTCGCGCACCAAGCAGCTCATCGAGCCGACCGCCGCCCTGCCCTTGGCCGCCCTGCGCAGCGGCGCCGTCCGCGCCCGCCGCGCCGGCGTCATCCTCACCGGCGGCAACCTCGACGTCGTCCCCCTCGTCGCCACCCTCCCCACCGCCCGCTACTAGCCGATCATCTTCTGCAGTCGCCGGAAGGTCACGTCGATGCGGCCGTGCGGGAAGCGGATGGCGGGTAGCCCTGCCAGCTCCGGGAGGAGCGCGCATCCCTCCTCGGCCAGCAGCATGACCCGATCGAAGCCGTACCTGCCCTGGAAGAGGCCAGCCTCGTGGATGACATTTTGGCGCGGGCGTCTGGTGCCGTCCTCCGCGAGGTCCTCGGCGGTCAGCACGCAGACGGCGAAGCCGCATCGCCTCAGGTACTCGGCGAGCGCCTTGGTGACCTGCCTGCTGCTCCACAGGTGACTCTCGAAGACCTGGGTCGGGAGCTTGCACTCTCGCTCGATGAAGTCCCGAACGGCGTGCCACTGGGGGTTCGCACCATGCGAGATGAACACACCCTGCGGTAGCGGGCGATGCTGTCGCTCGGCGGCTCGTATGCGGATGAAGTCCTGGGCGATCGCCGGGAACTCCGCATGTCCCTGTGCACCCACGTAGCGCAGCTTGTGACCTGCCAGGCGCATCCCCAGGGAGGCCCCGAGCTCGAGCTGAAGGCGGCTGCCGGCGATCACGGCGAGCAGACCCGCCGCGAAGACGTCGCCCGCTCCCGTGGCATCCTGGATGCCGTCGTCGGACAGGGGCGTCTGCGCGAACTGCCTGCGTTCGATCGCGCCGCTGTCCTGGTGAAGAGCGGTCACCCCGTCGGAGCGTTTGACGATCACCACCGCGTCAGGGCTGTCCAAGCGCTGCATCAGCCGCGCTGCGATCGCTTCGTCCGGCTCCCCGCCGTCGGCGTTGCCGAGCGCGGCGAACTCAGCGGTGTTCACCAGCAGGTAGTCGCTGAGCGAGAGGATCCCCTCAACCTCGGGGGTCGGACTGGACGCCCATGTATGACCGGGATCGAAGGTCAGGACCGTGCCCGGGTTGATCCGCTTCATCCGGCGCAGCAGGGTGAGCAGGTGCCTCGGGCTCTCGGGGTCCAACAGCGAGGTGATGTGAACGACCTTCGTCCTCGCGAGATACTGCGCGAGCTCCTCGAACCGCTCCTCGAGGAGCTGGGCAAGCTCGACGTTGGCGCCTGGCGCCGTGAGCAGGGTCCGCTCCCCACCGTCGACGTATGACAGGCAGATCCCACTGTCACGGCGATCGCTCCGTCGGACGAAGGTGTGATCGATCCCGAGCATCTCGAGCTGCTGGAGGCTCGAGATGCCTGGGACCCGGACTCGACCGGCCACGCCGACGTACCCGAGCCTGAGCCCGAGACGCATCTGCTCCAGAGCGTAGATCGCGTTCCACGCCGATCCACCAAGGGTCACGTCGAGCGACGGCGCGCTCATCTCCTCGAGCGCGGCATAGACGATGCGCTCGTCCACCAGGGTCTCGGCCCCCCACTGGAAGGGGGATGGGGCCGCGCTCACGATCTTCGAGATCCTTCGCCGCAGGTCCAGCTCAGTGCCGTCAGCCGAGCTGGGCGGGGCGCTCGCGATGTAGTCGACGTTCAGCGCACCAATGCCGACCACATCCAAGTCGAGCTTGGTCGGTCCCATGCGAGTCGTGATCCCCCGGCATCGCAGAAGAGTGGTGTAGGCGCCAAGCATACATGCAGATGGTTGAAGCGCGTTGATCGGGCTGATGATATAGGTATAGCTTATTAAAGCTATATGATTGATTTAAACCAGTAGAATGATGCGAGTGAGCTGGGGAATGACGACAGGCGACCGCTCGCCAGAAGTCATCGGGTTCGGTGCGCTGAACCTGGACCTCATCGCCAGCGCGGCGAAGCTCTCCACCAGGGTCGTCGACCTGGTTCGAGAATCGACGGCTCGGTTCGAATGTGGCAGCGAGAGCGCGGTGGACGAGTGGGTCGTTCATCAGGCGATCGAGCGACTCGGCACCGCCTCGCTCGACGCGACCCTCGGCGGATCGGCGTGGAACGTGATCCATGCCCTGGCACAGATGCGTCTCGGGCTCAGGCTCGGGTACGTCGGCTTCGTTGGACGGGTGGAGATCCCAGGCCTCTCGTTCCTGCGCCAGATGGATCTGCTCGGCATCGACCGTCGCTTCGTCGGCCGCGATCCCGATGCCCCTTGCGGCATGTGCCTGTCCTACATCGAGGACGGCGAGCGTGTGCTGCTCACGCACCCGGGTGCCAACGCCGAGCTCGCTGATCACGTCGAACGGAACCTGGAAGAGCTCGCGCGCTACATGGCGGGAGCGCTGGCGATCCACGTCACCTCGTTCCTGGACGATCGGACGCCCGATCGCGCCGTGGAGCTTCTGCAGCGGGTCAAGGAGCTGAACCCAGCGGTCGCCGTGCAGCTGGATCCCGGGCACGCGTGGGCGACCGCGCCATCACCCGCCGTCCAGCGGTTGCTTCGGTTGACCGACCGCCTGCTCGTGAACTACCGCGAGTTCAAGGCGCTCGGCCGCTATTCGCACGGCGAGCCCGACGAGAGTGTCGCCGCCAAGCTCATCGACCGATGCGACGAGCGCACCGTCGTGGTGGTGCCCAAGCGCTATGACATGGTCGAGATCTTCCGCCATGAGGGCGACGCCATCGTGCAGCAACGGGTCGCGCAGGAGCCAATGCGGGACGAGGATGCCGGGATCGAGGATGCCACCGGAGCCGGGGACGCATTCGCGGCCGGGCTGCTGGCGGCGGTCACCTCCAGGCGTCTCCAGCTGGAGCTGGGTGCATTCCTCGGCATGAGTCTCGTGCGCCACCGGCTGCGACACCGCTCCACCAGAGGTCACGAGGCGTTCCCGGATCTCGCCGCTGGGTTCCTGCAGGCCGGTGAGGATCAGATCGAAGACCAGGCGACCCAGCCACGCGCGGTGTTCATCGCCCACGGTGTCGACCTGCAGTGGCAGCTGTTGCGGCAGTTCATCGAGGAGGAGTGCCACCTTCCTGTCCGCACCTACGAGCCCGGGGAACCCACGGTGGATCCGGGGGTCGAGCTCTCCGGCTGCCTGGAGCGCTGCAGCTTCGCCGCGTGCGTGCTCACGGCACGGGACCAGATGTCCCATGGCGCCGGCCGCGCCGGGCAGCACGTCATCCACCAGGCGGGGCTGTTCCACGGTCGCCATGGATTCGGGCGGGTCGCGATGCTCGTGGAGGAAGGCTGCGAGCTGTTCTCGAACGTGGGTGGGCTGCTCCGCCTGGACTTTCCGCGTGGCGAGATCGACACGACGTTCTGGCGCCTGCGACGAATGCTCAGCCGCGAAGGACTGCTCAGCTGAAGGTGGGATGGTCGCGGGGGCGGGCCGGGCGCGGTAGCTTGCCGGAGTATGGAGACGACACGGGTGCGGGCGGAGCCGGTGGCGCGCTGGGCGCGCCGCTTGGTCTGGGCGTACCTCGCCGCCTTCGTGATCGCGGGGCTGGTCGGGCTCGAGGCGTGGCCGCTCACCGGCTGGCGGCTGTTCGCGGACGCGCGCAGTGCTCGGCAGCTCTCCTGGGAGGCGGTGACCGTCGACGGGGCCGGGCGGGAGCGGCCGATCCCGTTCGCCGACCTGCCCATCCGCTACCAGGGAAACGTGCAGGTCCTCAAGACCTACCCCGACCTGGCGCCGAGCGAGCGGGCGGCGGTCTGCCGCGCCTGGGCGAACGCGGTTCGCGAACGCGGCGGCGATGTCCGCCAGGTTCGCATCTACCGGCTCGAGACCGACGTGTCGCGACGGGTCGGCCGGCGCGGCGCGCCACCGCGCCGGACGCTGCGCTACACCTGCCGGGACGGGACCGTGCAGGCGGCCGGGGGGCCGAGTGGCTAGGCCCGCCACGGCACCCGCGGCGGCGCTCGGCGCTGCGCTGCGCTCGGTCGACGCCTGGCTGTTCCGGCCCGGCGACCCGCGGCGCCTGGCGGCGCTGCGCATCGGGCTCGGCGGGGCGCTCACCATCCGGCTCGTGACCGGCCCCTACCTGGACCTGGCGCGGCAGCCGGCGGCGCTGTTCCGGCCGATCTCCTTCATGAAGCTGCTGCCCGCGATGCCGCCGCCCGCCTTCGTGCTGCCCGTCCAGGTGCTCGCCGTTGCGGTCGCGGCGCTGGCCACGGTGGGCCTGCGCACGCGGCTGACCCTGCCGCTGGCGTGGCTGCTCGCGCTGCCGCTGGTCGCGATGACCTCGAGCCTGGGCAAGACGGTCCACAACGACGTGCTGCTGCTGCTCTGCCTGCTGCCGCTGCTGCCCTCGCCGGCGGGCGCGGCCTGGTCGCTGGACGCCCGCCGCGGCCGCTCGGCGGGAGCCGTCACCTCCTGGCGCTCCGGCTGGCCGGTGCGGACCGCCATGGTCGTGGTCGCCGGCGCCTACTTCTTCTCCGGGCTGGCGAAGCTGCTGCATGCCGGGCCGGCCTGGGTGACCGGCGGGAACCTGCGCTGGGTGCTGTACGCCTCCAGCGACGCCCACGCGCGGCCCAACCTGGCCGCCCTGTTCGTGGCCGACCGACCCTGGCTGGCTCACCTGCTGGCCGCCGGGACGCTCGCCATCGAGCTGGGCTTCCCGTTGGTGCTGTGGCGGCCACGGCTCGCCTGGCTGCTCGTGCCGGGGGCGGTCGCGCTGCACGCCGGCATCTGGCTCGCCATGCGCCTCGACTACTGGCCGATGGCCGCCACCGTCCTGATCGTGATGACCGACTGGGTGGCGCTCGCGAGCCGGCTGCGACCACGGTCCGATGTCGTACCATCGTCCGACCAGCCTGGAGCGTTCCCCGCGCCCAGATAACCAAGCTCGGGCATGTGCGCGAAGTTCATCCCGTAGATACCGGTGCGGCAGTCCTCGAGCGCGAGCGGGTGCAGGCCGAACTCCCCTGACCTACAGGAAGTTGACGGTGAGCCCGACGGTGCTGTCGCGCGGGGCCTTCTCACCGGGCTTGGGGTCCTGGTCGACCACGGTGCCGCCGAGCCCGAAGGAGTACCGCCAGCGCAGGCCGGCCGCGCGCAGCGCGGCCTCCGCCTCCGCCCTCGGCTTGTTCATCACGTCCGGGACCACCACCAGCTCAGGGCCCTTGCTCACGATCAGCCGCACGGTCGTGCCCCAGCTCACCGTCAGGCCCGGCGGCGGTTTGGTGGCGATCACCTGGCCGGCCGGAGCGCTGCTGTCGAACACCCTGACCGTGCGGGGCTCCAGGTGCGCGGCCCGCAGTTCCTCGCGCGCCGCCTCGACGGGCTTGCCGTTCACCCCGGGCACCTGCACCTGCGGTTTGCCGGTGCTGACCAGCACCTCGACCTGCTGGTCCCTGCCGATCGGGGTGCCAGCCTTCGGCCGGGTACCGGCGACCAGCCCCGCCGAGACGGTGAGACTCGGCGCCGGGACCTCCCGCCAGCGCAGGCCGAGGTTGTCGAGAGCGGTCCCGGCGCTGGTCGGCTCCTGCCCCTTCAAGCTCGGCAGGATGATGCCCAGCGAGGGTGTGAGCCGGATCGTGCTCCAGCGGCGCACCCGGGTGCCGGGCTGTGGCGACTGCTCGGCCACCATGCCCGCGGGAACCGTGCGGGAGGCGACCGGCCTGCCCACGGCGGCCTTGAGGTGCTGCAGCCGCAGCGTGCCCTTGGCGCGGTCGAGCTCCTGGCCGACCAGGTTGGGAGCGGGCGCGGCCGGCACCACCACGTTGTTCCACAGCAGCGCCCCACCCGAGAGCAGCACGGCCAGCAGCAGCACCAGGACGATCCAGCCGCCGCCGCCGCGCCGCCGGCGCTGCCGTGGGGACCGTGCGGGCCGGGGCCTGGGCCTGGGCGCATGCCCGGTGGTCGGCCGGGGCGGCGGGGCGTGCCACCCCGCGGAGGTGGGGGCGCCGTCGAGGGCGTTCACGCGCGTCTCCGTCGCGGGAGCGGGCGCCGCCACGACCGTGGTGTCGAGGCTGGAGGGTACCTGCGCCGCCGGCGACGAACTGGCCAGCAGGACCTGGTCGACCCGGCGGCGGGGCGCTCCGATGGCGGCGGCCAGCTCCGAGGCGCGCGCGAAGCGGCGCGCCGGGTCCGGCTCGGTGGCCCGCCAGACGGCGGCGTCGGCCGCCTGCGGGAGGCCGGGCACCGAGCGCGACGGGCCGGGCACGCGGCTGTGGAGCACCCGCCACGCGACCTGGCCGACGTCGGCCCCGCCGAATGGCGCGTGGCCGGTCAGGCACTCGTAGGCGAGAACCCCCAGGGAGTAGACGTCGGCGCGACCGTCGACCGCGCCGCCGCGGAGCACCTCCGGCGCGCAGTACTGGGCGGTCCCCGCCAGCGCGTGGTCGCGGGCGCCCTGCGCCGCCCGCGCCAGCCCGAAATCGGCCACCTTGACCGAGTCGCTGGTGATCAGCACGTTCTCCGGCTTCACGTCGAGGTGGGCGATGCCGTGGCGGTGGGCGTGGTCGAGCGCGTCGGCCACCTCGCCGAGCAGCTCGGCGGTGGTCTCGAGGTCGAGCCGCCCGCGCGCCTCCAGCAGGGCACGCAGGGTCTGCCCGTCGACGTACTCCATCACGATCCAGGGCAGCCCGCGCTCCTCACCGGAGTCGTGCACCGCCACCACGTTGGGGTGGGCGAGCCGGGCGGCGGCGCGTGCCTCGCGCCGGAACTGCTCGCAGAAGGCGCGGTCGCGGACGAACTCGGGTCGCGGCACCTTGACGGCGACCACGCGGTCGAGCTGGCGGTCGTGGGCCCGGTAAACCGTGGCCATCCCGCCCTGGGCGATGCGCGCGACCACTGCATAGCGGCGGCGGCCGAGGCTGCGGCCGACGAGACGATCGACGTCGGTGGAGTGCTTGGCCACGTGCGGTCCCAGGTGCGGTCGGTCTCCGGCGGTAGCATCACCGGACAGCAGGTGATTCTACGCTGGCACGATACCGACCGGTGGACCCGCCGAGAAGGAGCGCCCCCGCCGATGGCCTTCGACGACGATCTCAAGCTGGTGGGCTTTCGTCTTGCCCAGCAACGGCGCGACGGCGTCAGGACCTTCGCCCTGTCCCGCAACCGCTACCTGACCTACTGGCTGCACGTCCCCGTGGCCGAGGATGGGCCGGCCCTGTTCACCTGGGAGTTCGCCATTGGCGAGTACATGAACGAATACGGGCTGCAGGTCGGCTCGAACGAGCCGCTGAACCAGTATCTGTTCCCCCAGACCGACACCGACGTCGGTCAGGACCTCGGCGACGTGGTCAAGGCGATGGAGCGGACCGAGGCGATGTTCGCGGGGATGAACTTCGGGCACCGGGGCGGCTGACCGTTGCCAGCCGCCCCGGTCGGCTAGCCTCCCTGCTCCTCGAGGCGATGTAGGCGCTTCCTCACGCGCTCGGCCACCCCGACGGCGTCCAGGCCGAGCTCGGCGAGCAGCGTGTCGCGCTTGCCGTGCTGCAGGAACTGGTCGGGCAGGCCGAGGCGCAGCAGGGGAGTGTGGACCTCCTCGTCGGCCAGCACCTCGGCGACGGCGGCGCCGAAGCCGCCCGCGAGCACGTTGTCCTCGACCGTGACCACCAGCCGGTGGGAGGCGGCCACGGAGGCCAGCCGCTGGTCGAGCGGCTTGACCCAGCGCGGGTCGACCAGGGTGACGCTGATGCCCTCCTGCCGCAGCATGCGTGCCGCCTCCTCGCAGGCGCCGTGCAGCTTGCCGAGGCCGAGCAGCAGCACGTCCGAGCCGCGCGAGCGCACCTCCCAGGTGCCGACCCGCAGCCGGCGCACCGGCTCGGAGAGGTCGGTCCTCGGCGTGGTGGCCTTGGGGAAGCGGATCGCGAAGGGGCCGCCGCTGTAGGACAGCGCGGTCGCCAGCGCGCGGCGCAGCTCGTTCCCGTCCCGCGGCGAGGCGATCACCATGCCCGGGATCTGCCGCAGGTAGGTGAGGTCGAAGACGCCGTGGTGCGAGGGCCCGTCGTCGCCGGTGATGCCGGCGCGGTCGATGGCGAAGATAACCGGCAGCTTGTGCAGGCTGACGTCCATCACCAGCTGGTCGAAGGCGCGCTGCAGGAAGGTCGAGTAGATGGCGCACACCGGGCGCAGGCCGCGCATGGCCATGCCGGCGGCCATGGTGACCCCCACCTGCTCGGCGATGCCGACGTCGTAGACGCGCTCGGGGAACTCGCGCGCCATGATGGTCAGCTTGGTCGGGCTCAGCATCGCCGCGGAGATGGCCACCAGCTCGGGGTGGCGGCGCGCCTCCTCCAGCAGGGCCTGCCCGAACACCTCTGTGAAGGGAACCTCGTCACCTGATTTGGGCAGCGCCTTGCCGGTGGCCGGGTCGAACGGGTGCACCGAGTGGTGCTTCTCCTCCTCGTGCTGCTCGGACGGCGCGTAGCCGCGGCCCTTGTCGGTGATCACGTGCAGCATCACCGGGCCGGGGACGCGCTTGACGTGGTCCAGCGCCCGCTCCAGCGCGGCGATGTCGTGGCCGTCGACCGGGCCCGCGTACTGCCAGCCGAGGTCCTCGAAGACCACCCGCGTGACGACCATCGCCTTGGCGCCCTCCTTCACGCGCTTGGCCGCCTCGAGCATGCCCTCGCCGACCAGCGGCACGCCTCCGAGGGCCGCCTCGACGCCCTTCTTGAATGCCTCGTAACCAGGATGCAGCCGCAAGGGGGCAAGGTGGCCGGCAAGCCCGCCGACCGTCGGCTGGTAGGAGCGGCCGTTGTCGTTGAGGATCACCAGCATGTCGGGCTTGCGCTCGCCGATGAGGTTGAGCGCCTCCAGTGCGACGCCCCCGGTGAGCGAGCCGTCACCCACCACCGCCACCACGCGGCCCTTGCCTCGGCCCGCGCGGCGCCCCTCTGCCAGGCCGAGGGCGTAGCCGAGCGCGGTGGAGGCGTGGGAGTTCTCGATCACGTCGTGCGGGCTCTCGCTGCGCGAGGGGTAGCCGGAGAGGCCGCCCATGGTCCGCAGGGTGGCGAAGTCGGCCTGCCGCCCGGTGAGGATCTTGTGCACGTAGGCCTGATGGCCCGTGTCCCAGACGATCCGGTCCACCGGTGAGTCGAAGGCCCGGTGCAGCGCGATGGTGAGCTCGACGACGCCGAGGTTGGGTCCCAGGTGGCCGCCGTGGGGCGCGCACGCCCGGACGAGGAAGTCCCGAATCTCCGCGGCGAGCTCCACCAGCTGGTCGCCGCTGAGCCGTCGCAGATCGCTGGGCTGTCTGATCGCTTCGAGCATGACCACGCGAGGATAGGCTCCTTTCGCGATGATGTCTCGTGTCCGTCTAGTGTCCCCTTCAAAGGTGACGATTCTGGCTCGATCTGGCCGTGGGGGGAAGCAATCTTTTCGTGTGGCCGGTGGACCGGGCGTGGGAAGGGCGCCAGCGCCTACCATCGAGTCTGCCATGGCCGACCTCTCGATACGGCTGCGCAGGGCGTCGCCCGGCCTGCTCACCCTCCCCTGGCTCGAGCCGCTGGAAACCTGGCGGCCGGACACCGTCGACCTGCGCGAGCTCCAGGTCGGCCCGAGCCGCCACACAGTCCGCTTCGTGCAGGCCGACGGCGTGCTCTACGCGCTGAAGGAGCTGCCGACCCGCACGGCGGCCAGGGAGTACGGCGTGCTGCGGGACCTCCAGGCGCGCGAGCTGCCCGCGGTGGAAGCGGTGGGCCTGGTCGAGCAGCCGTCGACCGGCAACTCGATCCTGGTCACGGAGTTCCTGGCCCACTCGTGGCAGTACCGGCGGCTGTTCCAGCGGCTGTCGCGGGGCGGTAAGCACCGCGAGCGGCTGCTCGACGCCATGGCGAGCCTGCTGGTGGACCTGCACCGCGCCGGCGTGTTCTGGGGTGACTGCTCGCTCGCCAACACGCTGTTCCGGCGGGACGGCCAGGTGCTGCAGGCGTTCCTGGTGGACGCCGAGACCAGTGAGGTGCACCCGCGGCTCTCCCACGGGCAGCGCGAGCTCGACCTGGAGATCCTGGTCGACAACGTGGCCGGCGACCTGCTCGACCTGGCGGTGGCGCTGGGCGCCTCCGCCGACGAGATCGACGAGCACCTGGCCGCGGCGCAGAGCGCGGCCGGCCGCTACCGGCAGCTCTGGGACGAGCTGACCGTTCAGGAGACGTTCGGCCTGGACGAGCGCTACAAGGTGGCCGGGCGGGTGCGGCGGCTGAACGAGCTCGGCTTCGCCGTCGACGAGCTGGAGCTCGAGCCGGTGGGCCGGGACCGCAGCCGGCTGCGCCTCAAGGTGGCGGTGGCCAACCGCCGCTTCCACGCCGAGCAGCTCCGGCAGCTCACCGGGCTCCACGTGGGGGAGGGGCAGGCCACCGTGCTCCTCAACGACCTGCGCGCCTACCAGGCCAGGCTCGAGCGTGAGCGACCGGGCTCGGCGGCCGACGAGGTGATCGGCGATCGCTGGCTGGCCGAGTGCTTCCGCCCTGGGGTCGCCAAGGCGGCGCCGGCGCTGGGACCGACCGCCGACCCGATCCAGGCGTACTGTGATCTGCTCGAGGTCCGCTGGCTGCTGTCGGAGCGGGCCGGCCATGACGTCGGCGAGGCCGTCGCGCTGGAGGCGCTCGCCTCCAGGAAGGCACCTTCGGAGTCGGCGGCGGAGATGGCCGTGGTCGAGGTGCCGACCGGCACCTTCCCCAGGCTGGACGGTGAGGGAAAGGCGGACGGGGAGCGGGTGCCGTCCGAACGCAGCCCTTGAGGCAGCCAGGCAGCTAGCCTCCGGGAGGCCCTCCGCCGCCACGCTCCTCCCAGCGCTGGCGCCAGCGCTCGTTCATCCTCGCCCACCACGACTCGAGCCCGCCCTTTCCGGAGCGTGGTCGTGGGGGTGTCTGGCCGGCTGCCGGACGGTTGATGGCCGCCCGCCGGCGCAGCGTGCGGACGAACTCAAAGATCGCGATGAGCATGACGATGAACCCGGCAACGCCCAAAGCAACGCTTTGAACAAACCCAACAACTAGGACCACCAGGCCCAGAACGAAGCCCACGGCCGCAAGCTTGAGTCGCCTGGCCAGATGGACCTGGAAGGACGACCCAACCTGTTGGGCGAACTTCGGGTCTTCTTCGAGCAGGCGCCGTTCGATCTCGGCCAGGATGCGCTGCTCGTGGTCGGACAGGGGCATATGGAGGCTCCGCCCGGACGTACCGATGGTGGCAACGCGAGTTTACCCGGGCCATTCCCCCACCAACAACAGCCCAGCGGCCAAATTTGGCCGATGCGGCCGAGGGACGCGGCCAGCCCGACAGGAGTGCGCCGCCCGGTCGCAGCCAGGCCCGGCTGGTGGCGGCCGTTGTGGGAGGTCAGCGGCCGCTGAAGCGCGGCGGGCGGCGCTCGGCGAAGGCGGCCCGCGCCTCGGCGTGGTCGGCCGAGGCGAAGGTGCGCCGCTGCGCGCGCTTGGCGGCCGCCATCCCCTCGGCGGTGGAGCGCTCGAACGCCTTGTTCAGCGCCTGCTTGGCCAGGCCCAGCGCGAGCGTCGGCCCGGCCGCCAGCCCGCTCGCCAGCTCGGCCGCCTCGCCCGCCAGCCGCTCCGCCGGCACCACCCGGCTGACCAGGCCGATGCGCTCAGCCTCGGCGGCCATCACCGGACGTCCGGTGAGGATCATCTCCTTGGCCCGGCCGAGCCCGATCAGCCGCGGCAGGCGCTCGGTGCCGCCCAGGTCGGGCACGATCGCCCAGCGCATCTCGAGCGCGGCGAACCGCGCCTGCTCGCTCGCCAGGCGCAGGTCGCAGGCGATCGCCAGCTGCAGGCCCCCGCCCATCGCCAGGCCGTTGACGGCGGCCACCACCGGTTTCGGCATGCCCTCGAGGGCGCTGATGGCACGCTGCATGTCGGCGACGATCCCGTCGGCATGCTGGAGGTCGGGCTCGCCGCCGAGCTCCGCCACGTCGAGCCCGGACGAGAAGGCGCGACCCTCGCCCGTCACCAGCACCGCCCTGACCTCGGGGTCGGCCGCCGCCCGCGCGGCGGACTCCTCCAGCTCCCGGAAGGCCTGCCGGTCCATGGCGTTCAGCTTCTCGGGCCGGGCCAAGGTGATCAGCCCGAGCCGATCTTGAACCTCGTACCGCACGCGTGCGCTGCTCTGCGGAGACTGCATGAGGACGGGAGCGTATCACCGCGGTCCCGGGATCCTTGACGCGCACCGCTCAGGGGTCGATCAGGCGCTCGCGGCGCAGCCGGGGGGCGTCGCGGGCCTGCTCGAACGCCTCGCCGGGGCGCTCGTCCGCGAGCGAGGCGCGGTCGACGGCGCCTTCGCCGAAGCGGGCGCGGACCGCGTCGGCCGCCCGCACCGCGGCGGCCCAGGCGGCGCCATCCTCCCCCAGGCGCAGCTGCAGCGGCGCGCCCTCGCCGGCCAGGTTCGACATGCTCACCCCGACCAGCCGCACTGGCATCCGGCCGAGCCGGAGCCTGGCGAGCAGGTCGCGGGCGACCTCGTAGATCTCGGTGTCGTTGTCACTGGCGGTCGGAAGGGTGCGCGAGCGGGTGATGGTGCGGAAGTCGGCGAAGCGGAGCTTGAGGGTCACCGTGCGGCCCGCCAGGCCGGACTCGCGCAGCCGGCGCCCCACCCGCACCGCGCAGCGCAGCACCTCGCGCGCGAGCTGCTCGGGATCGTCGAGGTCGCTGGCGAAGGTCTCCTCGGAGCCCACCGACTTGGCCGCCTCGAACGGCACCACCGGGCGGGCGTCGCGGCCCCAGGCGAGCTCGGCGATCTGCGCTCCGGAACCCTGGCCGAGCACCCGCTCCAGGGTGTCCCGCGGGGTCCGCGCGACCTCACCGACGGTGCGCAGGCCATAGCGGGCCAGGGTGGCGACGGCGGCCGGGCCGACTCCCCACAGCGCCGCCGCCGGCAGCGGGTGGAGGAACTCGAGGGTGCGGCTCGGCGGCACCACGAACAGCCCGTCGGGCTTGCCCCGGGTGGAGGCCAGCTTGGCCAGGAACTTGTTGCCGGCCACGCCGACGGTCACGGTGAGCCCGGTGTCGTCCAGCACCCGCGCGCGCAGCGACCGGGCGATCTCGACGGTGCCGCCGAGCAGCCGTCGCGCGCCGCGCACGTCGAGGAACGCCTCGTCGAGGGCGAGCGGCTCGACCAGCGGCGTGACGCTGTTGAAGACCTGCATCACCCGCTTGGAGTAGCGGCGGTAGGTGGCGAAGTCCGGCGGGATGGCCGTCGCCTGCGGGCACAGCCGCCGCGCCTGCGCCATCGGCATGGCGCTGCGACAGCCGTAGGCGCGCGCCTGGTAGGAGGCGCTGGTGACCACGCCGCGGCCGCCGGTGCCGCCGACCAGCAGCGGCCTGCCACGCAGGCTGGGATCCTTCAGCACCTCCACGCTGGCGTAGAAGGCGTCGAGGTCGGCGTGGAGGATGTGGAGGCTGTCGGCGTCGGCCGCGTCGATCGGCAGGCCGCCGACCACGACCTCACCGGTTGGCCGCGGCTGCTCGACCTTTCCCATGGACGTCACTGTGCTGCGAACGAACGTTCGGGTCAAGTCGGCAGGCATGGCCTCGAGCCGCTAGGATCGGGCCCGTTGCCACGGCTCCGCGGTGGCTGGAGGAGGTAGCTGTCCAGGTGACTCGCCGAGCGGGTCTGGCGCCCACCCGAGCGCTCATTGGGGCGCCGCTGATCGCGCTCGTGCTGGTGCTCGCGGGCGGCGCCTGCTCGGGGCAGCGGAGCGGCTCGGCCCCGGGCTCCGGCGCGGCGGGCGGGACCGGGGCGGCGGGCACGTCCACCTCGACCGCGGCCCACACGCCGGCGCGCTACGTCTTCCCGGTGCAGCCGTCGGCGAGCTGCAAGGCCAGCTACGGGCACTTCCACCACGACTACCCGGCCACCGACATCTTCACCGGGCGTGGCTGCCGCTTCGTGGCGCCGACCGACGGCACGGTGACCGAGGTCGCCCGGGTCGACCGCTGGGATCCGTCCAGCAACCGGGGCGCCGACCGCGGCGGCCGCTCGGTGGCGATCGTGGGCACCGACGGGGTGCGCTACTACGGCTCGCACCTGGAGCGGGTGGCCAGCGGCATCGCCCCTGGCGCGCGGGTGCGGGCTGGGCAGCTCCTCGGCCTGATCGACAACTCCGGCGACGCCGGCACCACCCCCACCCACCTGCACTTCGGTATCTCCTGGCCGACCCGTCCGGGGATCTGGTGGGTGCGCCGCGGCATCGTGTACCCATGGCCCTACCTCGACTCCTGGCGCGCCGGCGGCAGCCGCTCCCCGGCACGGGCCGTCCGCGCCGCCCTGGCCGAGGCGGGCACCCCGGAGCCGCCCTGCCGCTCCGGCTGCTGACGCGCACGAGACCTCAGCTCTCGATCGGAGGTCATCGTGTGCGTCTACGTGGACTGAGCACCGCGCCGACGCGGCGGCGCCAGCCGAGCCGGGGGGCCAGCCGCGACCGGGCGGCCCGGGCCAGCCGCCAGGCCTGATGCGCCTGCTCGCCGTCGGGGCCGTCGCGGGCGTACTCGGCGCTCACGTACAGCTCCGTCAGGTCAGCCAGCGGGCTCGCGTCATCCTCGAACTCGCCGCTCATCCGCCGGGCATAGGCGTGCGGCGTCTCCGCGGCGCGGCGGCCGATGCCGGCGTCGCCGGCCCAGCCGGTCAGCTCCTTGTACGCCTCGGCGACCACGTCCCGCGGCCGCCTGCTCGCCTGCCGCCTGGCCATCAGGTTGCGGCCGAGCTTGGTGGCGGGCACCAGCGCCAGCAGCACCAGCAGCACGACCGCGGCGATCAGGCCGCGCCGCGCCGCCCGCTGCCCGCCGCTCTGGGACGAGCCGATCGCCGCGCCTGGCTCCTCATTCTGCCGCTGGAGCTGCTCGCTCCCGCCCGGGGTCGTGCTCTGGGTCGACCCACCCGGCGTCGAGCCGGCGGGCGGGGTCGTGCTCGGGGTCGTCAGCCGGCCCGTCCCGCTGGTGTAGCCCGGCACGTCCACCTGGCCGTCGCCGCGCGGGGTCGGCTCGAAGCGCACCCAGCCGACCCCCGGGAAGTACAGCTCCGGCCAGGCGTGCGCGTCCTTGGAGCCGACCTCGAAGCGCTCGCCCTGCGGCACGCCCGGGGTGAAGCCGACCGCCACCCGCGCGGGGATCCCCACGATCCGCGCCATCATCGCCATCGCCGCCGCGAACTGCTCGCAATAGCCCTCGCGCACGCTCAGCAGGAAGCGCCGGAGCTGGTTGCCGCCGGTCGACAGCATCGGGACGTCGAGGTTGTACTTGAAGGCCGAGCTGCGCAGGTAGTCCTGGATCGCCAGGGCCTTGTCGAAGGGGGTCTCCCTGCCCTCCACCTTCGACAGGGCCAGCCGCCTGACCTCCGCGTCGACGCTGGAGGTGTCCAGGTAGGACCCGATGCCCACGACGCCGGTGTAGTCCTTTGGCCCGGCGAGCTGGACCGCGGTCGGCTTGAGCACCCGTGAGACCACCGTGTAGCTGAGCCCGGGCCGCAGCCGCTGCTGCAGGGTCAGGTCGCGGTTGCGCGGGCTCTGGTAGACACGGCGGCCGGCGCGCACCGATACCGGTGCCGGCGCCGCCGGCAGGTACACCGATGGGCCGCCGAGCTGCCGGATGGTGAAGCGCTGGGTGATCTCCGCGGTCGGCGCGCCGGCGTCCTGGTCCGGGCCGGTGTCGCCGCTGAACGGCAGGACCTGGGTTGGGCTCGACGCCGTGAAGGTGGTGCCGTCGAAGCGGTCCAGCGTGAGCAGGCGCCAGTAGCTCGACCCGCTGGCCTCCACCTCGAACATGGGGATGTTCCGGTCCGAGTTGAGCCTGGTGCGCAGCGACACGAACGGGTTGATCGAGATGGAGTCGCCCACCGCCGGACCGGAGCGGTAGTCGAGCAGCGGTCCCTGCCCGTAGCCGGGCAGCGTCGACGCCAGGGCCAGCGCGAGCAGCCCCGCCACCGCCAGCATCCAGCGACCGGTGGAGGCGGCGCGGGTCAGCGGCAGGCGCCAGCCGGCGCCCGGCCGGGCGCTCGGGCTGGACACCCAGCGGCCCCAGGTGGCCAGCCGGGCGCGGCTCTCGAACAGCAGCAGCCCGGCGCCGCCGAGCAGGAACCAGGCCGCGTACCAGGCGGGGCTGGAGTCGCGGATGAAGGCCGGGAAGACGAACAGGCCGAGCACCGGCACCAGCGCGAGCAGCGGCTGCCTGGCGCGGAACGCCAGCCCGTCGGCGGCGGTGGTCACCGCCCAGGTGCCGGCGGAGGTGAGGAAGACGAACTCCTGGGTCACCCTGACCGGCGCGGCCTGCTCGCTGATCCCGCGCAGGGCGTCCTGGCTGGCCTGCCACATCGCGGTCAGCGTCTGGGGGGTCGGGACCACCAGGATGAGGGTGCCCGGGAACAGCAGGATGCCGGTCACGACCACGAACCCGGCGACCATGGCGAGCAGCGACAGCAGCTGCCCGACGCCCAGCCGCCGCAGCAGCGCCGCCAGGCCCAGCGCGCAGGCCATGCTGAGCCAGACCGGTAGCACCCAGCCGGGCCCCACGTAGAGCCGGCTGAGCGAGAGCGAGGCGCCCGCCAGCAGGGCCGCTAGCGCAAGGGCCTGTGCGTAGTCCGTGCTGCGCGTGCCGACGGTGCGGTCAATCGTTGCCACGGCTCGTCCAGTCGGTCGTTGCGGGTGATGGTCGCGGTCCTCCAGCCGGCCCGGTCCAGCAGCGTGGCGATGCCGGCGGCCTGCGCCTCGGCCGCGGCGACCTCCCGGCTGGCCAGGCCCACCCAGGTGTCGGTGCGTAGCAGCAGCCCGAGCGCGCCGGCGAAGCCGAGCCGGCAGCGGGCGAGCGCGGCCGCCTCCTCGGCGCTCGGCACGGTCAGCAGGCCGATCAGCAGGCCCTCGCCGGTCGTGCGGCCGAGCCGGTCGGCCAGCGGCACCAGCGACGTCGAGCGGCTCGACTCCACGCTGGCCAGGAAGTCGAGCACGTCGGTGGCCTGGTCGCCGACGTTGACCGGGCGGACCTGCCGCCCGTCGTCGGTGATCAGGGCGAGCTCGTAGCCGCTGGCTCCGAGCCGCACGGCGATCGAGGCGGCCATGGAGACCATCCGCTCGAACGAGGCCTGGCCGCCCTGGCCCCGGTGGGCGCCGCGGCGCAGGTCGAGCGCGATCAGGGCGCGCGCCTGCCAGGGCCGCTCCTCCTGGCGGATCATGAGCTGGCCCCGCTTGGCGGACGAGCGCCAGTGGACCTTGCGCAGGTCGTCGCCGTCCCGGTAGTCGCGGGTGGTGTAGAACTCGTCGCCCTGGCTGAACAGGTGGCGGCCGATCTGGTAGCGCCCGCGCGCGCCCGCGGCGAGGTCGTAGTTGAGCAGCTCGCGGTCGTCGCCGCCGATGCCGGGCACCACGAAGCGGGCGGGCGGGCCGAGCTGATAGGGGATGCGGTCCTCCAGCAGCAGCACGCCGGTCTCGAGCCGGCCCAGGTTGCGCAGGCGGACGGTGACCGCGATGCGGCCGCCGACCGAGGTGCGCACCGGGCGCAGGGAGCGGGTGCAGGCCAGCCGGAAGGTGCCCCAGCGAACGATCAGGAAGCCACCGACGGGCAGCAGCAGCGCGGCCACCGCGAGCATGTACAGCTCGGAGGTGCCGGTGAACCGCCCCGCCAGGTACAGGGCGAGTCCAGCGGCGCCGAAGCCGAGGGCGCGCGGGGTGAGCACGCGCACGGTCAGCCCTGGCCCCGGCCGCGGATCGGGATGGGCACGAACTCCACGATGTCGGCGAGGACGTCGTCGCCGTTGCGGCCGATCATCTGTGCCTCGGGCGAGGGGATGAGCCGGTGGGCCAGCACGGGGACCACCAGCTCCTTGATGTCGTCGGGCACGACGTAGTCGCGCCCCTCCGCGGCGGCCGAGGCGCGGCACGCGCGCAGCAGCGACAGGGCGGCGCGGGGGCTGGCGCCGAGGGCGAGGTCGCCATGGTCGCGCGTGGCCCGCACCAGGTCGACGATGTAGTTCTTGAGGCTGTCGGCCACGTGCACGGTCCGGCAGCTCTCGATCATCGCGCCCACGGTGGGCGCGTCGGCCACCGGGGAGATGTCGTTCAGCCGGGAGGTCTGGCCGTGCGTGTTGAGGATGTCGACCTCGGCCTGGCGGGTGGGGTAGCCGATCGCCAGCTGGAGCATGAAGCGGTCGCGCTGCGCCTCGGGCAGGGGATAGGTGCCCTCGTGCTCGATCGGGTTCTGGGTCGCGATCACCATGAAGGGGACGCCGAGCTGGTAGGTGACCCCGTCCATGGTCACCTGCCGCTCCTCCATGGACTCGAGCAGCGCCGCCTGGGTCTTGGGGGAGGCGCGGTTGATCTCGTCGCCGACCACGATGTTGGCGAAGATCGCCCCGGGCTTGAACTCGAAATCGCCCCGCTCCTGGTTGTAGACGCTCACCCCGGTGACGTCGGAGGGCAGCAGGTCGGGGGTGAACTGGATGCGGCGCACCGAGCAGTCGATCGAGCGGGCGAGTGCCTTTGCCAGCATGGTCTTGCCGACGCCGGGCACGTCCTCGATGAGCACGTGCCCCTCCGCCAGCAAGGCGATCAGGCCAAGCCGCACGACCTCCGGCTTGCCCTCGATGACGCGCTGGATATTGGCCCGGATCTTCGCGAAGGTGGCGGCGAGGGCGTCCATGCCGCCGATGTCTGGCCGGGTGGTGGCCACCGGGCTGGCTCCTTTCCTGAAACTCCTGGCCTTCGATTCTAGAAGGGTCGGACAACAAGCACGATTCCTCAGGGCCAGCGGAACCGGATACACCGTACCCTGCGGGAAGGTTCCGTCGGCAGGAGCGGTTAAGCTTGCCCGGTGGGGCAAGCGTACGAGACGAGAGCGAAGCTGCTGGCCGCCGCCCGGCGAGCCTTCGCCGAGCTGGGCTATGCCAGGGCGCGGGTCGAGGACATTGTGACCAGGGCGGGCGTCGGCCACGGCACCTTCTATGCCTATTTTCGCAACAAGCAGGCGGTGCTGGCGGCGCTGATGCGCGAGCACGCCGCCACGCTCGAAGAGCTGGCCAGCCAGCCCTGGCGCGCCGGCGACGTGCGGGCGAGCCTGACCCAGGTGCTCGGCGGTCTCGCCGACCTCTACGACCGCAACGCCGACATGGTGGCGCTGTGGACCGAGGCCGCCGCTCACGACCCCGAGCTTGCCAGGGTCCTCGACGAGGTCCGGGGCCAGTTCGTCGATCGCATCGCCCGTAACGTGGAGCGCGCCCAGGCCCAGGGCGTTGCCCGGCCGGTCGATGCCTTCACCGCCGCCGTCGCCCTGGCCGCCATGGCGGAGCAGACCCTGTTCCTGCGGGTGGTGCGCCGGGAGCCGCTCGATCGGGACGTGACGGTCGAGACCTTGGCGGATCTCTGGCACCACGCGCTCTACAGGACCTGATGCGGTACGTTTCAATCGCTCGAGGCCGGTTGCTGACCAGGGGAAGCGGAAGCGAGGCGGAGGACGACGTGAGCGACGTTCGCGACGGCGTGCTCGGGAGGCACGTCTGATGGACCTGGAGGGCTTCGGCGGAGAGCCGCAGGTCCAGCTCGAGGACGACAAGTACCTGGCCGCACTGCAGGAGACCTCCCTGGCGCTCAGCGAGCACATGGAGGCGAGCGGTCTACTGGAGCAGATCGTGGCGCGGGCCGCCCAGGTGGTGGGGACCTCGCACGGCTATATCTGCCTGATCGAGCCCGACAGCGACCACATGGTCCTGCGGGTGGGCGTTGGCGCGTTCACGGGCTTCGTGGGCCTGCGCATGGTCAGGGGCGAGGGCCTCTCCGGCGAGGTGTGGGAGCGCGGTGGCCCGGTGGCGGTTGCCGACTACGACAGCTGGAGCGGCCGGGTGAGGTCGATCCCGCGTGGCCTGTTCCACGCCTCGCTGGGCGTGCCGCTGCTCTCCGACGGCGAGGTGACGGGCGTCGTCGGCCTGGCCTTCTCCGAGCTGGGCCGCCGCTTCAGCGAGGCCGAGATCGAACAGGCCAGCCGTTTCGGCGAGCTGGCCTCGATCGCGCTGCAGAACGCCACCATGTACGCCCGGGCCAGGCAGGAGGTGGAGGAGCACAAGCGCACCGAGGAGCGACTGCGCCAGGCGGAGGCGCGCTACCGCACGCTGATCGAGCAGATCCCGGCGGTGGTCTACACCGTTCGCTTCGCCCTCGGCGGCGCCCGCATGTACCTCAACCATCACGTCAAGCCGATGCTCGGCTACCCGCCGGAGCGCGCCGCGCAGCCGAACTTCTGGAGCTCGCTGCTGCATCCCGACGACCGTGACAAGGTGCTCGCCGAGCAGGCCCGCTGCGAGCAGACCGGCGAGCCGTTCGGCATGGAGTACCGCGTCTTCGACCGCCACGGCCGCGTCGTCTGGGTGCGCGACGAGTGCCTGCTGATCCGCGGCGACGCGGGCGAGCCGCTGTTCTGGCAGGGCGTGGTCCTCGACGTCAGCGAGACCAGGCGCATCGAGCAGACCACCAGGGAGGCGCTCGAGCGCGAGCGCGAGGCGGCGCAGCGGCTGCGCGCGCTGGACGAGATGAAGAACACCTTCCTGGACGCGGTCTCCCACGAGCTGCGCACCCCCCTTGCCGCGGTGGTGGGCATCGCCCTCACCCTGCAGCGCGCCGGCTCCAGCCTTGCCGAGGCGGACATCGGCGACCTGCTCGCGCGCCTGGTGGGCAACGCCCGCAAGCTGGACCGGCTGCTCACCGACCTGCTCGACCTGGACCGGCTGAGCCGTGGGATCGTCGCCCCCAAGCGGCGGCCCACCGACGTCGGCAGGCTGGTCAGCCGGGTCGCCGAGGAGTGGCGCCTGCTCAACGAGCGCGACCTGAACGTCGAGGTCGACCAGGTGGTGATCTCGCTCGACGGCGGGAAGGTCGAGCGCATCGTCGAGAACCTGCTCGCCAACGCGGCCAGGCACACGCCGCGGAACACCCCCGTGTGGGTGCGGGTCAGGCGCGACGGCGACGGCGTGCAGATCGTGGTGGAGGACGCCGGCACCGGCGTGCCGCCGGAGCTGCGCGACAGCGTGTTCGAGCCCTTCCGCCAAGGCCCGGGCACCCCCACCCACGCCCCCGGGGTGGGCATCGGCCTGTCGCTGGTGGCCCGCTTCGCCGAGCTCCACGGCGGCCGCGCCTGGGTCGACGACCGCAGCGGCGGCGGCAGCTCCTTCCGCGTGTTCATCCCCGACGTCCCCTCGCCCCGGAGCGTCGAGACGGAGCCGAGGCTGCGCAGGCTGGACGACGCTCATTAGTGCTTACTGCCGGCCTTGCGACATGACGTCCCGTTATACTGCGAGCACGTCTCGTGATCGCTGAAAGCGGGAGTCCGAGAGTGGAGCGAGCACTGGTCCTGAACGCCTCGTACCAGCCGATCTGCGTCGTGCCGGTGCGGCGGGCCGTGGTGCTCGTCCTCAAGGAGAAAGCCGACGTGCTCGTCCCGGGCGCCAAGCTGGTCCGCGGCGCCAGTCTGGCACTGCAGGCGCCGAGCGTGATCCGGTTACGGTACTTTGTAAGGGTGCCGTTCCGGGCGCGTGCGGGGCTGTCGCGGCGGGCGGTGTTCGTTCGCGACGACCACACCTGTCAGTACTGCGGCGAGCGGGCCGAGAACGTCGACCACGTCGTCCCGCGGTCGCGGGGCGGGCGTCACATCTGGGAGAACGTGGTCGCTGCGTGCCGGCGCTGCAACAGCCACAAGGAGGACCGGCTTCCCCAGGAGGTGGGCCTCCGGTTGCGCCGCGAGCCGCGAGCACCCAAGGAGACGCTGTGGATCGTGATCGCGGTCGGCCACATCGAGCCCGGCTGGGCCCCCTATCTGGGGCTCGAGCTGGACGCGGTCCCGGCCTGAGCCGGGTCGGGGCCGTCGCTGAGCGGCTCCGCCAGGCAGCTCCACACCTCCCCGCGTGGCTCCGCCGGCTCTGGGTCCGGGTTCTGCCATGGGCGCTCCCGATACTGGCCGGCGTGCTGGGCGCGCTGCTCGCGGTCGGCTTCCTGGCGCGCCTTGACGCGCGCGTCGGGCCGGCGACACTGCGGCTGTCGGCCCGGCCGGCGCTGGTGGGCTCGAGCCGGCTGGCGGTGCCGCCGTTCGGGTCGGTCTCGGCCCGCACGCACCTCGGCCCGCTGGAGTTCCGCGCCACCCTCGACGACGTCGACGTCCAGGCGCTCGCCCGGCTCATCGACCGCAGCCCGGGCTCCACCCAGGTCAGCCAGGACGAGCTCGGCGCCACCCTGCGCCCGCTCGAGCTGCAGGCGCGGCGGGCGGCGGCACTGTTCGTCCTGAAGATGATCGCGCTCGGCGTGCTCGGCGGGGCCGCGGGCGTGCTGCTGTTCCCGGGACGCACCTGGGTCCGGCTGGCCCGCTGCGCCGCCGGCGGGGTGCTGGCGACCGCGCTGCTGCTGGCGCCGTCGCTCGCGACCTTCGACATCAGCGCCTTTCGCGCCCCGCGGTACCAGGGAGCGCTGGAATACGCGCCCACCCTGATCGGCGACGTGCGCACGGGGCTCCGGCGGCTCCACACCCTGCGCGAGCAGATGGCGCTGATCAGCCAGAACCTGACCAGGGCGTACACCGCCCTCAGCCAGCCCACCCCTGACCTGGGCAGCGGCACCATCCGGATCCTGCACGTCTCCGACGTCCACCTGAACCCCGCCGGCTTCGACCTGGCCCAACGGCTGGCCAAGCAGTTCGAGGTGGCCGCGGTGGTGGACACCGGCGATATGGGGACCTGGGGGCTGTCGTTCGAGCCGAGCGTAGCAGCGCGCCTGAGGGAGTTCGACGTCCCCTACCTTTTCGTCAAGGGCAACCACGACAGCCCCGACGTGGTCCGGGCGGTGGCCGCCAACCGCAACGCGCGCGTGCTGGACTGGTCGGCGACGCAGATCGGCGGGATCCGCTTCTTCGGCGTCGGTGACCCGACCTTCAGCCCCGGAAACGGCTACCGCACCGATGACTTCGAGAAGCTCAAGGACGAGCGCAGCATCGCGGTGGGCGGGGCGATCGACACCCAGATCCCGCCGGTCGACGTGCTGCTGGTGCACGACCCGCGCCTGGCCACCTACGCGCTCGGCCACGTCGCCACGGTGATCGACGGCCACCTGCACGCCTTCGGCACGCAGGTCACCAACGGCACCCGCGAGCTCACCACCGGGACCGTCGGCGGCGCGGGCCCGGACGGGCTGCGGTCCAGGCAGCCGGTCCCCTACGGTGCCGAGGTGCTCTACTTCGACCCGCTGACCCGCCGCCCGATCGGCGTGGACCGGATCGCGGTGCACTCGCTGGAGTCGTCGTTCTCGGTCGACCGCGAGCTGTTGGTGGAGGGCCAGAGTCCCTTCCGTCCCGATCCGGTCGAGGTGCCGACCACGACCACGCTCGAGCCCGGCCCGACCACCTCGCAGCCACCGCAGGTCCTGCCGCAGGAGCCACGCGGCCGCGGTGGTGCAGGCCTCGGCCGCCCCGACCCCGCGGTCACCCAGTCCAGCACGCCGTAGCGCGCGCCGCGCGCCGCGGACCGGGGAGGCAGGGGGGCGCCCAGCACGCTGACGGTGGAGTGAAGTGGAGGCGGCGTTGTTCGCCGTCTGCTTCGGTCCTGCGAAATACCATTATGTAATTCCGCAGCTCAGAGCGCCATTTTTGGTTTTTCGCAATGACCTGAAGTGCGTTGACGGTGGATACCTGGTGGAGTAAAGTGGCGCGCAGTGGAGGAGCGGGGGACGTTCTGGGGGGCACTCGCGGGGAGGGGTCGGCGCCATGTTCATTGGCACCTATGACCACTCTCTCGACCCCAAGGGGCGCGTGATCCTCCCGCGCAAGTTCCGTGACGAGCTGGGGCAGGACATGGTCTTCACCAAGGGCATCGAGCCATGCCTCTATGTGTTCCCGCTGGCCGAGTTCGAGGCCTTCGCGAACAAGCTCCGCAGCCTGCCCCTGACCGAGCGCCCCAGCCGCGACTTCGTCCGCGTCTTCGTGGCCGGCGCCAGCCAGGAGAGCGCCGACAGCCAGGGCCGCGTGGTGATCCCGCAGGTTCTGCGCGAGTACGCCGGCCTCTCCAGGGACGTGGTCATCGTCGGCCAGCTCTCGCGCATCGAGATCTGGGACAAGGGCGAATGGGGCAGTTACATGCCCACCGCGCAGGCCGCCTACTCCGACAGCGCCAACGCCGCCCACCTCGCCGAGCTGGGGATCTGATGGTGTTGACCGCCGTCCGCCACCTCCCGGTCATGATCGACCGGTGCATGGAGCTGCTGCGGCCGCGGCCCGGCGGGGTGTACGTCGACGCGACCCTCGGGCTCGGCGGCCATGCCGAGCGGCTGCTGCGGGAGAGCGCCCCGAGCGGGCGGGTCATCGGGCTCGACCGCGACCCGGCCGCGCTGGCGCTGGCGCGCGAGCGGCTTGCCGCCTACGCTCCCCAGCGGCTGCTGACCGTCGCCGCCTCCTTCGCCGGGCTCGCCGAGGTCGCCGCCGAGCTGGGCGTCGAGCGGGTCGACGGGGTGCTGTACGACCTCGGCGTGTCGTCGCTGCAGTTCGACGAGGCGGAGCGCGGCTTCAGCTACCGCGTCGACGTCCCGCTGGACATGCGCATGGACCCCAGCGGCGGCAGCACCGCCGCGGACGTGCTCAACAGCTACCCGCGTGCCGAGCTGACCCGGGTCTTCCGCGAGTACGGCGAGGAGCGCTTCGCCCCCAGGATCGCCCGCTTCGTGGACGAGGCCCGCCGCCGCGCCCCGATCCGCACCACCGGCGAGCTGGTGGACCTGATCAAGGCGGCCATCCCGGCCGCCGCACGGCGCCGCGGGCCGCATCCGGCCCGTCGCGTGTTCCAGGCGCTGCGCATCGAGGTCAACGGGGAGCTGACCGCCCTGACGGACTCCCTGCCGCAGGCGGTCGAGCTGCTCGCGCCGGGCGGGCGCGTGGTGGTGCTCTCCTACCACTCGCTCGAGGACCGCATCGTCAAGCGCACCTTCGTGGCCGCCGCCACCGGGCGCGAGGGGGCGCCGCATCCCCTCGCGCCCCCCGTACCCCCCACCTCCCCACGACTGGCGATCCTCACCCGCCGCCCGGAGTCCCCGGGCGCGGACGAGGTGGCCGCCAACCCGCGCGCGGAGAGCGCCAAGCTGCGCGCGGCCGAGAAGCTTCCGTCGAGCGAACCTGCAGGGGGGCAGCAATGAGCACGGCCGCCGGTTCCGCATATCGTCCCCGCCCAGCTCACGAGCCCCGTTCCCGCCTGCGCGCGGTCGCGCCGGCGCGCCGGGCGCCGCGACTGCCGTTCATCGTGCTCGCCGCGCTGATGGTGGTGGCCGGGGTGCTCGGTCTGGTGTCGCTGAACGTCAGCGTCAACCAGCAGGCGTTCACCATCGCCGGGCTGCAGCGCGGCAGCCACCAGGCGGAGACCCGCTACGCCAGCCTCCAGGCCGAGATCGACCGGCTCAAGTCGCCGGACCGCATCGCCCGCGAGGCCGCCCGCCGGCACCTGGTGCCCGCCGGGCGGCCTCGGGTGGCGCGCTGGCCCGGTGCGCGGGCGGGCGACGAGACCTCCCCCGGGGCGGCGACTTCCCCCGCCGCCCCGGGGGCCGGATCCTCAGGCGACGCCCAGGCGTGGCCGCAGGACCCGTTCCCGCTCAAGCAGTACCTGGCTGAACCCTGACCGGTTCGCGGGGTCGCGGTCGCGACGGCCCCGCCGGCAGCGGGGGAGCGACGGGATGCAGCAAGGGCAGCGACGAAGGGCGCCCGCGGGGCGCGGGACAGCCCAGAGCGCGCGCCGGCAGGCGCCGCGCCGGCAGGCGCCGCGCCGGCCCGCCGCGCGGCGGCGCGGGCCCCGGCGCGGTGACAGCGCCCGGCGCCTGCTGGTCGTGCTGGCCCTGACCATGGCGGCGTTCCTGGCGATCTGCAGCCGCCTGGTGGTGCTCCAGGTGCTGGACGCGCCGTCGCTCGACGAGGCCGCCGCAAAGCAGCGCCTGCGCACCATCGAGCTGCCGGCCGAGCGTGGCCGGATCTTCGACCGCAACGGCGACGACCTCGCCCTCTCGGCGCAGGCCCGTACCGTGTACGCGCAGCCGCGGCTGGTCAGGGACCCGGCCGGCACCGCCCGCAAGCTCGCGCCCCTGCTCGGCGTGCCCGCCAGGACGATCCGCGCCCGTCTCGCCTCCGAGACGCCCTGGACCTATCTGGCCAGGAAGGTCCCGGCGCAGCGCGGTGACGCGGTGAGCAAGCTCGGCCTGCCGGGGATCGGCGTGCTGAGCGACACCATGCGGCGCTACCCGTCGGGCGCGCTCGCCTCGCAGGTGCTCGGCTTCGTGGGCGACGAGGGCAGCGGCCTGGCCGGGGTGGAGCAGCGCTACGACCAGCTGCTGCACGGCCACGCCGGGCAGATGCTGCTGGAGCAGGACCCGGGCGGCCGCGCGATCCCGCAGGGGCAGCGCTCGGTGGAGCCGGCCACGCCCGGCGCCGACCTGGTGCTCACCATCGACCAGGAGCTGCAGTACGTCACCGAGCGGGAGCTCGCAAAGGCGGTCAAGCAGTACCGGGCCAGGGCGGGCTCGGTGGTGGTGATGGCGCCGGCCAGCGGCGAGATCCTGGCGCTCGCCAACATGCCCACCTTCGACCCCAACCATTTCGGCCGCAGCTCCGAGGAGGCGCGCAAGAACCGTGCGGTCACCGACGTGTACGAGCCGGGCTCGACCAACAAGGTCATCACCGCCGCGGCCGCGCTCGACGCCGGGGTGGTGAAGCCGACCAGCCGTATCACCGTGCCGCCGCAGCTCCAGCTCTGCAATCGCGTCCACCCGTTCCACGACTCCCATGCGCACGGCACGGAGGAGCTGTCGTTCTCGCAGGTGGTGGCGCAGTCCTCCAACATCGGCACCATCAAGGTGGCCAAGCGGCTGGGCGCGCCGCGGCTGGCCAAGGCCGAGCTGGACTTCGGCTACGGCAGCCGGACCGGGGTCGACCTGCCCGGGGAGTCCCCCGGGATCGTCACCCCGCCGGGTGACTGGAGCTGCGCCGACCTGGGGACCAACGCGATCGGGCAGGGCGTGGCCGTGAGCGTGCTGCAGATGGCGCGGGTCTACGCGGCCGTGGCCAACGGCGGGCTGCTGGTGCAGCCGACGCTGCTGCGGGGGACGGTGGACGCGCGCGGCCGCTTCCAGCCGGCCGGAAGCGGCGCCACCAGGCGGGTGCTCTCCGCGGCGGCCGCCAGGACGCTCACCGGCATCCTCCAGGGCGTCGTGAAGGAGGGCGGCACCGGGACCCGGGCTGCCCTGGACGACTGGAGCGTGGCCGGCAAGACCGGGACGGCGCAGGTGCCCAACCCTGAGGGGCGTGGCTACCTGCCGGGCGCCTACGTGGCCTCGTTCATCGGGTTCGCCCCGGCCCATGACCCGCGCGTGGTGGTGGCGGTGGTGCTCGACCGGCCCGCCAGCGGCGCCTACGGCGGGGTGGTCGCCGCCCCGGTGTTCCGCGAGGTGGCGGGATACGCCCTGCGGCGCATGCACGTCCCGCCGACCCTGTCGGCGGCCGACGACCCACCGGTCCCGAGCACCCCCGCCCCGGACGGCGACGTCCCTGGTGCGCCACCGCCGCCGGTGAGGACGCCGGGGGTCTGGCAGGCAGGACGGCAGTGAGGTGGCGGCCTGGGTGGGCGTGCCCGCGAGGCCGCTGTCGCGGATGCTAGTCTTGCGCGGCCGTAACGTTCCCCGGGCCCGGTGCTCCCGCCATCGGAGACCCGAGCCGTCGACGCGGGAGACTCGACATTCATGACCCTGACGCCACGGCGCGTCCCGCTCACAGCTCTCGCCGCCCAGGTTGGCGGCGGAATTCGAGGCGACGGCGAGACAGCCGTCTCGGACGTCGTCCTCGACACCCGCCGCGTGACCCGGGGCGCGCTCTTCTGCTGCGTGCCGGGCAGCCGCGTGGACGGCCACGATCTCGCCGACGCCGCCCTGGAGGCGGGCGCCGCCGCGCTCTGCGTGGAGCGCCCGCTCGAGCTTGGCGCCCCCCAGGTCATGGTCGGCTCGGTCCGCGCGGCGCTCGCGCGGCTGGCCGACGCGTTCTTCGGCAGCCCGTCCCGCCGCATGGACCTGGTCGGGGTGACCGGCACCAACGGCAAGACCACCACCGCCTTCATGCTGGAGGCGATCTTCCGGGCGGCCGGGCTGACCTCCGGGCTGATCGGCACGGTCGAGGTCCGCATCGGGGAGACCCGCCTGCCGGTGCTCCACACCACCCCGGAGGCTCCCGACCTGCAGCGCCTGCTGGCCGAGATGGCCGACTCCGGCGTGCGGGCGGCCGCGATGGAGGTCTCCAGCCACGGCCTGGCCCTGGGGCGGGTCGACACCACCCGCTTCCGCGTGGCCGTCTTCACCAACCTCACCCAGGACCACCTCGACTTCCACCACGACCTGGAGGAGTACTTCCAGGCCAAGCGCCGCCTGCTCACGCCGGAGCTCACCTCCCTCGGCGTGGTCAACGTCGACGACCCCTACGGCCGGCGGCTGGCCCGCGAGGCGACCGGGATCGACCTGGTCACCACCGGCACCGCCGGCCAGGCCGACTGGCGTGCCAGCGAGGTCGCCGGTGCCCTCGACGGCACCACCTTCCGGCTCGAAGGGCCGGCGGGGTCGCGCCGCGTGCGGCTCCAGGTGGCCGGCCACTTCAACGTCGCCAACGCCCTCGGCGCCCTGGCCGCGGCGGCGGCCCTGGGCATCGACCTGGACACCGCCGTCGCCGGAGTCGAGTCGCTGGCCGGCGTGCCCGGGCGCTTCGAGCGGGTCGACGCCGGCCAGCCGTTCACCGTGCTGGTCGACTACGCGCACACCCCGGACTCGCTCGAGAACGTGCTGCGGGCCGCGCGGGCGGTGACCGACGGCCGGGTGCTCGTGGTCTTCGGCTGCGGCGGCGACCGCGACCGCGCCAAGCGCCCGCTGATGGGTGAGATCGCCGCCAAGCTCGCCGACCTCACCGTGGTGACCTCGGACAACCCGCGCTCGGAGCCGCCGGAGGCGATCGTCGCGCAGATCCTCGAGGGCGTGCGCCGCAGCGCCGTGCCGGACCGCTACCGGGACGAGGTGGATCGCCGCGCCGCCATCCGCCTGACGCTCGAGCTGGCGCGCCCCGGCGACGCGGTGATCATCGCCGGCAAGGGCCACGAGCAGGGCCAGGAGCTCGAGGACGGTCGCAGGATCCCCTTCGACGACCGCGTGGTCGCGGCCGAGGAGCTGCGGAGCCTCCTCTCGGGACGGGGGCGAGCATGATCCCGCTCACCCTGGCCGAGGCGGCCGCGGCGGCGGCGGGCGAGCTGCACGGCGCGGACGGGGAGGCCGAGGCCACCGGCCTGGCCGTGGACTCGCGCGCGGTCAGGACCGGTGACCTGTTCGTCGCGCTGCCGGGCAGCCGCACCGACGGCGGCGCCTTCGCCGCCGCCGCGCTGGAGGCGGGCGCGGTCGCGGTGGTGGCGCGCGCCGGTGCCGTGACCGCCGGGCCGCGCATCGAGGTCGGCGACCCGCTGGTCGCGTTGGGCGCGATCGCTGGGGCGGTGCGCGGCCGCTCCGGTGCGCGGGCGGTGGGCATCACCGGGTCCACCGGCAAGACGACCACCAAGGACCTGCTCGCAGCGGTGCTGGCCACGCGGCTGGACACCGTGGCCAACCCGGCCTCGTTCAACAACGAGGTCGGCCTGCCGCTCACCCTGGCCAGGCTCGAGCCGGGCACGCAGGCGCTGGTGGTCGAGATGGGCGCGCGCGGGCCCGGCCACATCGCGGCGCTGGCGCGGCTGGCGCGGCCGGAGGTCGGCGTGGTGCTGAACGTCGGCATCGCCCACGTGGGCATGTTCGGCTCGCAGCAGGCCATCGCCGCGGCCAAGGGCGAGCTGGTCGAGGCACTGCCCGCCGGGGGCACGGCGGTGCTGAACGCGGACGATCCGCTGGTGGCCGCGATGGCCACGCGCAGCGCCGCCCGGGTGCTGCCCTTCGGCGCCGGCCCTGGTGCGGCGGTACGCGCCGAAGCGGTCTCCCTGGACGGAGCGGGACGCGCCCACTTCAAGCTGTGCACGCCCGCCGGGAGCGCGGAGACCGCCCTGCCGGCTCCCGGCGAGCACCTGGTCGGCGACGCGCTGGCCGCGGCCGCGGCCGCCCACGCCCTCGGGCTGGAACCGGAGGGGATCGCCGCCGCGCTGCGAGGTGCGCGGCTCTCGCCCATGCGCATGCAGGTCGAGCGGCGGCCGGACGGCCTCACGGTGATCAACGACGCCTACAACGCCAATCCCACTTCGATGGCCGCGAGCCTGAAGACGCTGGCGGCCGCCCGCCGCGGCGGGCGCACGGTGGCGGTGCTCGGCGAGATGGCCGAGCTGGGGGAGCAGGCGCCCGGCGAGCACGACCGCATCGGCCGGCTGGTCACCCGGCTGGGCATCGACCGGCTGGTCGGCGTCGGCGAGCTGGGCGAGGCTGTCGTCCGGGCCGCCCGCATGGAAGGCATGTGGCCTGAGGAGGCCATCGCCGTGGCGGACGTCGAGGCGGCGCTGGCGGTGCTCGAGCGGTGGCTCGAGCCCGCCGACGTGGTGCTGGTCAAGGCAAGCCGTGTGATCGCATTGGACCGGGTCGCCGAACGGCTCCTGCGGGGGACCCCTGGACTCCACGAGCGGGGCAGTGAGTGATCGGGATCCTCGTCGCGAGCGCAGTCTCCCTGGTCTGCAGCCTGATCGGGACGCCACTGGCGATCCGGGCCTTCCGGCGCCAGGGTCTGGGCCAGCTCATCCAGATCGACCTGCCGGACTCCCACCAGACCAAGCGGGGCACGCCCACCATGGGCGGGGCGGTGATCATCATCGGTGCGGTCACCGCCTACGTGGTGGTCCACCTGGTCAGCCGCGAGCGGGCGTCGGTCACGCCCGGTGGCCTGCTGGTGGTGATCACCATGGTCGCCACCGGGGTGGTCGGCTTCCTCGACGACTTTCTGAAGATCCGCAACCAGCGCAGCCTCGGGCTGACCAAGACGGCCAAGTTCGTCGGCCAGGCGATCTGCGCGCTGGGGCTCGGGCTGGGCGCCTGGTACTGGGCGGACGCCTTCCGGGGCATCTCCTTCATCCGGCCGATCTACGGCACCCAGCTACCGCTGATCATCTTCCTGATCTGGGTGTTCCTGCTGGTGTCGGCGACCTCCAACGGCGTGAACCTGACCGACGGCATGGACGGCCTCGCCTCGGGCACCACCGTGCTGGTCGCCAGCGCCTACGTGGTGATCGCCTTCTGGCAGTTCCGCCACCTCTGCTCGGCGCTTCCGCTCGACTCGGCCGGCTGCTACCGCTTCTCGCCGACCGCGTCGCCGCAGGACCTGGCGATCGTGTCCGCGGCGATCATGGGGGGAGTGGCGGGCTTCCTGTGGTGGAACGCGCCGCCGGCGCGCATCTTCATGGGCGACACCGGCTCGCTGTCGCTGGGCGGGACCCTGGCCGCGCTCGCCCTGTTCACCAACACCCAGCTCCTGCTGGTGGTGCTCGGCGGGCTGTATGTGGTCGAGACCCTTTCGGTTATCGTACAGATCGCCTCGTTCCACTTCCTGCACCGGCGGGTGTTCAGGATGGCCCCCATCCACCTCCATTTCGAGCTGTCCGAATGGCCGGAGTTCACCGTGATCGTGCGTTTCTGGATCCTGGGTGGACTTGCGGTCGCATTCGGTCTTGGGCTGTTCTATGCGGAGTTCCTGGCCCAAGGTGGTGGCAGTGGTTGAGCTGATAGCGTCGGAGCCGCCCGCTCACCTCGAGCCGGCCGACCTGGCCGGGCTCAGGATCCTGGTCGCCGGGGTGCGCGTCACCGGCCGCTCGGCCGCCCTGCACCTCGCCAGCTTCGGTGCGGACGTGCTCGCCTGCGACGACGCCGAGGTCGCCGCCGCCGATCTGGAGGCGGCCGGGGTCAGGGTCCACGGCGGCGGCTGCGAGGTCGAGCTCCTGGAAGGACGGCAGCTGTTGGTGGTCGCGCCGGGGCTGCCAGAGCGCCATCCGCTGATCCAGGCCGCGCTCGCCGGCGGTGTGCCGGTCTGGAGCGACGTCGAGCTCGGCGCGAGGCTGGCGCGCGCGCCACTGGTGGGGGTGACCGGCACCAACGGCAAGAGCACCACTGTCGAGCTGGCCGCCGCGATGCTGTCGGCCAGCGGGCTGCGCACCGTGGCCGCCGGCAACCTCGGCCTGCCCCTGATCGACGCGGTGCTGGCCAGGCAGGCACCGCAGGCGCTGGTGGTGGAGCTCTCCAGCTTCCAGCTCCGCTTCTGCCACAGCCTGCACCTGGTCGCCGGGGCCTGGCTCAACTTCGCGCCAGACCACCTGGACTGGCACCCGGACCTCAGCGCGTACGCCGAGGCCAAGGCGCGCATCTGGGCCAACCAGACGCTGGAGGACTGGTCGCTGTACGCGGCCGACGACCCGGTGGTCGCCTCGCACGCCGTCCACGCCACCGGCACCCCGGTGCCGTTCGGCGTCGGCAGGGTGCCGCTGGGCGGGCTCGGGGTCGAGGCGGGCATCGCGCTGTCGCGCATCGAGGGCCACGAGGGGCCGCTGTGGCGTGCGGCGGCACTGCGCCTGCCGGGCCGCCACAACCTCGCCAACGCGCTGGCCGCCTCGGGGCTGGCGCTCGCGCTCGGCGCCCACCCGGCGGCCATGACCAGAGCGGTCGCCGCCTTCCGCGCCTCGCCGCACCGCCTGGCCACGGTCGCGGAGGTGGCCGGGGTCACCTTCGTCGACGACTCCAAGGCGACCAACCCGCACGCCGCCGCCCGGGCGCTCGGCGCCTTCCAGCGGGTCGTCTGGATCGCCGGCGGGCGCAACAAGCGCCTGGCCTTCGATGAGCTGGCGGCCGAGGCGAGCTCGCGGCTGGTCGGCGTGGTGCTGCTCGGCGAGGCGGCCGACGAGCTGGCATCGGCCCTGGAGCGGGGCGGCTACGACGGCCCCATGGCCCGCGCCGCCTCCATGGGCGAGGCGGTCACGGTCGCCTTCAGCCTCGCCGAGAAGGGCGACACCGTGCTGCTGGCGCCCGCATGCGCCAGCTTCGACATGTTCTCCAGCTACGCCGAGCGCGGCGAGGCGTTCAGCGCCGCCGTCGCCCGGCTCGCGGGCCGCCGGCGGGGAGGTGGTCTGTCTGCCAAGTCGTGAGGCGGCCGCGGGCCGCACGCCCGCGCGCGGGCCGAAGGCCAGGGGCGGCGGCGCCCCGGCCGGCCGGCGTGGGCCGGGCGCCTGGTCCACCTACTACCTGCTGCTCGGGGTGGTCGGCACGCTGCTCGCCTTCGGCTTGGTGATGGTGCTGTCGGCGTCATCGCCGACCTCCTACGCCAGCACCGGCGACTCCTACACGGTGTTCAAGCGGCAGGCGGCCTGGGTGCTGCTGGGCCTGGTGGTGATGCTGGTCGCCAGCCGCATCGACTACCGCCACTGGCGGCGCGTTGGCGCGCCGCTGCTGGTGCTGGCCACCCTCGCCCTGGCATACGTCGCGCTGCATCCGGGAGCGGTGGGCGCCTACGGCTCGACCCGCTGGATCCAGGTTCTGCCCGGCGTCACCGTCCAGCCGAGCGAGTTCGCCAAGCTCGGGCTGCTGCTGTTCGCCGCCGACGTGCTCACCCGCAAGACCCGCCTGCTCGGCGACGTGCGTCACCTGCTGGTGCCGCTGGTGCCGGTCACCCTCCTCCTGGCCCTGCTGGTCATGATCCAGCCCGACCTCGGCACCACGCTGCTGATCTGCTCGATCTCCTTCGGCCTGCTGTTCATCGCCGGGATGCCGCTGCCGCTGCTCACCCTGATGACCACGGCCGGGCTCAGCGCCGGCATCGGGCTGATCATGGCCGCGGGCTACCGCCGCCAGCGCCTGGTCTCCTTCCTCGACCCCGCCGCCGACCCGCGCAACACCGGCTGGCAGATCATCCAGGGCCGCTTCGCGCTCGGCTCGGGAGGGCTGCTGGGCGTCGGGCTCGGCGCCAGCAAACAGAAGTGGTCCTACGTGCCCAACGCCCACACCGACTTCATCTTCGCCATCATCGGCGAGGAGCTGGGCCTGGTGGGCACGCTGGCGGTCCTGGTGCTGTTCGCCGCGATCGCCTACGCCGGCATCCGCGCCGCCCGGCGTGCCCCCGACGTCTTCGGGCGCTATCTGGCCGGCGGCATCACCGTGTGGATCGTGGTGCAGGCGCTGGTCAATATCGGCGCCGTCGTCGGTGTGCTGCCGATCACCGGCGTCCCGCTGCCGCTGGTGTCCGCCGGCGGCTCCAGCATGCTCGTGCTGCTGGCCGCGGTCGGCATCCTGCTGAACGTGGCCAAGCAGGAGGTCTGGCGCACGCACGCGCCGGTCAGGGCCACCATCGCCCCGGCCAAGCGCCGTGGAGCAGCCGGGCGCCCCGCCACTCCCCACCGTCCCCCAGGAGGGTTGAGAAGCCGATGACCGCCGATGATCTTCTCCCCAGTCCGCCCGGCGCCGGGACCCAGCCCGGCCCGCGCGTCCTGATCGCCGCGGGCGGCACCGGGGGCCACGTGTTCCCGGGCCTGGCCCTCGCGCGAGCCCTGAAGGAGCTGGAGCCCACCGCCGAGGTGCGCTTCGCCGGCACCAGCCGCGGGATCGAGAACCAGGCCGTGCCGGCCGCGGGCTTCCCCCTCGACCTGCTGCCGATCCTGCCGCTGTCGCGGCGGCTGGCGCTGGAGACCGTGCTGGCGCCGTTCGCCGCGGTCGCCGGCGCGCTGGCCGCCTGGCGGCTGCTGCGCCGCCACCGCATCGAGGCGGTCGCCGGCATGGGCGGCTATGTCACCCTGCCGGTGGCGGTCGGCGCCAGGCTCGCCGGCGTGCCGGTGGTGCTGCACGAGCAGAACGCCGTCCCAGGGATCGCCAACCGCCTGGCCGCCAGGCTCGCCCGCAGGATCGCGCTCGGCGTGGCCGACGCGGCCGCCACCTTCCCGTCGGGCCGGACCGTCACCATCGGCAACCCGGTCCGGCCCGAGCTGGCCCGGCTCGACCGCAACCGCTTGCGCGAGGTCGGCCAGAAGGAGCTCGGCCTCGACCCCGACCGCGCCACCCTGTTCGTGTTCGGCGGCAGCCAGGGCGCCCGCCACCTCAACCAGGCGGTGATCGCGGCGACGCCGCACTGGACCAGGCCCGAGCGGGTGCAGATCCTGCACGCCTGCGGCCGGCGCGACGAGGCGGAGGTGCGCGAGGGGTGGCGCGCCCAGGATCGCACGCGGCGCGGCCTGCAGGTGCGGATCGAGCCGTTCGTGGAGCGCATGGACCTCGCCTATGCCGCCTGCGACCTGGCGCTGACGCGCGCGGGCGCGATGACCATGGCGGAGCTGACCGCCGCGGGCGTGCCCGCGATCATGGTGCCGCTGCCGCATGCCACCGCCGACCACCAGGCCGCCAACGCGCGCGCGGTGGCGGCTGCCGGTGGCGCCGTGGTGGTGCGCGACGAGGACCTGGACGGCGAGCGCCTGGCCGCCACCGCCGCGCCGTTGCTGGAGGACCCCGAGCGGCTGGCCAAGATGTCGGTGGCCATGGCCTCCCTGGCGTACCCGGCGGCCGCGCACGAGCTGGCCGCGCTGGTGCTGGAGGCGGCCGGCCGGGGCTCGCGCGAGGCCTACCTGGCGGTCCCGGCGCCCGGGGTCAACCGTGAGGACACCGGCTGGTTCGAGGCGGTGCGCTCCCCGATCGGCCCGCAGGTCAGCCGCCGGGTGGACCGCCGCTCCAAGCGCCTGGAGGCGTACCCGCCGATCGAGCAGCGCCGCGAGGCCGCCACGCCGCCGCCGGCCGACCCCCAGCAGGCGCCCGAGAGGTCCGAGAGCGGCCGTCCCTCCAGGGCCAACGGCAGCAAGGGCGACGACCCCGGAGGGGCAGGGTAATGCCGCTGACCCGGGGGCGTTCGGACGATTGGCTGCCGCCGTCGGTCGGCCCGGTCGAGGCCGCCGCGGTCGAGGCCGTCGCCGCCCGGCTCGGCGCCCGCTGCCCGGGCCGGCTCGGCGAGCAGGTGCCGCTGGCGCCGCTCACCACCTTCCGCCTGGGCGGCCCGGCGCGGCTGTTCCTGCGCGCCGAGTCTCTCGGCGACCTGGTCGCCCTCGCCGAGGTCCTCGCCGAGGTGCCCGTCCCCCTGCTGGTCCTCGGCCGCGGCTCGAACGTGCTGGTGTCCGACGCCGGCTGGCCCGGCGTGGTGCTCCACCTCGGCCGATACTTCCGGTCGGTCACGATCGACGGTGAGGAGATCGAGGCGGGCGGGGCGACGCCGCTGCCGAGCCTCGCCGCCCGTTCCGCGGCCGCTTCGCTTGGTGGGCTCGCCTTCGCCGTGGCCATCCCCGGCAGCGTCGGCGGGGGCATCCGCATGAACGCCGGCGCGCATGGGGGGGAGCTCAGCGACCGGTTGCTGTGGGCGGAGACGATCGACCTCGCCGCCGGGGCCTCCGCCCAGTCGATCCGCGTCAAGCCCGGCGATATCGGCTTCGTCTTCCGAGGCTCGGCGCTGCCCCGCAGCGTGGTGGTGACCAGCGCCAGGTTCATCTGCGATCCGACCCCAGAGGCGGAGGTGCGCGCCCAGATCGACGAGGCGCGCCGGTGGCGACGCGAGAACCAGCCGGTGAACCAGCCCAACTGTGGCAGCGTCTTCGTGAACCGTCCGAACCTGCCCGGCGCGCTGGTGGTGGAGCGGCTCGGCATGAAGGGGGAGCGCTGCGGTGGCGCGCGCATCAGCGAGATCCACGCCAACTTCATCGTCGCCGGCGAGGGCGCTCGCTCGGCCGACGTGCTCGAACTGATCCGGCGCGTCATCCGCCGCGCCCGTGACGAGGGGGACTTCGCGCTGCGCCCGGAGGTGCAACTCGCCGGCGACTTCGCGGCGACCGGCCCCGGCGTGGCGGGGGACGGGCCGTGAACCGCCTGCTCACCGACCGGCGCATCCTGGAGCGCCGCCGCGCGATCATCGTCGAGCGGGTGCGGCGGCGCCGGCGCGTGCTGATCGTGGCGGCGCTGGCGGTGGCGGTCTCGATCGGGCTGTACCAGCTCGCCCGCTCGCCGCTGTTCGGGCTCACCGAGGTGCGGGTCGAGGGAGCCGGCAAGAGCGCGCGCGCCGCGGTGCTGGCCGCCGCCGGTGTGCGGCCCGGCGAGCCCTATCTCGCCATCGACCCGGGAGCGGTGCGGCGACGCGTGGAGGCGCTGCCGGGCGTGGCATCCGCCCGGGTGGTGCGCTCCTATCCCTCGAGCCTGCGGATCATCGTCAGCCAGCGCATGCCCACCGCGGTGGTGTCCTCGGACGGCGCCTACTGGCTGGTGGCGGCGGACGGGATCGTGCTCGCACGGCTCGCCGGGCGCCCCGCGGGCGCGCGCGCGGCGCTGCCGTACGTGGCGGGAGTTCCGCTCCCGCCCGGCGTGCGCCCGGGAACGCGGCTGCCCCCCGGCAACCCGCTGGCCAACGCGCTCAGCGCGCTCGGCCACATGGACCCATCGCTCAAGCTCCAGGTGGTCGGGGTGACGGCGCGCTCTGTCGACGGCCTCGAGCTGGGTCTGCGCGATAGCGCGAAGGTGCTGTACGGCGTGGCCGAGCGGCAGGCGGCAAAAGACGCCGCGGTGCTGCTGATCCAGCGCAAGCTCAAGACGGAGGGAAAGCAGGTGGTGCGGATCGACGTGCGCAGCCCCTCGACTCCAATGGTGAAGGAGACGGCAAAAGGAAATGTCCAACGGTAGTTGACCGACCCCCGGACCGCCGGTAAAGTCTCGCCGAGCTTGAGGTTTACATAATCTTCCACCTCAAGTAAAGGCTTAGGCAACTTCCCCCTTTCCCTGGTGCCTGAACGGTGCGCGTGTGGTCCTCGGGGGTTGGCTGGCGCGGGGTCCGGCACGGTTGGACGCCTGACCGCGTGAGACATCGGTCGCCTGGGACGAACGGGCGAAGGAGGTTGCTTGGATGATGGCGGCGCCCCAGAACTACCTGGCCGTGATCAAGGTGGTCGGGATCGGCGGCGGTGGGGTCAACGCCGTCAACCGGATGATCGAGGCGGGCCTCAAGGGCGTCGAGTTCACATGGTGTTCGTCACCGCCGGGGAGGGCGGCGGCACCGGGACCGGCGGCGCGCCGGTGGTGGCACGCCTCGCCAAGGCCCAGGGCGCGCTGACCATCGGCGTGGTGACCAGGCCCTTCGCCTTCGAGGGGCGGCGCCGCTCGCAGCAGGCCGACAAGGGCATCGAGCAGCTCAAGTCCGAGGTCGACACGCTCATCATCATCCCCAACGACCGCCTGCTGCAGGTGGCCGAGCGCACCACCTCGATGCTGGACGCCTTCAAGCTGGCCGACCAGGTGCTGCTGCAGGGCGTGCAGGGCATCACCGACCTGATCACCATCCCCGGGCTGATCAATCTGGACTTCGCCGACGTGCGGGCGACCATGCGCGAGGCCGGCACGGCACTCATGGGCATCGGCCAGGCGCGCGGCGAGGACAGGGCGGTGGCCGCGGCCAAGGAGGCGATCTCCTCGCCGCTGCTGGAGGCCTCGGTCGACGGCGCCCGCGGCGTGCTGCTCAACATCTCCGGTGGCTCCGACCTGGGCCTGTTCGAGGTCAACGAGGCGGCGGAGGTGATCGCCTCGGCCGCCCACCCCGACGCCAACATCATCTTCGGCGCGGTGATCGACGACGCCCTCGGCGACGAGGTCCGGGTGACGGTCATCGCGGCCGGCTTCGACCGCAGCGAGCAGGTCGCGGCCGGGGCCGCCGAGACCGTGGCCGCGGCCACCGCCGAGCAGCGCGACGAGGCGGTCTGGCCCAGCGGCGCGCGTGCCGCGCGCGCCACGGCCGAGCGCGCCCTCCGGGAAGAGGGCGGCGAGCGCGAGGGTGAGCCGACCAGGCGCGTCACCTACCACGGCGATGACGACGACCTCGACATCCCATCGTTTCTCAAGCGCTGAGCACGTGACGCAGGGGCTTGTCTGGCGGCCGGGCCCGCCCGCGGCGGATGTGCGGGCGGGCGGGGACCAGGGCGGCGGGGACCAGGCGGCGGCCGGGCCGGCCTGGCCGCCCGTGCTGGTGGCCGAGGACCTGCTGGCGCGAGGGGTGGTGGCGGCCTTCAGCTGCCGCGCCGGCGGGCGCGGCAGGCCGCCGTATGACGGCCTCAACCTCGGGCTGAACGTCGGCGACGACCTCCGGGCGGTGCTGCGCGGCCGCCGCCGCCTGGCGACCGTGCTGGGGCTTGCCGGCCTGCCCTGGGCGACCGTCCGCCAGGTCCACTCCGCGCGCGTGGTGGAGGCGGGCCGCGACCGGCTCGGGCCCGGGCCGCCCGAGGCCAGGCCGCAGCTTGCCGAGGCCGATGGCCTGGTCAGCGGCGAGACGGGGACGGTGCTGGCGGTCTTCATGGCCGACTGCCTGCCGCTGCTGCTGGCCGACCCGGAGGCCCGTGTCGTCGCCGCGGTGCATGCAGGCTGGCGGGGCCTGGCGGCCGGCGCGATCGAGGCGGGCGTGGCCGCCTTCCGTCGCCGTGGCGGCCGGCCGGCCAGCGCGATCGCCCTGGTCGGCCCGGCCATCGGCGCGTGCTGCTACGAGGTCGGCCCGGAGGTGGCCGACGCGGTGGTGGGGCGCTACCCCGCGGCTGCGGCGACCACCCGGGACCGGCGCCCGGCGATCGACACCACCGCCGCCGCCGTGGAGGCGCTCGAGCGGGCCGGCCTCGGCGAGATCCGCCGCCCCCTGGGCGAGTGCACCAGCCATCAGCCCGGACGCTTCTTCTCCTACCGCCGCGACGGCGTCACCGGCCGCCAGGCCGGCCTGATCGCGCTGGTCGACGGGGCATCGCAATGAGCGAGCAGGCAACGCCCGCGGTCGACCTGGCCGGGATCCCCGACCGGGTCGCCATGGTGCGCCGGCGCATCGCCGCCGCCGCGCGGCGGGCGGGCCGCGATCCCGGCGAGGTCACGCTGGTCGCCGCGGCCAAGCTGCAGCCGCTGGAGGCGATACGGGCGGCGCTGGCCGCGGGCGTGCCGGACATCGGCGAGAACTACGCTCAGGACCTGGCGGCCAAAGCCGCGGCGCTGCCGGGCGCGCGCTGGCACTTCATCGGCCGCCTCCAGCGCAACAAGGCCGCGGTCCTGGTCGAGACGGGCGCGCTGGTGCACTCGTTGGACTCGCTGCCGGGCGCCAGGGCACTGGGCCGGCGCGGGCTCGCGGCCGGCACGGTGGCGCGCGCGCTGGTGCAGGTCGAGCTGGACGAGCGTGCCGCCGCTCACGGGGTGGCCGCGGCGGACCTCGACGACTTCGTCGCCGCCTGCGGCCAGTTCGACGGGCTCCGGCTCGAAGGGCTCATGCTCATGCCCGCGCCGACCGCCTCGGCCGAGGAACAGCGACCGCTGTTCCGCCGGCTGGCGGAGCTTGGCAGGCGGCTCGGCACGGGGATGCGGGCGCTGTCGATGGGGATGACCGCCGACTTCGAGGTCGCGGTCGAGGAGGGCGCCACCTTGGTCCGCGTCGGCACGGCGATTTTCGGTCCACGTCCCCACAAAAAGGCGACAGACGGGGGAGTCGGGTGAACAAGACGACTGGGCATCCGGCGCAGCGCATCCCACCGCTCGCACCAAATCTGTTCAATGGAGGTGCAATCATGAGTTCTGCCTAGTCGTTTGGCATGATTGCCCGAAGCGTTGCTCCTCAGACGGGGGCACGCCGTGGCGGCGCCAGGTCGCGTCCCCTGACCGGGGGGCACGCGAATGGGCGAGCCGCGGCGGACGACGTAGGATGACGACGCGTACGAAAGTAGGTGAGGGTGCGTGGCCGGGGCGTTCAAGAAGAGCCTCGTCTGGCTGGGGTTGGTCGAGCCACCAGAGGAGGACGAGGAGCTGGCCGACGTGGCGGAGCCGAGCCGGCACGCCGCCGGGTCGGTGCCGGTCCGGCGTGTTCGCGGTGACGACTACGGGGATGGTCGCCGCCGGGACGGGCACCTCGACGAGCCGATGGAGGCGGTGATCCATCCAATACCCTCAGTCCCCACCAGGCAGGTCCACCTCATCGAGCCCTCTGGCTTCAACGACGCCGAGGAGATCGGCGAGAAGTTCAAGGCTGACATCCCCGTGATCGTGAACCTGCAGGCCATGGAGCCCGAGACGGCCAAGCGCCTGATCGACTTCGCGGCTGGCCTCACGTTCGGGCTGGACGGGCGCATCCAGCGTGTGGCCGAGAAGGTCTTTCTCCTGACCCCAAGAAACGTCGAAGTCTCCGCCGAGGAGCGGCGCCGGCTCCAAGAGCGGGGCTTCTTTAACCAGGCCTGACACTTGTCTACTGTCTTGTTTGTCCTGTCGCTTCTGCTGACACTCTACTGGCTCGTACTGCTGGGCCGGATCATCCTCGATCTCCTGCTTTCGCTCACTGGAGGCCGGGGGCTTTCTGGTTTGGCGATCCTGTACGGTATTCTTTACGATCTGACCGAGCCCATCCTCCGACCCATCCGGCGACTCCTTCCCCCTCTGCGCGTCGGTGCTGTTGCCCTCGATCTTTCCCCCATACTCGTGTTCATGCTGATCGTCCTGCTACAGCAGGTGGTGAGAAGCTAGTGCCGCCTCTCCAACGGTCCCGCCCACATCGCCCCGCGCCACCGGCGCCGGGAGGGCGGACGCTGCTGGTGGGAGCGCAAACGGCGAGCAAGACGACGATCGAGCGGCGTTCGGGTACAATGACCGACCACTTGCAGTAAGGAGCGCAAATGCCGCCATTGACCCCGCTGGACATCCAACATAAAGAGTTCACCAAGGCCATGCGCGGTTACGCCATGCACGAGGTGGACACTTTCCTCGACCAGATCACCGAGGAGTTCACCCGGCTGCAGGACGAGATGGCGCGGCTGCGGGAGCAGGCAGCGAACGCCCAGGCGCAGCCACCCCCGGTTCAAATGGCACCACAGGTCCAGATGCCGCCGCAGATGCAGGTCCAGACCCCCCCACCGCCGCCTCCGCCCCAGATGGTGGACCGCGGCGGCGGCGAGGAGGCGATCGCCAGGGCGCTGGTGATGGCCCAGCGGATGGCCGACCAGACGGTCGAGGAGGCCAAGGTCAAGGCCAAGGGGATGGTGGCCGAGTCCGACGCCCGCGCCAAGAACATGACCGAGCAGTCGCAGCTCCGCGCCCGCGAGGTGACCGAGGCCGCCCAGATGCGCGCCCGCGAGGTGACCGAGGCCGCCCAGATGCGCGCCCGCGAGGTGACCGAGGCCGCCCAGGCCCGCGCCCGCGAGCTCACCGAGGGTCTCGAGACCCGCTACAAGGAGCGCATCCAGTCCGCCGAGGCGCGCGCACGCGTGGCCGAGGAGCAGTCCCGGATGCAGATCGCCCAGGTCACCGAGCAGGTCGCCCGCCGCCGGCAGGAGCTGGAGAGCTCGATCGAGGCCCTACGCGCCTTCGAGCGCGACTACCGCGCCCGCCTGCGCGGCTTCGTCGAGGGCCAGCTCAAGGCGCTCGAGGACGCGGCGCCCTCCGGCCCGGTCGCCCCGCCCCAGCCTCCGGGGGGCTTCGGCGGCAGCTCGCGCCCGCTGCCCGGCTCTGAGGACCTGCCCGCCCTGTCGACCGGCGCTCGCCAGGTGAACAACTCCTACTCGGCGCTCCGCGACCCTACCGCCACCGATCCGGGTCTCGGCAACGGTCGCGACCGGGTGGACCGCCTGCGCCACGACGACTGACCGACCCGACCGGTCGGAGTCGGGCACGATGGTCGCCGGCGCGCTGCTCGCACTGGTGGCTGCCCTCGGGCTGCTCGCAGCCTCGCTGTTCGTCCCGGCGGGGCTGGTGCTGGCATGGCTCTCCCTGGCCGCTGACGCCCTTGCGGTCCTCCTGCTGGTCTCCGCCCTGCGCCGGCGCAACCTCCGTCCTCCCGCGGAGCCCTGACGTCGGGCCGTCAAGCGGGGTCGAGCAGCCGCACGTAGGGCGCCGCGGCTCGCAGCCGCTGAGGAGCGTCCAGCGCGAGGCGGGCGAGCGTCTCCGCACCGTCGAGAGGATCGCCGTGCGGCGGGACGATGACGACGTCCGGGCGCAGCCGCGTGAGCGCCCGCCGGAAGGGCCCGCTCAGCAGCTCATCATCGGCCGAGAACAGCCCGCCACTCCAGGAGGCGGTCGGCGGTACCCCGTCGACCAGGGCAGTCGCAGCCGTCTCCGCGAGGTGATGGCTGGCCTGCTCCCAGATCCCGGCCGCCACCGCGTCACCATCACGCGCGGCCGCCGCCACCTGTGTCGCGAAGGCGGCCAGCACCTTGGCCGGGTTGGGATGCGGGTACACCTGCCACGGAAGCGCCTCGGGCGGCCCGTAGCGCGCCACGAGCCGGTCGAGCAGCGCCTGGGAGCCGCCGGGACGCCCGTCGTGGGCGCGCAGGGCGGCACGCAGACCCGCGCCGCCGATCCACGCACCGCCACCGCAGTCGCCCAGCAGGTGGCCCCAACCGTCGACCAGCTTCCAGCGACGCTCCAGGTCGGTGCCGAGCGCCACCACGCCGGTCCCTGCCGCCACCACCGCTCCCGGCTCGAGCCTGAGCGCACCGACGTGGGCGGTGACCGCGTCCGCGGCCAGCACGGTGACTCGCGCACCCAATGGCGTGGGACAACGTCTTCCGCAGAGCTGACAGGTCGTCGGCGAGCCGGAGCAGACCGCGCATGCCGATGCCGATCCCCGCGACCGCCCCGGCCCCGCACTGTGCCCGCAGCCGCACCGCCGCCGCGTAGAGGGTGGTGGCGAGCGCGGCGACGTCGATGCCCTGGATGCCGACGGGCGGCGGTCCCCCTGTCCGCACCTCGCATCGCGTCCCCGGACCGGCGAGCCGCGCACGGCAGCCGCTCCCGCCGACGTCGACGGCGACGATCCAGGCGGTCATTTGGCGGCCGCCAGGTGCTGGAGGGCGGCCCGGACCGGGATCCCGGGCTCCAGCGCCGCGCGGGCCTCTTCGGGCGTGCCACCGGACAGCATGCTGACCAGCGCGGTCCGCAGCTCGCCGCCAGCCAGGTCGAGGGCCGAGCGGCAGCGCTCCTCGGGCTCGCCGGTCGCCTCCCGCAGGATCTTCACCAGCCGGGCACGCAGCTTCGCGTTCGTTGCCACCACGGAGACCATGAGGTTGGAGTAGGTCCGGCCCAGCCGCACCATGAGGGCGGTGGAGAAGCAGTTCAGTGCGAGCTTGGCGGCCGTGCCGGCCTTCAGGCGCGTGGACCCGGCGATCGCCTCTGGCCCGGTGTCGAGTGCGACGTGGATGTCGGCAATCCTGGCGAGCGGCGCGCCCGGATTGCCGCTCACCAGGATCGTGGCGCCACCGCGGCGGCGCGCGGTCCGGAGCGCGCCCTCCACGTAGGGCGTTCGGCCCGACGCGGCGACCCCGACCGCGACATCGCGCTCTGTCACCGCTGCCGCATCGGTGGCGCCAAGCTCCGACGCGTCCTCGACATTCTCGACGGCACGAAGGACAGCCTCGGGGCCGCCTGCCAGGTGGGCAACCACGAGACCCGGGTCCGTGCCGAACGTCGGCGGCAGCTCGGCGGCGTCCAGCACCGCGAGCCGCCCAGAGCTACCGGCGCCGAAGTAGTGGACACGCCCTCCGGAGCGGACTCGGTCGACGGCGACGTCGACCGCGCGGGCGAGCTCCGGCAGCGCCCTGGCCACGGCCGCGGGGACCAGCGCGTCCTCGGCGTTCAGCAGCCGCAGCAGCTCCAGCGTCGCAACCGCGTCGATCCGTAGCGTGCGCGGGTTGCGGTCCTCGGTCGGGGAGCTCACTGCGTGCGAGGTCATGGCACCGGTAGCCTACCGGCCGAGCCGGACACGGTCACCGCTCCGCAGGCATGGACCTGCCGGTGGGTGACGTCAGCGCGTGCCGGCGGGCCGCCGGGTGGTCGCTGAGGTCAGGCCGAGGTGTGGGCGGCCGTCCGGGTCCCAGGTCACCGTGATCTCGGGTTGCCGCTCCCATCCCAGTTGCGCCACCTGCCAACCCCAGTTGGCGGCGTCGGCGAGAAGTCGCTCGATGGCCTCCCGGCGGCCGGCTTCGTCCACGGCCGCGGTTCGCTCCTGGGGTGTTGGTGCGGCGGCACGACGGTCCTCGCCCTGCCGCTCGGTCTGGTGGCGGGGCGCCGGGGCAGGGCCGAGCGCCCGAGCGGTCGCGTCGACGCTGCGTTCGAGGGCCTGGGTCGCTCCTTCGATCAGGCCCTCGACCCCCAGCGCCTTGATGCTGATGCGGTTGGCACCCGCCAGGATCCTCGCGATCGGGCCGTAGAAGATGCGCAGCACCGCGAGCAGCAGAACTGGCCAGATCAGCGTTCTCACGTAGTCGAGCACGACGAGCGCAACGTTCAAGCGGGTTTGTCCTCTCTCGCAATGCCTGGTCGGCACCGTGCGCAAAGAGGGCTCCTCGCTGATACGTGTGGGTTGAGCCGCTGAAGACGGTAAGGCTACTGATCCTTCCTGACGTCCGACGACGCTGGAGGACCGTGATGGGCGGAGATCGACGCCCTGTTCCAGCCCGGTCTTGTGGTGTGCTACAAGCAGGCGTATGAGCACAACGGGTTGGATGCTGTACGCCATCGGAGATGCCTGGATCAAGCAGCTCGTCAGCCGCTCGTGGACGGTGAAGACACTGACCGAGCCAGTCGGGGACTGGCAGGGCGTGCTCTTCGTCCACAGCAAGCAGCAGCCGTGGCAGGTGGAACGCCGGCTGCTCACGGTCAGCGGCCACGATGCGATCCCCATGCTGGCCTGCTACGTGGAAACCAGTGACTTCGGCTATGCATTGGGGCTGCTGCGCGGCGAGCTCGTCGCGCGCTATGTCGTGCATCCATGGTCGGCCGAGGACTTCAAGGAGGGCGTCTGGGCGTTGGAGCAGTGCGTGGCCTTACACGGGCCCGACTGGCAACAGGCAGGCCTGCGGGCGCTGGCTAAATGGTCCGCGGTTGCCCCCCGACCGCTGACCGCCCGGCAGCTTGAGAGGCTCCTGGCGGGTGAGCACGCGCTGCCGGAGTTGCCGTTGTTCAACGCGCTGGGCGCGGCATTGGGAATCGAGGCGCCGCAGCCCCCACCCTGACACGATGAGGCTCGGTGACCGGATCCGATGAGGTGCAAGGCCGGCCAGGAGCGGGTTCCAGCCGCTGCCAGCGGACCGGGCAGCAAGCTGGGTTGCGGAATGCCCGGGGGAGGTCGGCACGCCACTCCAGACAGCTACATCGGTCGGAATCGGTGCATCCAGGCCACCGCGCGCTCCATCATGGACCGCCCTGCTGGGCACAGAAGCAGACAAGCGCGTAACGGTCCACCAAGCACGACACCACGGGCGTTCCCCGGACCTGCTGCGGCAGCGGGCACACGTCCAGACCGCCTGGCCGAGCGTCCTGGCGTCCAGAGGCGACGATGCGTCGCAGCCGTCGCACAGCTGCTCAATGGGGCGCTTCGCTAGTTCGTGTGAGCGGGTGAGAAGTCAAGTCGGCCGGCGATCAGGTAGATCATCGCGATCAGGTTCCGCTTGTTGCGGTAGCCGCGGGCACGGCGCTTGCTGGCCTGCACCAGCGAGTTGATCCCTTCCAGGACACCATTGTTGATCTTGGTCCAGTGCCAGCGCAGCACCCCCTCCCAGTGTTCGCCGATCATGCGGGCGAACGTCTGGATCGGGTCCAGGCGAGAGCGGATCGCGCCCTGGTACCAGCGCTCCAGGTAGTCCTCGGCCAGCTCGCGAGGCTGCTCGAAGAACGCGTCGAACGCCAGCCGCCACCGGTACG